>CEUM01104500.1_pt1 | contig 20899 bp, 18 predicted proteins | sample 356421 | NCBI WGS metagenome assembly CEUM01 (sample SAMEA2622716, study PRJEB7988) | marine metagenome | biome: marine biome (ENVO:00000447); feature: surface water layer (ENVO:00002042); material: "saline water (ENVO:00002010), including plankton (ENVO:xxxxxxxx)" | depth 5 m | reverse complement strand
ACGTTCGAGTCTTTCAAATGTTGAATCAATGCCTCATACTCAACACCATAGTATCGAGGATGGGCTAATGAAGTAATTCCACCAGCAGCATGAACCAGTGCTGTTGCTTCTGCAAGCGATGGTTTCGGACGTTCAACATTGCATGGTCTTCCATCTCCAAGCCACTTCTCAAATGCCTCATTCATCGATTCAACATAACCAGCATCCATCATGGCCAGAGCAAGATGAGGGCGCCCAACGCTGCCCTTTGCTCGAGACATCACATCTTCAGCTTCAATCGCCATGCCAAAGGCATTGACCTTGTCGATCATCTCAAGCATTCGAGGGACTCGATCTTCGTGCAATGGTGCGAGCCATTCCTCGAATTTTTTCAGACCCTCTGCAATCGGTTCGTAAGGGAAATAGGCGAGAAGATGCCATGAGGATGGAGGTCGATGGCGAGCGTTGGAGGCTAGAATGCCTTCATCCCACGGCAATTCAACATCGCAGGTGAGTTCGACACCAGGAACGAACGCAATCCCACGTTGAGCAGCAGCAATCTTTGCTTCATCCCATCCTGCAATTGTATCATGATCGGTGAGTGACCAAACACGGACAGATTGTTCTTGCATAGCATCGGCAAGTTCCTCAACAGAAAGCGAGCCATCGCTATGGGTTGTGTGGCAATGCAAATCGAACGAGGAACTCCACATCATTCAAGCCTCCAGAGCCACCAATTTGAACCTCTCCATTTGAAACTAAAACAAATCATCCAAATTCGGCAATGATGGAACTGTCTCATCGGATTCAAGTAAATCGTCTAAATCAGGCATCTCTGGCAAACTGAGCGGGACAGGCTCGTCCAATTCAGGCAATTCGGGCAAAGGAATGTGAGCAGGTCCATCTGAAACAAACTCGGTCTTTGGCTCTCTGAACAACGATTGAGTTTCTTTTTGTTCTTCTTTTCCAGGCAGAGGAATGTAGGCAGGACCTTCCGAAAAGAATTCACGATTTTCAACAATGACCTCATCTAGTTCGCTTGATTGGAGTTCAGATTCAAACGTCCTCGATTCAATGTCTGAATTTCGCTCAGAAACAATCGATGCCGCATACGAGCCCAATGCACCACTGGAAAGAAGCGCTGTTGCAGACTCGACCTCACGTGCATCAACCGATTTGGTTTCACCAACAATCGATGAGATAATGCTCGACGTCTTCGTAGTTACTGAACTAACAGATGTCGTCCCTACGTTTGTTGTACTTGATTCAAAATCCGCAATTTGTTCAGCTACACTGCGCTGCTTAGGAAGTTCTGGAACGGGTCGATCTTGACGGCACCAGACTGCAAGCAAACCGAGACTTATCGAAAGAACAAGCCAAATCCATTCTTGTGTCGACCAGCCGGTTGATGCCCAATAATCGTTCCTTTCTCCGGAAACAAACCCTTCAAACAGAGGTTTGAAAAGAACGCGTTGCCCCTCTTGCCCAGGATATTTTCCAAGGAACGCATTGCCTAACAATGCAATTATCGACATGCTCGTAACAGTGGTGGCAAACGCAGCGATTCGAGGCGCTCGTTGCTCCATGGCTTTCACATCATGAACTCAAAAATTCTGCAGCAGTAACAGTATTTGCCATCAGCATCGCTACTGTCATGGGGCCAACGCCACCTGGTACTGGCGATAACAACGATGCATTCAACGCCACATCAGGGTGCACATCACCGGCAAGTCTCCATCCTCTCTCACGGCTGGAATCATCAACCCGATTGATACCAACATCAACAACGATGGCTCCTTCCTTGACCCAGTCGGGTTGAACCATTTCAGGACGACCGACAGCAGCGACGATGACATCTGCTTGCAAGCATTCCAAACGAGCGTCTTTGGTTCTCGAGTGAACAATCGTAACGGTTGCATCAGCACCACGAGCAGCAAGCAAAAGCGCCTGAGGCATACCTACGTTGAACGAACGACCGAGAACAACGGCTTTCTTTCCAGTCAGGTCGACCTCAGCCCAGCGAAGCATTTCCACGACGCCAGAAGGTGTGCATGGGACCATACCATCGCTTCGGCCTTGAACCAAGCGCCCAAGATTGACGGGATGAAACCCGTCTACATCTTTTCGTGGATCAATGAGTTCAGTCAGCGCTTCCTCATCCATGTGCTTTGGTAGCGGTGACTGAATCAAGATGCCATGCAAATCACTTTGCTCGTTCATGGTTCGAATGTGGTCCGCAACAACCGATTGCTCGGTATCTTCTGGCAATTCGATGTGTGTAGAACGGATTCCAAGTCGTTCACATGAACGAATTTTGTTGTTCACATAAACATGCGATGCGGGGTCATTACCCACAATGATGACTGCGAGATGAGGTTGAACCGAACACGCAGCGATACGCTGTTTCAGTCGCTCTTCCAAATCAGCAGCACATGCCTTACCATCGAGTCGAGCAGCGCTCATGATTCAACCAAACGCTTCAACGGTTTGAGGATTCTTGTTGAGGGGACTGGTGGAGCCAACGGAGGGACTCGAACCCCCGACCGTCTGATTACAAATCAGACGCACTACCAGACTGTGCTACGTTGGCCTTGAACCGTGGGTTGCGTCTCCCCTTGATGAAGGAAACGGTTGGACCTCGACAAGGTCAAGAGGGAAACCCGCTTGGGTTGGCTATGGACGAGGCACCAGGTTCATCCTTGCTGAACGCTCTTGCCTCAACGCGTGAAGGGAACGATACCATTTTTGGATGGTATGCACGTTATCTCGCAGCCAAGGAAGAAGGCCATGATGCCGTGAATGGTACTGCAGGAATCTTGCTTGAGAACGATGGAACATTGGCCATCAATCAGGTCGTCGACAGGATGCTTCGTGAAGCACCTGCTCTGGAATTTTCTTCTTACGCACCGCTCAAAGGGCTACCAGATTTCCTAGATTTGAGCATCTCACTTGCCCTTGGAGATCATCGAGAAGCGTTGGAATCAATGGGCTTTGGCTTCGTTTCAACAGCATCACCTGGCGGCTCCGGAGCTCTGTTTCTCGCTGCCAACAACCTTTGTGAACGAAGTGACGCCATTCTTCTAAGAGACCGTCATTGGGGACCTTATGCTGGCTTCCTCAAGGGGTGTGGCCTCAAAATGGCAACATGGCCACTCTTGCCCGAGAAGGAGGGTGACTATCCATACTTTGCTGATGAAGCCTTTGAGGCAACTGTCGAGGAACTCGCACAGAAACAGAAGACAGTGATGGTTTGGTTGAACGATCCTGCACACAACCCTACAGGATTAACCATGACAGCCGAAGGCCGAAGAGCAGCGCTCGACATTATGATGGCAAGTGCTTCTAAGCATCCAGGTGTTGGCCACACACTCCTTCTCGATACAGCATACAGCCTGTATGCAAACGAACCACACGGCTGGGGCCAGACCATCGTTGATGCCATGGAAGATGGGACACCTTGGCCAGAAAATTTCCTCATAACCTATGCTCTTTCATTGTCCAAATCGCACACTGCTTACGGACTGCGAACGGGAGCACTCATCGGAATTCATCCTGACCAAGCCGTCACTGAGCGACTCAAGGATACGTTCGGAACCACTGGTCGACAAACATGGTCGGCTGCACCGCGGATTCTCCAATACACTGCAGCACAACTACACAGCCAAGCAGAATCTGCAGAAGAGTGGTCACACGAACGAGACCGACTTCAGGGCTTGCTCACGGAACGAAGAGACATCTTTGTGAACGCATGCAAGCAGCACGGTGTTCCAATCAATCCAACCCACGATGGATTCTTCGCATGGCTTGAACATGATAACCCAGAATCGATCACAGAGGCTTGTGCAGAACACCACGTCTACCTCGTGCCTCTGCGTGGAGGAATTCGAATCGGCTTGTGTGCAATGCCAACCGATGCAGTCGAACGTGTCGCAAAGACGCTCGCAACTGTTCTCAACTAGGTGAGATTCATGGTTCGCAACGTGCGAGAGAATCTCATCCTGTCTGGTATGATTTGCATTGCCTTTGGAGCTTTTCTTACCGTTGGAGGCGTCCTTTCGATGGGTGCCGTCATAGGTGTATCCGGTGTTCTTCTCTTCGTCATTGGAATGAGTGTACCTAGCCAGCAATCGATGAATGAACAGGAAATTGCCGCATGGACCCCAACGCCTGAGCAACTCCCTGATGCAAATCGAATCATGTACAGAGTGGATGTTACACTTGATGAACCAAAGAAAACGACCATCCTATGCGGATCCTGTGGGAAAGTCACGGAGCTCGATGGAGACCGACCTACTTCGTTCACATGTCCAGCATGCAATACGTTCCTCTATGAGGACGAAGAAGAGTGATTACTTCTGTTCGTATTCGTAGGGCTGTGCCGTTGTCTGTGCAGGCATTTGTTGCGCAGGCATCTGCTGTGCAGGCATCTGCATTTGTTGTGCAGGCATTTGTTGCATAGGCATCTGGCCTGCCATCATCTGACCGCCCATCATTTGTCCCTGTTGCATCACAACAGGATCCTTTGTCTTGAGGGTCAAAGCGAGAATAAGGCCAATGAGGAGGATCACGCCACCACAGATAGCAATTAATACACCACCAGCTGCTGCAAAGAATCCTCCAACAGCCTCGCCAAGTTCTTCTCCAGAATCTGTGATGTAGATTGTATGACTTGAGGTGAATGTGTATGTGCCACCGTCATCGTTGAACCATCCCACGCTTCCAATACTGTAGTAGTCTTCAACGCCATCGTCTTCGTTGGGTTCGCTCCAGTCGCAATCGTTGTAATATTGCTCCTCCCCATCGTACATGACTGAAACTGAAACTTCTTCACATGCCACCGATTCACTGACCCAGACAGAGAAACCCAGACCTGAGTCAGCTGCACTAAATGAACCGCTCTTTCCAGAAGCAACATTTTCTTCCGTGGGGTCAAAAGAGGCAGCAGATGCACCTCCAACAATCAATACAATTCCGAGAACTGTAATAACTCCACCAATGATTAACAATACTTTACCTGCTGTATGCATGAACGTCTATGTGTTGAGGCGATTAATAACCATGCCTCCATAAAACGGGTCTATTTTTGGCTCAATCCGCATTTTCTTCAATTTCCGGAGCAGATTCTGTCGATGGGAACTGATAAGGTTCAGCCTTCGTCATTTCTTCTGTAATCACTGACGAGGTGGTGATTTGTGAAAGGGACTGGCTCACGCCGACACCTACAGTATTGTCAGGCGTGGAATCCATACTGAAGGTACCATCAGCATTGACAGACATTTCAACAGGAGCATCGTCATTCAACGTAAAGATGAGAATCACACCGATCAACATCACGATGACACCACAGCAGAGTGCTCCTGACCCTCCAAGGAAGCCCATAGCAATCAAACCAACATCTTCACCAACCTCAGAAATAAGGATGTCATCGTAGGTTACGGAAACGTTGGTATTCGATTCAAAACGAAAATCTCCTGCAAGGCAGCCCAAACATGCACGACCAATCTTCACGTATCCTTTTTCAGCACGATCAAGATTTTTGTTGAACGGGTCCGAACTGCAATCCGAGGATTCACGGCCGTCATAATCAAAGACAACCTCAGGGTAGAATCCCCCTGCAAGTGCTTGTGCGTCATCGCCCCATCTTTCACTGATTTCCGGGCTCTCAGTCACGGTGATAGTCACGGTTTCACAGGCATCCCAGATGCCATTTTTATCGTCATCGAGGTATTCACCTTGGACCCAAAAAGTGACACCTAGTTCACCATAGCCATCACGATCTTCGACGTAAATCGTTCCATTGTTTACTTCTTCAAGCGTGAACTCCAGCGATTCTTCGATTCCAGCGATACCAAATCCGCCGATGACGAATCCGATAATGCCGACTGCGAAGATGCCTAGGCCGACAAAAATTGTAATCGAAGCACGCTTATCCATGCTGCGACCACAATTCGGTCGTATTTGATGCTATGCCAGCAATCTCACTCGAACATTTCGTCCTTCTTTTGGCCGCCCATGACGAAGTGCATGATGACCAGAGCGACACCACCGATGTAGAGCAGCAAGGCAACGTAATCGAAGCCGTTGTCAAAGTTCATCCACCAGCCCATGAATTCTTGGTTCTGGACGACGGCGCTTTCCATGTCTTCAGCATCACCGTTTTCAATCTCTGAACCTTGGACAATCTGGAACACAGGTTGCAGGTCAGACATTGCAGGAGTGGATGCGAGATCGGTTCCTGTGCGTGTGTCAAGGTAGAATGTGGATGTTGAATCACCAGCAATGATGAGTCCAGAGATTTCCTCAGACATCATGTTGATCTCGCTGCCAAAGTAGACAGGAAGAGCAGGTGTCATTGCATCAAGGAGCGACTCGCTGTTGATGAGTTTCGCAGTGATTGGGTTTGTTGTTGGATCGACGGATGCAGAGCACACATCGACTGGGATGCCCTTGAGTTCATCGTCTCCAGTGCATGTTACATCAGTAACTGCGTAGCCACCAGCGTTGACCTTGTCACCGTCACCAGTGAGGAAACCGCCAGTTGTTCCATCAAGTGTTTCAACAGTGATGAGACCAAACGTTGCCATCATCATGTCAGTGTTTCGCCATGAAAGTTCGTTGGAACCGTCTTCTGACACAGCTTCTCCCTTCTCACAGTCATCGTTGTGTCCAGTGCACATGACGTAGACAGTCGCGTTTCCTGTTGAGACGCCATTCGATCCGTAGTAGGTTTCGTTGGTTTCCAACTTGGCCCATCCTGCGGATGGAGCGGTTGGGTCTTCAGCGACCATCATGCTGACTGGGTCAAACCATCCATAGAGCCAGTTGTTCAATGGCATGGTCATGTATGGACCTTGGCTACCGAAACTATCAACGAGGAGTCCTGGAACGAAGTCGCCATAGATCACGCTCATCATCAGTGTGCGCATGGCATTTGCAGCGTTTGCATCAACACCGTAGAGCGCAGAAACGGTTGTTGCGTTCCATTCCATAGGAGCACCCGGCCCCATGGTTGCAAAGTCGATTGGAGGCGTCATGCCTGTGAGCTCGCCATAGAGGAAGATCGTAGCACCAGTAGCAGTTGTCAGTCCAAGAGGACCGTAGAGGATGTTTCCAGAGACGGCTGCATCAAGAGCAATCGATGGAGCTCCTTCAGAGGCTGGTATGAGCGCAGTTCCCCAAGCACCACCAAGGTTGAGGCTGTTGTCAAGGTAGCCACCGTTGACTGGATCCGCATCACCGAAGGTGACGTTAACGAATTGTTCAGCAGTCATGGTTCCTGTTGAACCGAGAAGAACCATTGGCAGAGAGGAGGCGCTGGACAACCAGCCGCCAGCCCAAGTTGCAATTGCACCGTATTGTGTTGCATCGAGTCCGTATGCACCCATTGCGTCGGCTGTTTCCATGCCCATGAAGTTGGCAAGTCCAAAGGAAGTGCCTTCTTCATTGGTAGCGAAAAGACCCATTGGTTCATCTGTGCCTTGTCCTCCAAAGAGAAGACCCATTGCAACAGTGTTGTCAATGTCGACACCAAGGTAGTTCATGATTCGAGTTGAAGCATCAACTGCCGTTGCGTCTGCGAACCAGTCGTCATCAGCTCCACCGAAGACATTCGCAAACATACCACCCATACCAAAGCACACGGCGTAGTCGTTCGCGATGGTTGCGTTAATGTCTGGCATCGTTTCGCTTGCCATAACGGTAAAGCCCCAGATACCGGCTCTTTGCATAGTTCCTACATTGACAAAGCCGTTTCCTGCATCAGCCATGACTTCATCATAGGTTGCAGTTGGGAATGCGTCGCAGTGACCAGCAAGAACCATGACCCCAACCGTTCCACTGAGTGAAACATCATCGCCAGTTGTTGGCATGACTGCGGAGTCAAATGCGTAAGTCAGATCGGTAATGGATGCGTTTCCAGCAAAAGTGACTCCACCGGCTGCAAGTTGCTGTCCTTGGATAGCTTGGGTGTAGGTGATGGTCTCGCCCATACCCTGCATGTTGTTCATACCGGACAAGTTCATAGCCGCGAAGTAAGCATCAAATTGATTGTACCAGTTCATACCAATCATTATCGAAGGATTTGCTGATTCGTCTGCTGTCGGTAAGTTGACATAGCCACCAGCCATTGTATTTGAGACCCATTCAGCAGATACCTTAGCAGCAGAGAAGGATTCCAATTCCATGGCCATGATACCGGCACTGAATCCGACCTTGGTCAAATCCATGACGCCTTCAATGGCCATTCCAGTTGCTCCAACAACTTGTGGTTGGAAAGGAATGTTGAGTTGTGTAATTGGAGTGTTACAATCCTCAGGATCGTCCATTGCACATGTGAATACCTTGGACTCATCGTAGGTGAGTGTGCCTGCATCCTTGTCGAATGCGATGATGTTTCGAGTGGTTGTAATCTCGTAATCAAACGGACCCAACTTCTCGTAGACTGGAGCCTCTCCAGCCATGACCTCATCGGCATTGGTCAAGTTCCAAGCGTAGTAACTACGATCGGACGTGGACGTTGCCCAGTCTTCTTCAGCGGTCGTACAGTCTGAATCAGCACATGCTGTATCGTATGGATAGGTCTCAAAGTTGTCTTCAACTGCGTCTTCTACCATGCTTGTTGCGATCGGTGACAAGAGTACCAAATTCAAGAGAATCATGACTGCTCCTGCGATTAATTTTTCATTTCCCATAGGTGTTCCCCAAGATACTTGGGGCACGATTTACTACTTAACGTTAGGACCTGACATACTTAATGGCAGTACCATATGCGATGAATTCGTAACCTGCGGTCCTGTCATCTTTTTGAGACTTCTTTGTGATCATGGAAGTCTCAACTCGAACGTTGATGACCTCATCGAATCCTTGTTGAAGTGCTTGTACACGCATATCGTGCAAAACTTTGCGGCGCCCGTAAAGAAGCATCTTATCGAAGGATTTGATTTCTCCACCAAAGAAGTTCTTCCAGCCACCAAGCATCATTTGCCACCATGAAGGACCAACTGTAATTCCCGACATTACAAGCATGGATGATTCAACATCGTTTGTTTGACTTGGCTTCGATAGGTTGTTGATCGGGTGACCCGCTCCAGAGTCGTTCAATGCCTTTTCTTCGGCAGCCAAGCGATCGATGATTCGACCTTGATGCCAATTTCCGAAAACCCATGAACCAAACGTTGGTGCAACGGAGATTAGGAAAATCACGAAGTAGAAAATGAAGATGAATGGTTCCAAACGACCGCCTCATTGTACAGTAACAGCAGTTCCATAAGCAAACAATTCAGCAGCGCCGCCAGAAACTGCGGATGTAGCGAATCGTACGTTGACGATGGCGTTTGCACCACGTGCTTGAGCATCCAGCATCATGCGCTGAAGGGCTTCGTTTCGTGCTTCTTGAAGCAACTCAGTGTAGGCTTTGAGTTCTCCACCGACCATATTCTTGAATCCCGCACCGATGTCTTTGAAGACGTTCTTGGCACGTACGGTTGATCCTTGAACAAGACCGTATGAAGCGGTGATAAGTTTTCCAGGAATCGATTCAGTGTTTGAGAGATGCATGCCTTGTGACATGGGTTGTGCTCGACGTTGCAGTTTATGAGCGTTCGGCCGACATCAAATCAAGGGTTGATTGCGCAACCATTCAAGATCGGAGATGTACAATTGACGGATGTCATCCAAACCAAGAACGAGCATAGCAAGACGTTCAAGCCCCATCCCCCAAGCACAAACAGGGGACGTAATACCGAGTGGTTCCGTGACTTCTGGACGGAAGATGCCTGCACCACCGAGCTCGAGCCACTTGCCTTTCCACTTGACTTCGACTTCGAGGCTCGGCTCCGTGTATGGGAAGTAGGCCGGACGAACTCTGACTTCAGGATAGCCCATCTTTTCGTAGAAGGTTTTCAGTGTGGTAACGAGCATCTGAAGATTGGCCCCTGGTTCCATAATGATGCCTTCAATCTGATGAAATTCAGGCAGATGCGTACTGTCGATGGCTTCCTTGCGGAACACACGATCGACCGAGAACACACGACATGGTTTGTCTGGATTCTTGGCAAGGTGCTGAATCGTATTGACCGTCGTATGCGTACGAAGAAGACCACGTTTTGAAACCTCTTCTGAGAACGAACCAGACCATCCCATGGAACCAGTATCTCCACCGTGCTCGTGGATGTCTTTCCACTTCTGAATCAAGTCTGCATCCAATTCCAACGACTTAGGTTCATCGAGATAGAACGTATCTTGCATCTCTCTCGCTGGATGATCTTGAGGAATGAACAAGGCGTCCATGTTCCAACCTGCGGTTTGGACATAATCATCCACCAACTCAGAGAATCCCATTTCAAGGAAGATACGGCGTATGCGCTCAATGAGTTCTTGCATTGGATGCGAGCGCCCTGTTCGAGGCGTGGCGGATTCAAGTGTCACATCGAACGAACGGAAATCTGCGTTCTTCCATTCACCAGACTGAAGCAGTTCTGGTGTTATTTCAGAAATCTGTTTGCGCTCTTCAAGACCGTCATCCGACATGGCTTTACCTGCATTTGTCAACGTCCATGTTCGTGTTCGATGTTCAACGATTTCAATCAGTTGTTTGCGTCCTTTGAAGTGAGCAAGAAGGCGCTCTGAGAGATCCTCCTCGTCAGCAGGCAGGGATGTGAGGAACATGCCACGTGCTTGGAGTTCTGATTTCAACGAAGACGTATCCTCACACACAAACGTACCTGATTGAAGTTGGACACCGAGTTTCTTCAACAGTCCAACACCAGGACCTGCTTCATGTCGTTCGAATTTCGCTTGCAACTTGGCCATCGTTGGCTCGTCTTGGGATGAGATCCATGACCAAAGACGTGCTTCAAGCAGCCCATTGGCGATGGCATTATGACCTTCTTGGCCAGGATGAATTGTACGTCGCACACTTTCTTGAACCTCGACGAATCCTTTGTCACTCAAACCTTGACCTGCACCAACAGCGACTGCTTGGTCGTTCCAATCGCATGCGTTCATGATTTGGTCGAGCGAGTGAACATCGTTGCTTGCTGCGAGCATGGCACGCAGCATTCGACGCTCAGGATTTGTGAGCTCAACCGTACCGGTCATAGCGTAGCGATTGCGCCAAATGGTTTCAATTCACCGCAGAATTGTCGTGTGAGGTCATCAGTCTCCATCACGGTCGAACTGTGAGAGTATCGTGTTTAGTTCACGTTGACGCTCTTCCAATGCAGACCGGTCTTTCTTTGACAGTTCAGCATCCTTGAGTTTCTCAGTGATCTCTTCGATTTCCGCACGGGCACTGAGTCGTGACTCATCGAGTTTCTTGCGTTCTTGGACCATCTTGCGCTTTGCAGAGCGTTGCTTGGTGACCTCCGCTTGTTCGTAGACGCTATCGGACAACTCAACCGATGTTGGGAATGGAATGTTGATGTTTTCCTTGCCAAATTGTTCGTCAATGTTTCGCAAGAGCCAGTCGCGTGCGACGTACTCGTCACTGTAATCCTCTACCCATGTGTAGACGCGGAAGATCTTCGCAAAGTCTGCTAGTTCATGAAGTAGAATTCGTGGCTCTGGCTTGTTGATAACGTATGGGCACTCCTTTGCAAGTTGAAGCAATGTGTACTTGACGTGGTCAATGTCTTCCCGGTAATCGACACCGATATCGAGAACAATCGAGATACGACGTGCAACACCATCGCCACCACCACGTGCGTGGTTGATGACCTTCGACTCGACGAGCGTATTGTTTGGAATAACAACAAGTCGTTCATCTCGGTCGAGGACCTTTGTTGAGAGAATACCTACGGAGACGACAGAACCCCATGTCCCTTCGACTTCAATTCGGTCGCCAACCTCAAAGGGTCGGTCGATGGCGAGTAGGAAGGAGTTGACAATGTTTCCAAGTGTTTGTTGAACTGCAAGACCGATGATCAACGAGAATACCGCCAGCGAGGCGAGAATTCCAAACAACTCGATACCGAGTTGATCCAAAGCGAAGTACAGGCCTGCAAACCATACAACAGCACGGAGGAAGAAGACAATGATTGAGTTGCTTCCAGAGACTGTGACGCTTCCTTGGGAACTGAATTGATCCATCAGTACCGGGATGAGATGCTTAATCGAGACGCTCAAAATCGAAGCGCTAAGGATGACGTAGAATGCTGCAAAGATCGGTTCAGAAGTCTCAAAGGTAGAACTCGACGTCCCCAAAATCCAACGAATCGTCAACTGTGCTCCAACAGCCAGAATCAGCGCATATGCTCGGTTCGCGAGTGGGCGATGAAGGTGATCATCCCAGTCGGCCTCCGTTGAGGTCACGAAACGCCACCATGGGCGAATGACGGCATATTTCGCTAGAACGAGGGAAAACAGGGTGAGCCCAATAGCGATGGCCAAACGAATGTAGTCGTTGAGGGCGTTGATTTCATCGAGATACTGCTGATAGTCCATGGTAGCCCTTAGCGAAATCCGGCGTACCCAAATATAAAAAGAATACCACCCACACCTTGATTGTCTGGTTCAAGTCATCCTTAGCAAAATTACGGCGTTGTTTCAACAAACAACAGACAACATGAAAGAGTCCAAGCAAATCGGTGTGCCATGGAACACCGAAATTCTCTCAATATCATTAACACCAGTTTCCTCATCGGAATGCCGCTCTTAGCGCTTGTGAGCGTCGTGTTTTACAGCCTTACATACGGAATTTCTTGGGTAGAACCAATCATCTTCGTTGGATTTTACCTCGCTTGCGGCCTTTCGATCACGGCAGGATATCACCGCTTATTCAGCCATCGCACTCACAAAGCGGCGTGGCCAATGCGTTTGTTCTATGCTCTGTTCGGTGCAGCAGCCTTCCAAAATTCTGCCATCAAATGGTGCAGTGACCACCGACGTCATCACCTCAAGACCGACAAGGAAGAAGATCCTTACACGGTCAAGAAAGGATTCATGTGGGCACACATGGGGTGGGTCATGGTCGACCAAGGCGAGGAAATCGTCGAGCACGTAGAAGACCTGCAAGCTGACAAAATCCTTGCTTGGCAAGACCGCCACATTTTCCTGATCGGGTTCTTGGTGGGAATTGTTTTGCCTGGCGCAATCGGTTACCTTGCGCTTGGTGGAACCCAAGGATTCCTTGGGGGCATGATCTACGGTGGTTTCCTACGTGTTGTCGTCGTTCATCATGCAACCTTCCTCATCAACTCAGCTGCCCATACTTGGGGGACACAACCGTACTCAACAGCAAACACATCCCGTGACTCACCAATTCTCTCCTTCTTCACCTTTGGAGAGGGGTACCACAACTTCCACCACACCTTCCAAGCCGATTATCGCAATGGGCACAAGTGGTACCATTGGGACCCCTCAAAGTGGTGGATCAATGTTGCATCATGGTTTGGTATGACCAGAGATTTGCATAAAATTCCAAAGAAATCAATTGAGTCCAAAAAGATGAAGACAGCGTTCGAACAGTCATCCGGAAGCGAGGATGTTCCAAGCGATGTTCAAGCCAAACTTACCCAATGCGTTCAACAACTCCGAAGAGGCTTCACAGATTTGATGAAGCGGAGAGAAGAATACAAACTCGCTAAGATGGAACGAAAGAAAGAGTCGAAAGAGGCTTGGAAGCAACGCAAGGAAACCCACAAGGCACGAATCAAGGCGTGCAAGGAGCAGATTGCTCAGGCACGAATGGAATTCAAACAATTGATGCAATCCATCAAATTCAACCAACCAATTGCATCGGTTTGAATCAATAGAGCGGTTCAAGTTCTCCTTCTGAAGCATAGAGACTTGGCCCAGATGCGAGATAGTAAACAGCGCCACGACCATCTCTCGAATCTGCTGCAGTAGCGTTCGGATTATCAGCACAGCCATCTGTGCAACCATCAGCAAATGCAACATAGACGCGTCCTTGTCGGTCGATGTGCAGGTCGTTGAAATCGAGCAGGTTACGGTTTGAACCACCGATGTCGCGACAATCGCCAGAATTCAAACAGATCGACCCGACTTGAACAGGGTCATCAGTAACACGATAGGTGTGGAAGGTAGGATTCTCATCGAGAGCGTTCAGACTGAACGTGATGTAGAGGTGATAGGTTGCATTGTTTGGAGCATAATGGGCGTTCCCATTCCACGGATTCCCGTCAATGTCGGATTGATTGAGCATCTCTGTGTTCTCGCTACCAAGATAGGTGATAGCGATTCGACCAGGGTCACCCGCATCCGTCTGAGGGAAGACTGTCGAAATAACACCTGCTGGTGAAATACGAATGCTCTCTTGTTCCCATGTTTCGCCGGAATCCGTCGACCTCGACATGTAAACGCCTTCATCTGCACCGGTCCAAACGTGGTATGCGTTGGAATCGGTATCGGTTGACACCTCAGAATTCTTTCGTGGATTTGGTGTTCCTGCGTCACTGCCCATCGTACGCTCAAACCATGAGAATCCGTTGTCTTTCGAGACAATGACGGTCGGTGTTGCAACACGAGGCGTGACGTAGACTGTACCGTCTGGAGCTGTAGAAATCGCTCCATGGAGACCACCATTGGTCGTTGCGAGACCAATGATTTGACCACCAGTAGCAAAGGTCGCACCACCATCAAAACTCGTGAAGCAAAAGATACCTGCGAGTTTGTTGTAACAATAGTAGACTGCTGTTTCATAGAATCCACTCGTGAATTGTCCGAGGGCTCCGTAGCCTGAATCCGTCCAAGGACCACTTGCCAGTTTGATGTGATCGTTGAGCGGTGTTGTTCCAGAATCGTGCGGGTTGCCCATCCACGTTTGGCCATCATCGTCGCTCCAACAAATCCACGATGTTTCCAATCCAATCATTTGGACACCAAATACGCGGTCTGTGATTGGATCGACCCAACCGTACGGATCACTGGTTGTTGGAGAACATGCAACCGGATCTTGCGTTTCTTCCCAAGACTGACCGCCATCGCAGGATCGCATGACCTTCTCCATGGCAATAAAGAAAATGCAACCACTGGATGTAATACCAATGCTGGGTTCTTTTCCAGTTTCACCCACATCGCTAAATTGGAACGTCATGTTGATTGCCGTCATATCGAGAGAAACTCCTGTTTTGTCTGTGACAAAGATTCTCGGATCTTCTTCAACGACCGGAACGGGTTCAGGCATGATTTCTTCCTCTCCAAAACAACCTGAGAGGGAAACGGTAGCCATCAGCAGTGCAAGCAGTACAGCCTTAGTGCGCATGGAGAGAACCTGTCATCAACCCCGTAATGACCTTAGTGGATACTAATTTTGGCCAAAATCGTCCAAAGTTGGTGCTGATAGAGGTCTGTCAGTTGATTCAACGGTCTGCTGTTGGTTTGCATCCATGACCCATTTCTGCTCATCAATGTCGTTTGAATTTCGTCTCTGAACAAACAACAGAATTGAGCCGAGGAGCACGAGCCCAAGTCCGACACGCCAACCTACATCAAAGAAGGAATCCATGCCCGCATTCTTTGGGAACAGATCTGTTGCATCAGGCACACCATCACCATCTGAATCGTATTTTGCTGAAGCGTCAAATGGGAATGCATCAGCATTATCACCAACACCATCACCATCGGAATCCAGCCATTCGTAAGCACTGTCTGGGAAGGCATCCTCGTTGTCCCCAATGCCATCATAATCACGATCGAAACATTCAGTCGCATCTTGTGGCCAAACATCCGAATTGTCACCACATCCATCACCATCGGAATCCAACCATTCCGTGGCATCATCAACAAAGGCATCGCTGTTATCGCCTACGCCATCGCCATCGGAATCAAGCCACTCCGATTCGTTCAGTGGAAAGGCATCGAAGTTATCACCATAGGAGTCGTTGTCTGAATCGGCCCATTCATCCGGATTCCTTGGAAACACATCGCCATTGTCACCATATCCATCTCCATCCTCATCGGACCACTCATCGACATTATTCGGGAATGCATCGACGTCATCACCGATACCATCTCCATCACGATCTGGGCAACCCAGTGGAATCAAGGAGTAGCCAGATGCATTTGGACAATCATCACTGTTGTCCCCGACACCATCGCCATCGGAATCTGTCCATTCCTCCTCATCCGCTGGGAAAGCATCACCATTGTCTCCAATTCCGTCCTCATCGGTATCGATGCATTCGTTTGCATCGAGAGGGAATTCATCGCTGTTGTCGCCGCATCCATCTCCATCGGAATCGATCCATTCTGTTGCATCCAAGGGGAAGGCATCAATGCCGTCGTTGTAACCATCACCATCCGTATCGGGATTGCGCTTATCCGAACCGATCAGATCCTCTACAGCATTCGAAAGTCCGTCACCGTCGATGTCCAAGTCTTCCTCATCTGAGCATCCATCTTGGTCAAGGTCGTACGTATGGATACCGATGGCACCTTTCGGACAATTGTCCTCATAATCCGCAACCATGTCGTTGTCATCGTCCCAATCTTCGGAATCAGAACAACCATCAGCGTCGTAGTCAATCAGATTTGGACTGTACGGGCACGGGTCAAATGCATCGTTTTTGCCGTCACCATCTGTATCGCGTTGAGCTGCTGAACAGCCATTTGCATCCACTTCAGCATTGAGATCTGTTCCTGGGCACACATCATCCACATTGAGTACGCCATCAGCATCATCGTCCCTTTGATCCCATGAGCATCCAGTTTGATTCACCATGCTTCCGTCCTCTGTCCATTCGCATGTGTCGATTGCATCAACAATTCCATCGCCATCAGTATCGGCTTGTCCAACGACTTCGGTGGCAAATCGACCGATGTATTGGTGCATGGTCTTGGTCGGATGTGCCTTATCGAAGAAGATGTATTCATCCACGTTTGATGCAACCGGGTCTCCATTGTTGCAAATGGGAAGAGGAAGCAAACCAGGATTTCCTGAACAAGCCGCTGATTGTGTGTTGGTCAGACCCAGTGCGCCCTTGTTGTCTATGATGTCATTGAAGATTGAATAGGCGTTGACTTCGTGAACTGTGATGCCTAATTCAAGGCGTAGGCTCCCGATCAATGTTGCAAGTTTGTTGTTGTAAGCCACCACTTCTGATGCTGTGTTTTGTTGTTGTGTTTGACTACGACCAAGGATTTCGGGAGTTTTCTCAAGCGGAGGTAGATTTGGAATCACAAACGTCGTAGCACCCGCCGCCTCAAGTTGGCGAATGTGGCTCTCCATGTTGGTGACAATCGTATCAGCGTTTGCAGTCCCGTAGAGGAAATCATTACCACCAGCCCATAGTGAGACGACGTCGTTTGATGCAAAATTCGATTGCACATTTGCTAGGTAACTCGTGATTTGTGAACCAACATTCGGAATCAAAAGATAGGCGAATCCTGCTCCTGTTTGAGCCCCGCCAAAGGCACGATTATCTCCAGCAGAGGTTCCAAAACCGTGCGTCGTTGAAACACCATACGACTGCGATAGATGTTCGACCCAAACCATTCCATTCGAGAACCTCCCTTGCCAGTATGGAGGTACATCTGGAACGTTGAGAATTGAATCCTTAGCGTTGCCCATATCGCTTAGTGAGTCTCCGAAAACAACAAGATTACCAATAGGAGCAATCACTCGATTTTGGAATACGGTGAAGGATTGTTCTGCTTCAACCAACAACGCTCCTGAAGGATCGTAGAGATCAACCTTGAATGTGTAAAAGTGGTTTCCGTTGTAGAACTGCTTCAATTCGATGACATTCGACGTCACTGTTCCTGTTGCTTTGAAGACAATCGAACCTGAATCAACAACCGTTCCATCAACATCTTCGAGGTTCCAAGCGATGGTGTAATTCGTGTTGAACTGCGCATTTTTAAGTTGAACATCGATGAGCACGGTCTCATTTGAAAGCCAATCGTAGCGTGAAATCTCAGCGTCGAATTCAATGGCCCGAGCGTCAGCATGGACTGGAAGCGTGACGAAGAGGCTTGAAATCATCAGCACTGCTAACAACCCATGAGAGCGCATGAACGACAACCAACGGTTTGTGTTACATTCTCACACATAAAACAACATCGATGGCTTTGCTTGAAGGCAATGGGTTCGGAACATTTATTCAAGGTTCGACACGACGGGAGAATATGTCAAACGACGATTCATGGACCGTTGAGGAAGCAATTTCAAACTTGAAGAATGCAATGAATGAAAGCAACCAAAGCGCAGCAGACATCTTCTCATCCATCGATGCGAACGGTGACGGTGAAATCAATGGTCCTGAATTGTACAAGGGACTTCTTGAGCACCTAGGAGACGCATTGTCGCCTGGTCAAGTTTCGATGATCATCAAGGCATTGGATGCCAATGAAGACAACCGAATCGACCTCTCCGAACTTACGACTGCTCTTGAAGAAGAGGAATAATCTCCGAAACAACACCAATGGCACTGGAACATGCAAACATCAGTGTGACTAAGGCTTCCAATCCGTCTGGTGAAGATGGGGCTTGTATTCTTCAGCTTTGTGATGTTCTTCTAATCGATCGAGAAGCCAAAACACCCAGTGGAATGTGCCCATGCCGTCTTTTTCTGTGACACCGCTTTCCTCATGCATGATGTAACCCATCTCAGCTACCTGCATCATGCGTCGCATACTTGGCCCTATCAATGAGAGATAGCCATTATAGAAGGAATAGACAAGATCGAACGAAAGATTTCGATGATACGTCATGACAGCGTGGTTTGCCATTAATACAATAACAGCATTGGATGCATCTTTTTGTTCTCTCGTTAGAGCCAGCAACTCTTCAGGTGTTGAATTATGTTTGATGACAGCACCAAACGTAGCAAAGCCTCGTTGAACCAATGGATTCTCAAGCGATTGTGCAATGGTTTGGGAAATCTCATAGCGTCGATTTCGATTCACTTCCATTACTTGGCGAATACCAAAAAGCAGTGTGAACATGATAGCGAGGCCACTCAGTGCCTCTCCCAGATTTGCTGCTGCTTCGAGATCCATGGTATTCCATCACTCGGCTTCAGTCACTGCGCCTGCAGCAGAAGAAATCATAACACTCGCCGGGACTGAACCGGAAGTCGATTGAAGACGAGGCCCCATTCCAAGGAGAACGAGGAAAACAAGACCTTGGAAAGCAGCGCCTACCAAGAACAGATTTGCATAGCTTCCATTGACCATATCAAGAACTCGCGGAGAGAGGGCATTTCCAGTGAACGCCCCCACGTTGATGAGTGTCATGTAAATCGAAAACTGTGTACCGCCCAACTCCTTCGTGGTGACGGACATAAGCAAAGCGAGTAGGTTTGCACCTACAATGGCCCAAATCAGGGTCCAGAAGAGCCAGACGCCTGTCATGAAGGTTTCATCGCTCCAATTGCTGCGACTGGCTGACCAAAGGATTGTCATGAGCGTCCCCACACCGACCGCTGACAGAAGGACACGTTGTGATCCAAATTTTGAACCGAGGATACCGCCAATGAGGAATCCTGCCATGGTTGACAAGAAAACCGGTAGTGCCTTGATTTCAAGATAACGCTCAGCATCCCAGTTCAGTTCATCAACGAAGATAAATTCCCATTGGAAGTCAATGATTCCCATACCAGTGCCCATGCCTCCACCAATCCACATGATGGTACAAAGGAGAAGAGCCCAACGCGGCGCAGGGTTCGAGATAGCCGAGTTGAATGCGCTGATGATTTCCCCGAATTTCATGACTTCTTCATCAGATGCACGGCTTTCGTTTCCAACACTCTTGCTCCATGGCAAGAATTTGTCCCCTTCCTTTTCAAGCACAAACAATGGAACGAGCATGATCAGGAAAAGGACTGGAAGCTGTACGAAGAGTGCTGCTTGGAATCCGGAGTCAAGTAAGATACTTCCTAAGACCAAAACAGCAAACATGGCTCCAAATCCTTTGGCTACGAACATAAGACCGTTCGCCAACGGGATTTCTCCATCTGGAAGGACTTCAACTGCCAAAGCATCAGCACTTACGTCTTGCAGTGCAGCAAAGATGTTGTGAATCAAGAAAAAGAGGCCAAGCATTTGCAAGTCTTCAGCAGGGTCATCAATGAGAAGGAAGGCAGCAATTGTTACAGCCATACCCAACTGTGAAATGAGGACCCACGGCCTACGTCGACCCATTGATCTAAATTGAATTCGGTCGATCATTGGACCCAGAATCAATTTGCCGACAATCCAAGGTAGCATACCCATCGAAATGAGAAGTAGTTTCTCATCGTCCGTCATCCCATGTTCATCCACAAGGAAGGTGACCAATGCCGTGGCAACGAAGAACCAGGGGATACCTTGTGAGAAGTAGAGTGTACAAAGTGTTCCGAAACGGGCTGTGCGGCTCTCTTGCAACGTGATTGCCATAGTCTGGTTTAACCAAGTTAAAACAAATACTTATCCCCAACAGGACTACGAACAAACTCGATTTTTGGGCACACGTTTATGCTTCACTGGAGGCATCTTTGATAGGGTTGTATCGATCGAGCAACCAGAACAACCCCGACCAAACACCATCGGTTGGTTCATCATACTTCGAGATGTTCACCATCATAAAAATCTGGATGACACGTCGCCAACGAGTCGCGAACATACGGAAATAAACGCCACAGAAGTCATCGACCAAATCCATGGAGAGGTGACCGTTTTTGGCAAGTACACCGATGTTGTTCATACCGATCATCAAGGCATTCATGGCATCCTTCTCTTCACGAGTAAGTGCGGCCAATTCTTGTGGTGAGAGTTCATCATGAAGTTTGACCGTACTTATAGAGAAACCACGGTGGACCAGTGGATTGTTCATGTGAGCAGCAAGATCACGGCCGATTTCGTAGCGCCTGTTTTCGTTCCAATGCTTCATTTGTCGGAGACTGAACAAGAGCGTGAACAAAATAGCGATACCGCTTACGGCCTCGCCGATGTTTGCCGCAGTTTCAATGTCCATCGATATCGC
>CEUM01328243.1_pt1 | contig 20965 bp, 18 predicted proteins | sample 356421 | NCBI WGS metagenome assembly CEUM01 (sample SAMEA2622716, study PRJEB7988) | marine metagenome | biome: marine biome (ENVO:00000447); feature: surface water layer (ENVO:00002042); material: "saline water (ENVO:00002010), including plankton (ENVO:xxxxxxxx)" | depth 5 m | reverse complement strand
CCATTGGTCAGGAATAGGGAATTGATCCTTTGGAGTGAACTTTTTTTCTATGGTTTCAAATTCACTCGACTTCCAATGATAGGATTTAAGGGGTGTTCTGGGGTGTTCTCTTTTTTCAACTAGTAACGCTTCCCTAGGTATTTTTACCCAAAAAGAGTTATCATCACTATTTGAGATAAAGGAGGCTTTAAAAGTAAAACTATAAAAAGAGCTTCTAAAGTAAATGAAATCATCTAGAGATAGAGACTCTTCCTCAAGGAAACTATTTTGTGAGTGGTAATCATGAACTTCAACTTGAATATCTTCTTGATGCTTTTTTAAAATCTGTCCTGTTTTAATAAAGTTGTCTTTTCCTCTATTAGACTGCCAAATAATGAAAATTACCTGGCGGTCGATAGCTTCGTTGACGATTTCAGTAATTTCTTTTGGACATTCGCTTTTACTTAAACTTTTTAACATAAATTTCCCTACACTAGATAAATCTAAAGAGGCGTATGACGTCAATTAAACTTCTTGTAGGTCTTAATGAACTATAAAATAATTATGTAAGAAGTTGAGAAATGTCATGAAAATGCATGTAAAAAAGACTAAGTTAGCTATAAAGTTTACTAAAATTGACGCGCAGAACATTGATATTAGGCGTTAGTCTAGTAGCTTAGCTTATATTGAAAAGAAAGTTTTTTTAAACAAAGGCAAAAGTGTTGGATCCTAAAAAATTTTTAGAGCTTGTAAAAAGATTAGAACAAGAAAAGGATAAAAGGGAGCAATACTTTGAGAAGGAAGACGATGTCTATAGAGAGACATTTCTTAATGAAAACAATATTCTGGACTTCTTAAAACTCGCTGAAAAAGAAGCGAGAATGAAGGACAAAAATACAGCTAAAATAAATTATTTAGAACTTTACCAGCAGTATGAAGATAGGCAAAACGCCCTTTTTAGAAAAGATAGATTAAAGCATTCTCAGGGAAAGAAAAAAACAAGAAGCTCCTTTAGCTAAACTTTTTATTTGAAATAATGAATTATATAAAAAAACCACAACTTTCAGATATATATTATTTTTGCTCAAAATTGATGTCTAAAGATGAGCCAACTGATGATACTTTGGAAATAGTTCAATCTAATATTATTGATATGAGAAAAATGGGTTCTTTTTTAAAAAAAGAATGGCCTATTGATAGAAGATTAAACCCCAAGGAAGTCCTTGCAACAAAAGCAGCTTATTTGACCTACCACTTATACGAAGGAAATCATTTTTCTCAAAGAAAGTTTATTTTTTCCTTTTGGTGTGGGATGAAAATGATGGAGCAAAATGGAGCTAAATTGAATAAAGGACAGTTTTCTCGACAATTAAAAAATATGCTTAAGTTTTACTCCAGAAAGAAAGGTCCACTTTACTGTAAGTACCTTCTTAAACAGTTTTTCAGTAATACTTATTTAAAAAATGATACATTCAAATCTTTTGGACGTGTAGGGGAAGAGCTTCCCCGTTTAATTTAAATTGCCTTAAAGAATAATTATTCTCCCCTTCGATTTGGCATAACTCTATTTTTAATGAAGTTTTAAAACTATGGTCTTTGGGTAAGTTTAGAAAAATGCGGTCTTTGTCGCGTCTTTTCACTGAGCTTTTTTGACAATACTTTGCAAAAAAGAGGGGTCTAACCCATTTCTTACAATTAGTTGAGCTAGTTTTTATTGATTTTAAGCAGTGGGTATAGGGTACCTCTTTTTTACTTTGACTTATTTTCAAAGAACAGTTCTTCTTAGTCTTTTGGACAAGATCTATATGAAGGCCTTGGCAAGTTTCTTTATGGGATGATTGAATTATGCTACCTTTTTCAAACTTGTCTCTTTTGATATTTATTGTACTAAGAGATTTAAGCTTTTTGGATAAAAGCGCAATTTCAAAATGCTTTTTAGAAATCTCTCCATGAAGTGCCTTAATGATTTCATTATCGGTTGGAATATTAGTTGAAGTATTTTCCTTGTTTAAAAAAAAGTTTTTAACCTCTTTACAGGAACCTGAAATAACAATCATTAAAATCAAACCAAAATTCTTAAAGATATTGATATTTTTTTTCATATGTTAAGTCCCTTTTTGGGAGGTTTTTCTGTCTGCATATAGTTGAAAGAAATAGACACTTTAATTCATGGACTTTAGATTACTTAAATCGCTATTTAGGCACAAGAAATAAATGTATTTAAAATAGGATCTTTTAGGATGAATCATTTTTGTAATTTAAGAATCATTAAACTTATAATTATGATCCTTTTATGTGTATCTTGTGGTGAACAACGTTTAATTTACCTCTTTGATACAGATTTTAAAGAAGATGGAAACTTAAGCAACGTTATCGTTAATGATTTGAATTGGGTGGGTAGCAGTGACCCTAGGGTGGCATTGTTACTAATTCCAAAAAGTAGCTTATTCATGGGACGTTGTACTGGTTTTATGATTAGTGAAAAGTGGTTAATGACAAATAACCATTGTGTTAAAGATCAAAAAGAGGCCAGTGGTATAAAAGCCATTTTTGGTTACGACTCAAATAGTTCTTTCACTCCAGGCTTAAATAAACGGTCAGCAATATCGTGCGATAAAATTATAGCGACTGACAGTGAGCTTGATTTTTCAATCCTCGAATGTAATGGAAACCCGGGAAAAATATTTGGTTGGGTTTCTCTGGAAGAGCAACCTCCATCGATTGGGACTGCACTCTACATTATTCATCAAAATTGCGACTACTTTTCTAATGAAAATTGTTTTCCTACAAAAAAGAGGTCCATTGGAAAAGTTCTGGACAGTTCTCTATTCGGTGAAAAATTAGAAGAATCAGATAAATTTTTTCATGATGCAGATATTTTGCAAGGTTCATCAGGTGCTCCTATTTTTGATAAAAATTCAAAAAAGGTTATGGGACTTCTTAACGTTGAGTACAGAAGTGTTAATGATAATTACGATGGTCGCGGTCCTATGAATGGTGCTATTAAGATGTCATCAATTTTGGAATATTTAAAGAACGAATTTTTTCACCTTTACGAAGAATTATTTTCTAAAGGAAACGGAGCAAGATCTTTTTCTAAGGAAGATATAATCATTAAAGGTCGCTATGATTACCCGGACTTTGGTAATCATTATACTTTTTCTCTGGAGCTTGAGTTAAAGTCTTTTAGAGACTTTAATAATATTTCTAAGGTTAATTATTCATTTTTTCAAAGAGGTCAATTAAGAGTCATTAAAGCATTAAATAGAAAGCATTCTTTTAAAAAAGTTTTTTCAGTACCAAATTCTATTTTTGAAGGGTTTATTGAAGTTTATTTAAAGGATGGCAATAAAATAAAAAAAGAATTTCGGTTTCAAGCAAAAAATATGCTTCCTAATAGGAATGACCAAGGTTTTGAGCTTGATAAAATTTTTGTAGACTACAATATAGTTTACGATAAATTGATGGATCGCTTTATCTATTCGATCAAATTGTTAGGCCAGAGCAAAAGCCTCGAGGAAATAAAGTCTGTTAACTACTCTCTTTTATCAGATCCAAATGCCAGAATAGATAAGGAGGAGGGCCCTTTCCACACAAGACTTGTTACGACTAAAAAAAGTCATACACTACTTATCTTACTAAAATTAAAAAATGGTTCACTCGAAAAAAAAGAAATTCAATGTGATGTTCCTTATAAGATCCTAGAGGAGAGAAGGATCTATAAAGAAAAGGAAAACCAATCTTCAATCAAGGTAGGGGTCAGGGTAAAAAAAGATCAAGGTCTTCTTTATTTTTTTGAGCGACCTGTATTTAAATTTATGGTTTATTTAAATGCATCAAAAAGACATCTTTCAGAAATAGAACGCGTCGATTACTTCTTTAAGGATTCATGGGATCACAGGGAGCGAAAAATAACTTCCTTTCGTAGTGATTTTAAATTTAGAACACGAGTCTTTAGTACTCTTAATAGATCTCTATTAATTTATAAGACAATGATTACTTTTAAGAATGGTAGAGAAAGGGTTCTTAAAGGGGTCAGTCTAAGCGATTTTAAAGACTTTCCCCTTTAGAAAAGGAGGTAACTTTTTTAGTTAAATTAGAGAAGAATAACCATTCCAAAGTTGATAGACCTCATTTTCGCTTTTTTAATAAGGTCAACGTGGTTTTGAAACTCTACGTTTGGTGATGCTGCTGAATCCCCTTGCTGCCAAGAGTAATTAACAAAAGCATTCAGGCCCATAGATTCATTAAAGTAATATTCAGTGCCTACTCTTAATCCCCAAAATAATGAGTCAAAAGAAACTTTCATTGGGCTACTATAATAACCAGCTTCATTTAGGCTCATATCTTTTTTAAGGCTCATTTGATTTAGGCCAATATTCACACCCAAATATGGTCTCAAGTTGTTTTTTGAAATGATAAAGATCTTAGGACCAATTTCAAGTCCAAGTTTGCTTAATTTTGTCCCTCTAAGGTCATTCCAGCTATGTGTTTCTAAAGAATCTGGGAGGTTTACGTTAAAGTAGTTTAGCCCTATGGATACGGACAAAAAAGGATTAACTGCTGTTTCAAGGTTCCCTCCAATAACCATATCACTTTGGTATTCGCCGAGGGATCCTTTTAAATGTGATACGCCGAAATAGGGAGAGAATTTCATTCTGCTTAGAAAAGGATTTGGTGTTGCAAAGTAAGGCCCTTCTTTTTCTTCATCTAAAGGGTAATTTTGATGAATTGCAGTTGAGACATTTGTTGTGCGAACTCTAAATCCGTTTTGATCACCTTTGATGTTTCTGAAAGCCTTTTTTATTTTGCCTGAAAGCTTCCTCTCTTCGCCTAGGCGGATATTTTCGATTTCATTCTTTATAGTTCTGTCGTTTCTTGCCTCTAGCTTTTTTCTCTGGCCTCTATAATCGTTAGAGTATCGATGACCCCTTTCTTTTCTCTGTTTGCCTACCTCAATGGGTGAAGAGGTGTATGTGTAGGTCTTATAGTTACCGTGGGAGTTTTCGGAAAAAATAATAAATGCAAGGGATAAGGAAAGGAATAATCTCAAGTTGTTCATAGGAATATTCTCTCTTAGATAAATTTTGAATTATTAGTTTTTTAACTTATAGTGTTGCTTTCTTATCTCCAACTATAAGTCTTGTGACCAGTATGGAGGAATTAATGGGAAATTTAATGTCATGAGTTTCATAAGAAAGAAACAAAAAAATGATGGATTTCAGCCAAAGTTTACAAAATAAGTTGATATTAAACATAAATTTTATTTATCTTTTGGGTTTCGGTGTAATGTATTATTTTTAGTCAACTGTTTAAACTTTATCCACTTCCTTGATACTTTTTAAAATGCTTGTTTTCTCTGTAGAGTAATTTCAACATTTTGTTAGCCTTTGCGCTTTGTGTCTTCTTGGCATGGGAATTGCTTATAAAGAGGCAAACGATCATTGATGATTCATTAGGAAATCATCAAACGCAGGGGGAAATCTATGAAACAATGGATGAAATTAGGACTTATAGCGTCCATATTAACAGCATCAACAGGTGCATACTCTTTTCTAGAAGACTCTTATCATCAAGAAGATTCTTATGAAAATGATAGAGTTGAAAGGTCTTACGAAAGTTCTTATGACCACTACGAAAATGAGGATAGCTTTGAAGAAAGGCCTTCTGAAGTAGAAAAGAGGATCATTAGAAGAAAAAGAAGAAATGTTTTCAGACCAAGAGTGAAAAGTAGAGTAAGACTTGAACAAGTCGAGACTAAAGTAGTTTTAGAAGACGAAAAAGTTTTGAAAACAAAGAACTTCTACACAAGTCCCGTAGGAGCGGTTTTTGGCTCTTTTGAACTAGGTGCCGATTTCAAATTAACAAGAAAAACTTCTTGGGGTTTAAAGACTTCATTTTTAAATTCATCAATTGAGAACTCAGAAAGTGGAGACATTACCGATCTAATCGGACAATCGGTTGGTTTAAGATACAACCTTTTCTTTAATGGACCGGCTTTCACTGATAGTTTCATTCTCCAGACAGAAGTTGGAATGATGAGAATAGACGCTACAAACCTAACAAAATTTGAAAACAATGACCTGAGCGGAATTACTAAAAAGTCATCTTTTTATGGAAATTTAGGAGTTGGTTATGGATGGTTTTGGAATAAGTTTAACATTCAGGTTTTAGGTGGGGTTCAGTATTTCTCAGAAGAACTAACACCTGAGGTTAAGCACGCTTTACTTCCTGGAGAAGAAGGTGTTCTTCCTTGGATGGGACTAAACCTTGGTGTTTCACTATAATTAAAAGATAAAATAAAAAAATAAGAAATAAAAAAAGGGTGTCATAGAACACCCTTTTTTTATTTCTTATTTTGTCTTTGTAAATGCAAAGTTTAATAAGTTTTTTTAGTATTTCTACCAGCAGGTTTTCTGTTTTGGAAAGATTTTTTTCCTGCTCTATCACCATTTCTATTGTCTGTTCTACCTCTTGAATCTCTTTTTCCTTGAGGATCATTTGGTGTTTCACCCTGGTTGGGAATATGTTTAACTGTTCGACCAAAATAGCGCCTGTACATTCTTTGTTTAGAGCTCTCACTTTGAGCAGTTCTTCTTAGATCATCTGGTATCATATGTTTGTCAGCACAGGAAACACAGATCCATTTGGCGTGCAGAATAGCTGGATTTTTATGCTCAAAAAGCTCAACATCGGGAAGAATCATCCTACAAACATCACAAGTTGTTCTCTGCTTGTGATGGGTGTGAGTCTTTTTTCTAGGTTGGTAAGTTTTCTCTTCCCTCTTTTTAAAAGTTCTTTTTGGCTTCTCAGGCTTATTAGTTGCCTTAAAACCAGCTTTCTCTAGAGCATCTTTTAGGCTCATAACGGCACTTTCCCCTATAGCTCAATATAGAGCTGACTGTTAGAATTTTAGTTCAAATTAGTGATGCATCTTAATATATGGAACTAATTTTGCCAACTTCAGACGCCCACTAAGTCGAACATAATAGCTGGAAAATGCTACCTCCTAACATGATATGCTTTGGGCTGGCAAAAGGCTTGGATTCCTAAAAATGATAAAGTTGACCCTAAGCCAGAGTTTTTTCTACCAGACCACGGAAGAAATGGTGACACTCTGTCACAGCAATTGAGATAGCCGGTTCCTGAATTCACCTTTTTCAGGATAGAGCGTCCTCTTTCTTCATTAGAACAATAGACGCTTGATGTTAAGCCATAGGGTGTGTCATTCATAAGTTCGATTGCCTCTGAGTCGCTTTCGACCATCTGAACTCCAATGACAGGACCGAAGCTTTCTTCTTTCATGATATTCATTGAATGATCAACATTTTTGAGAATTGTTGGTTTGAAAAAATAACCTGGGCCCTTGGGAACTTCTCCTTCGAAGAGGATTTTGGCACCTTTATTAATGGCATCTTCAACCTGTGCTTTAAGAAATCCAACCTGGTCCTTTCTTGTAAGGGGTCCTTGAGTTGTTTCTGGCAAAAGAGGGTCTCCAACTTTAAGCTTTTGGGCAGCGCTTTTGAATTCATCTAAAAAGGTGTTGGCCACATCTTTCTGGACATAAACTCTTTCGACTGAACAACAACTTTGACCGTTATTATAAAACGCTCCTTCTAAGACGGAGCCTGCTACCTGAGCGGTATCTTTGATTTCATTTGTGACATAAAGAGGGTCTTTGCCACCAAGTTCAAGGCCTACTGGAATGAGATGCTTGGAAACTTCATTGTGTATACTAAGGCCTGTTTTATAAGAACCAGTAAAGAAGATACCATCTAAGGGAAGGTTCAATAGCTCTTGTCCGACGGTCCTTTCCCCGATGGCAACGCCAAAAGAATTTTGGGGAAGGCCTATATCATTGAAGATTCTCTTTATTTCTAGCGCTGTTAGAGAAGTGTACTCAGAAGGTTTGTAAAGAACCGTATTACCGCAAATAAGACCTGGAATAAAGACGTTAACACCAATAAGATAAGGATAATTCCAAGCTGAAATATTCCCAATAACTCCTAAAGGCTCAAACTCTATTTCCTCTCCCATGCTCCCACTTTTTGAAAGATTTAAGGATTTTAAAGTTTCTTCCGAGTTTTTTAAAAAAAATTTTATTCTTGAATTGGCCCCTCTAATTTCATTAATCGATTCGTTGAGAGGTTTCCCCATTTCTTTTGTCAAAACTTCAGCGCAATGTTTTTCTCTCTTTTTTAGTTCCTCGGAAAATTTTCGAATATATTCAAGCCTCTCTTTTAAAGGAAATTCTGCCCAAATGGGTTGGTAATTTTTTAAAGATTGAAATGTTTCCTTTAATTCCTGGGGGCTTGTTTCGGAAACATCGAACTCTTCTTCAGTGGTTGGGTTTTTGCACTTCATTCGCTTTTCCTTTTTCTTAGCGCTTCTGCTTTTTCTAGAAAACTTTGGAGAATGGGGGTAGGGTCAATGACCTCATCTTTTAGTGTTTCAGAAAACTCCGGGTGCCACTGAACGCCAAGTATATAAGATTCTTCAAACTTCTCGTAACTGATGGCCTCCACTAATTTATCAACAGGGCAAATGGCTTCAACTTTAAGGTTCTTGCCAAGTTTCTTTACACCTTGGTGGTGAACAGAATTAACTGTGACATCTTGCTTTCCATCGTATAGAGAAGAGAGAACACCCTCTTTTGAAAGAGAAATGGGGTGTTTGACTTTATCATACTGTTCCTGACTTCTGTGGACGAGAGGCGTTTTTGTTTCCAATATGAGGTCTTGATAGAGAGTACCCTTGAAAAAGACATTGATAAGTTGCATACCTCTACAAATTCCCAAAACAGGCTTTTTATTCTTGTAGGCAAAGTCGAGAACTTTAAGTTCAAATTTATCTCTATAGGGGTCTCCAGGCCAACGTTCTTTATCAACGGGCTCTTCACCATAAGTAGTGGGACAAATATCGCTGCCACCTTGGAAAATAAAGCCATCCAGTTGTTCTAAAAACCTTTCGAGGTGTGGTCCTTTTAAGTCTGGGATAAGAATAGGCATACACCCCGCTGATCCAACGTAAGAGGCCATATCTTTTTCTATATAAACGAGAGACTTCTTACTAAAGACTTTTCTTTCTGGGTCTGGATAAAGAAAGCATGGAGTTAGTCCAATTTTAAGCATTTTTACTTCTCCCCATGAAGTGCATTTTTATAGATTATTCTAAAATCAAATTCTGTTACAGTTTTAGGGTTTGATTGATGGCACACATCTTTATGAGCAAGTGCCGCAAGCTTTTCAATATCATTTTCCTTAATACCTTGACTAGAAAGTGAGTGCGGGAGACCTAGCTTTTGATTGAGTTCAGAAATGAAATTAATGAATCCTCCCGATGATGAGTCCTCTAGTTGAATATGCTTCGAGAGGAATTCAAACTTTTCTTTGCAGCTATTAAGGTTAAATTCTAAACCATATTTTAGCATAATAGCATTTGCCAGGCCATGATGAAGGTCAAAAACAGTGGACAGCGGATGGGCCGTGGAGTGAACGACTCCTAGTCCCTTTTGAAAAGCTGTAGCACCTATTAGGGCGGCCATCATCATTTTACTTTGGGCCTCTAGAGAAGGTCTATGAGTTGCTTCTTCCAGAGACTCTTTTATGAGTTTAATCCCTTCAAGGGCCAAACCGTCACAGAGAGGGTTAAAGCCTTTCGCTAAAAATGCTTCTATATTGTGTGTTAGAGCATCCATTCCCGTTGCTGCAGTAACATGGAAGGGGAGATCCAATGTAAGTTCAGGGTCTGCAAAAACAGCTTTTGCCATAAGTCTTGGAGAAAAAAGAATCTTTTTTTCTTTTGTTTCATTATCAGAGATGACAGTACTTCTCCCAACTTCACTTCCTGTGCCACTTGTTGTGGGAATGGTCACAAAATAAGGAATATTTTCAGTGACATGTTTGTCTCCACCTATAGAGTCTTCAAAATCGAAGAGGTCTCGTTCATGATAGGCTTTAAGGGCTATCGCCCTTGCCACGTCCATGGATGCCCCTCCGCCAAGACCTATAATGGAGTCACACTTCTGATCGTGATAGTTTTTCACACCAGATAAAACATCTGACTTGATGGGGTTTTTGTGAATTTCGTGATGGCCTACGGGTTTTAGGCCCTCTTTTTCCAGAGTTTTAAAAATTTTTGAAAACAGAGGAAGTTTAGAAAGCCCCTCATCGGTAACTAGTAAGGGGTTCTTAAGACCCTGATTTTTTAGATGCTCGCCTAGTTTTTCGACTATTCCGGGACCGAAAAAGATTTCAGTAGGAAAATGATAATTATAATGCTCATTCCAGTTCATTTATAATTCCCTTTAGAATGTTTTTAAATGATTTCAAAATACCTTTTCAGCTCCCAGTCTGAAACAGAGTTTAAATGCTCATTCCATTCCCATTCTCTGGATTTTGTAAAGTGCCTAACAAAGTTTTCTCCAAAGAGCTCAACTGCTAGTTTAGAGCTTTTCATTTTTTGGGTTGCTTCCCCGAGGTGCCTGGAAAGGGTTCCATTTTGTGTATTTGTATAACCATTTCCTTGAGTTGCCGGTGTTTTTAGGGGGATTTTATTTTTTATTCCATAGAGACCCGAAGCCAAGGAAGCTGCCATGGCAAGATAGGGGTTGGCGTCTGAGCCAGGAACTCTCATTTCCAGGCGAGTGGCCTTTGAGGACCCTGGAATGGCCCTTAGAGCACAGGTCCTATTATCTATCCCCCATGTCAATGTTGTTGGTGCCCAAGCACCTTCTGTGAGCCTCTTATAGCTGTTTATTGTGGGGGCATAAAGAGGAAGAATTTCAGGCAAGCAATGAAGAACTCCTGCAATATAGTGCTCCATTATGGGGCTCATTTTGTTTGGTTTATTAGGGTCAAAAAAGATATTTTTATCATCTTTCCAAAGGCTTTGGTGAAGGTGTCCGCTACACCCAGGGTAATCATCACTCCATTTTGCCATAAAGGAAGGAATAATACCGTGAAAATGGCCTATTTCTTTAAGACCTGTTTTAAAGAGGATGGCCCTATCAGCTGCTTCCAAGACATCATTATAAAGAATCGCCGCTTCATAAACTCCAGGGCCTGTTTCTGTATGAATTCCTTCAAGAGGAACCTTAAAGAGCCCCATGAGGTCGAAAATATCGTTAATAAATTCTCTGTTTCTGCTTGCCCGAATCAGGGAGTATCCAAACATTCCACGAGTGATTGGCTTTGGATCATGAAAGCCTGCATCGTTGATATCCTCAGAGTTTTCTCTAAAATTAAACCATTCAAACTCTTGAGCGAATTGTGGAGAATAGCCGAGATCAGTAGCTTCTTTTTTAATTTTCTTAAGAAGTCCTCTTGGACAAATATTAAGTGACTTACCATCGTTGTCCGTTAGATCTGCGAGAAAAAAAGGAACGTCATCGTCCCAAGGTACAGTTCTATAAGTTGAAAGATCTATTCTTGCAGGGTTGTCGGGATATCCTGTGTGCCAACCTGTAAAATCAGATTCATCTCCATTTTCATAGCATTTGTCATTGATATCCCAACCCAGGATCACATCACAAAAACCAAAGCCACTTTGAAGAGCAGATTTAAATTTATTGATGTGAATATATTTACCTCTTAAAATGCCATCTATATCACTGACGGCCAATTTAATTTTGTTAATTGAGGAATCTTCAAATTCTTTTAAAATGTCATTTTGATCCATTTTTTGATCCTTTTTTTTTAAATTTAGCTGAATGATAATGCCTTTTTATTTTTTCTATAGAGAAAAATTTCAAAACCCAAAAAAGGTATGAAAAGGAGAAGTAGGAATATAAAAAAGAGGCCAGGGTTATATATGGCCAGTGAAATAAGGCATAAAAATGAAAGAGCGAGAGCAATGAAAGGGACAATAGGATAGGCCATTACTTTAAAGGGACGCTCCATTTTTGGGTGATCCTTTCTTAAGCGGAAAAGGCTCACCGTAGAAATAACATAAAGAGTAAGAGCTCCAAAGCAAGCGATTGTAATAATTTCTCCTGTTTTTCCAGTCAGGAGAGAAACAATACCAATCATCATATTAAAAATAAGGGCGTAAATTGGGGTTTTTGTTTTTTCTCCAATTTTACCAAGAAAGGAGGGGGCGTAGCCAACTCTTCCAAACTCAAAAGTCGCTCTGCCTGCAGCTAAAATAATTCCGTGAAAGCTTGCAACGAGTCCGAAAACTCCTATAGCAACGACAGTTTTAATTAGGCTTGGACTGAGTCCAGGAACTTTTGAAAGAGCAAGAGGAAGAGGTGCATCACTTGCTTCAGTTGCCCCACTAGGGAAAACAACTGCTTGCCAACCCGAAACACCAACAGAAGCAAAATAAGTAACGACACACAAGATGACTAACGTAAACAGGGCCCGATTAAAGCCAAGAACGATGTTTTTTTGTGGATTTTTTGTTTCCTCTGCAACATTAGCAAGGCCTTCAATGGCAAGAAAAAACCAAATGGCAAAAGGGAGGGCCTTAAAAATACCACTAACTCCATTTGGGAGAGAGTTTTGCTGAAAAGATGACCATTCAAAATGGGGAAGAGTGAGTGAACTAAAGAGGATGAGGCCGATGACAGCAATAACAGTGATTAAAAGTTCAAATGTTGCGGCCAATTGAACCCCAAGAATATTGATAAAGGTAAAAATAAAATAGGATCCTATGGCGAAGACAAGCGTATTTGTTTCAGGAAAGAGTGTGTTTAGGTAAGCTCCAATAGCAAATGCAATAGCTGGTGGTGCAAAAATGAATTCTATATTTTGGGCCATGCCTCCAATAAAACCCCACCTAGGCCCTAAAGCCTTGTGAGCGTAAATAAAGGCACCACCTGCCTTTGGAAGAGAGCAGGCCAGTTCTGTATAACTAAAGGTGAAAGTTGAATACATTATGATGACGATAAAAGTGGCTATGGCCATCCCTAATGTGCCGCCTTCTGGGAGTCCCAGGTTCCAACCAAAATACATACCTGAAATAACGTAGCCGACACCAAGACCCCAAAGCATAAGAGGAGTGAGGGTTTTTTGAAGTGCAGGTTGTTTTTGATTATCCAAAGTTAATCTCCTTTGAATTCCATAGGTGCCTTAATTTGTTGTGAAAAAAAATTTCCACCATCATAAAAGAATTATCAAAACACTGTCTTTTTTTTATTTATTTTTTTTGTAATTTTTTTGAAAAATTTCTTTGGGAATTTTTTGAATTTGATTTTCAATCATTTTGTCAAAAGCTTCGATGAGAGGCAAAAACTTTTCATCGTCCTTTTCCAGAAAACTGAGGGTTTCGTAAACAGCTTCTAATGTAGAAAGTGCCTCAGAAAAAGGTTGTTTTCTAATTGTGTAGCGCGAAGTTTTACCTGGATTCAGCTTTACTGAGGGAAGATTTTTTAAAATAGGGTTTTTGTGAAGAAGCAGTTTGGACTTCCTCCATGTTCCGTCGACAGCAATGAGCCTCATTTTGCTTCTTTCTTCTAAAGGTAGTGAGTCAATTGATACTGCTTCATCAGTGGGAAAAAGAAGATAATTTTTTTTGTTATCTAAAAAAAGAACATCATTCAGAAAATGTTCCTCGAAATTTTCTCCAGTATGTAAAGAACAATTTTTGAGAGAAAGGTCCAAAATTTTGGCAGTTCCAAGAGCATGTTTTTTTTCAGATACGTGTTGAAAGATAAGGACATCATTGAGATTATTAATCTTTTTTATGAAAGAGCATAAGCAAGTTTTGAGTGGTTTTTCACAGGTGTTACAATAAAGTCTAGTCATGAGGACTTAGCCTATCATTTTTTTTGTGCAGAGACAAATGAGGTTTTTTATGGAATTTAAGACGGAACTTATTTTTAGACTCCTTGTCGCCCTTTTCCTTATATATGTGGTCGGTAAAATAGCTGCGACTTTTATAAGAGGTTTTTTTACTGATTTTTTCAACGGTTCTGGAAAAAATAAAATCGATATCGACCAAATGATAAAAAAACAAGTTCGAATTTTGAAAGAAGCACAGGTAGCCCAAGGAAATGATCTTAACCATGAAAACGGGTTGGACGAGAAGGGAAGTAAAAAGTTTAAAACAAATACTGAAAAAAAATATCATATGAGACTAGAAAAACTAAAAGAAAACTCTAGTAAAGTGGATGAAAAAAAAGATTTAGAAAAGGTTATGGTCTTTTTTGATAACCTCCAATGGGGAGAGGGAATCTTTTTTAATAAAATAAAAGAAAAAATGGAAAAGAAATTCCATACTTCTACTAATTTAAATGAAATATCAAGGTGGTCGCATACTCTTCTTCGAGAAGAGCTTTTCCTTTTTAAAAAAGATGGAAAACTACTTTCAATTAATGAAATTGAACGGCTCATTGAGAATGGTCTTTTTTTAAAGAAAGGTTTTGAAGAAGCGAAAAAACGAAAAGGAAAACTTATTGGTTATTTAGCTAATTCAGAAGGTCTCCAAAGAATTGAAATCTTGAGAGGATTGGAATATTTTTACCTTAAGAATTTAAAAGATTTTAAGAGTGGTGGAGAAGAAAAATTAATACCTCTTTTGTTAAAAAAAGACTTTATCGAGAAGTCAAATTTGGAAGTACTGGCTCAAAAAAAATTAGATAAAATAACGATGAACTTGTTAGTAAATAGAAAAAGTGATTCGATCGTACCTCTTTCAAGTTATATTAAAGAAATCAGTGAATATGCTCATATGTTCTCTTGTTTAAATGAAATTCCTAAACCAAAAGGAGGGTTAGATATTAAAGTGGCCCTTGAGATGTTTAATTTAAGTGAAAATTGTACTCTTAATGAAGTTAAATCAGTTTATAAAAGGCTAGCCAAATTAAAGCACCCGGATAGGCTTTCAGGACTAAAAATACCTGAAAAATATATTTCGTTGGCAAACCATAATTTTTCTAATCTCCAGGATGCTTATAAAATTCTGACTAATTTTAAGAAAAAAGATCATTCTACTAAAAACCAGCAGGGCTGATAAAATTCAATAAATTTTATCGAATTTAGGTTGAGACTTTGATATATGGTAAACTACCCAGATACCTAAACAACTTTTCTTAATGAAAAGTTTAGGAATTAAGATTAGAACATCATCGCTCTCCCTTCTAAACTTGATATTTATTCTTATAATAAGCCTATTTTTAACAGCGAACCCAATGGGCAACGAGGTTGAATTAGGTTCTATCAAGAGGGTCTCTTATCAAAAAGGAAAGTTTTATAAAGTCACCGTTTCTAAGGATGTCCAAAAAATTATTCAAAAAAGTGTGAATGCCATTTCAAAAAAGTCGGGATGGTTAAAAAAATATATGAAAAACTTAGGGGAAGCTGAAGCCATACCTTGGCATAAAAATCTAGGAATTACCAAAGAGGAGTATGAGTTTTTAAGGAAGGAAAGTTATGACCATTTTTCATTAGAGGAGTATGGGGAAACTATAGTGTCTGTAGGTGTAGATGAAGATGAATATAAAGTTAAGATAGAAGGCCCTTCAAGTTTAGAGTTTAATTTTAATATATCAAGGGACTTAAAGCGGATGACTATGAAAGGTTTTAAATCTGAAGGGCGATTTGATGAAAGAGGCCAATTAATGGATTCTTTGGTTAGGGGAGATGGGATAAGGTGGAAGGTTTATGACATTTATGAACTCAATCTATCTAGGCTGACAGGTAAGTATTCAGAAATTACCTATCTTGAATTGGAAAATAAAAAGGAGTGTGCTTTTAGTATAAAAATTAAAGGTGCGAATGAAGGTGTGGTTATTCTTAATTACCATTTTATGATTAAGTATCCCTGCATACAACAAATTTGAGTTATTAAAGGTAATCTTCCAAATCTTTTGCTTTTTCAATACCGATAATTTCAATATCAAATTTCTTGTAGAATTCCTCAGACGCTTTTTTGGAAGTAATAACTTTTTTATAACTTAGTTGTTGGATTTCTTTGAGGTGAACCTCAATTTGAGAGCAAGACCTTACTTCACCCGTAAGTCCTACTTCCCCCAGGAAAATAACTGAAGAATCAATTGGTTTTGATTTAAATGAACTAAGAATGGAAGCTATTAAGCTTAAATCGCCTTCTCTTCCTCTTAATTTTAAACCACCAACAACATTAATATAAAAATCCTGATCACTAATTGATAGGTCAAGATATTTTTCTATAACCGCAATAAGCATGGAAAGTCTATTTGAATCAACTCCTTGAGTTGTTCTTCGTCCATTTCCAAATTTATTATTCGTGACGAGTGCTTGAGTTTCAACTATTATTGGCCTTGTTCCTTCTAGTATGCAGGTAAGGCTCCTTCCGTAGGATTTTTTTAGTTGTTCTTCAAGGAAGTATTGTGAAGGGTTTCTAACTTCATTTAAACCTTTTCCAGTCATTTCAAAAACTCCCACTTCATTTGTATTTCCAAACCTATTCTTGATAGACCTTAATACTCTATAGTTCCCAAATTGATCTCCTTCAAAGTAAATGACTGTATCTACCATATGCTCTAGAATTTTAGGGCCAGCAATGGAACCTTCTTTTGTAATATGACCAATGATAAAGCATGTGATATTGAAACATTTTATAGTGTTCATCAATTCGTAAGTGACATCGCGTATTTGCGAAATTGTTCCTGGTGGAGAAACTAAATCTGCTGAAATAGTTGTTTGAATGGAATCAATGACAAGAAATTTAGGTTTTATCTTATGTATATGGGTTTTTATTTTTTGCCAATGAGTTTCATGGTAAATAAATAAATTTTTAGCTTCTATATTAAGACGCTTGGCCCTAGATCCTATTTGTTCAATAGATTCTTCTCCACTAATATAAAAAAAACTGTCGTCTTTTTGCTTGTTTGAGAGATTTCCTATAACTTTTGTCAAAAGAGTTGATTTTCCAATCCCCGGCTCACCCCCGATAAGTGTGAGTGATCCTTGAGTAGCACCTCCGCCTAATACTCTATCAAACTCTCTAATTCCTGAAAGTATACGGCTGTTTTCTTTAAAAGAAATTTCTTCCAATCTTTTTGGGCTTTCATTCTCTTCTATTGAAGGGTTTTTATTTTCAAATAAGCTTCCAATTTCAGCTGAGTAAATATTTTCCTCTAGGGTGTTCCACTCTTTGCATTCAGGACATTGTCCTGTCCACATTGCTGACTCAAAATCACAATTTTGACAAATGTAAATTTTCTTTGACTTCTTTTTTTTCATAAAAAAGTTTCCTTCGAAAAAGCGTTAAAGAGCAGATGTGGGCTAATCTAAATTATCTGAAAAGTTATTATCGACTAGAAATGTTAAAGCGGTTTGCCTTTTTGAACTATCAACTTGCTTTGCGGCCATGGAAAGAGCCTTTCGGCTGCCTACAAAAATGAGCCTTTTTTTTGCCCTGGTTAAGCCAGTATAGATGAGGTTTCTAAAGAGCATTTTAAAGTGTTGGGTGGAAACTGGAATAATGACGGCTTCAAATTCACTTCCTTGGGATTTATGAACTGTGATTGCATAAGCTAAAGACATCTGAGTAATGTCACTTTTCTCATAATGGACTTCTTTTGATGTTTCTCCAGCTTTATATAAAACTAGACACTGACCTTCGGTTGCGTCGATATTTAATATTTTGCCGATATCCCCATTAAAGACTCCTAAGTCATAATTATTTTTAGTCTGAATTATTCTATCTCCCTCTCGAAAAATACGGTCTCCTATTTGAATAGTCTTTTTTTCGGTTGAGGGAGGGTTAACTGAATTTTGAATAACTTTATTAAGGTTAGAGGTTCCAAGAGTTCCCCGAACTTGAGGTGAAAGTATTTGAATTTCTATGTTAGTTCCTAAAAATTTTGGAAGGGTTTTTGTATAGAGCCTTTTAATCGTATCCACAGCTGTCATTCCATAATTTAGAGAGCTGTAACGCGGAACTTTTTTAAGGATATTTTTGAGTTCCTCAACTTCGCTGCAAGCTTTGGTAAACTTATTAAAATCGATGTGAAGAAATTTTTTTGGAACAACAAAAGTTGAAAAGTCTTCGAGATTTTTTGTAAAATTTTTTTGAAGAATCAGTTCTTGGTTGCTTTCTTGTTTTTTGAGGATTCCTACTGTCTTATCTTCACTTTTAATAACAGAAGAAACATCTGAATTAATAATTTGATCAACAGTTTTTTTAGCTTTCTGAATGAAGTTTAGTTGTTCTTTTGTTGCCTCTTCAGAGTCAATAAAAAGACAGTCTGATTTAGACTGCCAAAGGGTAGGATTTTCAAGAGGAGTCTCAATATTAGGTGCAATGCCTTGATTAATCTTATGAGCATATTGAATAATATTAGATTCCTTTGCTTGTCGGAACACTTGTGTGAGTTTGAATTGAGGTATATTTGGACTTCTCAAGAGGTCGTGAAGGACATTTCCAGCTCCAACTGAGGGCAGTTGATCTGGATCACCTATGAAAAGTACCTGCATGGTTTTTGGAATGGCCCTTAATAAAGCCGCCGCTAAATGAACATCCAGCATAGAAGTTTCATCTATAATTATAAAGTCACCTTGAAGAGGGTCTTTTTCATCTTTTTTAAAACCCCCCTTTTCAGGAGAAAAGGAGAGAAGTCTATGAATAGTTCTCGCCTCCATTCCTATAACTTCACCCATTCGTTGAGCCGCTCGACCAGTTGGTGCGGCCAAAACTATGTTCTTTTTCATAGCGATTAATAAAGCAACAATCACTTTAGTTGTTGTGGTTTTTCCACAACCTGGTCCACCTGTTAAAATTGAAAAATATCTTTGAACGACACCGTAAACACTATTTTCTTGTTCCTCACTTAAAAAGAATTGATTGTGTTCACAATATCTCTTGACCCAATTTTTAATTTTTTCAATAGGAAGGGACAAACTCTCTTTAGAGTGGAAACTTACTTTGTCTGCTATATAATTCTCATCATAATAAAGAGAACACGCGTAATAACAATCCTGGATATCATCCCCTGAAGAGACTTGCCTGAACGAAATTTCTTTATTTATAATTAAGTTTTTTATTTCAACTTCAATTAACTCTTCTTTCTCTAAACCTAATAATTCTTTTGTTTGATTTATAATTTGATTTTTGGAAAGAAAACAATGACCAGATTCACGTGCATTACCAAGAACGAATTGGATTCCAGCTTGGATGCGTTCCATACCTTCTGGGGGTATACCCATTTTTATAGCTATTTTATCTGCAGAAAAAAAACCGATACCGTAAATATCTTTTGCCAGGCAGTAAGGGTTGTCTTTGACTTTACTGATGGCCTTATCTCCATAGGTTTTATAAATTTTAACCGCAAAAAGTGTGCTTATTCCGTACTGTTGGAGGAATAGCATAACGTCTCTTATCGCCCTGTGATCTTGCCAAGACTTTTTTATTGTAGATAATTTCGCACTAGCGATGCCGGGAACACCCATCAACTCGTCAATAGGACCTTCAAAAACACTTAAAGTCCGGTTTCCAAAATGAGAGACGATTTTTTTTGCTGTTTTTGGACCCACTCCTTTGATGAGACCAGAGCCTAAGTACTTTTCTAATGCTGCTATTGATGAAGGCTTTTTTTCAAGTATTCTTTCAGCTTTGAATTGCTTCCCAAACTTTTTGTGGTGGTCCCAATGTCCAAAAAATTGGAGGCTTGATCCAGCAAATACTTTTACTTGATGGACGATGACAGCAATGAGCTCTTGGGAGTTATCGAATGACTTTACTTTTAAGACAGACCATCCGTTTTCCTCATTATGGAAGGTCACCCTCTCAACAGTCCCTGAAAAGCTCTCTTGTGGCGTAATTTGCGACAAAGGGATTCCTTCTTTTACAAACAAGCAGTTTAGCTTGATGTTTATAGCAATATGAAAAAAAGAATGCACTAAAAAAGAGTTATTTAAGTAATTAGAGCATAGTAAAGGCTTGTTTTTTTTCATCTTTAAAATTTTTTTTGTCCAATCTGAGAGTCATTAATTAAAAACAATGAAATGGTCTTAAAATAAGGGGTATGGGACTTTTTTAGAGAGAAGATTATGAATTTAGAAAGTTCAAAGCCTGCAATATTTATGGAGGAAAAGTTCGAAGGCGAGGGCTTATTTATTTTACATTTTCCAGATGTATGCCTTTCTTGCGGGAGAAGCTTTCAAAATAGTAAAGATTTTTTGGAAAATACTTTCTTGCTTCCGCAGGAGACATATTTTGATGCAAATACAAATAATGTGGTCGATCATAGAAACTGTGGCTGTGGTGAGACTCTCATTTTAAGAAGAAAGAATAGAAGAGATCAAACGAAAAAAGGGAACCAAAAACGTCAGGCGTTTCAAAACCAACTGATCTTTCTCGCTAAAAATGGGGTACCTATTGAAAGGGCACGGACTATATTAATGAGGGGCAAAAAAAATAACCGTTGATTTTTTTCTGGTGTCAAATTGACTGCTTAAACTACAAAATTCTATCTTAATAAAAATAATATTTTACTTTTCTTCTTTTTACCTTTTAAGAATTAGTTATGTAAGATATTGATTTTAAAGAGTTTTTTATCTCTGTTTTCTTTCCGTGAATCAAATTTTTGTTAAAGTAAGAAGGTTTTTATTTTTTCTTCTTTATAAAGTTTTTCTGTTGGTTTTTTTCTTATTAAGTTAAAAGAGATTAATGAAAATTCTTAAGGAGGAATGATGAAACAATCATTTAAATTCCTCATTGCCTTCTCTCTTTTTTTTGGCAGTTTTTCTTATGCAGCTTACGCATCGAATGCTGCAAAAGCTAATAAAAATGAGGGCGGAGTCAGTGGGGAAAAAGTAACAAAAACTTTTGAAAGAAGTCCACGTCCAAGACCTGGAAGGGCCGTAAGTCCTGGCAGAAATTCTGGTAATAATAGAAGAGTTTCTCCAAACAGGCCGAGGTCAAATCGCCGTGTTGCACCAAGTAGACCGAGTTCGAGTCGTCGTGTTTCTCCAAGTCGACCAAACAACAACAGAAGGGTGGCTCCACCAAGGCGTGGTGGAAGTGGAAACTCCAGAGTTAATCCACCAAGACGTGGTGG
>CEUM01132387.1_pt1 | contig 20991 bp, 14 predicted proteins | sample 356421 | NCBI WGS metagenome assembly CEUM01 (sample SAMEA2622716, study PRJEB7988) | marine metagenome | biome: marine biome (ENVO:00000447); feature: surface water layer (ENVO:00002042); material: "saline water (ENVO:00002010), including plankton (ENVO:xxxxxxxx)" | depth 5 m | reverse complement strand
ATCACTGCCAGAACGCGTCCTGATAGAACGGGGCCACCACCTCGCCGTGCAAATCTTTGTCGTACACGAGGTACGTTTCGTCGTCGGACTCGAACCGCGACATGGTCCCAATCCGTCGGTGGCGTACGATTTTGCCGGTGGTGATCCTTCGGGTGAAGTTGTTCCGATGGTCTTGGACCAATCCCTTGAGGCGCTCGTCCTTGTATTCAGCGTCCTGCATCCACACTTCCGGCTTGTCGTCCTCCTGGAGTTCGAAATCGACGCGCTCGTGCAACGTGTATCCATTGTCCGAAAAGACGCGTATGCTCCATGCGCCCTTGGCTTGGCCGGGCAAAGAGGCGTCGTTGACGTCGATGTCTTTGAGCCGACGCCAGCGGTCGCCGTGGTCGCGGTCGTCAGCATTTGACGGGTAGAGGCCCACCCATGCTTGCTTGTCCAGTGGAGGATTGTTGATCTTGAAGCGTATTGGTTGATGGTGGTTGAACGACAGGACCTCGATGTTGGTCAAAGCGCTCTCCACCGCCTTCAGGTCTGTCATGACGGATGAGCGATCCTCTGTCAACCCCCTCCTCATGAGCGATCCAAGGGCAAAGCCGCCAACGCTCACCAAAACCGCACCTGGAATCAACATGGCGAGTCTGCCCTCGGCCGTGGATATCGATCCTAGAATGAGAAGAGGTACACCAGGAAGCATCAAGAATATACCAACGAAAGTCGCGAAGCCTATGCTTGTCGCGAAGCCTGTGCTTCCTCGTCTTGGCTTTTCGGCCGTCTCAACAACGAAGTCTTTCCTTGCGTGAAGCGTGTATCCTCCGTCAGAGAACACCCGTATGCTACGAGGGCCTGCTGCTCCACGACTGAACGACGCATTGTTCGTATCGATGTCGCGAAGCCACTTCCACCGATTGTTCTGCGCTCCGTGGTCCTGGTCGCTCACATTTGGTGGGTAGATGCCGACCCAAGCATCGTTGTGGATTGGTGGATGATTGAGTTTGAAACGAATGGGCTTGCCGGTGACAGCCTCTAAAATTTCAATGGACGCGTGCTGCTTGAGGCGTGCTTGTTCTTGGTTTTGAGTGCCCTGTGGCACGAACTGGATGTCTTCCCAGCCGCCAGGTGGTGCATGATCCCGATTCCACTGTACCGTGCCATCTGCCTGCGCGCTCAGGTATTTTCCGTGAACGGACTTCAGACGGAGAACGTCATGCGCATCTCCCGGGGTTGGACCAGGCCGGGTTTCAACAGTAAACTCCTCCCAGCCGCCGGGCGGCGCATGATCACGATTGATCTGCACGGCACCATCGGGTTGAGCTGAAACGTACTTGCCGTGCGTGCTTCTGAGCGTAATTTTTCGCCCATCCCGCTCACCCAATTCGAAAAATTCCCAGTCGCACGCGACGTCACGGTTCCACTCAGCACGACCATCGGGCTGCGCGCTGAGGTATTTGCCGTGGACGCTCTTGAGGGCTATTCTTCCGACATCATTGTGGATGGATTGTTCCCCTGTTGAAGGATCACCAACGTTTCCTTCGTACATGGCCTTGTTGCCGTCACGACCCCACGTGATGTTTCCGTCTGCCTGAATTTTTCCAGTGCTGCCAAACTGCGGGACGTTCACTGTGTTGCCTTCCACGTACCACGTTACATCCCCTGTAAAGTCGCCCGTCGCTGTGAATTCGTTGGTGGCACCTGTCTTCCGTTCATCTCGGTGAACCCTTACGCGCTCAACCAAGCTCCCGTCCGCGTGCTCTATCCGGTACCACCCTGTCCGGAAAGGGGTGACTGCTCGAGCATCTTCTGTGATTTCGCGTGAATCAACTCTGATTGAATTCTCGCCCTTCTTGCGAGAGGGGTATGGGCTCGCCGTGCCCTCGCGGCGCGAGACGTACTTCCAGTCGTCGATGTCCCAGTGGAGCTCGCCGCTGGGCAGCATCTTGCTGGTCGGCCCGGTTGTGTGGCGGCCGATGGTCCCGTCAAACGTGATGTAGTCGCCCTCGTTGATGGCGCCGCCGGGTGGGCGAACGATGTAGTAGCGCTCCCCGTCGCGGCGGAACTCATACCGGTCGAGGGGGCCGGCGTTCGTCGCGTACTCGAACGACTGCCAGATGCCCGAGAGGTCGCCTCCGCCGCCGCCCTTGGCAGCGCCGCCGTCAGAGAGCTTCCTCGAGGGTTGAGCGAGAGTGGTGGAATCATCATCTTCCAACTCAACCAGTTTTTCGCGAATGTGGGCTGGAATGTCAGGGTCGTACCTGTTCCATGGGCGGTACTTCTCAGATTCATGCGGCATCGTGAGACGATCTCTTTCGCTTCCACCGGTGCCAAAATAGGCAATACCGTTGTACTGGCCTGACCGGTACGCATAGAGCCCCTTGGTGGCCCAGTCGCCGACGAACGGATAGCCCGCTCCGCCGACCTGTAAGCCCAACGCACGAGCGAATTCCTCCGCTGCGGCAGGGTGGTGGATGTGCCGCTGGTCACCCGCCATGGTCGATGATAGCGGATGCGATTAACCAATCCTTTGGGTCAAAAAATTTCACAAAACGTAACACTGTGGCGTTGATGCAGCCGTGAGCATCTTCGTCCTTGCGAAACAACGCATTAAGTCAGGTAAGCCGAGGACGTGGGTTACATGAGAAACGTCGGAGGCACGGAGCGGGCCATACGGGCCGTCTTGGGGTCCTCTGTGGTTGTGCTTGACTTCCTTGCTTCGGTGCAGATCGAGTTGGTCTTCCTCGTCATTGGCTTGTGGGGCGTTTTCACGTCCGCCTTCGGGTATTGCCCCTTCAACGGCCTGCTCAACCGCAACACGTGCCAAATCGACCCGTCTTCGTCGAAGGCCTGAAGCGGGAAACGCTCAGTTCTCGTCGTCTGCGTCATCGTTGGCCATGGCTTCCCGCTCTTCATCGGTGAGCGGTGGCAGGCCCTTCTTCGCGCGAACGTAATCGGTGTAGTTGCCGTAATACACGGTAACCTTGCCTTCGTTGACTTCCCAGATCCTGTTGACGACCTGATCGAGGAACCACCGGTCGTGGCTGACGGTCACCAGCGAGCCTTCGTAGGCCTGGAGGGCTTCTTCCAACGTGTCCTTGGACTCCATGTCGAGGTGGTTGGTCGGCTCGTCCATCAGCAGGAGGTTGTTGTCTTCAAGCAGCAACTTGAGCAGCGCAACGCGGGCTCGCTCGCCTCCGGAAAGTGCCTTGAGCGGCGTTTTGACCTTGTCGCTGGTGAACTGGAAGCGGCCCAGCGCGCCACGGATGTCACCGTACTGCAGGTCGGGTCGCAACGCCTCGATCTGCTCGACCGGATTCAGGTCGAAGTCGAGGGTCGCGTGGTCCTGATGGAAGTAGCCGATGACCACGCCTGGGCTGACTTCGATGCTGCCGGAGGTCAGTTTCTCGTCGCCCACGATGAGCTTCAGCAGGGTCGTCTTGCCCTGTCCGTTTCCGCCGACGATGCCGATGCGGTCGCCCTTTCGAATCTCGAGGTCCTGCGCATCAAGGATGGCGCGGTCAAGCCCGTCGAAGCGCTTGGTGGCCTTCTTGAGGTCCACCATGTCCTTGCTTGCCTTGTCGATGGCGTCGAAACGGAGGCGGAGGGGCTTCCGCTTCTTTGGCACACGGGCCTTGAGGGCCTTGAGTTCCTGCTGAAGCCGCTCGATCATCTTGTGCTTCGCGGAGATCGACTTGTCGTACTTGTTCGCCCGCTTCATTTGGGCCATGGCGCCCATGGTCGACTTGATCTTCTTCTCCGTGGTCGCGATGCGGTCGGCCAAGGAAGCCTCGAAGGCGTTCTTTTGCCGGATGTAGCGGGAGAAATTCCCGTTGTAGGGCCACGCATGGAGGTCCTGAATCTCGACGATGCGGTTGCAGACCTGATCGAGGAAGTAACGGTCGTGGCTGACGATGAGCTGGGCGCCGTCGAAGTCCCGAAGGAAATCCTCCAACCATTCCGTGGTCTGAATGTCAAGGTGGTTGGTCGGCTCGTCAAGGAAAATGACGTCCACGCCGGCAAGACCCACGAGCTGCCGAGCGAGGGCCAATTTGGCCTTCTCGCCACCGGACAGGGACGCGACTTGCATGTCCATAGGGTGCTGGTCCAGTCCGAGACGGGTGAGGATGCCCTTGGCGATGCCCGCCACGTTGCCACCTCCCGACTGGGCGAGCGTTTGCTGGAGCTCGGTGTAGCGCTCCATGATCGGTTCCCAGTCGCTTTCGTAGAAGGCCGGGTCCACCATCTGCGCCTCGATCGCGGCGATCTCCTCCTCAAGTTCCTGGAACTGCCGTCCCTTGCGGGAGAGTTCCTCTTCGATGGTCCGGTCGCTCTCAAGGTCCCGAATCTGGGTCAGGTAAGCGATGCGAAGCCCGGGGGCGAAGTCGACGTCGCCGACGTCCTGCTTCTGGTCCGAGATGGTGTTGAGCAGCGTGGTTTTCCCCGCGCCGTTGTGCCCGACGATGCCGATGCGCTCGCCGTGGTTGACGACGAGGTTGACGTCTTGGAGGACGTCCACAGGGCCGAAGGAGCGGTCCACGCCTTCGACGGTGATGAGTTGACGCGCCATGCTCTTCCCCCAAACCGTCCGCCACGCCGTTTGCACTTGGCCTTGACGGTAAGGGGCGGCAGGCTTGAGGCCCATGGGCCGTGGTCAGGGCCATGGCGGAGGACGGTGCACCCCGCTGGCTCGTGGTGGACGGCTACGAGGACGAGCCCGCCGCCTTCGGGGTTCCACCCTACGTCGGATTCCACGTGCGCTACCTCTGCGGCGTGCTCGAAGCCCACGGTCAGCCCTACGACTACCTGACCGTGGACGCGTGGCGCGCCCTCGGCCGCCAAGGTGAGGACGCGCAACGCGCGATGCTGCAAGGCCGTGCTGGTCTGGCCTTGCTTGCGGGCGCGGTCGTCCCCGGCAAATACCTCCGCGCCACACCGATCTCGCTGCCCGAAACCAAGTCCCTGCTTCGTATGCTGCCGGCCGAGGTGCCGGCGGTGCTTGGCGGCTGGGCCATCCGCGGCTGGCGGCATCAAGGCTGGTCGCCGCTGCGCCGCGGTCTTTTCCTTGCGCTGCAGGACGCCGACGCCACGCTGCATCATTTCCTCTGTTCCGGCCGGTGGGAGCACAAGCGACGGACGGCCGAACAGTGGACGTCATGGGCGCATGCCGGCGCCACGTCGAAGGCGGTGCTGGACCACCCAGACCTTCGGCACCCGGACCACGAGCAGGCCGGTCCGCTGACCTACGAGGTGGAAGTGTACCAGGGCTGCGTCCGGTACAAGCGCGGGTGCCGCTTTTGCATCGAGCCGAAGAAGGGCACGCCGGTCTGGCGCACGCCCGACGACGTCATCGCAGAAGTGCGCCTTGCGCTCGATGCCGGGGTCCGTCATGTTCGACTTGGCGGGATGACGGACACCTACACCTACCTCGCTGATGGCGTCGGTGAGTTGGAGTATCCACGTCCAAATCCAGAACCGATTGCCCGCTTGCTCCACGGATTGCGTGAGGACGAACGGCTTGGCGTCCTGCACACCGACAACGGCAATCCGAGCATCATCGCCGAGCACCTCGAGGAAGCGGAGGAGATCACGAAAACCCTCGTGGCCACCTTGAGCGATGGCGCCGTGCTGTCCTTTGGCGTGGAATCTGCAGACCCCGCCGTTCACGAAGCCAACTGGCTGAACTGCGACCCGGCTCAACTCAAGGCCGCTGTGAACCTGATCAACCGCTACGGCCGCGAGCGCGGGGCGCGTGGTCTGCCGAAACTGCTGCCTGGACTCAACTTCATCGCCGGCCTGAACGGTGAGACCGACGCCACCTACGGTCTCAACATGGACCTGCTGAACGGTCTTCGTTCCGAGGGCCACTGGCTGCGGAGGATCAACCTCAGGCAGGTCGAGGGCGAGGGCTTCCAAGACGTGGATTCCGATGCCTTTGCCGCCTTCAAGCGACGCGTCCGTGATGAGATTGACGCGCCCCTGCTCGCCGAAATGATGCCCATCGGCGACGTCCTTCGTGACGTGCACTGGGAAGCCCATGGCGGCCGAACACGCCTGCCTGCACACGACTCATCCGCGCACCGTGACGGCTCGATGTGGGGCGGCGCCGGCGTCTCGTTCGGCCGGCAAATCGGCGCCTACCCCATCCTCATTGGCGCGTCGTACCTGACCACCCTGGAAGCCTCGACGGACGTCATGGTGACCGCGCACGGCCAACGCTCGATCACCGGCATTGAAGTCGACATGGACCCCGATCTCGTGACACCTGCCGTGTTGGAGGCCATCCCTGGCGTCGGCGCGAAGGCGGCCTGGGCGCTGGTCACCGAGCGCGCGAAACGGGCGAGAAAGCGGAGCGGCGGAGCTCCGCTCATCAACGACGTCGAAGCGTGGTTCACGGCGGCAGGACAGCGCCTGCCGGACGCCGTTGACGTGCATCAGATCCTCCGTCCAAAGGAGGCCTGAGGCATGGCCAACCAAGGCATTGTGGACGGGCTGCTCGACGCAGCACGCCGGCTCTCGGACCGCTGTGACGACCTGCTCTCCAGCCTGGTTGGACAAGGAGGCGTGGCGCACGCCACGAACACGCTGGATTACGCGTGGCCCCTGCACGAAGCGTGGATCCGCACCTGGGGCGGCCACGGCGCCACTACCCTTCTGCTCGGCATGAACCCTGGTCCATGGGGCATGGCCCAGAGCGGCGTGCCCTTCGGGGCCACGGGCATCGTTCGAGGGGACCTTGCCATCCCCGATCTTCCGCTCCAAACGCCAGCCGGCGCCCATCCGAAGCGGCCGATTGTTGGGTTGTCCCAAGAACGGCAAGAGGTCAGCGGGCAGCGCATCTGGTCCTTGCTCTTCGAGGTGTACGGTTCACCGCAATCCGCCATGGAGCAAGTCTTCCTCGTCAACCATTGCCCTCTGCTTTTGCTCAACGAACGCGGTGCCAACGTCACGCCTGACAAGCTCCCTGCGGCCGTTGTTGCACCTCTGTTCGAGGCATGCGACGAGCACCTTCGTGAGGTCGTTGACGTCCTTGGTGCCACCCGCATCGTCGGCGTTGGGGCCTACGCTTCGAACCGCGCGAAGCGGGCGCTCAACGGTGCTGAGGGGATCGGGATCAGTCCCTCGGGGCGGAGCGTGCGTCTTGATTCGTGCTGGCACCCAAGCCCGGCCTCCCCACTGGCGAATCGAAACGGGGGCGCGGATTGGCGTCAACAGGTCCGCGAGGTCCTCCTCGGCGAACAGGAGATGGATTGAAAGGCCGTTATCCGTGTGGCCGAAATATGGCCGAGCACCAGCGTGCGTGGGAGCGACAACCAAACGACCGACAGTGGGAGAAGCCCGAGGGCGACGACCCCCGCACCCTCTATCGGATGATGAAGACCAGCGTCGAGCGCTTTTCCGACCAGCCGCTCTTCGGCTACATCCCCGCTGAAGGCATGCCTCGCAGCCATCTCTCGTACGGCGAATTTGCCGACCTCGTCGACGCCGTGGCCAGCGGCATGGTCTCCCGTGGCGTCGTCGCCGGCGACCGCATTGCGCTCATCGTCGACAACTCCGTCGAGTGGGCCGCAACGGCCGTTGCGGCCAACGCTGTGGGTGCGCTGTACACCGCGATGTACACCCAGCAGCACGGCAAGGAATGGGCCTACATCCTCGGCGATTCGATGCCTTCCATGGTCGTGGTCGCCAGCACCGCCGTGCTCGACAAGCTCGTGGCTTCGATGCCGGACGACGCCTCCGCATGGCCGGCCAACGGCATCGTTCTCCTTGGTGAGGACGAGGCCAACGAGGTGCCGCCCGAGGGCATTGAGGTCGTCAACTGGGCGGACTTTGTTCAAGCCGGTCGTGCAGCGGACGCACTTGGCGAGCCCGCCGACGATCCGATGGCGCTTGCGACCCTCATCTACACCTCCGGGACCACCGGGAATCCGAAGGGTGTCATGCTGACCAACTGGAACATCCTGTCCAACATCCTCAGTGTGCAAAGCGTGTTCCCGATCTACATCGGTGACAAGTCCGCCTCGTTCCTTCCATGGGCGCACGTCTTCGGTTCGACCGTCGACCTGTTCTACATGATTCGAAGCGGTGTCCACGTCAATCTGATCTCCGACCTGACCCGCATCGCGGACGAGTTGACCGAAATCAAGCCCGCCGTCATGTGCGCCGTGCCCCGCGTGTGGAACCGCTTCTACGACCGCGTGAACGCCCAACTCGATTCGAGCGGCGTCAAGCGATTCCTTGCCGGCAAGGCCCGCAAGCACGCCGCCAAGCGCATCGCCAAGGCCGGCGTGGTCTGCGACGCCGTCGCGCCCACGACCTTCTGGGACAAGCGCTTTGACGGCCTCATTTGGGGCAAGGTCCGCGACCGCTTCGGTGGCAACCTGCGCTTCGCCATCTCCGGTGCTTCGGCCCTCTCGCCTGACGTGGCGAAGTTCATCCAGATGGTCGGCATCTCTTGCTTCGAAGGCTACGGCCTCTCCGAAACCTCCCCGATGGTGTCCGCCAACGGATGGATGGGTTACGGCGAGTCGCGCTTGAACTCGGTCGGCAAGGTCCTCAACGGCATTGAGGTGACCATCGACACCTCGGCCTGGGACGATCCCGACCGCCCCGACGAGGGCGAGATCATCGTGACCGGCCCCAACGTCATGCAGGGCTACTGGAACAAGCCCGAGGAGACCGAGAAGGTCATCGTCGAGCCCGGTACCTTCCGCACCGGCGACCTCGGGAAGTTGTCCAAGGACGGCTATCTGACCATCACCGGTCGCGTGAAGAGCCAATTCAAGCTGGAGAACGGCAAGTACGTCTCCCCCGCTCCGCTCGAGGAGAACCTGAAGTTGGACGCGGTCATCGAGCAGGCTGCCTTGGACGGCCGCAACCGCCGCAACACCTTCCTCATCGTGCACCCCAACATGGAGGCTCTGCGCAAGGAACTCAACACCGCGGGCATCGACACCTCCGGCGATGACGCTGCCGTGTGTGCTGACCCCGCCGTCGGCGAGTGGCTGCTCAACCGCGTGGCCACCCACGCCAAGGGTGACACCAACTGGAAGGGCTACGAAATCCCCCGCGACATCATCCTCGACCATGACGAGTGGACGACGGACAACGGCCTGCTGACCCCGACGATGAAGGTCAAGTTGCGCAACCTGTTGACCCGTCACGAAGACGCCATCGCGGCGCTGGACTGATTCAGTCCCCGGAAACAAGCCCGCCCTCCGGGCAGGCTTCGAGGCGTGCACCTGGTGTGCCCAAGGCAGTGATCCAGGTCCTTCCTCCGGCCAATTCGATGGCTTCGCTCGTGGCCTTGGGATCGCGGGTCAAGGCGATCATGCAACCACCGCCGCCAGCGCCGGTCAACTTTGCTCCGAGTGCGGTCGGCAAGGCCGCCGAGACCAGGGCCTCCAGTTTCGGGTGCGACACGCCGATGCGGCGCAGGAGGAGATGGTTCTCGGTCATCGTTCGGCCCAAGGCTTCCGAGTCGCCCGTCTTCAGGGCCTCAAGACCGCGATGCACCAGTCCGGCGATGGCCTGCAAGGCCTCGTCGATGCTGGGGTCGCTGGCCCGTCGTGAAGCAACGCCAGCGACCATGTGCGTGGTTGGCGCGTTGATGCCCGTATCACCAACCACGAGGCTCAAACCGTCCTCGAGGCGGAGGTCGCCCAGGTGGTGCAGGTCCCACGTTCGTTGCTCATCGCCCATGGGCATGGTGCGCTTCATGACCCACGTGGATTCGTCTTCCACACGGTTGGACAGCATCACCACTCCTCCGTACGCGGCCGTCATCGTGTCCATCGGGCTTGCCCGCCCCTCCTGCGAAAGCGCCTCGCCGACGTGGCCGAGCAAGGAGGCTTCCTCGGCAGAAACCGTGGCCTGCCCGTGGACGCGAACGCTCGTGTCCGTCCTTTGATGCGCGCGTGATTCGCCTTCGAACAGGCCGACCTCCGAGCCGTCGGAGGGGTAGCCCTCGTGCCACGCTCCGGTGTCGGCATCGACCCATCGGCCGGACGCGGCCCTGAGGGCCGTGGCCGAGGCGACGGCGAAGGCGGCGGAGGAGCCGAGTCCTGCCCCACGCGGGACGTCGCTCTGGACGCTCACGTTCACGCCGTCGGTCATCGCTTCGTCCCACAAGCGATGCATCAGCGACGCCAAGTGAGGATGACGGGCAGGGCTGACCCTCCTCCGGTTGAGGTGAAGGCCGGGCTCGTCCAGTGCTCGGACGGTCACCGTGGTCCGCTGCGAAATGGAGGCTGAGATCGCGGGATGGCCGTAGACCACGGCGTGTTCACCGAACAGGACGACTTTGCCCGGCGCGCTGGCCACGACCTCGTCCATGCCGTGGGCTGGGGGACTCCGCTTCAAGCCGTTTCCCTTCGGCGTGGTCATTGACGGTGCATTGAAGGGCCATACCCGCACCGTCCAGAGCGAGGTTCACGCCTCGGTGGTCGTCATGTCCGATTTCGTTCACCCCTTGGCCGACACGTACGCAGGCTTGCCCGGTTGGGTGCTGCTCGTCGCGCTGCTCGGAACCGCCTCTGGATTTTTCATCTACCAGGTCCAGAAGGCGACCCGCTTGGTCCTCAAAGGTGCACCCGAGGACCGCTTTGACTCGTGGGGCCTTCGCTTCAAGGAAGTCCTGACCGGCTGGTTGGGCCAGAAGAAGGTCCTCGCGGACCCCGTGGCCGGTACGATGCACGTGCTGATGTTCTGGGGCTTCCTGATGCTCTCCACCGACATGTTCGATCTGGCCTCAGCCAACCGTTTCTCGGACGGTCTGCTGGAGCCGCTTGGCCTGAAGTGGGCCTGGAACGGGATGGTCGAAGTCGGCTACACCATGGCCTTCTTCGGCTGCACTGCGGCCTTGACGCGCCGTGTGGCCTTCACCCCTGAGAAACTCAAGGGCAAGTCCCAACTGGAAGGCAACGTCATCCTGCTGCTCATCATGACCATCACCCTCACGTCCTACATCGTGGAAGCGGGTGAGGAACTCTCCGGCTCTGAGTTCATCGGCATCTGGGTGCAAGACGTCATGGCGCCGACCCAAGGTGTGGTGAACTTGGCCTACTGGGCCCACATGGTGGCGATTTCCACCTTCCTCTTCCTCATCCCGGTTTCCAAGCACATGCACCTCGTCATGGCGCTGCCCAACGTCTTCTTCCATGACCTTCGACCGATGGGCACGATGCTCCCCATGGCCACCAACGAGGACGGCACGGCGGTCGGTCTTGATGACCTCGACCTCGAGTCCTTTGGCGCGGTGAACTACACCGACTTGACCTGGCGCAGCCTCATCGACGGTTGGGCCTGCACCTCTTGTGCCCGCTGCCAGGACGCATGTCCGGCCTACGCCTCTGGGAAGGCCCTCAACCCGATGCAAATCATCCACGACATCCGCAACTACGCGAACGACCACGCGCCCATTCTGCTCTCGGGCGGCACGCCCGAGGAAGACCTGATCGCACGCATTGGCGAAGACGCCATCTTCGCGTGCACGACCTGCCACGCGTGCGTGGAGGCGTGCCCGATTTACATCGACCACGTCCCCAAGCTGACCGACGCACGTCGTCACCTGATGATGGAGCGAATGGAATTCAACGAGTCGGTCGAGGAAGTCGTGCTCCCGCTGATGTCCACCATCGAGAACATCGAGAACGAAGGCAACCCGTACGGCATTCCCGCCCACGAGCGTGGCGACTGGGCGGAAGGCCTCGACGTCAAGGTGGCCGAGCCCGCCGAGTACATCTACTTCGCAGGCTGCGCGGCGTCCTTTGACGACCGCAACAAGAAGGTCGCCCGTGACACGATTTCCGTGATGAAGGAGGCCGGCCTTGACGTTGGCATCCTCGGCATGATGGAAACCTGCAACGGCGACCCCGCGCGGCGCGCCGGCAACGAGTACCTCTTCCAGATGCTTGCGGAGACCAACCTCGCGACCTTCGAAGAACTCGGCGTCAAGAAAATCGTCTCGTCATGCCCGCACTGCTTCCATACGCTCGGAAAGGAGTACAAGGCGTTCGGCGGCGAGGACATCGAGGTGCTGCACCACAGCCAGTTGATTTCCACCCTCCAGCGTGACGGGAAGCTTCCCGCACCGAAGCACGACGGTGAGGTCACCTACCACGACCCGTGTTACCTCGGTCGCATCGGTGGCGAGACCAAGGCACCTCGCGAGATCATCGGCGGCGTGGACGCCGAGCCCGCCCGCACCGGCGAGCAATCCTTCTGCTGTGGCGCCGGTGGTGCCCAGATGTGGATGGAGGAAATTGTCGACGACGACCACGAGCGCGTGAACGTCATCCGAGCACGTGAGCTGGCCGCGACCGGCGCCGACACCGTCGCCGTGGGCTGCCCCTTCTGTTCCACGATGGTCACCGACGGCCTTGCGGCCATCGACGCCGACATGCAGGTCCAGGACGTGGCCGAGATGGTCTGGGCCCAAATCAAGGCCAACGACGCCGCCATCAAGGCGAACAAGGCAGCCGCTGAGGCGCCTGAGGAAGCTGAGGCTTGAGGCCCGTGAACGTCGAGGCGCTTGCGCGCTGGTACGCGGACGAGGCCCGCGATTTGCCATGGCGTGCGACGTCCGATCCGTGGTCCATCCTGCTTTCCGAAGTGCTGCTCCAACAGACCCAAGTCGCGCGTGGCATCGCGTACTGGCGGCGCCTCCTCGAGCGCTTTCCAACGGTGACCTCGATGGCCGAGGCCGACCTCGACGAGGTGATGCACCTCTGGCAAGGTGCGGGATATTACGCCCGTGGGCGACGTTTGCACGCGCTTGCCGTGGAAGTCTCTGATCCCGAAGGCCCGTGGAACGGCGCCTTGCCCTCACCGTCGACCTCCGAGGACGTGGTCGCCGCGTTCCAGCAGCTGCCCGGCATCGGCCCGTACACCGCCGCTGCCGTTGCCTCCATTGCGCATGAGGTGCCTGCGGCCGTGGCCGACGGCAACGTGCGTCGCGTCGTGGCACGGCAGACGGCAACCCTCCAACCGACGACTGCTGACGTCACGTCCCTGGCTCAAGCATGGATGGACGACGCCCATGGGCGAAACGTGGCCCCGAGCGCGTGGAATCAGGCCGTGATGGAACTCGGCGCCACCGTGTGCACGCCACGTGCCCCTCGGTGCTCTGACTGCCCGGTGCAGCAGAATTGCCTCGCACGTGATCACGCCAGTGGGCCCACTGCTTTCCCCGCCCCCGCCAAACGTCGCGTGATCACGGAACGGCTCGTGGCGCTGGTCGACGTGGACGCACAAGGCCGCCCGCACCTGATTCAACGACCGTCTGAAGCACGTTTTGGCGGCCTATGGGGTCCGCACTATCTGGACGCCGACGGCTCAGGGGTTACGGACGAGTGCGAACGGCGCTCCAAGGCCGGTGAGGTGGTGCACTTGCTCAGCCACCGCCGTCTTGAGGTCGAGGTCTGGGTGGGCCAGGTCGAACACGGCGTGGACCCTGCAAGCAAAGCCATCAGCACGCTCGATGAACGCGTGCTTGAGTTGGCCATCGGCGCTTGGCACCGACCATGCGTTGAATCGGCCAAGGAAGACTAAATGCTCTCAGAATCGCCTCGCCACATGTTTCGTCCGTTCATCACCCTCGAAGGTCAAGCGCAATCGGCCTTGGACCTCTATGCGGAGGCGCCGTTCCACGCCCCAATCCTCTCCAAGTCAAGTTCCATGGCCGCGATGCCCCACCACAGACCGCCCACAAGCAGGTATTCGCCAAGCGCGGCGATGGTCCACCACGGATGGCCCGCGTTGGCCGTGGGAAGCGTCAGGTCAGGATTGACCTGAAGGGCGATGGCGGCCCCGAGAAACTGCGCCACGTAACCGATGCCGACGCACCACAGCGCCCATTTCCGTTGTGCAAGGCCATGTGTGGCGCCCGAGGAACGCAGGCGCCGCTGGACCAGAGCAAGCCACAGCCAACCGAAGGTGAAGATGCCCATGGCGGCGAGGATGTGCGCGTTCAGGTTGGCGTACATCGAGCGGTTGGCCATGGCCACCACGCATCCTGCGGCGAGGAGGCCGACGACGCGTTCCAGTGACCACGGGCGGGGCGCGGCTCGGGTCATCGCCCACACCGTCCACGCTTGCCAGACGCCGCTGAGGGTCAGGCCAAGCGTGAAGATGAGGGCTTCTGGGCCGGGGTAATCGGCTTGCGAAATGAAAATGATCGGCGCGTTGGCCGCGCCCCGAGCGTGATGAACCGACATGGAGGCAAGGACCGTGACGAGCGGCATGAGCCACGCCGCCCGAACGGTCCACCGGTTCATGCGGCCCGCTCCTCAAAGGCTCGAATGGTATCTTCCACGCAGGCATCGAGGGAACGCCACGTCATGCCGAGCACCCGCTCGGCCTTGGCGCTCGAATACCGAGCATCGCCTCGCATGTAGCCACGCACCACCGCGCGAGTCAGGCGGCGCTCGCCCGTTTTCCTTCCTTTGAGCCAATCAAAGAACACGGCGAGCGGAAGCAGGCGTCGCGGGAGGCCCCGCTTAGGAGCCTTGGCCTGTGGGCGAAGGCGTCGCGCCGTGCGGGCCACGTCAATCATGGTCAGACCGCTGTGCGGGGCGATGACGAAGCGCCCTTCTGCCTCATCGCGCTCGAAGGCCATGCGATGAGCATGGGCCACGTCCTCGACGTGAACGAAGGCCATCGGGATCGCCGGGACAATGGGCCAAGCCCCGGAGAGCAGGTCAGGCATCCAGTCCACGCTCGGCGGCGGTCGCGAGAATCCACCGCCGAGGATCGCGGTCGGGTTGATGACGCGAAGATCGAGGTCGTGCTCCTCTGCGATGCGCCACGCCCTGCGTTCGGATTGGGTCTTCGCCGCGGTGTAGGGCATGCTCGATCCGCTTTGCCAGTCGTTCTCGTCCTTGGCTCGACCTCGCGGCCCGCTGCCGACCGCGGCGGTGCTCGAGGTGTAGACGATGCGCGGCACCCTGGCCGCCGCCGCCGCGTGCAGGAGATGCTCCGTGCCGAGGTTGGCCGTGTTCAGGACGACGTCCGCATCGGCGGTGAGGGAGAACACCGTGGCGGTGTGGAAGAGGCCGTCACAACCCTGCAGCAGGCCTTCCCACGGGTCGGCGTCCAGCACGTCGGCTTCGGCCAGTTCAAGCCGTTCTGGGCAGCCCAGGGCTTCCGCGTGGTCGCGGAGGTGTTCGGTTCGAACTGGGTCACTCAGGTCACGCACGGTGCCGATGACCGTGTAGCCTTCAGCCAGCAGGTCGCGCACGAGGTGATTGGCGAGGAAGCCGTTCGCTCCGGTGACGAGCACGCGTCCTGCCATGGCCCTGCGCTTGCCCGGCCCTACATGAACGTTGAAGTGGCCCCGCCCGCACGAGACGCCGAGCACCATGGCGTTGCGTGTCCACGACACCCGTCGTCGAGAGAAGGTGCCGTTCACCACCATGCGCCCCGGACGGGTGAGCATGTACGTCTGTGGTGTGACGGTGTACGACCGCTGCCATCTCGGACACGCCCGGTGTTACCTCGCGTTTGACCTGATTCACCGGTGGCTGGAGGCCAGCGGCTACGACGTCGATTACGTCCAGAATTTCACCGACGTTGACGACAAAATCATCGCGCGGGCCAACGAAGCACGCGACGGCGACTGGCTCGGTCTGGTCGACGAGATGATCGAGGGCTACTACGAGGACATGGACGCGCTGAACATCCTGCGCGCCGACCATTACCCCCGCTGCACGGAACACGTCGACGGCATGGTCAGCATCATCGAGGATTTGATCGAGCGCGGCCACGCCTACGCGGCTGACGACGGCGTGTACTTCGACGTCTCCTCAGCCCCAGAGAAGTACGGTCAACTGACCGGGCAGAGCTTCGATGCCGTACGCGCAGGAGCAGGTGGACGGGTTGACGGCACGGGCGGCGGCAAGCGGGACCACCGCGATTTTGCTCTTTGGAAAGCGGCGAAGCCGGGCGAGCCAACGTGGTCTTCGCCATGGGGCGAGGGCCGACCCGGTTGGCACATCGAGTGCACCGCGATGAGCCTCGACCGCTTCGGCGGAGCCTTCGACATCCACGGTGGAGGCCACGACCTGCGCTTCCCACACCACGAGGCCGAGATCTTCCAAGGCGAGTGCCATACGGACCATGCCCCGTTGGTGCACCACTGGTTGCACAACGGCTTCGTCAACGTGGACGGCGAGAAGATGAGCAAGTCGCTCGGCAACTTCTGGACCATCCGCGACATCCTCGAGCGGGTGGACCCGCTCGTGCTCCGCTTTGCGCTCATCAACGCGCATTACCGCTCGCCCATCGACATGAACGAGGCCTTGCTCCATGACGCAGAGCGCAACCACGGGCGCCTCATCGAGGCCTACGGCAAGGCCCTGCGCGCTCGAACCTCCGCACATCCAGTTCCCCTGCCGCATCCCGACGTGACCAGCACGGACCCGTTGTCCAAGGGTCTGGGCTTGCTGGAGCGCATGGGCGAAGGCTTCGCATTGGCGATGGACGACGATTTCAACAGCCGCGAGGCCATCGCCAAGGTCCTCGGTGGCGTCCGTGAAGCGACCCGGCTGCTGGACGCTGACCTCGAAGAAGAGGACGCCAACGCTGTGGCGCACTTCTGCGTCGCGTGGTTCGAGGAATTGGCGGGCGACGTTCTGGGCGTCTTGCCCTCGCCCGATGTGCTCCTCGCCGAGCCAGAGGAGGACCCCCGTCGCGCAGAAGTGGCCGACGAGGTCGAATCCCTGCTCCTCCAGCGCGCAGAGGCACGCGCGGCCAAGGACTGGCCTGCAGCAGACGCCATTCGTGACCGCTTGGCCGCGATGGGCGTTGAAGTCACAGACACGGCCGACGGGCCGGTGTGGACCCTGACGTGATCACGCCGGTGGGCCGCCAGGGGGCGGCGGTGCTGGAATGTCAACGACGTCCTTCTCGGCCTCAGCCTCCGGAACGGGCTCATCTTGAGGCTCCTTGGGAGCCTCGGCTTCCTCGAGGTCGTCCTCGTCGAACAAGGCATCCTGTGCGGTGAGGTCAATCTCCTCTTCACGGCGGCGCATGACAAACACGGCCACGCCAATCAACGCCAGCACGCCGAGGCCCAGCAGGCCGAGGGGCGCACCGCCTTCTCCTGCCGCGGTCTCCTCGTCGCTGCTGCCGTCGGTGCCGTCACAGCCCAGCCCAAGGCCGTCCGCACACGGGTCCACGGGCGTGATGGTGTTGCCGTCGTTGTTTCCATCGTCAGGCGTGGTGCCGTCGTCAGGATTCGTGCCCGTGTCGGGGTTGGTGCCGGTGTCCGGCGTTGTGCCAGCACCGGTGGAGGATGACGTGCCCTTGGCCTGCCACGTGGAGGTGTTCGTCAGGTCCACGGTGCTCATCGAGGCACCGCGGTCGTAGTAGCGGTCCCAGACCAGACTGAGGTCGATCTGCGCGTTGCCGCACGTCGATCCGTTCAGCGTCTGGAAGTACTGCGGATCCTCGTAGGTCCACCACGGGTCGAGGCCACCGTGGCCCACGCCCGCGGTGAGGCTGTCGAAGCCGTCCACGTCGCCAAAGGCAGCCTCCATCACGGCCGGGTCGAAGGCCGCGGCTTCGGTGAGGTTCTCGACGATGGACGCCCACGAGCGCAGGCCGTCCTCGACACCGCTCGCAGTCACGTCGATGCGCTTCCCGAACATGCCGGCCGCTTCGTGGTCGTCACCGCGCATGGCCTGCATGAGGTCCGCGTCACCGTAGAGGGCCATGCCGCCGACGACGGTCAGGCGCACGTCAGGGTCGACGGCGTCGATGAGGTTGCGGTACGGGTCGAGCTGGTTCGAATCGATGACCGCCAAGTCGGCCGCCATGCCGGGCGCGATACGGCCGACGTGCTCCTCCCAGTTGGTGGCGTCAGCCGCGTTGGAGGTGACCATGCGCACCATTTCTTCGTCGGTGAAGATGTCCCCGAGGATTTCGTCGTCCCACAGGTCGGCGATCTTGAGTTCATGCAGGGGCGACTTGCTGCCCGAGGGCGACCAGTCCGGCGCCAGCGCGATGTTCACGCCCGCAGCCTTGGCCGCAGCCACGTCGGTGGTGTCACCGTAGAGCAGCAGGTTGGACAAGGGCGACCAGACGAGGCTGGCGCCGACCTCGCCCATCTTCTGGAATTCGGTGGCCGTCAGGGCGGTTCCGTGGATGAGGACCAACTCTCCGACCAGGAGATCGTTGGCCACGAGGATATCGAATTCGGCTCGGCTGGATTCGTCCACGCCCTCGCCGAGGTGAAGGAACCACGCGTCCAGTTCTTGGCTGGCGTTGCCGGTCTTGATGTGGTTCCCAATGTAGTCCGATTCGAGTTCCGTGACCTTGGTGTGGATCTCGTCCCGGCCGAAGTTCCAATCCTCGATGTTGCGCGCCAGCACGCTGGCGTAGGCGTCGTCGGGGTTGGACGGTGCGCCTTGTGAGGCGGTGGTGCCGCCGACGATCACCTTGGCTTCGACGTACTTCATGGCGGCGAATTCGAGGTCGAAGTAGGGGCCTCCGTGCAGGAGCATCTTCGGCTTGGTGACGAATTCGCTGTAGTCGGGGTGGTTCTTCCACTGGTAGCGGTTCTGGTAGCCCCCCCACTCGTTGGGCGAGGACATGTGGTTCTCCACCGGCCAAATCGGGGCGGTGTTGTAGTGCAGGTGGTTGTGCAGGTCAAGCAGGCCAGGGTAGATGGTGGCGTCCGTGTGGTGCACGGGGATGCCTTCGAGGGTCAGTTCGCTGGGCGCATCGCCGTTCCAGACCTGGACGATGACGCCGTCTTCGACAAGGATCGAGCCGTCGTTGTGCACGGTGCCGGCATCGTCCATGGTCACCACGCGGCCCTTGAGCACGTACGACCCAGAGTGGACGTGGTCGAGGTTGGTGTAGCAGCGCAGGCCAGCGATGGGGGCGCTCACGGTGGCGTTTTCGTGAGCGCCGGGTGTCGGTGCGTCGTCCTTCCAAAGGCTGCCGTTGTCCAGCGGGATGTAGGGTCGGTCCCACCAGCTGTCCTTGTCGGGCCAGCTCATCGAATCGACGAGGGCCCCTTCCGCGGTGCGGAGCACCGCACTGTCGCCGCCGTAGTAGTCCAACTCAAGGCCAGAATCGGCACGGAAGATGACGATGCGCTCGTTGGGTTGCAAGACGGTGTCCCACGGCAGGCGGCAGGGCGGCGAGCCGCCGCCTTCCTCGTCGTCGAGCCACCAATCGGAGACGTCGGCAGGGCTGTCTCCGGCGTTCCAAATCTCGATGAATTGATCCGAAACGCTTCCTGTCACACCGTCACCGTTCCAATCCACGCCGTCGTAGTCTTCGGATGAGGCGGAGACGAGCACCTCAGAAATGCGCACATCGGGCACCTCGTCCGCACTGGCCACGAGCGGGGCCGTCGAGAGCACCATCAGGAGGACGAGAAAGGCCGCAGGCAGACGAGGCGTCACGGCTGTCCATCCACAGGCGCCCCAAGAAGGCATCTCTTGGGACATGGAATTTCACGAACATGTTCGCCAACAGGTCAAGGAACCCCCACCGTGAGGAAGGCACATGGCCACCGTGGACCTGACCGAGGCGACCTTCGAAGCCGCCCTCGAAGAGAACACCATCATGCTCATCGATTTCTGGGCCGATTGGTGTGGGCCATGCAAGGCGTTTGGTCCGGTCTACGAGCGCGTTTCAGAGGACCACCCCGACGTGATGTTCGCGAAGGTGGACACCGAGGCCGAGCAGGCGCTTGCAGGCGCCTTTGGCATCCGTTCCATTCCGACCACGGTGGTCTTCAAGGAAGGCATTGGTGTGTTCATGCAACCCGGTGCCCTTCCCGAGGAAGCCCTCCAGGACTTGGTCGGCAAAGTGAAGCAACTCAACATGGACGACGTTCGTGCCAAGATCGCAGAGCAAGAAGCCGCTGCCCAGCAGGACCTCAACATTCGCGCTCCCGACGGCGGGAAGGACGATTCAGGTTGCTGCAGCGACCCGTCATGTTCTAATTGAGCAGGCTTGAGGGAATGCCGTGCGGCACGTCGCGTTCATGCTTGTGTGGCTGATGCTGGCCATGCCCTTGGCCGGCTGCCTCGGCGCTGACGACGACGTGACTCCCGTGGACGAAGGCCCTGAGGCCTATCCAAATCCATGGGAGCGAGGCGACCTCATCTACGACAACAGCGATGTCTTCAGCCGCGTGACGGTGAACGGCACGTACGGCATCCCAGAAGCCATCTCGGTCTTCGTGCCCGTGGACACCATCACCGCTGCCGATGGCGGTGCGGGCTTGACCGGCGACGCCGAGGTTCACCTCGGCCTCTGGCTGCCCGTCATCGAAGGCTGCGACTGGACGCTGGAGAACGTCTCCGAAGACTGCCGCGTGCCGGTCATCGCTGACGTCGGACCTTACTACGACGACGGCGACGTCAGCGCCGTGACCCCAGCAGACCGATTGGGTCGTTTCCTCATCGAGAACTACGTGCCCCACGGCTTTGCCGTGGCCCAGGTGTCGGTGTTCGGCACCGGCGAATCCAACCATTGCATGGACCTCATGGGCACCGACGAGCAACGCGGCATCGACGCTGCGGTGACGTGGCTCGGCACCCAAGGCTGGTCCAACGGTCGTGTCGGTCTTATCGGCAAGTCCTACGACGGCAGCACGCCGTGGCAAGCGGCCACCTTCGGCAACCCACATCTGGCTACGATTGTACCGATGTCCGGTCTGATTGGCGTCCACGATTTGATGTGGCGCAACGGCAGCATGGAGGCGCGTGGCATGATCATGCACAACGGCGTCTACGGCTCCTTCGGTATCGACGGCGACAGCGAGGACAGCCACACGTTGTGCGAAGGTTACCTCGAAGGCTACGCCAATGGCCCCGCCGCCTACCTCTCTGGCGGCATGGTGACCTACGGCGGCAACGACTACTGGACCGAACGCTCCTTCCTTGATCGGGCCCTTCAGAACTACAAGGGCTCGATTTACATCATCCAAGGCATGCAGGATTGGAACGTCGATCCGCATATGGCCTTCCCCGTGCACCAGCA
>CEUM01094621.1_pt1 | contig 21210 bp, 21 predicted proteins | sample 356421 | NCBI WGS metagenome assembly CEUM01 (sample SAMEA2622716, study PRJEB7988) | marine metagenome | biome: marine biome (ENVO:00000447); feature: surface water layer (ENVO:00002042); material: "saline water (ENVO:00002010), including plankton (ENVO:xxxxxxxx)" | depth 5 m | reverse complement strand
ATTTATTGGTGGGTAAAGCTTCACCAAGGGAAATTCTTAATGGATGTAATTTAAAATTAGAGAGCAAAAGGTATTTCAAGAGCCTCCTTGAGATTTTAGAAAATGATGCATTTGGCAAGGCTGGAGCTAAAAAAAGGTTCAAATATGAGCGAAAATGTTTTAAAGATCTACAAAAGAATCTTTATAAATAGTTACTATTATGCAAATTTTAAGTCACCTAAAAAACATAGATGAGAGCGACGGTCCTTTTGGTATTACTTTAGGGAACTTTGATGGGGTTCATCGAGGCCACTCAGCGTTTCTGAAATTCATGATTCAGGATTGTAAAAGCTTAGGTTTAACTCCTGTTGTTATAACTTTTAAGCCTCACCCTAGGTTGGTTTTAAATGATACAAAACCTTTTTTAATCACAGATTATCATGAGAGAAGCCAGATATTTTCTGATAATGGTTTAAAATATCTTTTAGAAGTAGAGTTTAATAAAAATCTGAGCGTCATGGATACAACAAGGTTTCTTGATGATTATCTATTTTGCCTCAAAAATATCGAAAAAATATACCTGGGTCATGATTTTTCATTTGGTAAAAATAAATCTATAGGACCAGATCTGGTTATTAAATATTGTAACGAAAATAAAAAAAAGTACCATTTTCAAGATGAATATCTATTTTCTGGTGAAAATGTCTCTTCCAGTAGGGTTAGATCTCTTTTAATTAATGGAAATATAATTGAGGCAAATCAATTATTAGGTAGGGAATTTTTTATGGTTGGACTCGTCGTAAAAGGACATGGAAGAGGGAAAAAATTCGGTATTCCAACTGCTAACTTAGATTTTTCAGCACATAAGTTAATACCAAAAGAAGGTGTGTATTTTTCAATAACAGAAATCGATGGGAAAAAAATACATTCCATTACAAATGTTGGAGTTAAACCTACTTTTTCAGATGAGCTAAAAACCGTAGAGACTCACTTGTTAGACTTTAACTTAGACTTATATGGGAAAGAAATTAAAATTAACCTTTTAAAAAAATTAAGGAACGAAAAAAAATTTCAAGGAACAGAAGAACTTATCTTACAAATAAAAAATGACATTCAAATGGCTAAGGAATTTTTTAAAAAATGATCCACTTAGCACTTATTGGTAAATCTATCCAGCACTCTAAGTCCCAAAGTATGTATGAACAGATTTTGGAAACTAAAATAAATTACGATTTATTGGATTTCTCATGCGAGGAAAAGATACCTTCCTTAGATTATTTATTTTCAAAATATGAAGGCGTAAGTATAACGACTCCTTATAAGCCATTCTTTCTGGATAAGATTAATCTTTCGTCTGGGGTTAATGAGGTTAAAGCAATTAACTGTTTGGCAAAAAATAAAAATGGTTATTGGGGTTATAATACAGACCTATTAGCTTTGGAAGAGATAATAAGGAATCAATTGTTAAAATATAAATCTATTGGTTTTTATATTTTGGGTGATGGAGTCATGTCCAGAGTTTTATCCTATATATGTGAAAAAAAATTAATTCCTTATAAAATTTTATCTAGAAAAAATAGTGAGAATTTTTCAAGCTTAACTTTAGTAAATAAACTTAATTCAGAAGAAAAAACAATTATTGTAAATTGCTGCTCAAGGGACTTCATATTTAATGGTGAAATTGGAGTTAATTTTACGTTTTGGGACCTTAATTATTCTCATAAGCCTCACAAAGATCTTTTTTTATCAAAAGAAAGCCAGTATATAGACGGTTTAGAGCTTCTAAAGCTTCAAGCTAAATATGCTTTAGAAGTTTGGAAAATTAAAAAACCATAAAGATTATTTCAATAATATTATATATCTAAATCTTTTTTAAATATAACCGATAAATTTTCACAACTTTATTAAAGATATAGGTATATGTTTAGAAAAGAGTTTGCCACAGTTATCGCAAAAACAGGAATGATTCCTGCAAAGGACCTAAGGCCACTTCTTCAACAAAAAGAAAACCAGAGAATAACGGAATTTCAGTTACTAGAGTTTGACTTTTTTGATGATTTTAAATTTGCTAAACAAGTTGCTGAAAATTATGAAATGACATTTTTAGATCTATCTCAAGCTAGGATTGAAGAACCTATTCTTACTCTAATAAGAAAAAGTGATGTTTTAAAATATCGGTGTATTCCAATTCAAAAAACAGCTAAATTTGTTAGTCTAGCAGTGTATGATCCATCTGTAGTAGACATAAAAGATGATCTACAAATTCTATTTCAACACCCAGTTGAATTTATACTTACTAATTTATCATCTTGGAAATCATTATTTGACAGATTGAAAGAATCATTTGAAGAAATAGTAGGTTCAATTAAAGAGCTTAAGGACGACAAAGATAATCAAAAAGATGAAGAGATAAAAGAAAAAGATATCGGTGAAGATGTTATTTCATATGTTAATAAAATTTTAGCAGATGCGTTTATTAAGAAGGCATCAGATATTCATTTAGAGCCTTATGAGAAAGTATTTAGAGTTAGATTTAGAATTGATGGTAGCTTAATTGAAGTTGAACAGCCAAATAAAAAATTAATGTTACCTATGATTTCTAGAATCAAAATTATGGCCCAAATGGATATTTCAGAAAAGAGGAAACCACAAGATGGACGAATTAAGTTATTCATAAATGAAAGCCCTATTGATTATAGGGTATCTTCACTACCAACGTTATTCGGTGAAAAAATAGTTTTAAGATTATTAGATTCATCTAATCTGCAATTAGATATGACAAAATTGGGGTTTGATTTAGATCAATTAAAAAACTTCCAAGAAGGTATTTACCAACCCTATGGAATGTGTTTGGTAACTGGTCCAACTGGCTCAGGAAAAACAACAACACTATACTCTGCACTAGAGGATTTAAATAAAATTGATTCAAATATTTCGACCGTTGAAGACCCTGTAGAGTTTAACCTTCAAGGTGTTAATCAATGCAATATAAGAAAGGAAGTTGGTTTAGATTTTGCATCTGCATTAAAAAGTTTTTTAAGACAAGATCCCGATATTATAATGGTTGGTGAAATTAGGGATTTGGAAGTAGGTGAAATAGCTATTGAAGCAGCTTTGACAGGACACCTTGTACTTTCTACTCTTCATACTAATGATGCCGCATCTACTATAACAAGATTACTTAATATGGGGATAGAGCCTTTTTTAGTAGTTGGTTCATTAAACGTAGTTGTTGCTCAAAGACTTTGTAGAAAAATTTGTCCTTACTGCAAAGAGGAAGATTCGATACCGATTGGACAACTAATATCATGTGGCATATCAAAAAGTTCTGCTCAAAAGGTAAAAGTTTTTAGAGGAAAAGGTTGCAAAAGTTGTAACTCTACTGGTTACCAAGGTCGAATTGCGATTTATGAAGTTTTAAATGTTTCTCCAAGAATTAAAGAACTAATTTTAAAAAATGAATCTTCTGACGAAATAAAGAAACAAGCAATTAGGGAAGGTATGAAGACTCTTAGAATGTCAGCTTTAATTAAGGCAGTTCAGGGTTTAACAACTTTAGATGAGGTTGTTACAAACTCGAGCACTGATAAATTTTAAAAAGGTAATAAATGACGAGCGATAAAAAAGAAACAGAAAAAACAGTTACAAAGACAAAAGCTGCTTTGGGGGCGAGTCATTTAAAAATCCAACAATTATTTAAATTAATGGTTGATAATAGCGCTTCTGATTTACACTTAAATGTTGGAGCTCCTCCTGGAATGAGGGTTAATGGTGAGATTATTAAGGTAAAAGTGCCGAGTTTAACAGCTGAAGATACAAAAAGGATGATCTATCAAATTTTAAACGCCGATCAAAAAGAAGAACTAGAAAAAAATATGGAAGTTGACTTATCATTCGGTATAAAAGGTTTGGCCCGTTTTAGATGCAATGTCTTCCATACAAAAGGGAATATTTCTGCCGTTTTTAGACAAATACCTAGTATTATTCCAGATTTTAAAACTTTAAAGTTACCCAATGTTTTAATGGAGATTACAGATGTTTCTAATGGGTTAATTTTGGTTACTGGTCCAACAGGATCTGGAAAATCAACAACATTAGCTTCTCTTATTGATAGACTAAATGATAAAGAATCTGGTCATATTATAACTTTAGAAGATCCAATTGAGTTTGTTCACTCTCATAAAAAGTGTTTTATAACACAGAGAGAGATAGGCTCTGATTCAATAAGTTTTACGAGATCATTAAAAGCTTTATTAAGGCAAGATCCAGATATTGTTTTAGTGGGAGAATTAAGAGATGCGGAAACAATTGAGGCAGCTTTAACTATTGCAGAAACAGGTCACTTAGTTTTTGGTACGCTACATACCAACTCATGTGTTCAAACCATAAATAGAATTATCAATGCTTTTCCTTCTGATAGGCACGATCAAGTTAGAACATTATTATCATTTGTTTTACAAGGCATTGTTGCTCAACAACTAATTCCAAAAACTTTTGAATCAGGAAGAGTCTTAGGGATGGAAATTCTAATACCAACAACCGCAATAAGAAACTTAATAAGAGAAGATAAAACTCACCAAGTATATTCTCAAATGCAAGTAGGTCAAGAAAAAACAGGAATGATTACGATGAATCAATCTTTAAAAAAATCTGTTGAATCAGGTTTGATAGATGTTGAAACAGCACTTAATTATACTACTGCCCAGGATGAGTTAGCTAAAATGCTTGGTTTAAAAGAGGGAAAAAGGAAATAGATAATGGGCCTTTGGAAGTGGGAAGGTTTTGATAAAAATGGGAAAAAATCGCGTGGCCAAATTCAAGCAAAAGATGAAAGGTCCGCTAGAAAGTCATTAAGATCTAATGGAGTTCGAGTAAGAACTTTAATTGCTCCTTCCTTACTAGAGTTTGATTTTAATGAGTGGATGCTTGAAAAGGGTCTTGCTGTTCCATTTGGTCAAAAAGAATTAGTTCTATTTACAAAGCAACTTGCAATAATGGTTAATGCAGGTGTTCCGATTATGGAAGCACTGGAAATATTATTTAAATCGGAAAAAAACTCAGCTCTTAAGAAATCTATAAAGGAAATCTCTTCCGATGTAGGTCATGGTAAGACAATTTCTTCTGCGATGGAAAATCAAAATGGATTCAATAAATTGTATTGTAGTTTGGTTAAAGCTGGAGAAACAGCAGGCGTTTTAGATGTTATTTTAGATAAGCTAGCTTTCCATTTGGACAACCAAGAAAAAGTAAAAAAGAAAATTAAATCTGCTCTAACTTACCCAATGGTTGTGGTGGTTGTTGGGACATTAGTTGTATGGGGTCTTTTAAATTTTGTTGTCCCTCAATTTGTTGAGCAATTAGCTTCAACTGGTCAAGAGCCACCTTTTATAACAAGTTTTGTAATGGATATCTCAGCCTTTTTAGGTGAATGGTCGGGAAAAATATTTTTATTTTTTGTTTTGATTTTTATTTTTATTAAAGTCTCTGTAGAAAACACTGAATTAGGAAAAACTCTTTTTGACAAAATTACTATGAGTTTACCCATTTTTGGGATGATTATAATTAAAGGAAATCTAGGAGGATTTTCAAGAACATTAGGAATAATGGTAGGGTCAGGCGTTTCTATAATTGACGCTTTGGATATTTGTATTGAAACCTTGGATAACAAAATTATTTCAAATGACTTACTTAGAGTAAAAAAAGAGGTTATTTCAGGAAAAACATTAAACCAAAGCATTGATAAAATTGAATACTTTCCTGATATGGCAAGCCAAATGATTAAAGTTGGTGAACAGACTGGTCGATTAGATCTAATGATGGAAAAAATTTCTAGTGTTTTTGAAGAAGAAATTGATTCCCTCATCGATAGTGGAACAAAGTTAATAGAACCTCTAATAATTGTTGTATTAGGTGGAATAACAGCTTTAATTTTGGTGGCAATGTATTTACCGATTTTTATGCAAGCTGGTGGATGATTTAATAAAGCAATCAAAAATAAGGGTTTTTTTTAAAAGGAGTTTTCATGAGGGTAAAAAGTTGTGACAAAGGTTTTACCTTGATTGAGCTAATGGTTGTGGTCGCAATTATTGGAATCTTAGCTTCAATAGCAATACCAAATTTTAAAAAGTATCAGGGAAAGGCTAAAACGACCGAAGCAAAGATTCAATTATCAGCTGTATTTATGACAGAGCAGCAACTTGACAATGAATATGACTCATATGGAACCTGTTTAGAAAATGCTGGTTATTCTGCCCCCAAGAAGAATAATTATTATGCTATTGGGTTTAAACAACCTAATGCTACTGCCAATAAAAATATTACAGATGCCGGTTTAAATTGTCCAAATACTGGTTATCAATTTGATGCTAATAGAGGTTCTAAAGGCAATGTTGCTAAAGGAACCGATTTGCCTAATGATGCTTTGGTAAACGGTGGTACAGAGTACAAGGCAGGGGCTGTAGCCGTTCTAGATAGTGAAAAAAAAGGCCCTAATGCTGATACATGGACTATCGATCAAGATAAAGATCTTAGACATGTTAAGGTAGGCTATTAAATTTTAATCCTTAAAGCATTAATTTTTTTTATTAAAGCTTTTTTTAATTTTGGATCTTTGGTGTTCTTCAAACTTAATTCAAGTATTTTAATTGCAGCCTTATTATCATTTTTTGATGTAAAATAAGCTGTTAAAAAGAAAGGTAGGTGTGAATTATATTTAATGGAATCAGAGTTTTTTAAAGCCTCAGTGTAATAATGTATACCTTCTTTTTTTTTATTTAGTTCAAAAAATGCGTTATATCCTGTGTTAAGGTTAAGCCAAAAGTCATCTTTAAAGTTTTTCAATCCTTTTTTATAAATTGATTCCGCTCCAAAAGGGTCGTCTTTTATTATTGATAGATATTGTCCACCGTATAAAAATGCATCATAAAAATAAGGGTCTAAATCGGTTATTGTTGATAATTTTAAAAATAACCAAGAGTTTAAGTCTTTCTTTTTATAATGTGCAGTATCTAATTTTAAGACTGTAGAAATCCATAAAAATTTAGAAAAGAAACTATTTAATCCTACATTTAAAAACTTGGTGTATTCGCTTTTGAAATTAATTGAATATTTTTGAAAGTTATAATTTATAGGTTTTAATTGTATTCTTCTATTTAGCGTTCCATGAACTAAAAATAGTGCAATTAAAAACATCAAGAATATAACATTTTCTTTTATTTTAATCATTTTTTTTACATAATTATTGTATTTGTTTATTTATTTTTAAAAATATTCTATATGATTGAATTGAAAAATATAACAAAAGCTTTTAAGGAAGATATTAACTTATCCAAAATTAATATCTTAGATGACATTTGCCTTAAGCTGGAGCTTGGTAATATATATGGACTTTTTGGCAAGAATGGTTCCGGAAAAACCTCAATATTAAAAGTAATAATGAAGTTAATGCTTCCTGATAAAGGAAGTCTTCACTTTAACAATAAAAATACTTCATTTAGTGAGATTTCCTTCTCATCTGAAAAAATGGGTTTTTTTCCAGATCTAATGTGTAAAGACTTCTTTTTAACTATTAAAGAAATTCATAATATTCCAAATCATATTTTTAATGAAAAATTAAATTATTTTACAAAAATTTTCGAACTAGAAAGTTTTCTGGGTACAAAATTAAAAAATTTTTCTCAAGGAATGCTTAAAAAAGCCTCATTTATAGGTTGTATAATAAATGATCCAAAATTTATATTGTTGGATGAACCATTTTCTGGTTTAGATTTTGACTCAAGATTTATATTAAAAAATGAAATAGAGAAATTTAAATATAATGGTGGAGGAGTGTTATTAACAAGCCATTTGTTTGAAGATGTAAGCATATTAATAGATGAATGGTTTTATATTAAGAAAGGTAAAATAATAGATTCTTCTATTGTGAAAAACTCAAAAAATTATCAGTTTTTTGACGGTTATCATATTGAGGTTTTATCACCAGATGAAAAAGTTAATTTCTCAAAAAAAGAAGAATCAAAATTTTTAAATAAATATGTTTTTAAAATTCTTAAAAATGAAAAAGATACTTTTATAAAAGAAGTTATCTCAAAAGGTTGTGATGTGGAATCTGTGATATTAAATAAATTCAAGCTTGGCGATCATTTTTTAAATTTAGAAGGTGGTTAAAAACTAATGAAACAATTAGTCTCCATTATTAAGCTCACTGTTAAAGAAATAATTAAAGGTAGAGTATTCTCATTATCTATTTTATTTGGAATTTTCTTTTCTATGATTTCAATGGTCGCATCAGAAATTTCTTATGGTAATAAACTTAAAATTTATTTTGATGTAGGTTTGGGTTTTTTATTCTTTTCTTTAATGACTCTTTCTGTATTTTTTGGATCTACGTCTTTTTCTAAATTTAATGACGTTGCGAGTTTATATGTTGTCTTGCCAAAATTAAAACAAAAATCTTTTTTTCTTATAGGTAAAGTTATTGGCTATTTGCTAATTATTTTTTTCGAATTTCTTTTTCTATCAACAATAATTTTGAGTGTATATATTTATGCAGGCGGTAAGGTAGATATAGGGCTCCTGTTATGTTTTTTCTTTATACTCCTTAGTAGTTTTTTAATGTTTTTAATATCTTTAAGTTTTTCTCAAATAACATCCCACTTTCTAGCATTCTTTTTAAGTGTAGCTTTTTATTTGATTGGTTATGGACTGCCCAATACGCTTCAGATAGCTAATTTAAACAAAATGAGTTTTTTTACTGATATTTTAAATTTTTTAACTTTTATTTTTCCAAACTTTTTTATTTTGGATATAAAAGAAGCCTATCTATATGGTGGAAAAATTGATTTAAAATTTGTCTTGCAAACCACATTGAATACATTTATTTACTCTATTATTCTTATTCTTTTAAATTTAAATATTTTTAAGAGAAGAAATTTTTAGGAAAAGAATTATGGAATATACTTCTACTTTTTTTGGAGTAAGTTTTGGCTTAATATTTGGCAGCTTTTTGAATGCTTTAATTTTCAGGATTCCTAATGGCATTGGTATTTTTTTGCCAAGGTCATTTTGCCCGAAGTGTGAAAAAACGATTCCTTGGTATGAAAACATTCCTGTTTTAAGTTATATTTTTTTGCGCGGCGCATGTTCAAATTGTAAAACTCCCATCCCTAAGCAATACCCCATTATTGAAGCTCTAACTGGCTTAGTTTCTTACTTATTATGGCCTAAAAACTTTGAATTAATTAATATTCTAAATTTTACATTTTACTTCAGTATATTTTGTATTTTTGTGACCCATTTTTTTATAGATTTGAAGCATAAAATTCTACCAAATATCCTTAACTTATATTTGGCTCTCATTTTTTTGACTTTTTCTATCATGTTTAAAAATTGGCAGTTTTGGCTTTATGGCTCCTTAATAGGAGTTTTATTTCCCTTGACTGTTACTTGGCTTTTCTATTTGGCTAAGAAAAAAGAAGGCTTGGGAATGGGAGATATTAAGCTTTTTGGTATTTTGGGCTTACATTTAGGTCCCATGGGCATTATTCAAAATATTTTTTTCAGTTGCCTTGGAGGATCCATAATAGGCTTCTTTTTAATTCTCATTAAAAAATTAAAACGTGAATCTGAAATGCCTTTTGGTCCTTTCATAATTTTAGTGGCATCCCTTCAGATATTTTTTCCTAAGTTTTTTGAATCATTTTTAAAAATCTTTTAGACCAAATGGTTTATTATTAGGTTGCTCTCAAAACGGTTATCTCGTTATAATTTAATTAGTTTCTGCTTTTAATGGAGATATAGTTGAGTAAAGAGGTATTCTTAGAACGCCTAATTGATAATTTAAAAAATGCACTAGCTTTTGGGAAAAAGTCCTTTATTGGAATTGATATTGGCTTGAGCTCAATTAAAGTCGCTCAAGTTCAAAAAAAGAAGAATGGAAGTTATAAACTTACGAAATTCTCTACTTGTGTAATTCCAGAGGGGGCACTAATTGAAGATGAAGTTCATAATGAAGATGATATCTTAGAAGCTCTCCGGGAAGTCCTCGAAGAAGTTGGTGTAGACAACTGCGATTGTTGTATCGGGTTAAGTGGCCCAAGCACATTTGCAAGAAGGTTACAATTAGCAGGGGGAACAGAAGAAGAAATAAATGATCAAGTTATGTGGGAAGCTGAACAGTACATACCTTTTGATATAGATGAGGCAATTCTATCGCATCATGTTTTTGGTCAAAATGAGGGTGGTGGAATGGATGTTCTCGTTGTTGCCGCTAAAAAGCAAATTGTTGATACCTTTAAGGAATTAGTTGAGAAAGTTAAAGTTAAGGTAAAAGTAATCGATCTCCATTCATTAGCAGTTATCAATGTCTTTGATCTTATTTCATCTAAAGAGCTTAAAAAAGACTGCTCTTATATCGTAATGGATATTGGGGCTCAAAAAACAAGCCTCGTTATTTTTCGAAACGGTAGAATTATTTTTGTCAAGGAAATGGAAATTGGCGGATTAATGGTTACCGAAGAAATACAACGCCAAATGGGTGTTAACTATTCAGAAGCTGAAGATTTAAAAACTAACGTGGATGAAAATGGCAACTTACCTGAAGAAGTGGTAGACATTATTGACGAAGTACTTGATACAATTTTCTCGGATGTTAAAAAGACTATAGACTTTTACTTAACTTCCTCATCAGATGAATCATTAACGGCTTGTTATGTTACTGGTGGCTGTACCCTCTTGCCTGGCTTAATTGAAGGCATCGAAGCTCTTCTAGGTATGGAAATTAAAATCTTAAATATATTTGATGGGATCGAATACGATAAGAAAAATATTGACGAAGATGACCTTGAAAATATTGCTTATCGAGGTGTAGCTGCCTTAGGTTTAGCTATGAGAGATTTATCATTATGATAAAGATAAATTTAATAGAGCAAAAGAAACCATTTAAAATGCCTGTTGTTCTGGGGATAGACTTATCGACAATAAATTTAAGACTAATTATAGCAGCGATGGTTGTATCATATATGCCTGGGATCTTTCTTTACCCCGACTGGGAAGAGGAAAAGGTTCTTAAAGAAAATAAAATTAAGGCTTTAAATGTAAGATTAAGAAAAATAAAAAGAAAGATTAAGAAAAACTCAAAAGCTAAATTAGAATTAGAGGCTTTTAATTTACAGGTTGAAAAACTGAAACAAAGAAGAAGCTATGTTACTCAAATTGTCAATTTGAGGTCGAATCCAAAAAAACTTTTAGAGCGGCTTGCAAGGAACACCCCTACTGATTTATGGTTTGAATATCTAAAGATTGATAGCGATAAAAAGATTATAATTTCTGGAAGTGCTTTTTCCTATAAGGATATAGGAGACTTTATTATTTCAGCTAACGATTCTCAATTTTTTGGGAAAACATTAAGTCTTACCGATTCCGAAACAAAAAAAGAGAAAATTCAAGGAAGTTTAATTAACCTAGAAAAATATAAAATAGAGGGCCAGGTTCAAAACTTTTAATTTTTGGTAAAAAAAGATTATGGCTAAAATATTAAGCAAGTTACATTTTTTTATTTTATTATGGGTTGTATATTCTGTATTTGATAAATATGAATCTCATTCTACCAAAATTACCGAAATTCAAAATAGAATTCCTATTATTAAGAATAAAATAAAAAGAAAAAATAAAGAGTTAAAAGATCTACAAAGGTTTTTAAAAGATGTTGAAAAAGCAAAAAAAATGATTGAAAAAGTTGCTCAAGAAAATGAGAGAATCCAAAGACAATTCCCATCTAGAATTAATGACTCAGAGAATTTAGGAATGGTTTCATCTATGGTCAATAGACTTAACATTCTAGATTTAAAATTGACCCCAAAGGAAGAAGAAAATAAAGGTTTTTATTTTATAAAAAGATATAATTTAAAAGCAACCGGAACATTCCTTCAATTTTTAATTCTTTTGGAAAAAATAGGTGAAAAAAAAGATAAGCTCATGAATATTGGCGATTTAACCTTTAAAAAATCCAATATAAAAAATAAAGGTCGTTATCAATTAATAGATGTAGATATGAATCTTCTTGTCTATCGTTATAACAATAATTTTAAGGAAGACAGAGGTATAGATAAAATTGAAAAGGAAATTAAAAATAAAAAAATTAAAAGAAAAAAACCTAAGAAAAGCTCATGATAAAAAAAATTAAATTTACTATTTTTTTATTCTCCTTAACTTTCTCTTTTTATACACTGGGAAGTAAGCCAAAATTCGAATTTTTTAATGGAAATAAAACAAGTATTAAAAATCCTTTCGGCTTAAGGGATCCCTTTAAAAGAAAAAGAATTCGTTTGAAAGGAAGGAAAGGGAAGTACTCTGCTTTTCTTAAAGGTAACTTTTTTTCCAATCTTCCATCTATAGAAAACGTACCGCTTAATCAAGTTAGAATTGTTGGCGTTCTTTTAGGTAAAAATCGAAGGGCAATGGCCAAAATTATTCAAGGTGCTGGATTATCTAAAGATACTTATATACTTAAAGAAGGGATGCGTCTTGGTAGGGATAATGCTGAAATAAAAGCTATTCTACCAGGAGGAATTGTTGTTGTTGAAAAAATTAGAAATGTTTATAATCAAGAAGAATATCTAGAGACAATTATTCCAATTTCTACTGAGTGATTGTTGCGGTGTGTTTGGCCTTTTTTGTCCATTTTTTTCCGTTTTCTAAAAAGTGATATAATTCAATTTGATATTGTTCGTAACTTTTAGGACGATCTATGGAAAGAAAGTTCATAAATGCTATTGTTTTTACCATGCTTTCCCTCTTTCCTTTTCTTAGTTTTTCTTCTGTGATGAAAGGAATGAAGTTTTACCAAAAAGGGGAAGTATCCTATCTAGATTTGTCTTTTGATAGACATGACGTTTTGGCGAAAAGGTTTTCTATTGTTGAAGACAAACAAATAATCATAGATTTAAAAAATGTGCAGGCTGATCAAAAAACAATAAGGTCTTTTGATACTTCCGAGTTTTCCGGGAGCGTTGTCTTTGTTTCTGCTTATAAGAAACCAAAGACGGTCGGTGATTTAAGAATTGCAATTCAATTAAGAGAAAATGTTAGGTCAATATTGCAAAGGAAAGGAAACTCAATTTTACTGAAGATAGAAAACAGGTTTGGTGTTTTTTCCCAAAATGAAATTGAAAAGAATGAAACCTTAAAAGAAAAAATAGCAGTAATAGAAGAGGATAAACTTTTAGTACCAAAATCCGACTCAATCGAAGATATTTTAGAAAATATAACTTTATCTGGTAGAAAAAAGTATGTTGGAAAGAAAATATCCTTTAGTGTGAAAGACGTTAAGATTGAAGATATTTTAAAAATGATTGCCGACGCTTCAGGGTTTAACATTATCATAACAGAAGATATAAAAAAACTTCCCCCCCTCAGTTTAAATCTAACGAATATCCCTTGGGATCAAGCACTAGATACGATTCTTAATTTAAATAAGTTAGTTGCTAAAAAAAATGGAATCATTCTTCTGGTGACAACACTTGAAACTGCCACAAAAGATAAACAGATAGAATTAGATGCAAAAAAAGTGGCTAAAAAAGAAGAGAGGTTGGTCGCAAAAGTATTTCCTATAAGTTATGCGAAAACTACAGATCTAAAAAAAATTATTGAAGAGTATTTAACTCCCAAAAGAGGAAGAACTTCTGAAGATTTAAGAACTAACTCTATAATTGTAAAAGATACACCTGAAGTGATCGAAAAAATTAGAAAAATTATACAAGTATTAGATACTCAAACACCCCAAGTACTAATCGAATCCAAAATTATTGAAGTTACAGAGTCATATGCAAAAGAAATAGGCTTGAGAGAAGGTTTTGGTTTTGGCTATGATCCAGTGGGCGGCGGAGTAGATGACGGACCAGGGTTTTCTTTCAGTACAGCACCGGACGCTGCAAATAGGTCCCAAATTTTTGGATTATCTATCGCAAGATTTGGTAGGTTAAAAGATTTAACATTTAAACTTCAAATCATGGAAAGTGAATCTAAGTTAAAAATTATTTCTAGTCCTAAAGTAATCACTCAAAATAAAAAGAAAGCCAAAATTAATACCAAAGACTCAAGATATTTTGCAAAAACTGAATCAAGTGGAGGTAGCGTTACCACAACATTTGATGAAGCTTCTGCTGAGCTTGTTCTAGAGGTTACACCACAAGTTACCAATGAAGGCTCTATTGTAATGGATATTAACTTGAAAAAAGAACAATTTGGCACTAGAGAGTTTACTGAGGCTCCACCAACAAAGCAAACTAGAGATATAAATACAAGTGTCTTAGTAGACAATGGATCAACAATTGTTCTTGGTGGAATATATAGCTTTACCAAGCAAGAAAACCATTCTGGGATTCCATTTCTAAAAGATTTACCAATGGTTGGTTGGTTTTTTAGAACGCTTTATAATCCTAAGACTGAAAAAAGTGAAATGATTATATTTTTAACTCCAAGGATTGTTAATCAAGAAGAAGCAGGACTTATAGACAAAGCATAGAGTCTTGAGGTGAGGAAAATGCAAAAAAGTGGATTAACATCACCGTTATTGGTTAAGTATCTAGATGCTTACGAAAAAAATCCCAAGTCCCGTGTTTTTGCACCGCTCGCTGAAGCTTATAGAAAACTCGGGATGAGAGATAAAGCTTTTGATTTGCTTAAAAAGGGAATTAAAAATCACCCTTCTTATCTTATGGGTTATTTAGGATTAGCTTTTTGCTATAAGGACATAGGAAAATTAGAACTTGCTTACTCTACTGTTAGGCCTTTTGTTGAGGGTTCAAGAGACAATATAAGGTTGCAAAAGCTTTTTGGAAGTATTTGTTTTGAGCTTGGCTATTTTGAGGAGGCTCTTGATACTTATAAGTTTTTACTTTTTTTAAATCCGAGAGATAAGAATATATCCAAAGCAGTTAAAAAAATTGAGGAACAATTTAATAACTCTTTAATACAAAATGAATTAACTATTAATGAGATTCCGACAAATGACATTAATCTTTTTAATGATAGTGAGAGCGAAAAAAGTAGATGGATTCAAAAAGATTTGACGAAACCAAATACAAATTCTGTTGAGGAAATAGAGGGTAATGTTTTAAGAAATAAACAAGAAACTTTTGATTTTGACGAGAGGGTGAAAGAGCTTCCAAGCGTTAGAAATGAGCTGGTTAAAAAGAATATTTCTGCTACGAATGACTTTGAAATGGACCCTAAACACGAATCAGAAAAAATTAAGAGTGAAAGTAAGAATGACGAGTCTATTGTAACACTTACTTTGGTAGATCTTTATATTTCCCAAGGTTATAAAGATAAAGCTTTGGATGTACTTGAAAAGCTAATATCTCTAAATCCAAGTGATAAGACTTTAACAGACAAGCGTCAGGAACTAGAGTTTCATCGTGAAAAAGAACCTGAGGTAGAAAGCAAAGTACACCATGAGGATCCAAGAATTGAAAAAGATTTCTTAATAGTTAAGGGCCGTATGAATAGCTTTCTTAATGAGCTTAAAAAAAGGGCGGAAAGTTTTAAGGAAGCATAGAGCAAACTCATTATAAAAATCTCACTAAATTTAATGGTTATAAACACTCTTTAGCTTTACAAGAGAAGTTATCATTGTTACTTTGACGCGCCATAAGTTAGTCAAAGGTTTTTCGCTATGGTTAATAAAAGAAAGTTCTTGGTTATTAATGGGCCAAATTTAAACTTTTTAGGAAAAAGAGAGCCTGAAATTTATGGAAGCTTAAGCCTTAAGGAGATCCAAGAGTATACGGAAAAAAGGGTTCACTCTTTTTGTAAGTACGTGAATATTGACTGGTTTCAGTCCAATTTAGAGGGTGAGATAGTCGATAGAATTCAAAAGGCGAGTCTAGAGAGTCTAGACGCACTGATTATAAATCCTGCAGCATATTCACATACAAGTGTTGCAATACTTGATGCCCTTAAGCTCATTGAGTATAAGGTTATTGAAGTTCATTTAAGTAATACCTATAATCGGGAAAGCTTTCGCCACACTAGGTTGACGGCTAAAAGTAGTAACGCCATAATTGAAGGCTTTGGAAAAGAAGTGTATTTTTTAAGTATTATATCTCAGATTACAGAAGAGGATTTTTAAATGTTTAGTACAACAGATCTTAAAAAAGGTTTAAAAATTGAAATAGACAGAAAGGTGTTTGTTATTCTTAAATCAGACCATGTGAACCCGGGCAAAGGTTCTGCATTTGTAAAAACGAGATTAAAAAACCTTGAAACGGGTGCTGTTATTGAAAAGACTTTTAAGTCTGGAGTCTCTACGGGAGCTATCGCACCAGACCTGGAAGAGAAAGAAATGGAATACCTTTATGATGATATGGAAGGCTTCAACTTTATGGATCAAGATAGTTATGAGACAATCCACGTGACTAAGGATCAGGTATCTGAGTCGAAAGACTTCTTGAGGGAAGGTGTTCGGTGTACTATCCTCTATTATAATAAAAGACCGATATCTATAGAATTTCCTAATTTTGTAAACCTTCGAGTCAAGCAGACAGACCCAGGTTTGAAAGGTGATACTGCCTCTGGAGGCTTAAAGAAAGCGATAATGGAAACAGGACTGCAGCTAAATGTTCCTCTTTTCATTAAGGAAGACGAAGTTTTAAAAGTAGATACTAGAACTCGAGATTATGTAGAAAGAGTTAAAGAATAATGTTTGAGTAGGATCATTGAAATAAAATTAAAATATAAAATAAGGTTGAAATAATGGATTTGGAAAAATTAGAGAAATTTGTTCAGTTTGCAAAGGACTCGGGAGTTTCTGAGCTGAAATATGAATCTGAAAAAGAAAAATATTCAGTTACTTTGCCTGTAGCTTCTAGCATTCAACAAGTTGTAGGCGTCCCACAGCATACTCTGAGTCACTCCCCTTCAATGCCTAAAGAAGTGAGTGGGGCGGCTGATAAGATTGATTCTAGTTCAAAAGATGAAAATATTATCGAAATTACCTCTCCTTTTGTTGGAACATTTTATAGGTCTCCTTCTCCAGAAGCGGATTCTTTTGTGAAGCCGGGAGATAAAGTTAGTCCAGGAAAAGTTCTTTGCATAGTAGAAGCTATGAAAATTATGAATGAAATTGAGTCGGATGTATCTGGTGAAGTTCTTGAAGTTTGCGTTGAAAATGAAAACTATGTTGAATTTGGTCAGGTCCTTTTCAAGCTAAGACGCTAGAATACTAACTTTTTAAAAGGTTTAATAATGAAATTTAAAAAAATTCTTATTGCTAATCGTGGAGAAATCGCCGTAAGAATTTTGAGAACTTGCAAAGAGATGGGGATAGAGACTGTTTGCGTGCATTCTACTGCAGACGAAAACTCTCTTCACGTCAAGTTGGCTGATGAGTCAGTATGTATTGGTCCAGCTAAGTCAACTGCGAGTTATTTGAATATCCCTTCAATCCTCTCTGCTGCCGAAATAACTGGAGCTGAGGCGATCCATCCTGGTTTTGGCTTTCTCTCTGAAAATAAAGAATTTTCCAGTCTCTGTAAAAAGTGGGGAATTGTATTTATTGGTCCAAATGAGGATTGTATTGAAAAAATGGGTGATAAAATTTTTTCGAAGGAATTAGCTAAGAAGGCAGGTTTACCCGTTCTTTGTCCAGTTGAGGTTAAAAATAGAAAAGATGAAGATATTTTAAGGGATGCTGAGCTTTTGGGTTTACCTGTATTGATTAAGGCTTCTGCTGGAGGCGGTGGCCGAGGTATGAAAAAGATCGACGATATGAACGATCTTTTGCCGTCTTTAAAAAGAATGAAGCTAGAAGCTAAGGCTGGTTTTGGCGATGATACACTTTTCATCGAAAAATATATTACAAACCCAAGGCATATTGAAGTTCAGATCCTGGCTGATAAGCATGGAAATGTAGTTCACCTTGGTGAAAGAGATTGTACAATCCAAAGGAGATTCCAAAAAATTATAGAAGAGTCTCCATCGCCTGTTTTGAAAGAAAAGAAAAGGCAGGAAATTTGTAAAGCGGCAGTAGATTTGGCCAAGTATGTTAATTATGACTCTGTAGGTACTGTCGAGTTTCTTTATGACCAGGACGAAGAAAAATTTTACTTCATGGAAATGAATACAAGAATACAGGTTGAGCACCCGATTACTGAGGAAAGAACAAAAATTGACTTAATTTCTCAGCAAATTAAGTCTGCTATGGAAGAGAAACTAAGCTTTTCTCAAAAAGAGATTGTTTTTACAGGTCACTCTTTGGAATGCAGATTAAATGCCGAGGACCCTGATACTCAGATGCCATCTCCTGGAAAAATTTTGCACTATTATAGGCCTGCGGGAATAGGTGTTAGAATTGATGATTTTATTTACTCAGGCTACAGAGTACCTCCTTTTTATGACTCTATGTTAGGTAAGGTTATAGTACATGCTTTAACCAGAGAAGAATGTTTAGAAAGGATGAACCGAGCTTTGGATGAGGTTATTATAGAAGGAATAAAGACAAATGCCCCTCTTCACATAAAAATAATTAATCATCCGGATTTTAGAGGAAATAATTACTCTACTAATTTTCTCCAAGAGAAAATGAATTAAAATATCACTATAGAATCAATAAGATAGCTCACTTTTTGAATAAAAGGTAGCATTTCTGTTGTGTTTTGTAGGGATAATATTTTGATTCATTTTGACTCCTTAATTGAAAAAATTAAAAAGAAAGAAAAAGTTTTTAATCTAAAAATAAGCCATGCTCTTTTTAGTGAGACAAAACTTTCTACCAGTGAACAAAAAGACTTTTTAGAGAAGCAATTACTCCATTTTAGAAAAATTAGTAATTTTAAATATACCTTTTTTTCATTACTTGCTTTAAGTGAGATTTATTCAGATTTGAAATTACGTAACGTAACCTTATTAGACGAATTAGAAGAGTTGTCAAAGAACGATTATTATCTCAGGAATTATTTCTTCATAGAGTATATTCTAATTTTGATAGAGGAAGGTGATTTGGAGCTTGCGAAAGAAAAGGCTTTAAGTTACCTATCTTTTTTGGATACAAATAAATTGAATGAAAGAATCATTTATTTAGTGTCGCAGTTGGATGAAAAAATTAGGTTAGAGGACTGGTTATACTCTTTTTGGTTAAAAGCTCTAGGTAGGACAGGAGATTTAGAAGAATTTATTAAAATCTTTAATAGGTATAAGAGGAGCTTTCTGTTAGATCACAGTTCGTTACCAAGTTGGTATAGCTCTTTACAAGAGCTATGGGAGAAAAAAGGAGTTAACTGGTGGCTATATTCTGAGACATACTTAAACAAGCTTGTTTTAGATTTAAATCATACAGGTGTGAACAATACTATTTTAGATTGTCATAACTTACTAACATCCTTTCATAGATATTTTGTTATTTTTGGATTTGATGGAGTTAGTTATGACTATTTCTCTCGCAAAATAAAGAGTAAATACAAAGGTTTTGGGGTAGATTTTGAGGTAATCAAGAAGAGTAAGGAGGATAATTCTAATAGCACTAAAGTCTTGGACAGAGATAATCTTTTTTTAGAAAAAGAATTGATCTCTTCAGATATTAGGAATGAATCTTTTAATAAATTTAATAATTCAATTGATTTAAACCAAGAATTTATTACTGGTGAAAAAAAATTGCTGGTTTTTTTGAAAAAAATTCCTTTTGAAAAAATAGAAAAAAATATATTCGATTGGTTGATTTGCTTTATTCAAATGAAAGCTTTTTCTATTTTAGATTATTTAATTTTTAGCCTTGAAAGCAATAATAGGTTTTCTGCTTTAAATATAAAAAATAAGCTGGAATATGAGTATTTAGTGTGTGAAATATACAACTTAAAAGAAGATTGGGAAAAACTATTAGTAAGGTCATTAAATATACTACAATCTTACAATCTTTTGGAAAGCGATTATTTGCCAATCTACTATTTAAAGGGTGAGGCACTTTGGAACATGGGGAGATTAAAAGAGGCAAAACAGGTTTTTTTAGAGATTCAGGGGATGAACCCTTCTTTTAGAATTGTGACACAAAGGTTGGAAGACATTGGGAAGAATAAATAGGGTTGTTATTTTATTTTTTCTAGGGATTTTGGTTGCTGTGTCGATCTTTTTTCAAGCTATTCAAACAGAGCGATTTTCAAATTTTGTATCACAGAAAATATCCGAAAATATATTAAAAAAAGCTGGTATTTCTTTAAGTTTCAAAAAAATGGAAGTTAATTTATTTCCTCCTGTAACCGTTTTAAAGAAAATTTCTTTTAAAATGGGTAGTACAGAAGAAAACACAGTGAAATTAGATGCAGAAAGTTTAAACCTTTCATACGGGTTATTGGATCTTCTATCTAATAAGTTTAATGTTAGACGTTTAAAGTTTGAGAATGGAAATGTTTATTTAAATAAAAAGTTAAAGAGCTTTTATAATCCTAATAAAGATAATAGCTCCTTTAAGCTAACAGACGTCTTTTCCAAAATTAAAAGCAATTTCTTGGGTAATCTTAAGGTAGATTTACGAAATTTAGTCTTTGAAAGAACAGTAATTAATTTTTTAGATTCTAGTCTAGAAGCGGAAGAGTTGAAATTAGAGATATCATCAAGTGATATTGAAGCTAAATTTAAATTAAAAAATTTTAAATTGAATCAGATTATAGAATACCCTTTAGATTACTTAGAGGTTGATCTGCAGATAAAAGAAAAAGAATGGAGGCTAAATAAATTAAACATTAAATCGATGATTGATGAACTTGGTTTAAGTGGATCAATAGAAGAATTAAATAATAGAAATAAGTTAAATCTTTCTGGATACTTTAACGGTAGTTTAAGTTTTTTGAAGAGCTTTAACTTTCTAAAAACAGAAAAAATAAATGGAGCGGTGCGCACAAAGGTTAAAGTTTCCGGAGAGTTTGATAAACCTATTTTGGATTTATCATTTAGCACAGGAAAAGTATTAAATGATTATTACCCAATAGATGTAAGTAAGGGGATCCTAGTATATAGAGATGGGTCAATTTTTATCAATCGTTTATCTGTTAATGATGGTGAGGTTCGGATAAAGAAACAGAAGTTGGGTAAAGCTTCAAATTTAAATAATTCTTTTAAAAATATAGAAATCGAATTTGAAAAAGCTTCAATTGATAAGGTATTTTTTTCAGAAAGAGAGCAATTGAATGTAAAGGGTAACCTTTTTGGGAAGGTTAAAATTGAAAAATTTAAGGGTGGAAAATT
>CEUM01005788.1_pt1 | contig 21213 bp, 14 predicted proteins | sample 356421 | NCBI WGS metagenome assembly CEUM01 (sample SAMEA2622716, study PRJEB7988) | marine metagenome | biome: marine biome (ENVO:00000447); feature: surface water layer (ENVO:00002042); material: "saline water (ENVO:00002010), including plankton (ENVO:xxxxxxxx)" | depth 5 m | reverse complement strand
GGCCCACCATCAGGCCCACCATCCGGATTGCCTCCTGGTAATCCAAAAACACCAACTCCTGCCCCTCCAGAAGGGCTGCCTAAACAACAACCGGAGGAGAAAGAACCGGTTGCTGAAGCTGAAGAAACTTCGGAAGAACCTGTGATAGAGGAAACTGTAGTCGAAGAGCAATCTGGCGAGGAAGTCGCAGAAGAAGCAACAGAACCTAAAGAATCAGAATCTGTTGAGGCGGCAGAAGAATCCGAGCCTCAAGAAGAGGCTCAAGAAGAGCCTGCAGCGGCAGAGGAAATCAAGGAAGAAGCCCCTGAAGATTCATCGAGTGAGGAGATTGCTGAAGTTGTACAGGAATCTGAGCCTCATGAGGAGCCTGCAGCTGAACCAGTCGCCGAGTCTTCAACACCAGATGTTTCAAACCGAGCAAAGGCCGCTGAAAAGGAAGTTCTCAAATTGTCAAATGAAGTTCACAGTTTACGCAAATCATTGGCTGGTGCAGCAGATATAATCGAAGAATTGGAAACCGAGCCAATGCCTCCTGCTGTTCTAGCATCAGACATTGTGGTTCCAGACCACTTGGTAGCGGACATCTCTCGCCTAGCAAGACAATTGGATAGAGAACAATTGGTCAGAGCGAACATGGGCACTATTGCCATGTTACACCCGGGTATGCCCGGTGTAATGATTTCAACCAAAGCAGGAACAACCCTATCCCGTCTAAACGAAAGAGGATTAGTCGGCGGTAGATTTGGGCACGGCGCCCCTCCTAGTGCGCCTAGCGACTGGCGAGTTCTCGAAGTTTTGTTGGCTCAAACCTCACTCGCCACAGGAGGCCCAGCTTCCTGTATCCACATGATGGGCGCATACACCACAGCTGCAAGTTGTGAGAAAGATCTGATACTTTGCTCACCTATCGATGAAGTAGGAAAGAAGATGCTTGGAAAGATAGTAATCGTCGATCCTGATGATGAAAATCCAGACGACTTCCTACGCCAAACCGCTGACGCTCTAAAACAGGGTGGAGACAAATGTGTAGTCATCAGAGGCCATGGCGCATATTGTGTAGGCGCTGATTTGGATGATGCTTGGGCTAACGCAGCGATGCTAGAGCACAGCATGAAAATAGTCTTGCTAGCAAGGCAAGCCAATCTTAAAGTGTGAAGATTACTCTTCTTCAAATGAGTTCATTGGCCCGTTTTGAGACAATAGAATTGCTATTGCAAATAGGGAAATTACTGCAACAATTGCGGCAATAGTTTGTTTTGAGATTTCTAACTCTTCTTTGCTTGCACCATCGACGACTTCCTCTTCATGGAGGTCTTCTTGGATATAGACGGAGCCGGTACTAGTCTTACTAAGCGTATCATTGACATATGTCAAGAATGTAAAATTCCACAATCCTGCAGAAGTATACTGGTTGAACACAAAATCGAAACGATTCGTACACTCGTCATCAACACGAGTTCCATTATCATCTAATTCACATTCAAATTGCAAAACGGGCGACCTCATTTTAGCCCCATCTTTCTCTACCTCGACAATCAGCGTTGCGTTTTCAGTAGTGTCTTTCATCCAAAACCAGGCAGAATCTCCTTCTTTCAGTGTTCCATTTGGAATATCTGCCGGTTGGCCGCCTTCGGAGTTAACAATCACTGTGTAAATCAACAATTCATGGCCTACAACAGGAGATGCAAGCATCACAAGTCCGAGGGTAACCGCCAGTATGCGCATCGATTTTGCCACTCAAGCCGAGAATAAATACAATACGGAAGAAGATTGCCGCCGGTACATGAACAGCCAAAGCGTTGCACTAGGCATATTCATTGTTTTATTTGCATCTTCACTAACGGTATTACTTCTAGGTGATGAAGATGGAGCCGCAGCAACAGAACCTTCGCCACATTTCCACGCAGGCGACCCACTATTCCAAGGCGATGGCCATGACCACATGAACGCAAGTCAGCACACCGCCGGAACCGACAACATCGAGCAACTCGCATTCAACCCTCTAACTTCTCCAGGCAATGCAGAAGTTTCGGTTGCACGCTCCCCAGATGGTAGAGTGTACACTTACCAAGCTGGTTGGAATGACATGCACATTGTCGATGTCACCAATTCATCAGACCCACAAGTTATGGGAGTTTACCACGACCCGAATACACAGGTTTTGGACGTGAAGTACCTTGAGTACAACGGTAATGAATACGTTATCCTGCAGAACCAACTTATCGATTCAGGATATGCAGATCCGAACATCGGCGAATGGAGTGACCCAATTCAAGTTTCAGTGACTCTAATCGATGTTACAGACAAGACAAATCCGACCTATGTCGACTCTTGGTATGATGCTGACCATCCAAGCGGACCACACAATTTGTACCCACATATGATTGACAACGAGTGGTATATTTTCGTAGCAAATCCAGATTATGAACAGTGTAATTCCGCAATTGGTGAAGCATGCGGTGGAGTAACAATTGCTCATCTAAACCTGCAGGGTAGTGCATCTCGCCTGCTTCCAGGAGTTCCAGCATCCGGCCACGGTCACACAATTGTGAAGGTTGGAGAATACGAAGTGGCATGGGAGACAACTCGTGGAGGTTGGATTTACATTCACGACATGACCGTTCAAAAGTGGCCAGGAGAAGATGTAGAAGACCCACGATATGGACGCACATTCGTCTACGGCTCTTATTGGGAAGCCGGTCTAAGAATCGGTGACGTAACCGACGTCCCTCACCCAGTAAATTCTCCAGAAGCTTACACTTTGATGGCTACAACATGCAAAGCAGGACAAGGCAACCCAGTCATGTGCCGATGGAGAGCACCTGAGGTTGGCTCTTGGATGGATTTCCTAGATTTGGATAATGATGGACAACCAGACAGTGGCACTACCGGAAATGAGAACGGCGGCAGAGTGTCTTACATTCACTATGCTGAACCGGTGCCGGAAATGTTAGATGTCTCTCATTTGGGCTTAGGCGATACGCCGAGACATTACGTTACTGCAGCGGTTGAATGCCTTGATTTGTATGAGGGAACCGGAATTGTCTACTTGCTAGACACTACTGAATATTCTGAGGAAAATGGTAACTTCCGATTTGAAATTACAATGACGAGGGATTGGGAAATCCCTTACGCGCAAGACCATTGCTTCGGCTCGACATGTGAATTAGACCCTAATGGCGATGAATGGTTATTATTCAGTCCACACAACCTAGACACTGGCTATTTCGAAACCACTGAAGAAACAGACCAATCACACGGAGGTAATTGGGATGTCAGACTGTACATTTCGCATTACCATGCCGGACTTTGGATTGTCGACCTTGAAACCCTAATCGCACCACAAGCAACAGACAGAATCGACATTCACTTTGAAGCAACAGTCGGATACTATCTTCCATCAGGCCACATTGATGGCACTCCACTAGATAGTGCATACTACGACTTTGGATGGGTACCATTCTTGTGGGCCGTTGAATTCCACGAGGGCGTGATTTATGCCTCTTGTATCTCAACAGGTTTGTACATTCTTCAGCTAGATATTGACCAACCATTCCTAGGAACACCGGTGTAACAATGATTAACAAATCTCAAACACTATTCACGATACTTCTGGTAATATCACTCCCATTGTCCGGATGCCTGTCATCTGATGAAGAGGAATTAGATGAATTTCCATCTTTCAATTTAGTAGACGAGCAGGGAAATGAACACAAGAATAGCATGTACAGCGGCGAACCATTCGTTGCTTATGTTTCAGCATCGTGGTGTAACCATTGCAAACCAGCCCTAGAAGCATTAGACGACACCGTTCCTGAAGGGCACATCCTTGTTTTCAATAAAGACGGGAGAGAAAGGTACAGCGACATGAATGAATGGAAAGACCGAATGGAATCGGAATTAGAGCGTAACCTATCACATCCATTTATCCACGCTCCCGAGCTCTCAGAATCGCTAAACGTAACTGGAATCCCAGCAATGTTCTTTGTAAATAGCAACGGTTTGATTGAACACACTACATCAGGAATAAAGAACCAATCCACTATTGAAACATACTGGAATGACCTTTCGTGATACTCAATCAAAGGGTACCCTCAATATCGCGAGTTGGGGCTAGGCCGATTTGGCAGTTCGACATACTTCAACAAAATTTTCGAACATCTCTTTTCCAAATTCAGAATCATTTACTTCAGGATGAAATTGTAATCCGAATCTATTTCCTTCTTCATTTTCCATACCCTGTACCTTGCATGATTCAGAAGAAGCTGTGATGAAGAAACCGTCAGGAACTACATGGACCTCATCATTGTGACTTTCCCAAACGGTTTGAGTTTGTGCTGTATTGGCAAAAATCACTCCTCCGCCGTTAACTAACTCTATGCTCATCGCCCCATATTCAGGCTCGGGAGATTCTCTAGCATCTCCGCCATAGTGTCTTGCCATGAATTGATGGCCAGCACAAATCCCCAAAATTGGAATATCCAACTCAAGGAATGCTGCACAATTACCCAATTCTCCAGACAAACCAATCCTAGCAGCACCTCCGGACAATATCAAACCGTCGAGTTCTCTAAGATCTTCAATCGGAGTAGTATTTTCGATAATCTGGGTATCTACGCCGAGATATCTCAACATCCTCCATTCACGATGGGTCCATTGGCCTCCGTTGTCAACAACATCGATGACTAGTTTGCCCTCTCCCATATCATTAACGTGCCAAGTTACGCCCATGAACATTGCTTGTGACAAAGGACACCTTCAAAGAGGAGAGGCCGGTCGCGCAGATGAGCGTGAACGCCATGGCTGACCTTACTGTAGACTACAAGTGCGCAAATTGTGGTACAATTCAGAGTTTCACTCGTGACCGTGAAGGAAAGTGGCAACCTGCAATGACATGCAAGCATTGTGGAACCCGTATTTTCATCAAATTGCGAAGAACTGGACACAAAATCCTAGACGCAGAGTGAGCATATTTCACCGAGGGGTTGAAAGACCCATTCGCTAACATTCTCGTTGATGGCATCTTGGCTCGAGTCATACGCGCCTCGTCGGTTCGACGAGTTAGCTATGAGTGAGTCCATTCGAGAAAATCTTGAGAGAGTTTCAGTCCAAGCAAATCCTCCTCATCTCATTTTAGCCGGCCCAGCAGGTGTTGGTAAGACGGCCGCCTGGAGATTGGTGGCGAGACAAATCCTAGGCCCTTCTTGGAAATCAACAACCCATGTACTACAAGCAAGAGACTTAGCCAAAAGCGCTGGCGCCATGAAAAAATTTGAGGAATTTTTGCGCCCCGAGGGAACTTCATCAGGAGATACTTTGGCGGGCCGCTCTTCCCTAGATTCGTTTGATGCAAACCTAACTCAAGCAGCAGAAGGAGATGCCCCTCCTGCTGGAAAGGAAAATAGGGAAATCAACACCGGCGGGGAAAGTTACGTCTCACGCCTAATTATCATCGAGGATGCAGACCACTTGGGCCCGACAAGACAACCATATTTGCGCAGGATGATGGAATCCACATCCTCCACTTCGCGCTTTATTTTCACAGCACGGTCACCTTCTCGTATCATTGATGCATTACGCTCTAGGTCTAAACAAATTAGAATCCCTTCTGCACCAAACAAAATCATCACCCAACGACTTGAAGAAATTGCAAACAAAGAAGATTTAGCTCCAGTTAGGGGAATTCTTGGTGATATAGCACACGTATCTAACGGTAATCTTCGCAGAGCAGTATTCCTGCTTGAATTATTGGCGCGAAAGAAGAATCTTCACGATAGGAAAAACTTGCAAAATGTAGTTGCTGCAACAACAATAGTTGGTGTGCAGAGGGTGTTTGAAGAAGCGCTCAGAGGAAGAGTTCACGACTGGCGTTGGGAAAAACAAGGAGGCCGTAATAAGCGTGTTTTGAAAGGAGCACTAGGCGCTCTTGATGAAGTGATGAACGAACATGCATTGGAGGCTGAAGATGTTGTGATGCATTTACACCGTTTGTTAACCACAGGCCGATTATTATTGGATGAGAATATGCTTTGTGATCTATTGGAAGCATTAGCAGATTGTGATGTTAAATTACAAACTTCAATGCATGGAAGGGTGCAATTAGAAGAATTCCTGCATCGAGTGAAGGAAATCGCTGTAACACAATCAGTGTAGGCGGACACGGCAGGATTCGAACCCGCGATCTGTGGCTTAGGAGGCCACCGCCTTATCCAGCTGGGCCACGTGTCCATGCCGAGGGGCGAGGAACCCTTTCAACAACCTATCGCTGCAAAATATCTTCCAAAAATGACATACCAATGTGCGGAGTGCCAGTGTCATGGCTGAGGAATCTCCATTGAAGAAAGTGATTCCCGGCAAAGAATCCACTCTGCCTAATCCATACAGCAAGGATTTCGACCGTGGTGAAGATTCACTTTCAGTGTCTCTAGCCGAATACAAATTAGCTGAGGTGCACCGAGTGAAATATGGAAAATTGGCTTGCCGTCCATCTTTACTGATAACTCGTAGAGCCGTTGGTTTACTGATGGCGCTAACCGCTCTTGCAGGAGTCGTTGCTCCGTTTCATCCACTCGCTAGGCCAACATTGATGATTCTACTTTGGATACCTTTGCTTGCAATTTCGATTGCACCATCGTTTATCGCCGCGGAGCGAGGAATGACAGCGCTTACTCTTCGCTCATCCCTGTGGAAAGATGAAGCGATAGTCGATGGGTTTCGCAGAGATATGATGGCTGAACCAGGAATGGACAGGATAAAAGCCGGTCTGAATGATGTTCGATTGCACAATGCCACAGCTACAATTCTAGCATCAATCTCGATATTTTTGCTAATTCTTGCAGCGGGCCTGGAGCCTAATGGCCTGGCATATAACCTAGTCTTACTAATCACATTAACCTCCAGTCTAGCCCTTTCATTCCATGCGATTTTCACTACCGATTCCATTAGAAAATTAGGAGATGAATTACCATATTTGGTTATGCATTCTCCAACCCACCACCCTATGAAATTAGACACAATTCTTGGTGATTTGATTTATGCGCATCTCGACCCAGACCATTCTTTGTTGTGGAATAAATGGGAAAGTGAACTTCCAGATTCATTATTGCCGGGCGTTGAAAACAAGCAAGCTAGAGAAAGGCTTCTCTATCTTTTACACCTAAATAGCCGAGGCGATTTGAACGATGAGGAAACGATGAATGAACTTAAGGAATTCATCAAGCCGATGGCGATTGAGACTCTACTTTTCAATGAGAAAGCACCATTCAATTGGGTGAAAATTCAGAGATTGATTTCACATGCTAGAGCATGGCAAGTCGAGGTTTTCGATTTACTTGATAGATTACAGAATGATTTGTTGGCAGGTTCAGCATCGATCACGGAGAATCCTTGGCGAATGGATGTAGCATTAGCAGACCGCTGCAGTAAACGTACAGGACACTTGTTCATCGCCCTGAACAATCAAACAGAACAGGACCGCCATTTGCGGGTCGAGGTTATTGTCCCTGGCGGAATGCCTGAAAAGCAAGAACACCGTTTCGAATTGCTTTCGTGTCCCGGCCCAGAATCTGCGGTGAAGATTACAGATCCACTTGTTGAAGACGCACTAGATTGGATGCCAAAATATCTCGAAAAAGGAATTATTTTGTGGATTGGCGTTGCATGGAATGAAAACGTGAAAGGTCGCAGAAATGTTCAGGTGATTTTACGTGATGATGATGGGAATGTTATCGGTTCCAGAATCATCAAAACCCGCGTACTGGCAGGTGAAAGCAATATTTCTAGACAACGTTTGAGGCGCATGCTAAAGGCGCGATTAAAGGGCGAAACTTCTCTACCAATAGTGGATTCAGCAACCTCCCTTTAGGGAGAATCTATGCGCGTTACTTATGACATGCCCACACTTCGCACACCCTACCGGAGGTGGAGTACGTGGAAGCATGGGACATCATCGTAATCGGAGACGGGCCAGCCGCACTCAGAGCATCAGCAAGCGCAGCACAAGCAGGAGCATCTACTTTGATGATGTCTGCAGACAGTCTTGGGGTTGGTAACAGCTCAGCAGTTGATGGCATTGCAGCACCTCTCAAAGAGAGCACTACCAAATCTCACAGAGATGATACAATACGTGCTGGCGGTTTCCTATGTGACCAAGACATCGTATCTCACAGAGTTTCTCAAGCAACTCGCCAAGTGGACTTGTTGGAGCGGTGGGGAGTGGTTTTCCGTAGAGACGCAGACGGCATTCCACTGGTTCGAAAAGCATCGGGGCACACTTTGCCAAGATTGGCTGGTGCCGGGGACTCGATGGTGCGTGGCACTCAACAAGTTCTCGAGGAACAGTGCATGAAACACGGCGTTGTCCGCCGAGGCGATCAAGTACCTCTTGAACTGGTCCACTCAGGTGAACAAATTCATGGAGTCATCGCTCTAGATATGACCACAGGCTTACTCAACGCCTTACAGGCAAAATCAGTAATTATCGCCGATGGCGGATATGAAGGAATCTGGACAGGAAGCAACGTAGGACTTGGTTTGGATATAGCAATGAAAGCAGGGCTTGCAGTGAGAGATTTAGAATTCGTCGCATGGGCGCCATTAGCAGTGAGCGGAACAAATGTTGTTCTGCCAATCGGCCTTCTAGCAGACGGAGCGACACTACACCATTCTAACGGCACTCCAATCGATGTTGATTTAACGGCAGATACCACCGCTTTAGCTACCGCAATCGGCTCTAATTCAGACGCTGTTTTAGATGCAAGAAACATGGGCGAATCATCGGTTTGGTGGGCTCAAACTTTCGAATTAGTTAGCCAAAGACTTGGAATCAATATGAAGAAACAAACAGTACCAATCCATCCAAGAGTTGCGACTACCATCGGTGGAATCGCTACTGATGAGCACGGACGTGCAGTAACTGGAAGATGGTCTCGCTGGTTCACAGGATTGTATGCTGCAGGCGACTCAGCATGCTCTGGATTACATGGTGCTGGATTAATCGCAGGCAACAGATTGCTTGATTCGATGGCAGGAGGAGCTGCTGCTGGAGAACACGCAGCAGACCATGCTGGAAAGACTTCGCACACGGGAAGAGCAGCGCTTGAAATCGCACTTGGAGCGGTGGAAGCAGACCTAGATTTTGACATGGCAGGTGCTGAAGAAGGGCCGGTACAGAGAGCAGGACCGTTATTCGCCAAGTTAGCGGAAGTTATGCAAGCAAGCATGGGCTATTCTAGAGACGCACAAGGACTCGAGTCCGCTTTGGAATCATTGGATGCATTGGCAGATTCCGCTGGCAAATTACACCTTGACGATTCTGGCAGATTATTCAACACGAATCTACTTGAAGCACTGCGATTAAAAGCGGGAATTAGATTGGCTAAGGCTACGGTTCAAAGTGCAATGTCGAGAACGGAAAGCCGAGGCACTCACCAAAGAACAGATTTCACAGATCAGGACGATGATCAATTACATCACACATTGATAGATATTGATGGTAACCTTTCCACATTAGCAATTCGAAAGGGAACATCAGGCACTTGGGTACTATCTCCTAGTGAATGAAACACCCTCAAAACTTTGAGGTGTGCGTACTTCGAATGCTCATGGCAGAGCCCACTCTTTTCGAGAAAATCCTTGCTGGAGAAATCCCTGGGAACTTTATTTGCCGAGGAGACGGGTGGGCGTCCTTCCTCGATGTGTTCCCTCGCTCACAAGGACACACACTGGTTGTGCTAGAAAATCCCTCGCAGAGATTAGCCGACTTATCCGATTCAGATTTGATGAAGTTATTTTCCGGAGTTAAGCAAACTCAGTCAAAATTATCCAATTATTTTGAAACAACAGATTTCACTGTTGCAATTCACGATGGTCCTTTGGCAGGCCAAGAGATTCCTCATGTTCATGTTCATGTTATTCCACGTAAACAAGGCGATGGCGGTAGAGCTTTACCGGCTATGTTCCCTAATGCTGCGCCTCCAAATCCACCAGATTTCGCTGCACTTGCAAATCTGTGTAATGAAATAAAGGAGGCCACTCAATGAAGAAAGGCTTTGATGGCGCAAGAGACCATCACGGCGATTTGTTACCCGAATTATCGGCGTCAGCAACTCGAATGAAGTATGACAAATTAATCGATGCGCCACTTCCAACCTTTGACAAAAACTACCCCGGGTCGCCGTTTTTCACCGAATTGGGATACTTCATGCTCAGACGAACAATGTATTCTCAATTCAGAACTTTCGAGACCACGGGCGGAGAGAATGTACCTACAGACAGGGGTAGCATGTGTTCAGCATGGCACACTAACGGTTTAATGGACCCAATTGCGATTTTCTTAACTCATCCAAAGAAATTCGTTGTCGGCGGCCGTCACGACCTGGTCACTCGCCCAATTCTAGGCTTCTGGGCGCGTAAATTCGCAGTTCAACCAGTGGTCCGTAAAGCAGAATTGTTGCGAGGCGGCTGTTCTGAAGAAGAAGCGAGCTACCTTAATGGGCGCTCATTGCTTAACTTAGCAACTGGAATCTCTCATGGATTTGGTTGTGCATTATTCCCCGAAGGGACCAGCCACTCAGAGAGCCATCTGATCCGACTCAAAACTGGACCTTTCCGAACGGTCTTAGCAGCAGCAGCTCACGCTAAAGCGAATGGAAGGAAGATACCAACACTAATTCCAATTGGATTACATTTCAGGACCAGGCATTTGTTCAGGACAGATTGCTGGGTAGAGTATGGAGAACCAATTGAACTTCCACACGACCAACTTCCTTCTGAATTGATTGAAACCGTAGGTGCAGGAGATTGGATGGAGCCTCCTGCAGAGGTTGTAACTGGGTTAAGGGACCTTTTGAAAGAGAAATTAGAGCCCCTTACGCCCAACCGCGAGACATTCAGCGAAGTTCACCGAGATTCAGTTATAGCTCACGTCCAAAGGCGCATCCAAAACAAGCCAGAGTTGACTTGGAGAGAAGAAGTGCTAGAGATTCGCAGACTTAAGAGCGAACCAGCAACCCCCGAAATTCAAGAGATTGCTACAAGAGTTGGAGATAAACTGGACGAATATGGATTGGATGGACGGGATATCAATTCCAAGTGCGATGGTCTCAGAGGATTTTCTCCTATTGGTGCAGTAGCGAATTTACTGAAATTCATTCCGTTTATGTTATTCTTGCCGACTTTGATACTTGGTATGGGCTGGCAAATCGCACTAGGCAGATACCTTGGTGACCGCACCGATGAGGGGCTGGATGCTAGAACCTCTTACCACATGCTGTTCGGAATGTTCGGCTCGATGTTATGGTGGCCAATTATGGCGACAATATTGACAGCATTAGCAATAATTTTCAATTCTGATTTGGAATATGATTTGGTTGGGATGTTTGGTAGTGAACTGTGGCAAGAAGGGCTAGCAATTGCAACGCTATGGGTTTCAGCAATTGTGATATTCTGGATTTCGGCAATTTCATTCGCCAATGGCTGGGACGCTGTATCTGATTTTACCAAGTGGATTCGTAGAATGAAATGCAACTCGCTAGTAAGTTCAGATATCAAAAAATTGCATGACTTGCTAAAGTGAACGGTTCAAGTTAGTGGAGTGTTTCGGAATGGATATGTCGCCCGAGGATGCAGAGAGACTTGTCCGGTCTTGGCTTGCCAGCGAACGGATTGAAATACGTGAGCAAGACGACCCGCGCGCGCACATGCATTTGCTAGTCAAATACCCTCAAGGAAAGAATGGACACATGTTCGCAGTCGTCATTCCAAAGGGCAGAGACTTACTCGCAATTTCATCTATGACAAGAGTTGATGAAGGCCAACAAGAAGCTATGAGAGGCTTGATGAAAACAGATGAAGAAGAGTGGAAAACTTGGATGCATGAGTGCCGAATGCAGTTGATTGCATCAGGAGTTGATTGGGGAATTCACCTTGGACATTCGGGCAAAGAGAGACCCGGTCCGCTACAAGCATTCAATGTTAGCGAGCCACTATGGTTTGATGGATTAACTAAGAACGAAATGATGCAAAATCTGCGTAGTTTGTGGCTAGCAAAACTAGGAGTCATTCACGAAATCAAATACACGTTTGGGGCGGGAACTGGAAATCCAGGACCTGTTGATGACTGGAAAAACAAGAAAGATGGCAGACAAAGAGTCGGCAGACCATCTTCTCCTCAACCGACAGAAATCCAAACGGACGAATCCATGTCCTTCGGTGAAGATTTCGACCCTACAGATTGGCTTTGATAGGCGTATGTTACGAATCAATCGCGTATGACCCGAGAGGGTCGCGGTTAAGTACCAGTAGTGACACCAAAAAGTGTCGTTAGGAAGGTTTCTACATGGGACAAAAGATGAAGTCAATTAGCCTTGCAGCAATTATGCTGCTTTCAACACTATCTGGAATTATGATGGCAGCTCCGGCTGCCGCAACGCAAGTTGTCATTACTGAAGCGATTCAAGTCGTGGACGGCGGAGGTTCATCCGACCGCATGTCAGCGGTTGCTGCTGACTCTGAAGGCAACGTTCACGTTGTTTGGAGTCGCTCCAATCAGCACTTGTATTACTCAATGATTTCACCACGCGGAGACACGCTGATTGATGCAACTCAAGTTACAGGCGCAGGTCTTCACAAAATCTACCACCCAGATATGGTAATTGACGAGAACGACCGCGTCCACATTGTATGGGCCGACCATTCAGGTCAACACAAAATCATGTACACTGCATTGCATCCATTCAACACTGCAATGGATGGTTCGGTTTCTGACGACGGAACCCTAACTGCAATTGACGATTACATCGTTGCCCAGCACATAAACAACCGTGATTGGCCAGCAATCGATGTTGACTCAAAAGGCAACATACACATCGTTTGGCAAGACAACTATGATTCCCTAGACATGTTCTTCCAGCAGCCACAGATCTACTACAAGATGCTACAGCCTGACTACAGTGTACAAAATGCAATCATTCTATTCGATGATACATTACTAACTCCAATCATTGGACACAAGGGTCACCCTGACATTGTAGTTGATGCAAACGACTACGTCCAAATCGCATGGGACGACACTCGTGGAGGAAAGGTAGAACTGGTATTCGTAGTAGATACGTCAGGTTCTATGTATTCCGAGTGGGCAGATGTATGCACAGTAATTTACGGTGGAAACTTTGCTTCAGGCGGATTCTTCAAGGGAATCAAACCAATGCTAGAAGAAGGAAACATGACAGTTTACGAAACAATCTATGGATTAGGAAACACCTTGCCAGGTGCTGCTAGCTCTGGTAACTGTGCACAGCACAACAAGAACTCAGGACCTCGCAACACTGCTCTTGGATTGGTTCCTAACGACGACTCCGGTGGTCTACGAACCCTACCTGGCACTGTTTACAACGGTGCAACATATTCTGGATATTCTGGTGAAGATTGGGGACCTGGTTCTAACTGGGCATGTTTGTCTTGGAAGGATTCAGTTGGAAATGTTCCAGGCAACCCGCCAACTGCATCAGACCACCGCTGGAATCCTAACGCAACAAAGATCGTTCTTCCAGTATCTGATGAAGGACCAAAGGATGGCGACCCATCTCAGCAGGCGGACGATACAACTTCGATTAACGAAGCACACGACAACTGTGTGGCGGCTGGCGTAGTTCCTGTAGGATTGTATGGCCAATCATACGGTGGAGCTAACAACATCGAATCTCACATGCGCGACTTATCTCAATGTCCAAACGGCGTTGTTTCTACCGCAACCAGAAACTGCCCAGGAAACTCAGTTCGCGCAACCGATGCTGGTGGACAAACCTACGAGTTCCCATCCGGAACCGGTGGAGCAAGCCAGATGCAACTTCTTGTAGAAGCAATGGTTTACATCTCAACCAACAACTCTCGTGAAATTTTCATGACAGTATTGGACCCATACGGCAAGATGGAAAACGACCAATCTTGGGTACCAGGAAATCCTGGACACACTACTCTAGGAAACGGATATGCTGAAGACATGGGTCGTGGAAGCGAAGGACATCTAGTCGTCGTAAACGATACACGTGTAACCATCGATGACGCATTCTCATTCCACCCTTCGATCGGTGTTGACATGCAAGGTAACACCCACATTGCTTGGATGGACGGACGTGACTATGGCTTCGAAAAGAACGTACCATACGAGATCTACTACACCAAGTTGAGACTACAGGGTGCAGGAGAATGGGATGGAGTTCCAAACGGATTGTCAACTTACGCAATTAAGAGAATTGAAGACACTCCAATCTCTGAAGTTGAAGGATGGCAACAAATGCCACAAGGCAGCAGTCAGACTTCTGCTTATCCGGCACTTTTGACAGACCCACAAAACAACATTCACATCGCTTGGCTTGACTTTGGAAATGCAAGCGCTGGAGAAGAGATTCTCTACACCCGGCTGAACTCTACGGAGAATACAGGTCCGGGCGAGACCGCGCTAGACCCATGGAACTCAACTGCAGTAACATCTTGGTCATCATTCAAGCTTGGACCGAATCAGTTGTCTAAACCATCTCTAGGACAACCACCGGCGTTTGCCAACGACCTTGGTAGCGGTGCGCACATTGCTTGGTCAGATACCAACAAGTGTTCGGATGAAAGCAACGGAGCGCAGTGGACAATCTGCTATTCTCACGTGTTAACTGGGCAAGTCGATGTTGAATTCGATGAAGGAGAGACGTATTACCACGTTATTGAACCCGGAGAGCAGACGATTTACAATCTAACAATCAACAATACTACGCCTGGACCGAAGGATCTAGTTGCGGATACTTACAACTTGAATCTGACAGGAATGCCAGAGAACTGGACTGCAAATCTGTATTTCTCCAACAACCACACCGCGATTTTCCCAGACACTCCAATCTTCCTTGAAGGCGGAGAGATGGCTCGCATGTACCTCAGAGTAAGAGCACCATCGATTTACCAAGCCCAGGGAGACCAACTGGCTGAAATCGTAGTTACTGCGATTTCTATGAAGGACCCTGCAATCAGATCTGAGCGTCTTACACTAACTCTGATGGATGTAGTTCACGGAATAGACTTGGATACTAGCCACCGTATGGCGGATGTAGAACAAGGGCAAACCGCAATCTTCTCGATTACGATTACCAATACTGGTAACGTCTACGATACATTTGCGTTCTATGACCCAAATAGTCTCGAAGGCCAACAGGAATGGCTGTTACCGTTCGGTTGGCAGGTGGCCTTCCCAATGCAAGTTGCTCTAGACCCCGGCCAGTCTGTAACCAAGAACTTGGAGATTTCAGTACCTACGAGTCAGGACCCGGGAACGTTTGTCGTCTATGTGAAAGGCTGGTCAGAAGGTGAACCAATCAAGTCCTTGGAAAAAGGAACATTCGATGTACTCGAGTTATGGATTAACGTCTCGATTAGGTCGATTGGAAATATTGTATTCGAGATATATGACACAAGCGAAATCATTCTGCCGGGAACCTGTGCAGAATATGACTTGAATGTCATTAAGAATTACGAGGCGGGATACCTAGTATTCTCTACACCAGGCGCTCCTGAAGCTAAGCCTGATGAAGTCGACATGAACACATGGAGACAAGACCATTGGACAGTAACAATGGACTTCTCTAACGCACCTGGCCCAAGAGACCCTTCGGACCCGAATAGTCCGCGGTTATGGCCGGTCGGTACGACTTACACCGTAGGTGTAGCCGTATGTGCTCCATATAATGCGAATGCCGGATTAGGTCCTGCTGTCACAGTCAAAGCTCATTTGGAAGGATATCCAAGAGTTGCAGATTCTGTGATACTTTCGACCAATGTGATACACGTGTTTGATTTGGTTGCAGATGCTGAAACCACAGAGTTCTCCTCCAATCCGGGACAGTCATGGATTATTCCAACAACTGTTACGAATGCAGGAAATGGGCCTGACAGGTATGACTTGAGACTTGGGCGTGTATACGAAACAGGTAGCGGAATCGATGTTCTATGGGACATTGACATCCCACGCTCTCTGTTGACCGAACTAACTCGTGATACTTCACAAACTGTTGATATCACGATCAACGTACCTACACAAGTTCCAGCAGGCGACTACACAGTAGTTATCCAAGCATTCAGTGAGGAAGATTATCCAGACGATACTGGACACAGAACTAGACTACGTGATGAAATCATGTTCCAGGTTACTGTGAATGAGTTCTACGACATGCAAATCAGCATGGATCCATCGGTCGACAACGCAGTCAAGACAAGCGCGCCCGGTAGAATTGTTGAATTCGTAGTCAACATTACCAACGCAGGAAACGTTCCTGACACACCATCTCTACACAACCACACATCGTCTAAGGATGGCTCAACTGGTAACGTTATTTGGAACACATTACCAGGAATGGGAGCTCTATCTGATTGGAGCGTTGATTGGAAGATGGTCAACTATGTCGGCAGCGATTTGATCGTAGAGACAGAGTGCGTTGAGACAACATCGACAGCAGACGAATTCCCAGACGATGTATGTGTATTTATGAAAGACATTAATGAGTGGAGACTTCCAGAAATGGACCCATACACCACTCACACGATGATTGCAACCATTAACATCGCAACCGGTGCTAAACTCGATACAAGACTAATCGGATTGAAGGTTACCAGTGAAGCTGGAAACATGGAAAACGACGGTGACCATGACGACAGCCCAGAATGGGCTGGAGATATGTTGGATACCAACGAATTCATTGTAACTCTAAGACTACGTGCACCTAACTTGGTTATCTCCGAGGTATCTGTTTCAGAGACAAGCAACGAAGTCGACAAGACAATCCCTGTTCGTGTCGTTCTGCAGAATACTGGAAACGTCCACGCTACAAACATCGAAGTCGTTCTGTGTGAATTCAGCGAAGCCGATGATGAAGTACTGAAGGATATCAGAAAGAACGGATGTCCTGAAGATTCAGTGGTAATGCGCCAAACAGTAGGAGCACTACTGGCACCTGATGCAAGTGAAGATGCACAAGAGATTGAATTGTACCTGCTTTACCCGGTTTCCGCAGGTTCTCATGATGTCGTTGTAGTAGTAGACCCAACGAACTCAATCGTTGAAGTTAGCGAATCTGACAACATCAAAGTAGTCAGCGATGAACTATCAAGCGACTCTCCGTTCCTAGACGTAGCTGGAGAAATTATCAGCGATTGGGCATTACCGTTTGGTGTTCTACTGCTAACCTTCTCTCTGTTCGGTGTACTGTACCTAGTAGGTAAGGGTCGCCGTGCTGATGTAAAGAACCGCATTGCAGAGCAAAGCAGTTTGATCTCAGTATTGAACGAAGAAGACAACTGAGTTAGTTGAAGGCATTGACCTCACTGGTTTTCAGTGGGGTCAATGCCCAATGCTGCCCACCAAGGCAACTCGATGCTTTGAGGCCCAGCAATGAATTGACCGCTTCTTTCTGCTAGTTGTCTAACCATTCGGGCTCTAACTTCATCCATCAGCTTCTCACTAGCTTCTGCACCGAGTTTCAATTCGCGCGCGAACTCTTTGAAATTAAATTTCGAACCAGGGGATTCCAAGATATTGTGAACCATCAATCGCTGCTCATAGGATTCAAAGTCAGTATCCACAGTTGTCGACACTCTTTGTTTGATTTGTTGATGTAAGGCAATAAGCGCATCCCTTTCTCTATCTAATCTCTCTATTTCCTCAGATATTGCAGATAGATGGTGTGCGCCCTCTCCTACGCCAATCATCTTTCTTCCACTGACAACTTCAGCTATGTTGACCATATCGCCTTGCAATTTATTGGACAATTTCAGCGGCCCACCTGCCGGCAAAATCCTTTGATTGCACTGGAATAAATCAGGCCCCAAATCAATCCGGATTGAGATTGCCTGTTGTACTGAGTAGATGTTTTTTGGAGGTCCGCCTTTGTTGCTGGCAGCCTTCATTTTTACAACGAAACCAACATTTTCTAGCAATCTGAGGTGTTTCATTACCGCTTGTTGTGAGATCCCAATCTGTTTAGCCAGTTGCAACGGGTAATGTGGTTCGCGAACCAATCGCTCAAGAATGGCTCTCCGTGCTTTGTTTTGTAGGATTCCAAGGGCCTCGTCGAGGTCTGCCATGACTTCACAACCAATGGTTACCTAGCATCGGTTGCCTAAGAACCCGTCGCAATTGTGCTATATCTCATCCCAGTTCTTCTAGCAACCAATCATTAGTCGCATCATCTAGAGGATTTTCATGTTCAGTACTTTGTTCCTGTAAATCTTCAGTTTCTTCAACAACCTCATCGGTTTCCGAAGATTTGCATGGATATAATACTCCATGTTTGAAAAAAATCAAGATTCATCCCAGTTCTTCCAAGACTCGTCGGTTGGCGGATTTTCGTGAGTGTAAGAACTGGCACGGTTAATCGAGCCACCCGTCTTTGCTTTCGTTGGGGTTTTTACTCTCGTATCTGCATCGCTGAATGGGCTAGGGACATTGGCTTGCTGTTGTTCCATCTCAGGCACTTCTCCACGTACAAGTTTGTACAATTGGTCGGTAGTAAGCATCTCCTGGTTTGGATTCACATCTTGTTCATATGGATTCATAGCCTCAACAATTTGTTGCTGAGTTAGCATAACTTTAGTGTCCTTACCTTTGTTTATCGAAACAAGAATCCAACCCAGTGGGAGCATAATTGCTCCACTACAGCAGGTTACGAAAACAAGCCACAGACCAGCATCTCCCAACATGGCTAAGACAGCTTCTTCTGAGTTAGTAAATAGCAATGGTTTATCGCAACCTTCTGCTGATTCACACTCAATCGTGACTAATACATCGGAAGTTTCCTCAATATTCAGTTTTGAAACTTCTGAGAAATCAACACCTGCACCAGTTGCTTGGAAGTCACTTCGACAGTCATCCGAAACAGTGTCTGTCGCTGCACCATTTTCGACATATTGGAATGAAACATCATAATCTTCATCACCGCCTTCAAGATTGACAATCCAACATCCTGGCTCTAAGGTTAGAACTGTATTGGTTCCAGGATCGTATTCAACAGAATGTTCTGAAACCTCTCGTGGGTCCATGTAATCAACAATATCGCTAGCAACCAGAGTAAATGCAATCACTCCAATAAAACCTGCAACTGCACCTGCAATCATAATCCGCTTGGGCCAAGGAGAGTGCTCCTGTGCGGGTTGCATGGGCTGCGCTAAGCAGCCACATGACTTCAACCAAGCGCCTTCACGCTAACCCCATTTCTCCCAATTTCTCAGGCAGGTAAGTATCGGTTACGAAATCTAAACCGTACTTTGCTAGAGACTGCTGTTCAGCCTTCTTGCCAATTTCAAGCATCATGTTGATCTGTTCTTGCCACCAACCATCTGCGAATCTTGGGTCAGATAATTCTGCATTCAAAGCTTCAATATCCTTCTTCGATAATTCATCAGAAGGCAAATCGTAAGCGAGAATATCATCTGCAGTGATTCCAAGATAAGATGCTGAAGGAGTCGCCAAATATTCAGAAATATGTGCCGTTTTTATCGCTCCATAAGCGATTGATGCGAAGATTCTGAATGACCACGGGTCACCGTCCAAGAAGACGATAACCGGCAAATCCCATTCTTCATTCATACGCTTCATTATTCTGCGAGTTGAACGAGCAGGCTGTCCTTTGAGGTGAATCAAACCACATTTGTATTCTTCATCAAACCCGTTTTCTACCAATCTGTCGAACATACCACCAGTTTCAATGGCCATCAAGAAATTGACATCATGTTCTTTCAATCTAATTTTCTCAGCTTCTACATTATATGGAACGCCATAACCAGAATCGCCTACATCATCACGAGCGTTGATTGTCATCCACTGGCCTCGACGGTTCAGCTCTTCGATTGTAACATCTCCAATCATTCGCGCACCGTCTTCTTCAGGCCTCAATTTGAAATCCTCTCTTAGGCAAGTAGTGACGACTTCGAGGTCTTCTGCTAAGTTGTTTGATTCGTTCTGGCTGCCGAATTTTCCTAAGCCCCAGCTTTCTGAGATGTAGTACATTTCTCTTAGAGTGGACGATTTACCAGCCTCAATCATTTCCTCAATGAATTCAACAACATGAAGCGCTCTGAGTAGATTTTTTGCAGAACCGAGACTTGTTGCGTCACGTGTAGACCTTTTCTTTCCGTATTTGTAGACTCCAAGCTTCTTGTCAAATCCGATGTTATTCTTGGTTCTTACAGGTAGGGTCATCGTAGGGGGCTCGCCCTTCACAATCCTGTCATACATTTCTTCGACGACAAGGTGTAGTCGTGCCTTTGTCAATTCTGGATCATTTACTCGCGCCATCAATTTTCACCTCCAAACAAAGTGGTTTGGCCAGAGTCTCCTTCGACCAACCCCGGTTCGTATGCAACGCCATCTCCGTTATCCTCAGAAGCCTCTCCAGTTTTTTCAGAGAGAGCATCGCTTTGATTGAGAACTTCTTCTTGTTTTCTTATTTCAACTAGCATCTTTTCGTCTAGTTTGGTGGCACCAATTACGTCTTGACTGCCTCTGAAAAAGACCTCGGTTTCAGTCCAATCGCCCTTTTCTAGATTAGAAAGAGAGTACTCGACAACTGCTTTTTCTCCTGGTTCAAGAGTTTCAATTTTCCACCCCCAGATTCCCATCGCTTCCTTTCTTCCACCACGCTCGTTACCAATCATCTCGCCGCCCGATTTTTCAGGCCAATTGACCAGTAAAGAGTAGCTCCTGGCTCTTGCGGTGTAATTGAAGAGCGTGATTGAAACATCAACTTTCTTTGTTTCCTTATTCCAAGTCGTCGATTCATTACAAATTACTGCACTCATAATTTTCGTAATCGAGCCTGCAAGGTCAGGAACAGGGCGCTCCAAAATTGACGCAGATTTCTCTGCAATAGCAGGCAAAATATCGTTAATCAACTCGAATTTTTCACGGGTCTTTGCCATTTTCTTTTTCTTTTCAAGGTGCTTTCTCAGGCCCCTACCCATCTCCAGCATTGCTCTGCGAGTTTCTTCGAAAACGAACTCATTGTCAGATAGAGCTTCCTTTGCTTCAGATGTGAATTGAACGTTTGTACTAGCAAGGTGAACTAAGATTGCTGCTGGACCTTTAGGGACTCCCTTGCCTCCCGCTTGCTCCAATCCGTATTGCCTCCAATCTACGCTTTCAATAGCCTTGGTTAGTAGGCAACCACCTTGTTGGTACATCAA
>CEUM01084633.1_pt1 | contig 21221 bp, 16 predicted proteins | sample 356421 | NCBI WGS metagenome assembly CEUM01 (sample SAMEA2622716, study PRJEB7988) | marine metagenome | biome: marine biome (ENVO:00000447); feature: surface water layer (ENVO:00002042); material: "saline water (ENVO:00002010), including plankton (ENVO:xxxxxxxx)" | depth 5 m | reverse complement strand
GATGAACTCGATGAAGAGGATGAGGAGTATCACCGACGCGACGGGTATAACGCGCTCGTGATGGAGCTCCTGGAGGATGAGGAGGGCGAGGGATGGGAGTCGGAGGAGGAGTACGAGGAGGAGGAGTACGAGTACGAGGAGTACGAGAGCGACGCGTTCGACGACGGTTCGCGAGTGCGGCGTCGCGCCGTCGTCGCGCCGCGCGCGGCGTTCGAGAGCGACATCGAAATCGACCGGGACGTCAGCTCGGAATCGGAGATCGAAGAGTACGACGACGCGAGTCATTTGTTGCCGTATTACGATCGAGCGCGGAGTGTGATGGTGGCGACGACGTGTAATCACAATCAAGGGGCGGACGCGTTGACGGCGGCGCCGCGTTTTACGTGCGACGACCGCGCGCTCGGGCCGCAAGGGAGTCCGTACTCGTTTGATTACGGGTCGCTGGATGAGGCCGAGGGGAAGAGGTGTACGCTGGGAATGCCGGATTTTTTCTTGTTTCGGAGACACGTGGTGGCCATGTGCGCCGGCGGCGTGACGGAGGGCGCGAGGGAGTCAAAGCACTACGACGGGCTGCTCGTGCCGTACAGCATGGATTACGACCACGAGAGAAAGCTCTTAGCGGTGTGTGGCATGGGATACGATCCAGAGAGGAGCATGTATTGGAACGTCGCCGTGTACGAAATCGACTCGTCCGAAGAAATAATCGGAACGGGTACAAACGTGAATCCCGACGCCCTCTACAATGAGGTGTGTCGACTCAACGTCGGTTTGCCTGACGAATCCATGTACGCGCAGCCGAGGCCTCTTCGCGACAATCTACAGATGGATTTCACGGATGCCGTCCACCAGGCGAATTGCATACGCTTCGCGCGTTTGGAGAACGTCGTGGGCGATGACGACGTCGACTCGTACTTGCTCTTGTCGAGCAACGACGGATACGTGTACTACATTCATCTGTCGGAAGCGAATGAAGACACGAGAGCGCGAAAAGCGGCGGTAGTGAGGAGCGATGGCCATAGAATCTCTATGAATTGCGCCGAGCCGTCTCCGTGCGGGATGATGGTTGCATACTGCGGAGATTCGAGACTCGTCGGCGTGACGTTTTTGGCGTCACCATCGCAGGGCGCCTTCTTTCACGATTTACGGTTGAAAATCCCGTCCTTGCACGCCAAGCTTCCGCGCATTGTCGGGAGCGGTACTCACTCGTGTCAATACGTGCGATGGAGCCCGGACGGTCGCTACCTCGCCGCCACGAGCGACGCCACCCATTCCATCACCGTGTGGCGCATGGACCGCGTGAACGGTCGAGATCCGGACGACACGGTGGTTCCGCCCATGGTGGCGCACTTTTGGGATCACGCGCTTCCGGTGTTGCCCGTCGTATTCGCGCAACACAATCCATCCATCATGGTGTGGGCAGAGAGAGAGGGGAGAGTGCACACGTTCGACGTGCGCGAAGCGGAGGATCACTACGCCGAAGTCACAGACATTGTCAAAGACGTCCCAGAGGAAGAGCTGGCGCAATTGAGCACGATGAAAGACGGCCTTGAAGACGTTGGATGCGCCGTGGTGAACATGCGGCGAAGAGCACGACCGCCAAGCTTTGATGAAATCAAGACGTGGGCGCACATCGATCCCGTCGAGCGCCGAGCGATTTGGAAAACATCCTTCCTCGAGGGCGACGTGCTCAAGGATTTCTCCATCCAGACCGTCAACAACTTGAGAGGATTCCAAGATCCAGCCTGTGGGACGATCACTGGTCTCGCCGTCTCGTGCGTCACTGTGCCTCGAGGCACGCCCGGCGAGAACGCGTCGGACGTCATCATGTGGTCATCCGGTCGCGCCGTGTTCGCGTACCGACTCACGGGGGGCATGCGGGGCGACATGTCAAATTTCCTATCGTTTCCCCGCAATTACATAGAGTCCATGCAGACGTTTTTGTTGTGCGTGAAAGCCAGTCGACGGAACGGGCATGAGAAGATGTGTCTGGCGGATTTACCGATGGAAATCATTCACGAAATCATGGCGCGAGCGGCGATGCCAATCTACAAATGGTCGGGCCGTCGCTCGCGCGAAGCGGCGCGCGAGCGGGAAGGCAGCAAGATCTACAAATGGTCGGGCTGCGTGCGCGAACAAATGGAGCCCGTGGACGAAGACAGGGGCATACAGAACTTTTTTAACATGGCGATGAGCATGGGACTTCGCAGAGAAGCCGAAGAGGGCCCTGTAGAAGAAGAGTTGTTGTAAGAGTAAGAGACACCCCGCGCAGCCTCACGATGAGAGATTATATATATCCTGTAACCACACGAACACGACGCAATACGTCGCGAACACGGCGTATGCGTAGAGGAAGACGACGCCGGCGAGGCGGGAGAGTCTCCAACGATTTACGAGCAACGCGACGTAATACAACGCGAGGACGCCGAAGAGAATCCCGATGGATGGAATGAGCTGATTCGTGGCGACGGGAATTTTGCCGTCGAATTTGATCGGGAGGACGATGAGCCAGGGAAGTCCGAGACCGAGCCAAATGTCGAACACGTTGCTTCCCACGGCGTTGGCGACGGCCATGTCACCTTCACCGATTTTCGCGACGGCGATGGAACCGAGAGCGTCCGGAATGGACGTACCGGCGGCGACGACGAGCGTGCCCATGACAACCTGTGGAATTCCGATGATGCATCCGATGCGAGCGGCCCAGGACACCATGAGATAGGAGATGACGCTGATCCAAGAGATGGACGCGACGAACGTTGCGGGGTACCAATTTTCAAACCTCTGCGCGGCGCAGTTTGGAATGGTGACGTAAAAGGCGTATCTCCAGGGAAGGCTCAGGACGTGCAGTGGTACGTCGTAGTACGACTCGGGCCATTCGAACCCTTCATCGATGTCGTGTTGTTCGTCCCTCACCGGACGGCGCGATTGTCGACGCGTGTCCGAGCGGCGAAGCGGCGGGACGACGACGTCCGGCGTCTTCAACGACGCGAGTGGCTGTTTTTCACCACCGAGCCATTTCATGATTCTGGCGTTGTAGTACATAAAGACGACGTAAGTCAGATACATCAGAACGGCGATGAGGCCTTCGTACCAGTGAATGTAACCGTCGTGAAAGATCAGAAGAATGGTTGAAATGGCGAGGGCGTAAAACACGCAGTCTCGCGTCACGGGCCGCCAATCGAGTTCCAGAGTTTGACCGGCGAAAATCACGGTCGCGCCGATGATGAAAAGAATATTAAACACCGCGGATCCCACGATGGCGCTGATGCCGATTTCATTCGTCGCGTCGGGTGAAATCAAGCTCATACCGGAGGAGAAGAGTTCCGGAGCCGACGAACCCGCCGCCATAAAAGTCGCGCCCGCGACGTCCTCGCTCAAGTTGAGCTTGTCACATATTTTTTCGAGCGAAGAAACGAAGTAGTCATCGCAGACTATGGCGATGCCCAGGAACACGTACAAGATTCCCACGAGGTAGAGCGACCAACCGCCTCGCCGCATCCATTCGGAGTGGTTCGCAGAGCATCCTCCGCTCGAGGTGAGACGTCGAGAGTGCGCGCTCGTTTCCAGGTTCGCACCGAACCGACTGGACCATCTGTGATACGACACCGACAAGACGACGAGAGCGACCAGCGCGAACGACCTGGTTGCGTCAGATGCGTCAGTCAACGTAGGCGAAGCGGCGGCGTGCGCACGCACATGCAGACACGCCACGCGCGCCGAGCGCGTTTACATCGCGCTCGTCGAGCGCGCGCTTGTAATGAATATCCCATCGTCGACGCAACTCGTCGGATTGACGGTCGCGGCACGATTTACCTCTACACTCTCGACGACGGAAATAGACTTTTCGCGCAGTTGTTACCCGTCGCGCGCGAACACTCGCGCACCCATTGACCGCAAGCCAACGTCCACAGATTTCACGCGATGCATCGAGTCATAGATTCAATTCGGTGTCGCCTCACGTTCGGTTTCATCGAATCTCGCCTCGAATGGTAACACGAGACGCCGAAGCGTCCCCTCGTCGTCTTGTTCGACTCTCGTCAAGAGCGCCGCGCGCGCGGTCTCTTCACCGCTCGCCGTCTTCAACGTCACCACGAACGCCCCCACGTTGAGCGCATCGTGTCTCACCACTGATTCAACGTCGACACCGTCGAACGCGCACGTCACCTCGACCGCGCGCTCGCCGTTCTCGTCCTCCTCGCCCTCTCGAGTCGTCGCCTCCGCCGCGTCCCGTCCCGCCGCCGTCCTCTTCGACCACAACCTCGCCCTCGATCGCGCCATCGCCACGTCGCACTCAAACCACGCCTCCGCGCGCGTCCACCCCTCGCGCGCGCCTCGAAAACTCGCTCGAATCTCCCCCCCCTCGTCCAGTCTCGACCATCCCTCCAACCGCTCACCGAAAAACTTTCGCCTCCCATTCGCATCGACCGTCGACGCGTCGTCCACGCCGTCCTCCGTCGACACCTCGACGCGATCGAGGGCGAGGAATTCCATCCACGCGCGCGTCATCGCGGTCGGTCGGTCCGCGTCCGTCCCCTCGCGTCTCCGCGTGACGCATCGGGTCGCGTGCATTCGTCTCGTGCACTTTTTTGACGCGTCGACGTCACTTTTCATCGCGCCGCGCATCCGTCCTCGCGCGACGCCCGCGGTCTCGATCGAGGACTGGAAACGCTCGGAGACGCGCGAGGGAGCGCCGAGGGCGTCGATCGACGCGCGCGGTGAGTCGGTGTCTCGGCGCGAGCGCGCGTTCGAGTCGACGAGCGCGCGTCGGTGAGGTTCACGGCGAGGGGGCGTCCGGGTCGTTCGATTCGACGCGCGCGATCGCCCGAGACGCGCGAACGCGCGGGGAAGAGGGGTGAGAACGCGAGAGGATACGCTCGAGGGTGCGTTCGAGGGACGAGCGCGCGGGTGGGAGACGCGAGGGGAAGACGCGAGGGCGAAACGCGGGAACTTTTCTCCGGAAAACCACGGGTCGCTGACGCGTGGTGAGGGACTCGGTGGTGAGTCGTGAACGGTCGAATTCCTCTCGAGCGCGCGCGCGGAGAGGAGGAAAGACACGAGACGCGCGGTGTGTGGGATACTGTTGAGTGGTAGATGCGAAAAACGATTCGGGATTACGAGTCCGAGATTGCGCTGTCGAAAGCGTTGGCGGTCGTCGATACCCGACACAAGGACTCCGGTCGAGGAGGCGCCGCCAAGGAGGGCGCCGAACCGAACGACGTTACGCAGTTGAGCGCCGGCGGTGGGCGACGCGTGTAAATCGCCGTGAACGACGCGAAACGTTCATTCGGACGGTGCGCGTGAGACCCATTCATTTATTCCACGTGGAATAGTCGCGAACGCGCGAGAGGTCGTCATGGCGGCGGCGTGCGTGGACGCGGGCGAGCCGAGACCGTCTTCGAACGAGGGCGTGTTGTCGCTGCATCAGCTCGACGATTTGGACACTGATAAGGAGTTTCCAAAGGTGAGCGCGTTGTCCACGCCCGGATCTCGAAATCTCCCGCGCATCGGGTATCTCAAGCACGAGGCTGTGCAGGTTTTCAAGCGCGTGCGGTCCTTCGGGTCTTTCCAAGACCTCATCGTGCCCGACATCGACGGCTACGTCGTTGGCAGCTCTGAAGACGACGAGGACGACGATCTCGATTCTTGGGGGATAACCGGGTACGTCACGGATGCCAGTGAATTCGATCGCATTCTCATCTCCGCGTGGGAAGATCGGTTCGCCGGAGGATTGTTTCGATACGACGTCACCACGGTGAGCACCAAGGTCATCGAGGGCACGAAGAAATACGTCGCGCAGTTCAACATCGGACGCGCGACGAACAAGCGCCCGACGGAATTTCGAGTGGATCAAGTGTGCCAAAACTTCGATCCGAAGAAGTTCAACTTCACCAAGGCGGATCTGAAGGAGGTTTTGTTTTCTTTCACCAAGCTCGCAAGCGAGGCAGACGAAAACGTGAGCCGGTCCATCTTTGAAAAGGACGCGGCTGTGGATGAGAGTCCGACGGTCGTCTTGATCAACGTGTCGCCCATCGAATATGGGCACGTGTTGCTGTGCCCGCGGGTGACGGATATGCTCCCGCAACAAATAACTCCGGGGAACTTGCTCCCGGCGCTGTACATGGCGGCCGAGTCGCGAAATCCGTACTTCCGCGTGGGATACAACTCGCTCGGTGCGTACGCCACCATCAATCATTTGCACTTCCAGGCGTACTATCTTATGGAAGCGTTCCCGATCGAGCGCGCGAGTACGGCTGAAATCTTCTCTGGAACGCACGGAGAGTGCACAGTGTACAGCGTCAACGGGTACCCGGTTCGATGCCTCTGCTTCGAGGTTGGTGATTCTTTCGAAGAGCTCGCCACGCTCATCGGTGAGTGCTGTGTCAAAATGCAGAGTGCGAATATACCGTTCAACATTTTGATCGCAGATCACGGCGCGCGGGTATTCTTGATTCCGCAAGTCTTCTCTATTCGCATCGCGAATAACAAAATTCCAGAACACGTCATCGAAACCGGAGTCAATCCCGCGGTCTTTGAAATTTCTGGTCATCTTCTCTACAAGCAACAAAATGATTACGATAAGTGCACGCAGGCGAGCGCGGAGGAATTGCTCGCGTGTGCGTCGCTCACTGAAGATCAATTCGTCAAGCTGATTGACTACACCGTTGGCGCGAACAAGACGAGCGACCGCGCCATCGAGGAGTTGGCCTCGATCGCCGAGTCGGAATTTTGATCACGCCTCGAGTGATTGATGTTTTGCAAAGATACGTTGCCTTTCTTGCTTTTTTCCGTCGTACCATTTTGATTTTTTGGTACAGTGCGACCACCCGACGCTCAAGAACGGTGACCCAAACAGGGTCGACCGTTGTAGCGATCATCGGTTCGCGGGCGCGTTGTCGCGGTTTCACCGCGCTCGTCAGACGTCGAACATGCGCGCACGATGTTTCTAGCGGCATACTACAGTATAAATATGTATGTTTTCGAGATATTCATTTAAACCTATCGTCTGTGCGCAGCGCCGATGGCGTCTTGAACGCTCTTGAACCCGTCGCGCGCCAAGCACGCCTCGAGCTCGCGCTTGATTCTGGGAATCAACTGTGGGCCTTGCAGCGCGAACGCGGTGTAGAGCTGTACCAACGTCGCGCCGGCGCGAATCTTCGCGTAAGCATCCTCTCCGCTCGCCACGCCGCCGCACCCGATGAGGGTGATTTTACCGCCCGTGAGCTTGTAAAGATCGTGCAACACCTTGGTACTCGGTTCCATGAGCGGTTTCCCACTCAATCCACCGGCCTCGTTGCCGTGGGCGTGCGACTGAATCGTCTCGGGTCGCGCGATGGTCGTGTTACTCACGATGACGCCGTCGACTTTTTCGCTCTTCACCACGCTCGCGATATCTCTGAGAGCCGAGTCGGTGAGATCTGGGGCGATCTTAACGAGCACCGGCGTCTTGGACGCGCGCGGGCTGCTGTTTCTCGCCGTGACGACGCGACGAAGCAAACCACTGAGATGTCTGCGTCCCTGTAAGTTTCTCAATCCCGGAGTGTTCGGGGACGAAATGTTCACCACGATGTAGTCGCCGTATTCGCCGATGTTTTCCACGCCCACGACGTAATCATCCGCCGCGCTCTCCTCGGGCGTCGTCTTATTCTTTCCAAGATTCACCCCGAGCAAACCTCGTGGGGAATCTCCCGCCGTCTTCGCGCCCGCGCCCACGCGATACGCCGCCAATCTCGTCGCGGCGCTCTCGTGCCCCTCGCTGTTGAACCCGTACCGATTAATCACCGCCCCGTGCTCCGGCAAACGAAACGCCCGAGGCTTCGGGTTCCCAGGCTGTGGTTTCGGCGTCACGCTGCCGATCTCCACGAATCCGAAACCCATCTTGATCAACGCCTCGAACGCCTTGGCGTCCTTATCGAAACCGGCGGCGAGCCCGATGGGATTCGACAACTTCATCCCGAACGCCTCCACCTCGAGCGATTTCCCATCCTCCACGCGTTGTCTCGGCCCCATTCCCATCGCCAACGCCGCGATACCGACGGTATGCGCCGTCTCCGCGTCCAACATTCGCACCGCCGGCGTCGCCGCGCCGTACGCCGCGAATTCCACATCCTCCGCCCATCGTCCCTCCGCCCACCGCAGCGCCGCGAACCCGCCCACGACGCCGACGGCAACGCGCACCATCGTCGACGTCGACCCAGTCCCCTCCGCACCGCTCGCCGTCGCGCGCGTCGACGCGAATGCTCTCCACGTCCCATCGCGACCGTTTCCGCGCGTCCCCGTCCCCGCGCACGTCGCGCGCGCCGTCGTCGCGCGCGTCCCCGACCGAGCGCGCGCGTCCCGAATCGCGCGCATCGCGCGTTCGACCCCTCGTCCGCGCATCGCTCGCCGTCGTCGTCGACTGGCGTTCGACCGTCGCCGTCGCGTCACTTTTCGTCGCGCGCGTCGAGGTACGCGTCGATCGCGACGACTCGATCGCGCGCGGGAACGCGCGCGCGTCGGGGCGAAAAAAAACCACTCGACGCGTCTCGCGTCTCGACGCGCGAGGGAGGCGACGCGCGAGGGACGGAGGATGGATTCGTCATCGTCATCGACGTCACTCGATGATGATGATCGAACGCTTTTCGTCTCGCGAGGGGAACGCGCGTTCGATGCGCGCGCGATGACTCGACGGAGCGACTGACGCGCGCGAAATCGTACGTTTCATCGCAGACGACCACTTCGAACGAGCCGGGATGTTTTCGACGACGATGAGGATGAGGATGACGACGAACGCGCGCGGGTCGGCGACGGCGACGCGCGCGGGCGGCGCGCGCGGGCGACGCGCGACGATCGTACGTGCGGACGGTGAGGGGTCGTGGAAGGCCATGGCGGTGACGAAGCCGAACTTGGTGAATAATCTCGACGGGAAGACGACGCGGAACATCGATGGGAAGGTGTACACGATCGAGGCGCGAGGCGCGGACGTCGTGGTGACGGATAAGTTTGGGGCTCGATTCGAGGCGCGGGTGAACAAGGCTGGTGTCATCGAGGCTGACATGTCCAAGAAGGCTGGTGTGTCGAGCGGTGGTGGTGATGATGTGGACTTCGCGTCGCTATCCCCGATGGACTTCATGGGTTTCGACGCCAAGTATAAGATTCCGGAGGTTGTCAACGGACGCTCAGCGATGGTTGGCGCGGTTTTCGCGCTCTTCGGCAAGATTGGCGGCGGTGGATCCGTGGCGCACCAGATGTTCTCCGCGGGTGGTTTCATCAACATGTTGTTGATCAGCGCCTTGGTGACCGCGGGCACGATCGCACCGGCGGCGACTGGACAAAAGAGCCTTCGCGACGCCATTCCGGATGAAAACGCCTCCTTCAAGGACGAGCTACTCCCGACGGTGTGGACTGCGACGGCGGAGAACGTCAACGGCAAGGTTGCGATGGTCATCTTGACCATCGCCCTTCTCACGGGTAACTAAACGACGCGACGCGATTCTTTGTAATCACCAACCAAGCCTTCCATTCTTAAACCCATGCGCGTCGAGGCGAGCGGGCCGGTGGCGGCTTTCGTCAATTTTCGCCTAGATGTGAAAATATTAAATCTTCTATATTGGCTTCGGGAACCGCGTACGATCACTGACGATACTGTTGCGTCGCTTGCTGGCTCGCGTACTGGGTGTAGTAGCCGGCGTATTGCATCTGTTGCTGCTCCGCGTACTGCGCCGCTTGACCGTTGTCGCGGCGAGCGCCGTTCTGTTCGGCGCCGCGTTGCACGGCGCCCTCTTGCATCTTGTAGCCCGGAGGCGCGTTCACAGCTTGCTTGCCGTTCGGAGCGGCGCCCGGGTAAACACTCGCGGCGGCCGGGGGATAGGGGTAGTGAGATTGCACTGCGTACGGGTACGCGGGCTGATGGGGCATGGCGTAAGGGTAGGAGTACATGGGATGGCCGTACGCGTTCGGCATGACTTGCATCGGCTGGCCGGACGCCGAGTTCGCGGTGGAACCCTTCGCGGCGGGCTGGGACTTCTCAGCTGGGGCTTGTTGGCTCGGAGCCGCCGCCGCCTGCTGCTTGTAGTAATCCGCGTAGGCACCGTTTTGCTCTCCGTTTTGCGCCGGTTGCTGGTAACCTTCGTAACCCGCGTAGCCTCCCGCCATGGGGACCGCCGGCGGCATCATGTAGTTACCGTACGCGTTAGGCATCATGCCACCAAAGTACGGAGGGTAGGCGGCTTGTTGCTCGACGGTGGTGCTGCCGTTGACCGCGTCGGGCAACTTGGACACCATACCGGGGTTGCTAGGTTGCTTCTTACTCGTTTCAGGTTGCGGTTGCTGCGGTTGTTGTTGCTGCTGACGTTGTTGTTGCGGTTGTTGACCCTGTTGCTGTCGCTGTTGCACGCCCCAACCAGCCGCACCGGCGGAGGAATCAAAACCAAAGCCGAAGTCGCCGCCGGCGGAGGAGAAGTTTCCAAACTGAAGTCCGAGATCTTGCGTTTGCGCTCCTTCGGCAGACGTCGCCGCTTGTCGTGGGCGAGACGTCGGCGCAGAAGCATCAAAACCGAATCCAAAGCTATCGGCAGCGCGTTGAGGCTGCTGCGGCGGTTCTTGTTGCTGCTGCGGAGCGGCCGGTTGGCGTTGTTGCGCTGGAGCCGCCGCTTGCTGCGCCGCCACCGCTGCCGGCGCAGTCGAACCCGCCACTTTCTTGGCCCAGTTCATCGGCGCGCCCGCACCGGGCGCAGTCGCCGCCGCGGTCGCCGCCGCGCTCTGCTTCGGCGCCGCCTTCCCACCTTGCGGACGAGGCGCCACCGCCGCCGGGGTGGGCTCGCCACGCACTAAATCAGCGAGCGTCTTCCCACCAGGACGAATCGGCGCCGGGTTTGGTGCCGGTTCGAGCTTCGTCTGAGGTTGCGCCGCCGGCACCGCCGCCGCTGGCACCACCGGAGCCGCCGCCCGCGCCGGCTTGCCGCCTCGCTCGCCGCCCCGCTCGCCCGCCCGCGGCGTCGGAAACTTCCCACCGTTACGTCCCGGCTTGTCCCCTCGTCCGTTCGGACGATCTGCGTTGAACTTCCCATTCTTTCTGTCACCACCGTCTCTGCCGTTCTGGAATCCATTCTTACCGTTCGCGCCGCGTCCGCCCTCTCCCCCGGTTTTCTTCTTCGTCATCTTCTTCCCGATGGTTTCAAACTTATCCACTGCGTCGAAAAATCGCGCGCACCGCGTCGTCGGTCGTCAGTCATCTCACTCTCTCGCGTCGTCTCCCCATCGTCGTCTCATCCCCCGCGCCGCTCGCCCGCCTCCTCCAATCGTCTTCCCGTCATCTTCTCTCCCAGTCCCTCGAGTCCCTCAGTTTCACCGTTCACGACTCATCAGCCGCCAAATCCACGCCTCGTCCCGACGAGATCGACGATCGATCCGCCCGACGACCGTCTCTCGCCCGCGACGTCTCGCGCGACGTCTCCTCCCTCGCTCCCGCGACGCGATCGAGCGCGCGATATTTCTCATCATCACGCACTGTTCAACAATCGATCGATCGCGCGATCGACGTCCCCGTGGCACTGCGCGAGCACCTCCTCGCAGTCGGTCTCCGAGTGACCGCTGAGCTGCGCCAGGTCGCGCGCGCGCGTCATCTCGTGTGTCTGTGTGCGCGTTCCGTCGCCGGTGAGACGACGACGAGACGAAGGGAAAAAAGCGCGCGCGTTCGGTTGCGGCGCTCCGGCTCGTATCGGTCGAGCGCGCGACGGTGTGACGACGAAGGGGCGGCTCGGCGCGGCCGACCGGCGGCTCGGTGCAAATGGCGGGAGAATGCGATGGGTGGGGGACTGTTGACGAATTGTGACTCGAGAATGTGTATACATACATGGGGCTGTCGCGTCGGGACGACGACTGGAAGACGACCAGACGCGCGAGGTCACGGTGTGGGCGGTCGCGTGCGGCCGCCGAAACGTCTGTCGCGCTTGGCGTAGGCGTGGATGGCGCGTCTGAGCTCGGCCTCGCCGAATTCGGGCCACACGGTGTTGGCGAAGTAGAGCTCGGTGTACGCCAAGTCCCAGAGGAGAAAGTTGCTCAGACGTTGCTCGCCGCTGGTTCGGATGAGCAAGTCCGGGGCTTGGGTGAATCGCGCGTCGTTTGCCGCGGCGATGGCGTCGTGGGTGGATAAGTGGGCGGAGATGGCGTCCTCGTCGATGTCGTCTGGGTGGATTTCTCCGGCGGCGACTTTACGCGCGAGCGCGCGAGCCGCCTTGACAATGTCTTGTCTCCCTCCATAACTCAGCGCGATGACGAGTCTTAGGGCGTCATTCTCTTTAGTCGCCTCCACCGCACGCGTCACCGCCTCGCGCACGCCGACATTCACCTTTCTGAGATCACCGATCACCTCCACTCGCACGCCCTCCTTGACGAGGAGCGGCAACTCGTCTCGCATCGTCGTCTCCACCAACGCCATCAATTCCTCCACCTCCATCTGATTTCGACCCCAATTCTCTTCACTGAAAGCGAACACCGTCAGTGTTCGCACGCCCCACGACGCGCAACACTTGACGGCGCCGCGAAGCGCGTTCACGCCGCGCTCGTGACCAATCGTTCGTGGTAACCGTCGACGCTCGGCCCACCGCGAGTTCCCGTCCATGATCACCGCCACGTGTCTCGGCACCTGCTCCTCCGTGAGTCCTCGCAACGGCGTCGGTTTACTATCCCATCGCGAGACCGCCCCTCGAGGGACGCCGAACAGACCGGAGAACCCGAACAGGGACGGAAACTCTCGCGTCTCGGCGTCGTCTTCGTCCCCGACGCCTCCACCGTCCCGACCCCACGTTGACGTCGACGCCGTCTCGTCCCCGCGCGCGCCGCCAAAGGGTAGATGCACGTGTGCGCGTTCGCTCGCATCGTCGTCCGCGGCGTCATCGCTCCAGGTGGACGCGCGTCGAGGGACGGTTCGCGATCCCCGACGGATGATTTTTCCACCTCGACTCGAGAAACGACGCGCGCGCGACGACGTCGACGTCGACAGACGCGCGTCGATGGACGCGAACGACGCGTGAGACATCGCTCGAGTCGTTCGTTCGTCGCGCGAGACGAGAGAGCGACGCGTCGGCGAGTGCAGAGACGAGGTGGGGACAATGTTCGTGAAGAGAAAAACGCGCGGCGGATGTTACGCGTTGAAAGCCTACTCGCGCGGTTTTTCGAATATGATCAAGTGTTCGGTGCGCGCTTGGTTGTACAGAGCGCCGTCGGACATGGTGGCGGTGAGTTTCATCGTGCATCCGGCGATGTCGCGAAGATTGAATAATCCGGCGGCCGCCGCGAGACTCGTTCGCGTATTGATGTTCGCCCCGTCGCCGACCATGACGGCGGCTCGACCGCCGGGAACGAGCGAATCCGCGACGACTCTGAGCCAGTCGTTTTGTTCGCGCTGCCAGATGTCTTTGAACGCGTGCGGATCGGAGCGAAGGGCGCGTCGAGAGCCGATTTCTCCCTCCAACCATTCCTTGGGCCAATTTCTATCGCCGGGAACGACCGTGTTCACGTACGACGACGTCGGTCCGTCGACGTTGGACGACGAGACGACCGCGCCACTGCCGGCGCGAACCTTTCGAGCGAACGAGAGGTAATCGTACACCGCCGGATACGGTGGCGATGTCAACACGCAATCGACGCGTTCGTCTTCGGCGAGCGCGAATTTCCTAATGTCCACGTTGTGAATCGACGCGAGCGGTGCCGGAGGATCGTTCCGGTCGCACACCTCCTTAAACTGACGAAGACGAGTTGCGTACTCATCGACGACTTTACTGAATGCCTCGGCGTTGGCGCTCGCCGCGTCACGCCCGCCGACGCCTCTATTCTTCTTCCCGCGACCCTTCGGCCGCCGCTTATTCTGTGACTTTTGCGTCCGCTGCAACGCCACGGACATGCAAAACCACAACGCCTCGGCGATTCTCGGTGGCCCATCCACCGTCACCTCTCGAACCGCGCGTCTGATCGGTAACCACGGTCTCGGGACGCCCGCGTCGCCCTCGCCCGCCTCCTCCTCCGCGCGCTCGTCCGCGCGCGCCACCGCGCGCGCCGCCGTCTCCACCATCACCCGCACGCTCTCCTCATCCGCGCGCCAATTCCTATTCGCACTCACGAAGCACGCCAACGGGGACACATCCACCCCCACCGTTCGCCATCCTCGGCACTGTCCCGCGACGAGCGTCGTTCCGCCGCCCATGAACGGGTCCAGCACGCTCGCGCTGGACGCGTCGAAACACTCACCGAGCGCGACGTCCGCCGCCGCCGGTTGCATCCCGGCTAAAATCTCCCCGAACCCGTGCGTGCACGTCGGGAACCCCGCGGGCGTGGACGAGAACCCGTGCGTCCACTGCACGCGCATCGCCCGCAGACAACTCTCGGCGAGCGCGGCGTCGCCCCAGGATGACTCTTGAAATCGTTCGCTCGGCGTCGACGCGCGCGCGAGGTACTCGGGCGTCGTCCCTCCATCGTCGCGAATCGCTCGCTCGACGTCGCGAGCCCCTTCGCGATGGTCGCCGTCGCCGTCGCCGTCGTCGCCGTCGCCGTCCCGTCCCGCGCGCGCGTCGGGGACACCGGCGGCGGTTCGCGTACCGCCTCGCGCGGGCGCGCGCGGCGGTCTCGCGCGCGCGACGACGCGCGCGGACGTCGCGAGCGTCATCGTCGCCCGCGTCGCGACGCGCATGCGTCCGTCGACGCGGCACGCGCGGCGCCGTGAGGCGTCACAACTCGGACGGTCGGGTTGGTTTCGCGTTCACTTCATCCATGACGACGCCTTCGACGACGCGAGTGGGCTTCCTGGGGCTCGGTATCATGGGCAACGCCATGGCGCGCGCGCTCGCGCGCGGTGGTTGCGACGTCGTGGCGTGGAACCGAAGCGCGGATAAGGCGCGCGCGTGTCTCGAGGCGTTCGAGAGGGAGGACCGCGCGAGAGGGAACGCGATGGGGACGATGACGCTGGCGTCGAGCGTGGAGGAGATCGCGAGCGGAGACGTAGACGTGACGTTCGCCATGCTGAGCGATCCGAGGGCGGCGATGGCGGTGGCGAGGGCGTACGCGGAGGGGGCGTCTCGCGCGAGCGGGACGCGAAAGAAGACGTACGTGGACTGTTCGACCGTCGATGGCGAGTGCGGGGAGGCGACGAGGGAGATTTTGGGTGAACGAGTGTCTTTTTTGGCCGCCCCGGTGAGCGGGGGATGGCGAGACGCGGCCAAGGGGGAGCTTTTGTTCATCGGCGGAGGTTCGAGGGAGGCGTACGACGCGAGCGCGGCGCACATGAAAATCATGGGCGCGAAGCGTTGGTTGGTCGGCGACACCCCCACGCACGCCGCGCGCGCGAAACTCATGCTCCAAATCATGATGGGTAACGTCATCGGCGCCCTCGGGGAGATGCACGGCCTGAGTCAACGCGCGGGTTTGGACTCGGACGCCATTTTGGAGATGCTCTCACACTCCGCCATGGGTTCGGCGCTCACCACCGCCAAGGGTAAGCTCATGAGCTCCAAGAATTTCGCACCAAACTTCCAGGTGTACCTGCAGCAGAAAGATTTACGATTGGCGCTCAACTTGGCGGACGAATTGGATTACGCCGCGCCAATCACGGCGGCGGCCAACTCGCAATACGTCAAAGCCAAGGGGCTCGGACACGCCAACAGCGATTTCGCCGCCGTCGCCGCCGCGTACACGGACGAAAAGAAGGAGTGAGCGTCCTCTCGTTCGCGCGTTTCATTCGCACGCGCGGTCGCGCGCGTCCTCGCGCGTGTTATTTACGCATCGATTTCTTCATTCGCCGCCGTCCCGCGCGCCGCGTCACCCTCGCCCTCGTCATGTTTCGCGAGCGCGCGCACTTCACGCGATCGCGCGACGGGACGCGCATAGAGTGCGTCATCACCGACGACGCGACGCTCGCGCCGTCGACGGCGCCGAGAGACTGGTTCGTCCTCGTGCACGCCCATCCGAAACTCGGCGGTAATCGACAGATGATGCAACCGCTCGCGCGCGCGCTCGCGCGTCGAGGCTTCGGTTCCGTGTGCGTCGCCCTTCGCGGTACCTCCGGGTCGCTCGGGAGCTCGAGTTGGCGAGGGACGAGAGAGGAAGGGGAGGACGTGTGCGCGGCGGCGGATTTGGTCGTCGACGGGACGTGCGCCGGCGGCGACGCGCGCGCGCGCGTGCACCTCGTCGGATACTCGTATGGCTCCACCGTGTGCGCGTACGCGCTCGGTCAACGATCGTGCATCGCGTCGTACGTCGCCATCGGGTACCCTCGCGGGTCGTACGGGTGTGGATTGTTCGGCGTCGGCGCCAAGTGGTTGATGCGCGACCACGCGTCGAGGCTGATGGAGGACGAGACGACGCCGAAATTGTTTGTGCATCCGTCTCGCGACGAGTTCACGACGGTGCAAACGATGGAACGGTTCGTGGGTGAGAAGTTGTCGTCGAAAGTGAAGGAGCTGCGCGTGTTGGAGGGCGCGGGACACTTCGCGTTCGTGCAAGACGAGGCGGCGGCGGACGCGGCGGTGGCGTGGATCGAGGAGTTTGTCGAGAGTTTGAAGAGCGGTGAGGAACGCGTGATAGCCCAATAGATAGACAATGCAGCATACAATAGATTAGCTAGTCATTACATGCGTCTACGCGGCGCGAGCGCTCGCTCACTTGGCCATGAGAATGATGCACCCTCTCGGCGCGACGTTGTATCGAGCCTCGACGCCGAGCTTGCCCTCGGCGATAAAGTCTTCGGGAGAGGGAAAGTTGGTGTCCACGATTCTCGCCCATCGTTTCCCGTGCGGCGGCGGCGGTAACGCCGCGTCGACGTAAAACTCGTGCGCGTTGAAGGCGACGTATAAGTCTCCGCATCCCTGCCCGCGGTCGTGCAGGGTGAAGGCTAAAAACTTGGACGTCGGATCGTCCCAGCGATCTTCGTGCCACGTGACGTCGGCGTCGGTCAAGAACGCGTCGCGACCAAGGAGAGGATTGGAGAGACGGAATTTCACCATCTCGGACGAGAAACGGAAAAAGTGTTCCTTTTGTTCCTCGAGCTCTCCCCACTGAAAGTTGTTGAGTCTGTCGTCGTGACCATATGTGTTGTTGTTCCCGTAACGCGTGTGGCCGTATTCGTCGCCCATGAGCATCATCGGCGTGCCTTGCGACACCATGAGAGCGACTTGGAAATTCTTCATCTGGCGCCAACGAAGACCCTGGACGCCCTGGTCGCCCGTCTCGCCCTCGGCGCCGCAATTCCACGACAAATTGTCGTTTGAGCCGTCGTTGTTGAATTCGCCGTTCGCCATGTTGTGTTTGCCGTTGTAGCTCACCAAATCGCGCAGAGTGAACCCATCGTGCGCGGTGATAAAGTTCACGGAGTGGTACGGCTTTCGATTATTCACGTGGTACATGTCCGCGGAACCGCTGATGCGGCGCGCGAAATCGCTCTTCACGCCGTCGTCTCCTTTAATGAAGCGTCGCAGGACGTCGCGATAGGCGCCGTTCCACTCGGACCATCGGTCCCAGTTCGGGAAGCTGCCGACTTGATACAGTCCACCGCAATCCCACGGTTCAGCGATAAGTTTGACGTGCGCGAGCTCGGGGTCCTTGGCGATGGCGCGAATCACCGGAGGCGAATTCATCGGGTGACCCTTTTCGTCTCGGCACAGCGCGCTTGCGAGATCGAAACGGAATCCGTCGACGTGGTACTCTTTTACCCAGTGTTTAAGGGAGTCGAGAATGAACGATGCGACGTGCGGATGGTTCGCGTTGAGCGTGTTGCCGCAACCAGTGAAGTTGAACATTTGCACGTACTGATCCGTATCCGTCATGTAGTACGTCTTGTTATCGATGCCGCGCATGGAGCAGAGATTGGGCAACTCGTCGTTCATCTCCCCGGTGTGATTGTACACCACGTCGAGGACGACCTGAATGCCAGCCTTGTGCAGCGCCTTGACCATCTCTTTAAATTCGCGAGACGCCTGCGCGGCGTTCGATCCTCGCGTGCCAAAACGCGACATCGGCGCAAAGAAACTCATCGTGCTATACCCCCAAGTGTTCACCATGTGATCTCTCGGATTCGGTATGCGCTGAAACTCCATCTCGTCGTACTCGAACACGGGCAAGAGCTCCACGACGTTGACGCCGAGAGATTTTAAATGTTCCACCTTGGCAGCCACCCCAGCATACGAACCTCTCGCGTCGTCGCTCAACCCAGAGCTCTCATCCGCCGTGAACGCGCGCACCGTCATCTCATACACGATCATATCCTTCTCCGCGATCGTCGGCGATTTCACGCCCTCCCAATCGAACGGCGCGGACTCGAAATCATACCCGCTCAACATGTCGGGATCGTTGACATCGCCGCGCGTCTCGTGTTTCGGCCACTCCCCGAACACCTGTCGACGCGCCTCCACGAGCGGCGCGTACGGATCCATGAGCACCCGCGCGTCTTCCCACCGCGCGCCAGTCTCCCATCCACCGTTTCCTCGACACCTGTATCCGTACCTCGCGCCCTTTTTCGGCGCCCCGCTCGTCACGCACACGTGCCACGCGTTCCCCGTCCTCTTCATCGGCACCTCCAGCCTCGGCGTCGTCTCCGACCAATCCCCATCGTACACGCACAGCGTCACCTCGCTCGCCGCCTCGCTGTACACGCAGAAATTGATTCCACCGTCCTCCGTCGTCGACGGCCCGAACGGCGCCGGCGCGCCGTCTCTCCACGTCAACTCTCCCGTCGTCTCCCTCGCGCGCGCGCTCGACGTCGCGTCCACCGCGCGCGTCGCCACGGACGATCGTCGCGACGACCGTCCGGCGCCCGCGGTTTCCCGCGCGCGCGCCGAACCCTCGCGCGGCGACGCCGCGGGCTCGGCGCGTGACGCTGTCACCACCGTTCGCGCGCCCGGCGCTCGCGCGACGCCGTCGACGACCGCGACGCGCATGCGAGCGCGCGAGACGACGCGCGAGCGTTCGATCGATCGATCGCGCGCGGCGTCGACGTCGACGACCGCGGCGGCGACGCGTCGGCGTGTGGCGCGTCGTCGTCTTCCCATCGAGCGCATCACATCACCGCGCGCGACGAATGACGACGACGACGACGACGACGACGAACGCGACCGCCACCATGGACACGAGCGTGCCTCGCGCCAAGGTGCGACGACGCTCGAACGCGCGCGAGGCGTGCGCGAACGCGCGCGCGCGGACGCCCCTCGATGAAGGTTTGACTTGACCGAAATCATTCATTCATTCGAGAATTCTCGACGCGACGCGAGACTCGATCGACTGACGCCCGGCGTTTTCGCGCGTGTATCTCTCGCGCAGTTCATCGAGGACGTGAACGCGCACGTCGAAGGGAAAACCATCGATGAGGTGATGACGGAGATGCGGCGACGGTATTCGCAGTACAAGCGACTCGAGGCGGAGCTTCAACAGCAGCGCATACGGCTGTCGACGCAATTACCGGACGTTCGACGATCGCTGGAGGCGGTGGAGACGCTGGTGGAGAAGCGCGAGCGAGGGGACGAACGCGGGACGACGGTGAAGTATCAGTTGACGGAGGGGACGTTCGCGGACGCCGAGGTGGGGACGCCGGAGAGCGTCTATCTGTGGTTGGGGGCGAACGTGATGTTGGAGTATCCGTTGGACGAGGCGAAGGAGTTGTTAGAGACTAACGTGAAGGCGTGTGAGAGCGGGTTGGAGGCGAACGCGAGGGATTTGGCGGTGTTGAAGGATAACGTCACCGTCATGGAGGTGCGAGCCGCGCCGCGAGAGAGAGAGAGAGAGAGAGAGAGAGAGAGAGAGAGAGCGTCTTCGCGCTCGACGCGCGCGAGAGAACGACACCGAGACCGACCGACTGACGGGTGCGACGCACAGGTGAACATGGCGCGCGTTTACAACCACGACGTTCGCGCGAAGAAGGAAAAATCCACCGACGCGTAGACGTAGTCGCGGCGAAGAAGAGTAGAGAACAATCACACCCACACGCCACGTCGCGCCTCGTCATGCGCGCCTCGACGTCGTCCGCGCCCGCGCGCGCGTGCACCGCGCTCCCGCCTCGCGCGTTCGCCCGTCGCGCGCGAACGCAGCGCCCGCGCGACGCGTCTTCGATCGCGCGCGCGGGCCCACGAGCCGATGATGACGACGACGACGACGACGACGCGCGCGCGCCGACGCGTCGCGAGGTCGCGCGGTACGGACTCCTCGCCCTCACGCTCCCGCTGTGGCGTGATCTGATCCACGATCTCGGATTCTTCGAGGGCGAGGACGACCTCCCCGCCGAGCTCCCGACGCCGGGACCGGGACAACGCGAGGCGGAGTTCGCGGGTGGATGTTTTTGGTGCATGGAGGCCCCGTTCGACGGCGTCGACGGCGTCTTGGCGACGACGAGTGGGTACGTCGGCGGTACCGTCGAACGTCCGAGGTACAGAGACGTCGGGAGCGGTGCGACTGGACACGTCGAGAGCGTTCGCGTGTTGTACGACGCGTCGAAAACTTCGTACGAAGAGTTATTGAGAGTGTATTGGCGACAAATCGACGCGACGAGGGACGACGGGCAGTTTGTGGATGCGGGGGAACAGTACAGGCCGGTGATTTGGGCGCTCGACGAGGCGCAGCGGGAGGCGGCGGAGAAGTCAAAGGCGGAGATTGAGAGGTCGAATATCTTCGGCGCGCCGATAAAAGTCGAAGTCGTGGACGCGTCAAAGATGACGTTTTGGCCAGCAGAGCGGTATCATCAAAATTATTACGTGAATAATAGAAATAGGTATCAATTTTATCGTATGGTGTCTGGACGAGACGAATACATCGCTTCGGTCTGGGGCGAAGAGCGAAGCGGATGAGTCGTCGTCTCCGCCAGTGTGTTAGTCGAGGTGTTTGTGAATACGAATACGAAAGGAAATGTGTTTTTAGTCTCGCTCAGCTGAGATCGCGACAGAAATCGAAACGCGTGACGAGGCGTGCAGTCGACGAGTGTGCTGAGGAAACCACGAACATACAATGGTTTCAATTCAATCACAAAAGCACAACGTTGTCGCCATAACCTCGCGCACTGCGCCGTTCAATCAGCTGGTCCTAGAAACAGTATTTCCTTTCATGTCTGTGGTCGATGCATTTATTCCATCTATCGATTCCAACCACCGCCACCGCCGTAGCCACCGCCGGCGGAGCCGTACCCTCCGCCGCCACCGTAGGAGCGTCCGCCTCGTTGCGGACCTCCCCCGCCGCCGTAGCCACCGCCGCCGCCGTAGCCACCGTTACCGCCGCCGCCG
>CEUM01125723.1_pt1 | contig 21285 bp, 21 predicted proteins | sample 356421 | NCBI WGS metagenome assembly CEUM01 (sample SAMEA2622716, study PRJEB7988) | marine metagenome | biome: marine biome (ENVO:00000447); feature: surface water layer (ENVO:00002042); material: "saline water (ENVO:00002010), including plankton (ENVO:xxxxxxxx)" | depth 5 m | reverse complement strand
GACAGTGTATTCCCATGCACCGTTTTCAGTGATGGTCAACTGACCGAGCTTGCCGGTGTTATCCACGGTGGTGGAGAAACCGTCTTCGTCGAGGTCCACGTCTTCGGAAAGCAGGGTGCCGCCAGTGGTGAGCGTCGCAGCGGCTTCTTCGGTCACGCCGCCGGTGGTGTCACCGGAAATCCTCGGAACATCGTTGGTTCCAGTGATGGTGACCGTGATGTCGTGGGATGTCCCATCAATGGAGTAAACAGTGATGGTCTCAGTCAGTGTCTCGCCTTCAGGTAACTGCTGGATGGCGTTACTGGTGTTATTAAGAGTGTAAGTCCACTGGCCATTAGCATCAATGGAAAGAACACCGTAGTTGGCACCTTCCGGGGCGCGGGTGGTGTCGATGTACTCTTCGGAGGGGTCATCGATGTCGGAAACATCAAGGTCACCGGATGTCTTAATGAGAACGTCTTCAGCAACTGCTATGTCGTCATCGCCGGAGAAAATAGCTGCATCATTGACCGGAGTGACAACCAATGTGCCGCCGCCTGCGGTGGTGAAGGTGCCGTCGCTCACCGTGTAGGTAATGTTGAGGTCGCCATTGAAGTCGGCATCGGGCTCGAAAGTCCAGTAGAGAAGGTTGCCTGCACCGTCGCGGACCTCAGTTAAGGTGCCGCCGGTGATGGTCAAACCGGTAACGCCCAGGAAAGTCCCTGGATCGGGATCGGACACACGCGAGAGAATGTCGGTGTCACGAATGATAATGGTCCCGTCTTCTTCCATGGTCAGATTAAGCGGGCCGGATACGGAAGGAGCACTCAGGTTGGTCTCGGTGGACGAGGCAAAAGTGGTAGCACCAATGTCGGAGTCCTGTTGATCGCCAAGCAGTCTGGAGTTTGCGTCGGAACCTATCCCCTGGAGGCGGTCGAAGCTTCTGAACAGCGTTCCGCTATCGTCGGTGTAAGCTCCAACACCACTTCCGGAAGCGCCGCCGTCTGCTGCGGTCTCAAGCGTTTCGGTTTCCTGTCCAGGCTGATTGAAGACGAAAAGGTAGACATCGCCGGGAACCTGTTCTCCATTCAGCAGAGTGAATGTCGGCGCACTGCCTGAGCGGGCCACGTTCTCGTAGTTCTCAATGACGATATCCCCCTGTCCCTCCATGGAGATGACAAGGTTCTCGTTGGAACTGCTGAATACGGCTTCCCCTATGTCGAAGCCGAATACAACTTCTCCATTGTTCGGAAGAGCATATGATACGGATTCGTTACCATTATCCGGTACCTGAATGACGCCGCCGGTTGTGAGCTGAATGTCTGCCATTGTTATTCCCTCGGTTGTTTCCGTCTATATTGGTGCTAGGAGCAGTATTTATTATCACTGTGCTATAGATACGTATTACTTCGCTTTCAGTCAACGGGATACTGTCCAATTATACCAGTATATTATCTTGTGGAAAAATAGGAGCCGGTCAAAGAAAGTGTAGTGAAAACAGGCAACGGCACGGATGTCAAATATTCCCGGTTTTTGACTTTTTTAATAAGTTATTCACAGAATGTTGTGTATAAACTAGATAGACGAACATTCGTTGTCCACTATGCTTTTTTGAGCAGGATTCTTTCAAGTGTCTGTTTTGTTGGTGAAAAATAGGTTCTTTTTTAGTTTGATGAAAAGAGTGCAAAGCAAATGTCGTTTCGTGGGCTTAAGAATTTTTTGTCCATTTCAGCATCAAGGGTGGTTACTTTCAGGTAACGTATTTCAATTTCCTGAAGGAGTGGTATAGAGAGAAAAAAGTGTCATTAGATTGAGATAGAGAAGAGGAGAACACCGTGTTGCAATTCAATATTGATAAGGACTTGTGTATTAAATGTGGCGAGTGTGCCGCTGATTGCCCCAATCATATAATAGTAATGGATGATGAGTATCCTGTGATTAACGAGGAACGGGTCGGGCAGTGTATCGAGTGTCAGCACTGTTTCGCAGTGTGTCAGCCTGGAGCATTATCGATCTTCGGTCTCAATCCGCAGGACTCCATCCCCCTGAAAGGAAACATGCCTTCCTCTGAGGCTATGAGTACTTTGCTCATGGGGCGTCGTTCGGTACGGCGGTATAAAGAGAAACCGGTGGATTCGGCGTTGCTGGATACCCTCATGGAGACCGTGCGGTCGGCCCCCACTGGCGTCAACAATCGTTCAACCCTGTACACGCTGGTCGAGGATCAGGAGACCATGTCGATCCTCAAAGAGAAGACCTACGCAGGATTGAAAAAGGTGGTCGACAACAATGCTCTGCCGCAGGGACTGGAGTTTTTTGAAGGCATAAGCAAGGCCTACGAGAAAGGGGTTGATGTCCTCTTCCGTGGAGCGCCCCATTTTCTGGTCGCTTCCACTCCGAAGAATGGTCCTTCGCCCGAAGCCGATGCCCTTATCGGGCTGACCTATTTCGAACTGCTTGCCAACAGCTATGGCTTGGGCGTGGTCTGGGATGGGCTGGCCAAGTGGGCAATGCTTGATATTGCCCCTGAGGCAGGCGAGTTGCTCGGGATACCCGAAGATCATACCGTCGGATATATGCTCGCTTTTGGACTTCCGGCCGTGAAGTATCATCGAACCGTCCAGCGGGTCGGCGGCACTGTCAACAAGCTCGTTTTGAGGTAGAAAACAAGAAGCCCCCGAATTTCGGGGGCTTCCTGCTTAGGAGGTTTGGGACAGTGTCCCGGTAGAGGCTATGGCTTTGTTTAGATGCGGAGTGACGTCTTGAACATCGGGCTGGCATTCGTGGGGCATTCAAAGCCGCACTGCTCGTAAAATCCTATCTGTTCTTTGTAGGCAACCAGCACTACATGCAGGCAGTCGGTATATGCTTCGGCGACTTTATCAACGAGCGCCTTGCCGATACCTTCCCCCTGGTATTCGGGGCGCACCAGGAGGTAGTGAACGTAGGCGGCGATGCTGCCGTCGGACAGGACGTTGATGAGTCCAACGAGCTGGTCTCCATCCCAGGCCGTGAATACGCTGTCCGAGCCTTCAATGGCTTGCGAAAGGCGCTCGGGATGGTTACCTGAATCCCAGTCCACTGAGAGGTAAAGGTCTTTCAGTTGATCCGGTGAAATGGTCTTTATATTCTTGAATGTCATTGTCATAGCTTCTTCTCATGCTGTCTTGATTTCAGAATAGTTGGATGCAAACGATACGTCCAATATATTGTTTGTAGCCAGCAAGACGAATGAGGTATCGAAAAAGTTCGCCAGCCCGCTCTTTTGTGTTGACAACACCCTGTTGATTCTGCAAATTGACGGTCCCAACGACGTGGGGCTGTAGCTCAGTTGGGAGAGCGCTTGAATGGCATTCAAGAGGTCGTGGGTTCAATTCCCTCCAGCTCCACCATGAGAAAGCAAAGAGGTTATCCGATTTTTGGATAACCTCTTTTTTTGTTCTCTGAATAGTAGGTTGCGGTTCTCTTTCTTTCCAAATTCTCAATGGTTATAATAGGATGGATGTTGGCTCCTCCTTGAGCTTATGAAAAGCGAGCGTTTCAAAATCCTGTCAACCTATAGTCACGGTATTTTTATTGTATTTAACCAACCATGCATCGCTCTTGGACGACATTGGCGTACATTCCATCCACAATGCTTTGTACCGGACAACTTCTCCTAAAACCCGTGATAGGCTTTTCGCCAATAAACGAACAGCCACTGGGCAAAGGAGAAGTTGAATGACGAGAAAATGGGTTCAACACATTGGAGATGACCAGCTTGTTTATGGCATGCCGAAGCGAATGGTCGGAGTTTTAACGCAAGAGAGCTTAGCGAAGTTCAAGAAAGCTGAGGCTGAGTACGAAAGGAATAATCGGGCCAACAAGTTTGATCCTAAGGGGGATTATTACTGGACGGTTCATCCAAAACCGAAAGCTTGTGAGAAGTGCTAGGCCATGGCTGGCAAGGAGTTCATGGAAGAACCGGAACCTCCTCACCCGAATTGCAAATGTGAGATAAAAAATCATCCGTTGCGAAAACAGAAAAGGTATATTAATGGTTCTTTATCAAGCCACAAGTGGCATTGGTTCAAGGGAGGAAAACACGTCCGTATTCGATTCAAGGGGATTTGGGGTGGTGTCACAAGCGGCGTGTGGCTCGAAGTCAATGGTGAGTCCAAAGAGAATGTTGCCTGTCCTCCCCTGGTTTCGCACACGATCAATTTGACTTCTGATGAGGATGCTCCTGTCACATGGACAATTCGATTGCTGGCTCACGGTTCAGACAATATCCAAGTTGACTACACGATATTTTATGAGGATTGGGATGATTAACAAGTTAGCTTGTCTGTCCTTGGCTTTTGTTCTTTTACATGCTTTCGCAGCGCAGACATTGGCATGCGACCTTTGCCTTTCCTGTGGAGATGTTGAAGGGATTGTTGTGAGCGAAGGGACAAAACATCTTTCTGGCGGAAAAGAGAAAACGGTCTTTGTGGCATGCATTGATGTGGATGCCACAAAGACTCATGTGAAAGAACTCCTTAGAAACTGTGTTCATGAATCTATTACAGTACGAAGAGGTGAAACAGCCATCATAGTTCCCAAGGAGGATTTTCCTCCTGGCGGGCATTGGTTCTGTATCGTGCGTTCAACACCAGTAGAGGCGCTGGATGCAGCCATGAGCCTTTGTCCCGAGAAGGTCAAAAGCTATCTTCCATAAACACAACTTGTATATCCTCTCGCAGCCTCAAATCACCGCTTTTCACCCAAAAGTGGTATCATCCCCAAAAAACGGTAATAATTTCAGCAGATACAAATGCCGTGCCTTGAATGGCATTCAAGAGGTCGTGGGTTCAATTCCCTCTAGCTCCACCATAGAAAATTTAAGGACTTCGGATGATTATCCGAAGTCCTTTTTCTTTTGGGAGCCGATTTTGGCCTGTGAGCCCGCTTGAACATTTTAAAGCGGGCTTCTTTTGTTTGAAAAGCGTAATCGGTCGAAAAAAGGATGCAAAAGCATACTAAAAGGGCCACAAGACATTTCGTCTCGCCTTTATGTCCGCCTTGAAGCTGTGCAGTGTTTTTAATTGCTTGAAACTAAGTGGTAATTCTTAGTTGGCCTTGATTTGCCCATATCTTATAAGCTGAACTTTTGCCCTTTAATTTTCCTTTTTCGCCCGCTGACGCCCGTTTTCCTCTTTGGCTGAAAACCGGGGGTATGCTGTTTCGGATTTCCGGGGATGAATCTCGGAGGCGAAACAGGAGGAGGACGTGTGTCCGACGTTTATAATTATGAATTGAAGCACGATTGTGATGGTCGGATCGTGGAGAATCTTGAAAAAGTCAAAGGTGAGTCTTACAAATGGACTTATAAGTATGACAAAGAGGGACGTCTTGCCGAGGCCATTCTTAATGGCAGGCGAGTGTGTAAATGTGAGATTGTTCCTTGTTATTATATGTATGAGTATGGTGACTGGGTGCAAGTAGAGCGCTCTGTGTATGATAGGGTGGTATTAGTTGTTTGGGCTGGGGCGACTGGCACCGCTTATTGGAAGAGAACAATTACGATCAATGAGGAAGGGAAATCGAAGTTTACAGAGAGTGTGGAAGCGATAGTGAGCATGTACATGATAGAACAGAAAAGAATACAAGAACAAAAGTTGAAGCTGATACTAGCTTCATATTCGGAGTGTTCCAGGGAAGAAGATCCGATACAGGAGATGGTGCCTTCACCACAAATCCTTGGACTGGGGATACCGTTCCCATTGACAGGTAGGGTGAAATTGAGATCTTGCTTAGCCAGTATTTTTATAGGCCTTTTCCTTTTTCTGCTTATGGGACAAGATGCGTTAGCCGAAGACCGTCTAGCTTGGAATTATGTCGCATCAACTCCTGGAGTTATTACGGTATTGAACGATGCTAATGGGCTATCAATGCAGCTAGAAGTGATGGAAGTGTCTAGTGAGCGATTGCTGATTGAGCAGCGGACATGTTGTTTTGATGCTAGCCAGGGTGGAGTCCCACGGGTTGCACGGTACCACCTTGATCTGCATATTGACGGGAGCCGTTTAATTTTGGTCGAGGGTGATGTAGAGTCGGTGCTGCTGGATTTGGAAAGCGAGAGTTGGACAATCCCTGTTGAAATACAGACTCTTGAAAGAGAGGGAAGCTCATCGTCCATACGTGCAGAATGCGCCATTGTATCAAGGAAGAAGACACAACTCATGGGAGAGAAGCGAGAAGTACTTGTTGTCGAGTGTGTGTATGAAGCCGAAGATATGCCCGAGAGCACAGTAGTACATTCTTTCGCTTCAGGGTTAGGGATTGTGCAGCTCAATGGTTTTAAGCTGGATGGTTTGGATTAATCTGAATGAGAACTCCCCCGGCTTTGCCAGAATTAAGGGACACCAGAAATTAGGGTGACACCATGCCTCTGACCAGGAAGTGTTCTTTCCAGAGATTTCTTGGTCCAGCTATCGGTGTGAGCCAAGTTTATTCCACATCACACGACGGTGTAGATTTAAGGGTACGACCATTAAAGATAGAAGCGGGTTGTATGTGAGAGTGTTGGAGCGTCTTTTCCCCAAGAAACCTCCTTCCACAAGGAGGGGGACACGGAGTCTCTTACTACAACAGTTCTATGCTGACGGTTGCCAGCTTATAATGAAAACTACATCCGATAATACAGTATTGCTAGACCTATCGAAAAACATCTGGACGACTAAACTCCCAGTTTAAATAGGAAGTCCAGACGGGAGTCTTACGATACCTCTTTTAATTGAGGTTAAAAGTCAGATCACCACTCATGAAGAGGGATTGGTATTTGGTTTATTGAGGGAAGTCATTGAGTGACGACCAGTATCCCATCCATTGGAGGGCAGGAAGCTATTAGGATAACGATTGTATTCATTGCTGGTATTGGCAAGTTGGAGGCGGATATAGGCAGGCTGTCAGAAATAGAAAGACTGGCGCCTTATGAGCTGGACCGATTGCTTGAGCAAGTGGCTTTAGAGTAGATATGGTCGCCTTTCGGGGTGGATACCCTTTAGCAGCCTTAAATCACCGCTTTTCGCCAAAAAGTGGCATTGTTCCCAAAAATCAGTAATGATTTCAAGTGATAAAGCCCGCGCCTTGAATGGCATTCAAAAAGGTCGTGGGGTAAATCCCCCACCAACTCCACCACAGAATTATAAAGAGGTTGTCCAGTTTCTTGGATAACCTCTTTTCAGTCAGTATCATTGACTCTTCATGGTCACTTGAAAGATTCAGCATCCACTTTGCCATTGTGCTTTTGATAGGTGGACATCTGATATCGGTAGGATTAATTTGGCTTCGTGTTGGTTCTTAAGCCTCTAGTTTTCGGATGGTGATTATGAATAAGTGGTGTTTATTGGTTGCAGCCTTGGTGCTTATGCCAAATCTTGCATATGGTTCGATCGGCTTTAGAACGATAGTGGATGCTTCCGAAGCCACTCGCCCTCTTATGCTATCCATATGGTATCCATCTGATGGGGATCAGTTTGATATTATAGGAGGTAATGCTGTATTCCAAGGGGAGTCCGCTGCTCTCGATGCACCGGTAGTAGGGAAACACCCGCTTGTCGTACTCTCTCATGGCGGCTTGCGGTCTACAAAGGATTCCGGCGCGTGGCTTGGTGCTGCTTTGGCAAAGGCAGGCTTCATAGTCATTGAAGTCAATGCGCCACGTCCAGAAAATCCGGCAATGGCAGTAGACGAGATATGGCAACGCCCACGCGATATCAGCCGGGCTCTCAGTGTGATTTTAGACAACGCAGCTTGGGCGGATCATATTGATGAGAAAAAAGTTGCCGTTATCGGTTTTGCCCTTGGCGGCACAGCGGCTTTGTCTCTTGCGGGTGCAGAGCTTGACGCTGAAAGGTATTATGAATCATGTGCTGATGCGGGCTCAATAGGAGCCGATTGTACGTGGTTTTCGTCCCATAACGTTGCTTTGAATCAGGTCGATCAGGACGAGTTTGAGCAATCCAGACATGATCGTCGTTTTACCTCTGCAGTGTTGATAGCCCCCGAGTATCTGGAGGCATTTTCGATTGAGAGTGGAATGGCATTGGCTCCAACGCTGTTGATTTCACTTGGTAGCCAGGAGATGAAGACGCTCAGACTTCCTCATGTTGAGAAAAAAGCAATCGACGAGGCAAATCGCTTAGATGCGTTTGCTGTTTGCACCGAGTCTGGACCTCAAATCTTGCTTGAGGAGGAGGGCGATGCTGCTCTGTGTGGTACTTCTCCCGAGGAACGTGTTCGCATTCACGCATTGATTGCAGATATGATTGTATCTTTTTTGGCTCGTAGCTTCTGACAGTAGTCGTTCCTTCATCACGTTATCTATCCAGGTTCCTCGGCATTCCGGTTTTCCCTTCCGGCCTGTTCTCTATTTGCAAATGAGGCCCAAAGCATTCTCTCATCCCCTAGCGCTTACCCATCGCTTCCTCTGTAATCAAAATCCCACAAGTGGCTATCGCGCACCTCTGCCGACTTTGCTGAAGTGCGAACATTGAGAGTCACAGCTATCCGGGCAAGCCCGGGCATCAAGATATCAAAGATGTTTGTATTGTCAGGTTAGCTGTTTACGCACAGTTGCAACACCTAAAGGTAATGTGATAAAGAGCAGTCTTTATATTCCCTTTTGAAGAGGAAGTCATGGCTCATATCGATACGGTAAGTTGGCTATGACAATATCGCATAGGGGCTGGCTAGTCTCACAATGAGTGTGGAAGGTCGTTATGTTTTAATGTTGCTCTCGAGGTGTATGGTGAAGTGGAAAGTCTTCGGTCTGGGAGCTGTGTGGGTCATTTATGGTTTAGGGGTACTGGATGATTCCGTACTTCCAACAAAACATGGTTTCAAAGTCGATGTGGGCATGTTTAAGTATCCTATGGGGTTAACAAGCCTTCTGTGCGGCTTGATTGTGATTGCAATAGCCGTGTCTCGCAAAGCAAAACATGATCATAGCAATTGGATATGCCCGAAGTGTGAAATGGCAGTGATGCGTAGCTCATTGGTGGAGGATAAATGCCCGAATTGCAGTGTGCTCATGGAGCCATTGAAAGGATTTTACAAACGCCATCCAGAGTTGGTTGATCATGAGTCTTTGGATAAATGAGTGAGTAAGGATATAAAGTCACTGCTACCTGGCAGGATTTTCGTCACTATTACCTGATTTTCCGCCTTAGTTCTCTTCGTTCAAAATAATAGGTTACGGCTACTTTTCATTCCGCTTTGTCAATTGTTTACCTATTGGTTTTTTTGATGAATCGGCAAGTTCTTCGGCACTGAAAATCTTCACAACTTATCGCTTTTCTAGCAAATATTCATTATTTCTGTTTTCGTTTGGGCATGCTCAAACCCTATCCTGCCGAGACAGGCATTACGTCTGCAAGGCTTCCCACCCCGGCAAAACAAATTGAAGTTACGCAGATACTCGTTTATTGGAGGTGTGCCGAACATTCCGCATACTTTCAACTCCCAGGCAAATGAGCAGGCGATCAAATGGATATACGAGGAAGCGTACCTGGCGTACGTACCGGAAAGATTTCTGAGCTAAGTCCGCTGGACTCGGGCAAACACAGCCATCTTCTTGTCGCACTCGCTCGTGGTGCCGAAGCACTCAGCAGCAGCAAGGGTTGGCCTGATGGCGTGTCTGAGCTGATCGCTGATCTGGGGCAGACTACAGGTGTCAGCCGTGTGTGGTTGTTTCAGGTGTTGGAGCTGACCGATAAGCATATGCTGATGAACTTCCCGTTTGAATGGGTGGATGAGAACACCCATGCGTTGAAGAAAATGGGCCGGTACGACACCAAATACTGGAATTTTGAAACATGTTCGGTCACCTATCGGACGTTGGTGGCAAGCCGTAGACGCAAAGAGTGGCAGACGGCCATCATCCATGAGTTGGACGAGAGTGATTTCAAGGACTACCAGATGGACCAGGGCGTCCAGTCGACGTTGAGCGTTCCCGTGTATGTGCAGGGAGAGTGGTGGGGGCTGCTCGGTCTGGACGACAGCACACGTCCATATCAATGGAAAGATGAGGAAATCTCTTTGGTGCGTATGGCGGCGCATCTCATCTCCAGTGCGGTTATTCTTGATCGACTGAACTCCGCCAACAGACAGTTCGAGATTCTCTCCAATTTGACTGAATCCAATGCGTGGGAGCTTGATATCAACAGCGGTTACTGCTGGTGCGATGCACGGATCATTTCCGGAGTCAGTGGCCTGAGTGACAATGTGCACCTGTCCATTCTGCAGGTTTTGCGGCGTATTCATCCCGAGGATCGGGGCGGCCTCTTTTATTACCTGCGCAATCAGCTCAAACGCGGTGAACTGACCTTTCGTCAGGACATGCGCATCCTCCGCGACAACGAGTATGTCTGGAGTGAGGTGATCGCGAAAATCAGTGTTGATGCCAAAGGTCGGCTACAGAAAATGGCTGGCATTGCCATTGATATCCCGGAGCGCAAAGAGAAAGAGGAACAGTTGGTCCGGGAAGCCAATTTGGATATGTTGACCGGGGTCGCTAATCGTGGCGCATTTGATAACCGTCTGAAGCAGATGATCCGTAGGTTTGAAGTGGACGGTACGGTTTTCAGTCTGCTTTTGATGGATGTGGATCACTTCAAGGCGGTCAATGACACATGGGGACACGGCATTGGTGACATGGCGCTCAAGCATGTCTCGCAGATCATGCAAAAGACCATGCGCGATGGTGATTTTGTCGCTCGCATCGGGGGCGAGGAATTCGCCATGCTGGTGCATTGTGTCGAGCCGGAGACAGCAGAAATGATCGGAGAGCGGATTCGCCATAATATTGAGGCTTCTCCGCTTATTACGCCTGAAGTGACGGTTCCGTTGTCCGTTTCCATTGGTATTTTCAACGTGTCGAGTGAATCCTCGCCGTCTGATTGCGAATCAATGCTCAGAAGAGCTGATATCGCGCTTTATCAGGCAAAAAGCACCGGACGAAACAAGGTCGTGACCTGCTGAGAAAGCAAAGAGGCTTGGATGCACCTAATTTAATGATGCCTCCTGTAGTGCCTCTGGATCAGAAGGCTTAGTCCAATATGTAGCGTTTTCCTTCCTGTGCCAGAGGGAATGGGGTGTTGTGCTGCGGTGAGGTGTGGTAGCCGAGTACTTTCCCCGCAATTGCACGCTGCAATGCTTCCAACTGCTTCCAGTGGGTGTGGACGCTGTCGGGATTTTCGAAGTCTATTTCATGAAATACCAAGTCGCAGGGGGCGAACCACTGCGCGCTCAGTTCCGTTTGTTTCAATATGGAGTTGAGCGTTTCGTCATATTTGGTGTCCCCGGAGTACCCGAAGCTCTTCCCGCCTGCGGTGAATTTGAGGCCGATTGTTCCGTAGGGAAGTATGTGGTGATTCCAGCGGCTTTCGATGGTCAGGGAATCCAGAACAAGGGGGGTTCCCGGCTGCAGATACTGGATGTTCACATGATCAATGAGGTCAGGGAACAGAGGCGTGTACATCTCCATAAGTAGCTCATAAGCATTCTCCGCCATGAGCAGATTCAGGGGCCACCCCGTTTTGCGTGCGCGTGCAAGGCAGGCGGTGAATCCCTGGATATGATCTTCATGGTTGTGCGTGAACAGGAAGTGGGTGATGTCGTCCCAGTGGATGTTGTGGCGAGACAGGGTGTGGGCCGGATAACCGCACGGGTCGATCCATATGACATGATCGCCAAAACGAACAATGGTATTGGCCGGAGTGTCGTAGAGTCCATTGCCGCAGCCTATGGGCATCACTTCCAAATGTTCTCTGGGGGTGTTGTCCCGCAGAGTGGTGCGTAGAAGGGAGTCTGTCTCTGCGTCGATATCGGTGACGGGTTTCAACTCATCGCGGGAATAAATGACGACGCCGTTGTCCGAAACAGTGACATTGCCATCTTCACAACGAATCGAGAGCCCTCCCGCTGTGTACTCCGGTTCGGCGACCCGGAGATGGAACCATCGGTCGAGCCAGTCGGTTTTCACTATCGAGAGACGCTTTTCATCAAAGAAGTAGGGGAAGATGCGCTCAAGGTGAGCATGGAGTTGCGTGACGTTGTGCCGTGTCCCCACATACGTTTTGGGTGGGGAGTTCCTTTTTTCCGCACTCCACAGGACAAACTCTTCGCCGGTTCTGTTGTCACCGGCCATGGAGACTTCCCAATCCGGCACGACAACGATGTCGTCATGGATGTCGTGATCGCCCAGAAACTTCACTATGTCGGGCATGCTGCCAATGCGAACCACATTGCGTGCGGTTCGGACGATGTCCACATGCATGCCACCGTACTCGATGCGCTGTACGTGCTCCGACAGAGTGGTTAACCGGCTAGTTCTCATTGTGTGTCCTTGGCAGTGATGTATGTGTTTACATCGTTTGCGCTTTTTACCGTATTGAAACAGCTAATTCAAGCATTCTCAGAGGGTGTGCACGGTTTGCTATATTATATTTTTTCAATATGTTAACAAAATCGTCATGTGTTTGTTGACACAAATTCATCCTCGCTGATAGAGAAATGTAATCGTTTACATGGAGGGGCTGTGAGTACAATTCTTGATGTTGCGCGTTTGGCAGGCGTATCGACTGCCACGGTGTCACGGGTGATCAATTCACCTGATGCCGTGCGTGAGGAAACGCGCAAGAAAGTCCAGCGTGCCATGAAAACGTGCAACTACAAATACAATGCCCTTGCACGAGGCTTTGTCACCAAGAAATCCAATACGATCGGTTTGATCATCCCCAACATCGACAACCCTGTTTTTGCCGAGTCCACACTGGGCGTGCAGGAATATGTCGAGGAAAAGAACATCAAGGTCATTCTCGGCAATACCTCGTACCGGCCCTCCCAGGAGGAGAAACTGGTCAAGGTTTTGCGGGAGAGCCAGGTGGATGGTCTCATCATTACAAGTACCGATCCCTCAGGGCCACTTGTGCAGGCCCTTGTTGACGAAGGGTTTCCCTTCGTACTCCTGTTCAGCACCATCAAGGGCGGACCGATCTCCGCTGTTGGTGTCGATAACTATCGAGGCGGCTATGTGGCTACGGAACATCTCGTTTCACTGGGCCACAAGCGTATCGGCATTATTTCCGGTAACTTCTCGGTAACTGACAGGGGGTATCATCGCTGGTGCGGTTACAGAGGATGTCTGCGCGATCATGGTATCGAGTATGACGAGAACCTGTTGGTCCAGACCGAATACTCCCTGAGCGGTGGCAGCAAATCCATTAAAACCCTGCTGGAATTGTCTGAACCGCCCACCGCTGTTTTTTGTTCCAACGACTATATCGCCCTCGGCGCCATGAAGGGCGCCCGCGAGATGGGGCTGCGCCTGCCGGATGATCTGTCCATCGTCGGCTTCGACGACATGCAGACGGCGTCCTACATGGTTCCGGCCCTGACCACTGTTCGTCAGCCCGCTTACGAGATGGGGCGCCGCGCTGGGGAGTTGCTTCTGCAACTCATCGAAGAGTCTGGCAACCCGGTTCAGGACATGATGGACACCAAACTGGTGATCCGCGAATCGACAATCGCCGCTTCGCATGATGCGGATTCAGATAGTAAATAACTGGTATTTGGGGATTGAAAACCGTTGCGACTGAAACGTCTAACGAAAACCACACTGGAGGAAACAGTATGAACTTCAAGAAAACTCTCGCCGTTCTGTGTGCAGGCCTGGTCCTGACACTGGCAGTCGGCACCCAGTCCATGGCTGGGGACTACAAACTCACTCTGAAACTGAGCCACGTTTTCAGCCCGGCAGAACAGCTTTCCAAGTCCATGGATGCCGTTGCCGAGTCCATCCACGAAAGGACCGATGGGGCCATCAACATCCAGACTTTCCCGCAGGCACAGCTCCCCGCCTACAAGGAAGGCGTTGAGCAGGTCGTTCGCGGCGCCAAGTTCATCTCCGTTGAAGATCCGTCTTTCATCGGTGACTATGTTCCCGATTTCAAGGCTCTCTATGCTCCGATGCTGTACCGCAGCTTCGACGAATACGTGAAGCTGACCCAGACCGAGCTGGTTGCCGACATGAAAGCCAAGGCCGAGGCCCAGGGCATCAAGATCCTGGCTCTGGACTACATCTACGGCTTCCGTAACCTGATCACCCAGAAGGTCATCAAGACTCCTGCTGACCTCGAAGGCATGAAGATCCGTACCCCCGGTTCCAAGTCCTACATCGACACTCTGAACGCAATGGGCGCTGTTGCCACTCCGCTGCCTTGGGGCGAAACCCTCTCCGCAGTCCAGCAGGGCGTTGTTGACGGTCTGGAAGGTTCCGAGTTCACCAACATCGGCACCAAGGTCTACGAAGGCCCGACCAAGAACGTTGCCAATACCCGTCACATTCTCGGTACCTGCGGTGTCTACATCTCCACCAAAGTGTGGAATGACATCCCGGCCGAGTACCGCGCCATCATCGAAGAAGAGTTCACCAAGGGTGCTAACCACATGGTCGAACTGCTCAAGTCCCAGCACGGCGGTGTCGTGAAGGAACTCGAATCCTACGGCGTGAAGTTCAACGAAGTGGATGGCGATGCTTTCCGCGCAGCCCTTGCCCCTCTCTACGAAGAGCAGGAAGGCATGACTCCCGGCATCTTCAAATCCATCTTCTCTGAGCTCGACGCAATGAGATAAACAAACCGGTGGTGCATGGGAGTCTCACTCCCATGCACCGCTATTGGTGAATCCATGTCTGTAACACCCAAGACGATCCTTAAGAATCTCGACCTGATCATCAGTGGTTTTTTCCTGAGCATTACCGTGCTGGTGGTCATCGTCAATGTCGGGCTTCGCTACCTTTTTCAGGGCGGCCTTTTCTGGGCCGAAGAAGTGGCAACGACCTCCTTTATCTGGAGCGTTTTTGTCGGTTCCGCCGCTGCATACCGTTACAAAATGCACATCGGCATCGATATGGTATCGAGAATCGGACCACCGATCTGGCGCAAGCTGGTTGCCGTATTCGTTGATATCATGATGTTCGTCATCAATGCGTACATCGTTTATCTCAGCGTGCTCTACATCAGGGCCAATGAGCTGAAGCGAACCCCGGTGCTCGATATTCCTGCCATCTATGTGAATTTTGCATTGACGGTCGGCTTCTCGCTGATGGCCGCGTATGCACTGTTTTTCTTATACCGGGACGTACGCAAGCTGTTCCGCAGTGAAGAAGAAGGGATAGGAGAAGTATAATGCTCACATTTCCTGTATCTATCGTCATGGTGCTGTACTTCACCAGTATTCCCATTGCCTACGCACTGCTGGCAGCGGGACTTGCCTATTTCACCTTTGGGGACGTGGGAACGCCGCCGGATCTGATCCTGCAGAAATTCGTTACTTCCACGGCCTCCTTCCCGCTCCTCGCCATTCCGTTTTTCATCATGGCAGGGGAGATCATGAACTTTTCCGGTATCAGCTCCAGCCTCATGAAGATGGCGGATGTGCTCACCGGTCACCTGCGCGGCGGACTGGCACAGGTCAACGTTCTGCTTTCCACGCTCATGGGCGGCATCTCCGGCTCGGCCAATGCCGACGCCGCCATGCAGTCCAAGATCATTGTGCCGCAGATGACCAAACGCGGCTACAGCAGGGCCTTTGCCACGGCAACCACGGCCGCGTCTTCCGCCATTGCTCCGGTTATTCCGCCGGGCATCAACCTGATCATTTACGCGCTCATTGCGCAGGTCTCGGTGGCGAAAATGTTCATCGGCGGTTACACCCCGGGTATTCTCATGTGCCTGGGCCTGATGCTGACAGTCCATTTTATTTCAAGGAAGCGGGACTATAAACCATCCCGTGAGAAGATGGCTTCGCCAAAGGAGATTCTCCGGCAGGCCAAGGAGTCCATCTGGGGCCTGTTGCTTCCCCTCGGTATCATCGTCGGTATTCGTTTCGGCGTGTTTACCCCCACGGAAGCCGGGGCCATGGCCGTCCTGTTCTGTATCATCATTGGTGTGTTCTTCTACAAGAAGCTCAAGTGGGAGCATTTCCCCATTATTCTGAAGAATACCCTGCTGGGCACCAGTTCGGTCATGCTGATCATCATTGCCGCCTCTGTCTTTGGTCAGTACATGAGCTGGGAGCGCATCCCGCACGAGCTGACCAAGAGCATCCTGGCCTTCTCGTCCGATCCCTGGGCCATTCTGGTGGTCATCAATATCCTGCTGCTCGTCCTCGGCATGTTCCTTGAGGGCGGAGCGCTGCTCATCATTGTCGCGCCTTTGCTGGTGCCGATTATGAAGACCCTCAACGTGGACCTGATCCACTTCGGTCTGATCATGATCGTCAACATCATGATAGGAGGGATAACGCCGCCATTCGGCTCGATGATGTTCACCACGTGCGCCATTACCGGGGCAACGGTTGGCGATTTCGTCAAGGAAATCATGCCGTTTATCTTTGCGCTCCTGATCGTGCTGGTGATTGTGACCTACATGCCCTCCGTGGTCATGTTCCTCCCCAACCTTCTTTAGTCGAAGGGGTACATCATGTTGCTGATAGGCCATCGCGGCTGCGCATATCCCGGGTATAACCAGAACACCATCCGTTCCTTCGAGAAGGTCACTTCCGAAGGCGTCCCGGCCATTGAGTTCGATGTTCAACTCTGTGCTGATGGCAGGCTGGTTGTGGTGCACAATCTGGACCTTGAAGAGGTCTCCACCGGCACAGGGGAAGTATCGAACACGGACTCGGCAACCCTGAAGTCGCTCTATGCCGGTAATCCCGAGCGGGGGAAAGACCGGATTCCGTTCCTTGAAGAGGTGTTTGATTTCTTTGCATCCAAGGAGCCGGGAGTTCGACCCGTCATCCACATGGAACTCAAAGGGAAGAACACCGGAACCAAGGCCGGAGAACTGTTCAATCAGTATGTCGACGGCGGAAAGCTGGAGGTGAGCGATATGCTTGCCAGCTCATTCAATTGGGATGAGCTGAGGGCTTTTCGCGAGGTCTGCCCCACGGCGGGTATTGCCCTGCTCGACGGAGCCATTCGGCGTGACCGGTTGGTCGAGAAGACCGGCCCCCAAGGTGAAGCCCTCTTCGGTGAGGTCTTTGCTTACGGTAATGAAGATTACATGCTCCCTCGCTTTCCGGACCTTGCCGGTAACCGGGCATTGGTCGAAAAAGCGTGTCCAGATCAGGATCTGTCACGAATTCTGATTCAGGAGATACAGGCGTGCCTTGAAGGGCAGTACTATACGGATGAATTGCTGGAGACCGCCGTGGAGATGCAGGCGGCATCCGTCAATCTCTGGTACAAAACCACTTCGGCTGATTTTGTGGCCAAAGCACATGCTCGGGGGCTGGCAGTATTCGTGTATACGGTCAACACCCTTGCAGAATGGAAGGATATGCTGAACATGAAGGTGGACGGCGTGTTCACCGATTTCTACGCAGAGGCCAAACGGTCTCTGGGCGACAGTGCCTCATGATCTGAGTGTACTGTACCAACGGTGAGGCCACGCCCTGACCCCTCGCAGACAATCAAAAGACCTCGGATCAATTCGTATCCGAGGTCTTTTTCGGTTGGCCGTAGAGAAGTTACAATGAGGTCAGCAGCAGATATGCGGCGCAAGCGCACAGGATGGAGCCCATGATCACATTGAAGATCTTTACCTTGCTTGGAGTAGTCAGAAAAGTGCGCAGTTGCGCTCCCATCATCGCCCAGACAGCAAGGGAGGCGTAACAGATAATGAAATAGAGGGCGGAAAAGATGACTAGCGGCGTGTAGGTGTTTGCTTCTGCGAACATGGAAATACCGGCAATGCATGCCAGCCATGCCTTGGGGTTGAGCCATTGCATGAGAAAGCCGTGCCTGAAACCGTGACACGGAGTTTCATCCAGGGTGAGGTCCGGGGCGGCAGAGGCTATCCTGTAGCCGATATAGATGATGAATGCTGCGCCTGCCAGCGAGAGGAATTTGAGGAGTGCGGGATAGGCGGTCACGATTTGCATCAGCCCGAGTCCCAGCGATAACAGGAGCAGAATGAATCCGATGGTCGCGCCCGAGACAAAAGGGAATGTCCTACGAAATCCGTAGGCTGCGCTGGAAGCAACGATCGTCATGTTGACTGGACCTGGGGAAATGGACATTGTGAGCGAGAATACGCACATAGCAGTGAGAAGTGAGACCATCGGGGTTCCTGATTGTTAGAGTTCCATATTGAATGGAAAAGGTAGTGGGTAGATGGTTTCCAGTCCAATCGCATGATTGGATTTGATTGATAAACGCCGTGGATTACCGGAGTCGTTAACGTGGAATTGTATCAATTGGTGTCTTTTGTGGTCATTGCCGATGAAGGAAATATGACAAGGGCGGCAGAGCTTTTGAACACGAGTCAGCCGGCTGTGAGCGCTCAGATCAGGGCGTTGGAGGACGAGCTGGAAATCAGGCTTTTCCGGCGGACGCATAAAGGCATGGAGCTGACCCCGGAAGGGGAGCGCCTGAAAGCGCGGGCAGATACGATTTTACAGGACGTGGATGCCTTCAGAAATGAAGCGGAGCAGCTTCGGGGAACCGAGCACGGCACCATCGTTCTCGGCGTCAATACCGATGCGCACCTCCTGCGGTTGAAAGCGATCTATTCACAATTGGCACAGAGGCACCCTGAGATGTCGCTCGTGGTGAAAGAAACCATGAGTTGGGATGTTGTGGATGCGCTGCACGCCAAGACCATTGATATGGGTTTTTCCTATACCATCCCTGACGACAACAGAATAAAGACCCGTCCCCTTGGGGAAATCGATCTGGCTGTTGTGGCTCCTGAAGCGTGGAGAGACCGGATCGAGGGTGCTGGGTTAAAGGAACTTGCCGCAATGCCATGGGTCTGGACCAGTGACCACTGCCCCATGAGTTTGGTGCTGTCCAGCCTGTTTGACGAGATCGGGGAAACGCCTATCAAGGCCGTTGTGGTGGATCAGGAATCGGCCATCCTGCGTTTGGTCGCTGATGAAGTGGGGCTTGGGATCATGCCTGCGCTCAAGGCGGAAACCGTGGCAGATAGTCACGGCCTGTTCACGGTGATGACCCTAGAGAAAAAGCTCGTTCTTCACCTGCTCATGTTGATGCGCCGAGCAGAGGAGAGAAGGGTGCGGTCCATGATCGATTGTATTGAACAAGCCTGGCAATAGCTGTTTGCCATTATTATCGACGCAAAGCGGCCCGGAGGATAACTCTTCCGGGCCGCTTTGTATCAGGTCTTGTAGTTGGGCTTGGGAGGCGGGATGTCGGCTCCACACCGCTTGCACGAAACGGTCTTGCCTCGCAAGTGCAGCTTGGTCGTCTGACTGTGCTTGCACTTCGGGCACGTGCGCTTGAGATCAAGCGCCGCCTTCAGCGATGCATAAAAATACCACATTGTAACCTGTCCTTTCCCTTCGGGCTTTGTCCAAAGGGATGCCTATTATAGCAGATCGTGTTCGTGGATCAAGGATTCAAGGGTTACCATGCCCACGATTTCCCCCATGTGCTCCACAGGTGCTCTGTGCAGGCCGATGCGGTGAATGAGGCGAATGGCATAGCGGATATCCATTTCTGCCGGGACAGTAATGATCGGCTTGGTCATGATTTCGTATACGCAGACGTCTTCGCCTTTCTTGTCAGGGACAATGACTCCCTGAACCAGGTCCATGATCGAGACAATCGCCCAGGCGTCATCTTCGCTGCGCTTATCGACCAGCAGTTCGGATACGCCGTATGTGCGCATCATTTCTGCTGCTTCCTTGGATGTAGCCATACCGTCAATGCACAGCACTTCCGTTTGCATGACATCTCTAACACGTGTGATCGGTTTGGTCATGGTGACTCCTTCAAATATTGATTCGGCAGATATGCCGTCCTTGATCCGAGCGATGGTCTAGAAATACTGGTCGCGGATTCGTTCCTTGAATTTTTCCATCTGGCTTTCCAGGCCGATGACATTCTCCACCGGGACGACAAAGGCGATGCCCGTGCCCGGCTTATCAAATTCACCGGCTACCTCAATGGCTTCCAGGACTTTTTTGACGAGATGTTCTTCGAGAATGAACATGACGATATCAGTCTGATCCTCAAGGGTCAGGCCGAAAAAAGTCTTTGCCTCGTGCATTCCGGTTCCACGTGCGGAGATAATGGTCGCACCAGTTGCCCCGGCGGCCTTGGCGGCATCGACGATGGGGTCGGTTTTGTGCGTTTTTACCGGTGCGAGTACAAGCTTAAACTTCATTGACTGTCTCCTTGAAATTCATTTTTGCCGCAGCTTTTCTGTTTGCCGCCCACTGGGTGAACTGAGCGTAACCCATGACGGTAATTATTGGAAACAGGCTGGCGAATGCGATCAGTCCGAATCCGTCCAGCGCAGGGTTGCGTCCGGGGACCGCCTCGGACAAGCCCAGCCCAAGGGCCGCCACAAGGGGCACCGTGACTGTTGATGTCGTGACACCGCCGGAGTCATAGGCCAGGGCGATGATCTTTTTGGGCGCCATGAACGTCTGCAATACCACGATCACATACCCGATCATGATGTATACGTACAGGGGGGTGCCGGTGACGATGCGGTAAGCTCCCAGCGAAATGCCAAGCGCTACGCCGAGGGCCACCGTGATACGCAGTCCCCATTGGCTGATGACGCCACCGGATACCTCGGTCGCCTTCAGGGCAACTGCGAGCAGGGACGGTTCAGCAATGGTCGTTGAGAACCCGATCATGGCCGCAAACAGGTAGATCCACCCGTACGCCGTCCAGTCGGTGGGGGCGACACTGGAAGCTCCGTTGGTCAGGAACATCGGGTCAGACAGCTGGGCTGCCATGATCTTGCCCACCGGGAACAGGGCTTTTTCCAGTCCGATGAGGAAAAGAGCCAGCCCGAGAACAACGTAAATGCCGCCGACAATGAGGCGGCGTAGGTGCGGAATGGGTTGGCGCAGAACGAAAAGTTGAAAACAGACAATCAGTCCGAGGATGGGCAGGATATCACGAAAGGTGGCTAATAACGTGCCCATGAATTCGTAGAAAAAAACTGTCATGTCGTACCTGCCTTTCTATTACCCGAATACAATCAGGCCGTATCCCATGACGAAAATCATGGGGAGTAGTGAAGCGAAGGCGATGAGCCCGAATCCATCAAGGAGCGGGCTGCGTCCTTTGATGATCGAGGCGAGGCCGACGCCAAGGGCTGCCACCAGCGGTACAGTGACAGTAGAAGTTGTCACGCCACCGGCATCGTAGGCGATACCCACGATTTCCTTGGGCGCGACAAGGGTCATCAGCATGACGATGATATAGCCGCCGATGATCAGATAATGAACCGG
>CEUM01006510.1_pt1 | contig 21370 bp, 6 predicted proteins | sample 356421 | NCBI WGS metagenome assembly CEUM01 (sample SAMEA2622716, study PRJEB7988) | marine metagenome | biome: marine biome (ENVO:00000447); feature: surface water layer (ENVO:00002042); material: "saline water (ENVO:00002010), including plankton (ENVO:xxxxxxxx)" | depth 5 m | reverse complement strand
TGATGATGATGATGGCCATTGGAATGAGTAATTCATTCGAACTTAGAACCGACGGTCCCAAAAAAAGTTGACCCCAGAGAAAGACCATTATTGCGAATGGCAAGGTATCGAGCAGGGGTGCCTTGGAGGATACATCACCTTCGCGTTTGAGTCCTCGACGTCGCTTGAAGAACGACCCTGTCATGTCGCCCAAGAGGCAAGCGAATCCAAGGAACGAACCGAGTATGTATGCCGTCACCCATGGCCCGCCAATCGAAAACCATGCACCCTCTGATCCAGTGAGTGGCGATACGAATACAGATGCTTCATCAAATGAAGTTCCAACGATGGCAACCTGCAACATACAAAGCAAACCAGCAGTAAGTGAACCACCGATGAGTCCGTTCCAGGTTTTGCCATCGCCGAGCACTCGGTTCCCATCACTCATGACTCTTCCACCGTCAATCGGCCATGGACCGTAACCTGTCTTTGGCAACCATTTCCCCCACATCATAGCAAATGTGTTGGCAATAAAACCCGGCAGATAGAGCCAAAGCGTCATCAGTACCAGAAGGAAAACACCCATCTCTGTTGCTTCAGTCACATCACTCATGCGAGTACCAAGGCAAACAAGCACATGAAGACTGTTGTCCTCTGAAAGCCAAAGCGGTTGAATTATCAGCCCTTTCCTACAGGGACGAACATGAGTCGGACAGTGCTTGTTGTTGGCGGTGGTGGACGTGAGCATGCGCTGTGTCTTGCCCTCTCATCCTCCGCTTCCATCGATAGGATACACGCCACACCTGGCAATGCCGGGACGCAATTGTACGGAACCAATCATGAAGTAGCAGCTTCTGACATCTCTGGCTTGGTAAATCTTTCAAAACAGTTGGAGGTTGATTTTGTTGTTGTCGGACCTGAGGCGCCACTGTGCGATGGTTTGGCAGACCGTCTCCTCGAGGCTGGCATTCCTTGTTTTGGACCACAGCAGGTCCACGCCGAATTGGAGGGTTCGAAGTTGTTTGCGAAGAAGACTATGGATGCAGCAGGTGTTCCAACCGCTGATTACGATGTCCTCGATGCTTCGACGGATATCGATGCCTGCCTTGATGCACGGTCCATGGAGCCATGGGTCATCAAACGGGATGTACTCGCTGGTGGAAAAGGCGTAGTTGTCACTTCTGACCGTATCGAGGCATTTGCGTTTATTCAACAATCCATCGAGACAGATGGGCACGTTCTCCTAGAACGGTTCTTGCCAGGTGAAGAGGCCAGTATGTTGGTCGTTATGGACAAATCTGGATTTGTTTGTCTCCCGCCAAGTCAAGATCACAAACGAGTTTTTGACGACGATAAAGGGCCAAACACCGGTGGCATGGGTGCATATTGTCCTGCTCCAGTGGTAACTGAAGCCATCCATCGAAAGACCATTGAACGAATTGTGGAACCTATGTTTTCTCACTTATCATCGATGAATATCCCCTACAGAGGTGTCCTCTATGTCGGCCTCATGATCGACGAACACGGCGATCCTTACGTCGTTGAGTTCAACGTCCGATTTGGAGACCCTGAGTGCCAAGTAACACTTCCTTTGATCGATGGAGATGTTGGTGAATTGTTGTACTTAGCAGCGAAAGATCAACTCTTCAGTTTCGACGTGGCTTTCCACCCGCATCATGCTCTTACTGTTGTCCTCGCCTCTGAGGGTTACCCTCAATCCGCAATCAAAGGAAGAATCATCCTAGGCGCTGATGACATAGACAACACGCAAGAAACTTGGATTAGTCATGCAGGAACTGCACGTGACGAAGAAGACAATCTTGTATCATCCGGTGGACGTGTTCTGTCGGTAACATCGGTCGCAGAAACCTTGCAAAAGGCGCGTGATTTGTCTTACCAACGATTGCAGCAAATTCGGCTTGAAGGTTCGCATTACAGAACCGACATCGGACACCGTGCTCTGTAATTCCACAAATTCGATGACGTCCACCGTTTTTCCCTATTCCCTCATCGTCATTGTTAAAAGAGGGTCAAAAGTGGCCAAAACGCTCCAGCCTTGCTGCTGTCGAGCAATCCTCTGAGGGAAAAAAATGGAAAAGGTATCAAAGACCTCGCAACGCCCTGTTTTGAGTTGGCTCATTGCCCCTCTAGCAGTGCTGATTGCAATACTAGCAAACTACGTCGACGGACTCATGTCCATCGATGTTGAACTGAACAACGATGCGATGATGCCAGTCATCATCACCGGAGTCGCCGGTCTCTTGGCTGTCACTCCACGCATCCTCCGTCAACTAGGATCCCTTCCAGAGTCGATATCCCAGACACAAATCTCCCTCGCTATGTTTGTTCTCGCTCTTGTTGGTTCCGGGGTTGCAGAGTTACAAACCGACGGATTTGTTGCTTTCACGTTCTTTGCGGTGCTCTTTGGAGGATATCTGCTGGACACACGCGAGCGATACGAATGGATGACCATGCTTGTGTTTGCTGGTGTCGGTGTGCACTCCGCATTCGACATCGCAGCAGCGGCTGCCGTGGATACATATCTTCCAAACACATACGAGTTTACTGGCGGACAATCTTACGATGTTTCGACGTTCCAAGAAACCGCTCTTGGCTTCGTCTTCTTCACTTGGTTTACGGTGTTTCCAATCATCGGTCTGCTCGTCGGTGTAGCTGGTCGTGGTGTTCTCAATCCAGCAGGCGACAAGGGATGGTTTTCCTACAACACGGTCGAATCAGGCTGGAATCGTCAAGCACTACCACTGCAAATCGCCCTCTTTGTTTGGGCTGCGGCTCACTTGGCCACCATTTGGCATTTCGATCAAGGAAGCGTCGCAGACCGCCTACGTCTTGGTGGCCTAGGTGGCGTCGAAGCAAATGGCTTCGTTGGTTACTATTCTGCCCTACTCACGGGAATCGTCGCAATCATTGTTTCTGGAATGGTCGCAGAGCGTTGGTTCACTCGAGCCATGACGCTGAGCTCCCTTTGGGTTCTCTTCCAAATCGGTTCTTGGTTGGAAGCGGGATTCTGGACAAATGATACGTTTGAAGAATCCTGGGCCCCACTCATTTGGCTCGCCATCACGTTCTTCGTCGGTGTCGCTATCTCATTGATTGGAAACCACGAAAAATACGGTGGCTGGTCCAACCGTGAAGAACACCGCCCAAGCGGTGCACGCCAATTCTGGAACGCCCATTGGGCCAGTCTTTTGACCGTTGTCGCCTTCCTTGTTGGATTCGTTATTCGTATTCAGTGGTATGCAGTCCCATCGATGCACGCTCTTGGAACCGATGGATTCGACATGACTGGCGGCTCTGACCCATGGTACATGAAACGTGTTGTCGATTACATTCTGGCTCAGAACGCTCACCTCGTCGTTGATGCAGACCGATTCTACCCAATAGGTGGTATCAATCCACGTCCTCCGTTGTTCTCATGGAGTCTCGCTATAGGGGCCATGATTTTGCAGCCATTCCTTGGCGAAGATGCAGTCTGGTGGAGCATGCTTGCTCTACCTGCTATTTACGGTGCACTGACCATTCTACCAGTGGCTGCCATCGCACGAGACCATTTTGGTAAGGCGGCGGGTGTCATCGCTGCATGGTTGATCGCCTTCATGCCAGCCCACGTCACACACTCGACGTGGGGATTGGCAGACCACGATTCGTTCGTTATGTTGTTCATCGCAATCGGATTTATGTTCTATCTACGTGCTGTTAAGTATGCTGGTTCAGAACGTCTTGTTCGAACCACATCGATTCGACCGATTGATTTGCTCCGTGCGATGGGCGCTGTTGCACAAGAGCGACAATATGCCATGGCGAATGCAGTGCTTGCCGGTGTCGCATTCGGTACTGCAAGCCTTGGCTGGAAGGGATTCGTTGTCGGTCCTGCCATCTTGTTCCTCGCATACGCGGCACAAGTTGCACTCAACATGTTCCGACGACGTGACTCGACCATCCTGAGTACACTGTTCCTTACCATGCTCCTCACCAATCTCTTGATTGCGCTACCATTCTACGCACACCCGCAGATGGACCTTGTATTGGACGGAAGCGGCTTACAACCATTCCTTTTCATCCTCTTGTTCACTGTGGTCATGATGCTCATCACGACTGGGTTCCGTGACAAACCATGGCTCCTTGTTCTCGGTACGCTTGCAGTTGGTGCTGTCGCTTTCCTTGGGGCTCTTTGGGTTCTCAAGTACCTCAACCTCAGCAACGCTTGGGATGTCCTATTCACAGGTGGTGGATACTTCACCAAGACCAAGATCTTCGGAACGGTTGCAGAAGCAAACGCTCCTGACCGAGGATACATGTTCGCAAGCTTCGGACCTATTGTGTTTGTCTTTGCGCTGGTGGTTGGACTCACTTCACTGTGGCGAACTTTCAGTAAGCGAAGCCAAATTTCATTGGTCTTTGCTGTGTGGATTTTCGCAGCCTCCTACATGTCTTGGACCGCTGCTCGTTTCCTGTTCAACGCAACACCAGTGGTTGCCATCATGGGGGCCGCAGGAATTGTAGGTTTCTGGAAGTGGGCTGACTGGGATGGCCTCGTGCGCAACTGGCGAAGAGCGGGTATCAGGACACCATCCGAGCGGATTGCTGGTGCGCGACGAGCCGTTTGGCGAACACCATCGTTCTCAGCAGTTGTTCTTGTTCTCATCATGCTCTCTGGTCAGCAACTCACCTACGGTTTGGATTCAGCGATTCCAAGCAATTCTCCAGCAGAAAGCGACCTCGATGAATCGTTCTACTATTCTGTTCCCGATATCATGCGTTGGGATGGCCTTGGCGTTTCTATTCTCGACAGTCGGGAATACGAAGCCTTTGGCGGCCGTGCCTACATGGGGTCGTTCGGAAGTGGTTTCAACGGCCAATACTGGAACGATGCCCATGAATGGCTCGCCGCTCAAGACAAATACCACGAGGGCGTCTCAACAAAGGATGATTGTGATGCCGACAATGGTATTTGGATAAGCGATTCAGGTCTCTGTGAGATGAAATTCGGTGACAAGCCTGCGTTTGTTTCATGGTGGGACTACGGTTTCCAAGCATTGAACACGGGTGAACACCCATCTGTCTCGGATAACTTCCAGACAGGTATCCCTGCTTCAGGTAACATGCTTCTTGCTCGCGGTCAATCCGACCTAGTCGCCATGTTCATACAACATCTTGCGGTTGCAGACATCACCTACAACGTCGGTAAGTCCGGCGAAAGAGCCTTCACTCCAGCGTTTGAATCAGTTCTCAAGAACGGACTTGAGAATGCCGAACAATTCGAAGAACTTGAACTCATTTTGCTCCAAGACGGCATGGATCTCGATGACATGATCGAGGTTCTTACCGACCACAGTTTTGAGGCGTTCAAGAACAAGGGTGACACGTACATGACACGAGGTTACCCTCTCGATGGAAACGGCATTCCTGACAAGAGCCTTGGTATGCACTACCGTGTTTGGGCCGATAATGAGTTGATTCCTTGTGAGAATCCAAGCACAGAGTTCTGTTCCAATGGCGACTATGTATCCGAAGAATCAGCCAACAGCACCTTCCGAAACAACGCCGACGTTAGCTCGACTGAAGTTTCCGATGTCACGCATTATACGTTTGGTGACTATTGGTACACCGCTGATTTGGTGGAAGAATACGACTCCGTATCGACAAGCATCCACCGTCAAAACGCACACATCGCTCTCGTTGTTCAACTTCTAACCAATGGTCTTGATGAGGACCAGGTGGTGAACCTCTATCACGATATCATCGGACTTGAAGACAACTATGAAGTTCAGGATTACAACGGTGCTCCTGGACAAACCATCGAGCGTGATCACGAAATCCGATATTTTGCCATCGATGACAAGCTCTATCCACGTGCCGGCCGCTACAACTCAGAAGCGGGATACAACGGTGGACGGCCGCTCGGTATCTTTGGTGCTCCAACGATTCTTTCCGGTCAAGATTACAATACATTCACCGACGAAGTGTATGAAACCAAGCGCGGCGACCAACCCGTTCGTGAAATGGATCGTGAAGCCGTTGATGAAGCCATGCTCAAAGACATCTTGGATCAACAATCTGGTGCGGATATCGAGCCATTAACCGTTCAAGACATTCGTGTTGACCATCTTCCAGAATTCTTTGATACGATGCTGGCTCGTTCCTATGTCGGATATGGTGCTTCAACGCTCGGAGCAGATGCTGGTTCAACCAACCCACAGCCTCGTCAACAATTGAGTGAAAGTTCACGTGGAACCTCATTCTTGCAGCAAGCCTATCCTTTGCCGGGTGCTATGATGAATCACTTCGTCATTGCCAACTGGTACGATCCTGAGTCTCCTGCGATTCTCGCCAACGCCAACGTCAAGGTCATGAAATACTATTCCGGTGCTGAAATTTCCGGTACCGTGATGACCGAAGACGACGGCTTAGGTCTTCCAAACGCTCGAATCCTCATCGAACGTGACGCATTCTCAGGGGAGGGTGCAGAAGATCTTGATGAGGACACATACTGGATTCCAATCGGTGTAACGGACGCCGACGAAAACGGCGATTGGAGTTTCCTCGCTCCAGCAGGAAAGATTCGTGTTTCCGCTTTCGCTGGAATTTACGATGACACATTGGCTCTCCAAGACATCCAAAGTGGCGAGTTCGTTGATGGATTTGGCGACGTTCTTACAGAGACAAACGATGACCGTGAAGTCTACGCCATTACCGCTATTCTTGGTGAAGTTGCAAACATGACGTGGTTGGGTGAAACCACCATCAACGTCACAGGTGCACAAGCAGACAGAGATCCGAACGCACCAGCAACTGCTGATATGGACGTCGAGGTTCAAAGCACGGGTGTATCTGGAACCGTCACATGGACCGGTTACGGTGACTTCGATGGCGAACCACTTGTTGAGACCGACTTCATCCTACGAAACATCTGGTCAATGACTGATAACTACACGCTGACGACAACCAACGGTTCGTTTGATACGGAGGAAACTCGAGTTCTCCAAGGAACGGGTGAGGTCACCTTCTCCGATGTTGGTACCTTCACGAGTGAAGGTGTTGCACTTGCCTACGACTTTACTGGAAACTTTACACGAGAAATCTCCGATGAGCGAGTCTTCGCTGGAAACGGAACCTGGATTGGCAAGGGAACCATCGAAGCAACATGGATTGAGCACGACAATGCATCACTCGATTGTGGTGATAACAACACAATGCCCGAAAATGCGACACTGTGTCTGATTTCCCAAGGAACCGATTTCTCAACCTACCTTTTGGATGGTGAAGTTAAGGCCAGTGGACGATTGACTTCCGATGGTGTGAGTACGCTGATGAAGGAACTCGACGGTGAGACCTTCGAGGGTACGGGTATCTTCGAAGGTGTTGGAACGCTCAATGGAACTGGACTGTTCATAGGTCCAGGTACCTTCAGTGGCGATATCGTCAACCCAGGTTCATTCTACCAAACTGGACTTGTTCCGGGCGTTTACAATATGATTGCATTGATGCCAAACGGTCGAGAAATCCTCCTACCTGATCCTGTTGAGGTTGGCATCGAACCAAGTTTCGATTTGGTGATGACTGTACCAGCCTCGCTGTTTGCAGATCAACTGACCGCAATGTCGGGTGAAGCGATTCCAAACCAAGATGTGCAACTCATCGATGTTGCGCTTGGTGAAGACGAAATGATTACCATCACATCCGACGATGAAGGAAACGTATCGTATGGACCGATTACAGCAGGTGAATACTTTGTGCGTGTCGATCTTGACAACGATGGATTCTACGAACTAAACCAGACCCTACAGGTCTTCGATGAGCCAAAGAACTTCACTTTTGACATGCGCGTACCGGAATTGTATGATTTAACGATCACACTGAATGGTCCAGAAGGATTCGATGTGGCAGGTCGTGAGGTCAACTTCACTGATCCACTTGGCCTCGTGCCGATTGGTGTTGTTGCCGATGAGAACGGTGTTGTTTACGTCGAACTTCCTGTTGGTGAATGGTCCGTCAGTGACAACAGCGACGAGGACTACATCTTGATTGAAGAAATAAAGGTCGAGGATTCGGACTTGACATTGGATTTCACCTACTCAACTTCAGTATGGGTTAACGGATCGATTGACGCTCCGAATACTGCTGGTTTTACTTACGATGAGTGGCTTGCACTCCCTACAGAAGAAAAAATGTATGAGAATGCTAGTTCGGTCCCAGTCACGTTCCACGGTAATGGACTGGAGTTCACGACTGTCACCGATCAATTCGGTGAGTTCAGTCAGCGCTTGCCAGCTGGCATGACATTCAATCTTAACGCGCAAAGTTCCCTTTCGAACTTCGCTGTTGGTTCCTCCGTTGTTGTAACAGAAGGTATGGGCGATCTCGATGCTTTGATTCTTGAGTCAACTGTGGACGTTTTCGGTGAGATTTACTTGTTCAACAACGAGACCTACTGGAATCAAAACATTCCGAATTACGAGCCTGTGGAAATCCATGCACAGGGAGAAGATGGTGTTGTATGGACAACAACTTCCGATGAGGCAGGTCTGTTCAATATGCAATTGCTCAGTGGGACATGGAGTTTCAGTATTCCTGCTGCAGAGTACAATGCTGCATCTGTTTCGGATTACAATGTCAGCGATGAGGACGGAACAAATCCAGAACCTGTGATGTTGATTACAAATCCTGCAAACAGTACTGTAACTCTGAATGTCTTCACCGATCTGGGAGATGGCGTCTTTGAAAATGGAACAGCCATCCGTCCTGATCTCAATCTGATTCCTGTGTCTGAAGTAGGCGAACCAGTGAACGTCACTTCTGACGACTACAGCGAAGATGGAATTGTTGATGTCGTCCTCAGCCCTGGTGTCTATGCCATTTCGACCAATCACTTGGAGGCATCCGACGAAAACGCAAGCGATGCTAGCCTCGAAATCAACGGTATCTTGGACGTTATTGCAATCGGTTTGACAGGTCCTGAAGAGCCTGTTCTCGTCCCAATCGTCGATGCATGGCGCATGAACGGAACCATCGAATGGGCCAATGGCTCTGCAATGGTTGAGAACTTCTTGCTTTCGACACCGGATGGTTCAGACTACGTCCCAATCAATGTTGATGAAAATGGAACTTTCGCAACCTACGTACAGAGTGGGGATTACATTGTCGTTGTTGCACCACTTCTCAACGGAGACGGTGTCACAGAATCACTACGCATGCCTATCACAATTGGAGACGATTCAAGTGTTCGCACCGATCTTTCACTTGCCCTTGTTGAGGCCGTTGAAGTCTCGCTTACCTTGAAGGAGATAGGGACAGAATCTGAACTCTCAGGAAAGAAGGTTGTTCTCGTCAGCCATGATGGCTTCGGTAACATTACCATGAATCCATCCGATGCTGATGGTAACGCATCGCAACTGTTGATGCCAGGAACGTGGAGTCTTTACATGAACGAGTCCGCAGCACAGCGCTACTGGACGCTCGATACATCCGACGCTCCGGTCTCTATCAACGCAAACACATCGCTTGGCGTTGTGTATGCAGCACTGGAAGTCGAAATCGGTGGAAAGGCTTACTGGGATACAGATGAAGACGACACTGCAGATGGAAACGAAGGCGTTGAAGGCGCTGATGTAACCATCCAAGGTGGGAGCATTGACACTGTTGTGACGACAGATGCTGATGGTGTTTGGCGAATCTATGTGCCAATCCTTGAGAGCTATTCTGTGACCGTTGCGAAGGACGGATTTGGCATCGTATCGTACGATGACAATGACACGGGAATGTATGTCGTCGACAATGAACCTGTCTCACAAGATATCGAAATGTCCGCAGCGGAAGTCACAGTAACTGGATCCATCACCGATGTTCTTGACGCTTCCAGATTGGATGGTGCAACCATCACATTGTATGGAACCTCCGAGAACCAACAAGATGCTGTTGAGGTCGTTGGCGTGCTCGCTGATGAGACGCTCTCCTTCACAGCAGTCGTTGAACCTGGACAATGGGTTGTTGTTGTTTACGAGGACGATGCACCATTCAACGGTGGTGGCGTAGCTGTTGGCTTGCTTGAGGCTGAAGTACAGAGTGGTGGTTCAGTTGAACTTGTTATGAGCAAGGGTGGTTGGGTTGATGTATCAACCGAATTCACTTCGTTCAACTTGCAGACCTACAACGCTGGTACGGACGATGCTTCGTCACCTGTCACAGATGTTGTCGATGTTGAGGTTGATCTTGGAGAGGGACGTGTTTGGGCCCTACCACTGGAATCCGATGGTACACTCGAAGTCCTCCTCCCAGCAGAAGCAGCGACATTCAATTCAGAATTCTCAACCGTTCAACGGGACTTGACCATGAATTACACCGCCGGTGTCTCGATTGACAACGGTGACGAAGGTCGAACTGCAGTCATGCTTTCGTACAACCGTAAGACAAACAGCGATCTAACGCTCACTGTCGAATCTGTTACGGGAGCAACTGTACTTGGCGATGAGAACCGTGATTTGCTCGCTGTTGTGAATGCAAGCGATGATGCAAACTACACTGCCATTGAGTTTGATCTCCTTGCAGTTTACGGTGGAACTGAGATTTCAGATCCGTTCGAAGTAACTGGAACTGTGACCGTATCACCAGACCAAGACGACTGGTCTGTGGAATTCTACAACGGTACCGACTGGGTCAGCACATCCAACATCCAACTTGGAATTGGTGATGTTGCAGAGAACGCAACCCTCGAAGATACGCTACGTGCACGAATCGTTCTCCCATCTGTCGAAACGGCATGGTGGCTTGAAAACGGTCATAACATCAACATCCGATTCTCTGCAGACAGTGGGGATATGACGGAAGTTTCGCTCAATGTCGAAGTTCCTCAGACGTATGGATTCAACACAACAGATGTTACTTCCACGGTTGGTGTTGCACCTGGTGGTACAACCACTGCGTCTTTAACCATCAACAACAACGGAAACGGTGACGACTCCTTCACGTACGAAGTGCTAGACAACCTGCCCGATGGTTGGACGGTTGCTCCAATGAATGGTGTCACCACGATTGCGAAGGACAACATGCGTGACCTAGCATTCTCTGTAACTGGCGCTCCTTCCTTCGATGATGGTGCAATTACCGTGACTGTTCGAATCACAAGCGAGGATGGTGAAACGCAAGAAGACGTTAAGATTACTGTTGAATCTGCTCGAATCGTGTTGAGTTGGGATCAGGACATCTCCACATCTCGAAGCAATATCTTGGCAGACGTCGAACCAAACACTCTCGTAATCGTCATTGAGAACAGTGGTCTACGTCCAGCACAACAAGTGACCATTTACCTTGACAGCAAGGGAATGTCAGAGATGAACATGACACTCAGCGTTCCTGCAGAAGGTTCTACAGACTTCGAATTTGTCTTGCCGAAGGCGAGCCAAGGAATCACTCGATACGACGTACGTGCAGAAATCCTCGGGGATGATGCCAATTACTCAACCAACAATGTTGATGGTGACTTCCCAATTGAGTATGTCGTGCAGGGGTCGGAAGAGACATCCAACCCTATTGTCATCGTCGTCATCATTGCACTGACCTTCATCATCCTGTACTTTGGGTTCAAGGCGTCGTCTCGAGTCCGTGGTGCTGGTGGACGATTCTGATTCGTTCGAAGACAAGGCTTGATACACGAGAACCGCCCATTCTGGTGGGAGGGACATGGAAGAACTGCGTGGAGTTGAATTGCTACCCGAACCCGGGGAGCCGAAGATTCTCTCTGCTGTTGATCCCTCGACTGCAGGCCATGAAGGCCAGTGGCGAGCAGAGGTGACCGGTTGGGCGCCAGTGCTTCCAGATACTGTGCCATTCCGTCCTCGGCGTGTCTTTTCGCTTGCTTCAGGTTTTGTAATTGCCCTTTTTATGGGTCTCATCGTAGTGCTGTGGCAGTCAGATCTTCTTTTGCTTCAATTACCGCCACCTACTTCAGAATGGGCTTTCGAAGATTCAGAGATTCGAGATTTGCAAGCGACCGGTCTCACTGGTGAAGGTGTACGTGTTTGCATGGTTGATACGGGTATTTCATTGACACACACGTCTCTGGAAGGCTCGGATGTTGTGTTTGAGGATTTTGTCGGAAACTCTGCAACACCTACGGATTATGGTTCCATCGCCCATGGTACTCTCATGGCAGGAATCTTGCTGTCAAACGACTTCCAACAAGGTATCGCACCAAACGTAACGTTGGGTATGGCAGCTGCGCTGAGTGCCAATGGTGAAAACAACACAGGTTCGGAATCACGTGTTGCTAATGCTATTCGCTGGTGTATATTTGATTTTGAAGCTGACATCATCTCGCTCTCTTTGGGTGGTGCACAAGATCAGTCAGCATCACGTGAAGGCCCTGCGGTTTCTGCAACCAGACAAGCCGTAGATGCAGGAGTCTTCGTTGTCGCTGCCGCTGGTAACGATGGAGGTTCTGGTGATGATGGATTTGTGAGTGCACCAGGTAACGTCAATCTCGTCATCACAGTAGGTGCCTCGGATCGAGAAGGGAACGTTTGGAGTCAATCCTCTACGGGTGAATCTGTAGATTCGGATGGTAACGTCCGAGTTTATCCAAACCAGAAGCCCGAATTGACTGCACCAGGTGTTGACATTCTATCGACTGGCATGGATAACCAATGGTATACATCAAGTGGTACTTCAGACGCTACGGTGTTTGTTGCAGGGACTTTGGCATTGATACTTGAGGCTCATCCCGAACTCAAACCGAATGGACAATCGTCAACAGGGTGCATTGAGCTTGTGAAACGTGCATTAGCAGATTCAATGAATTCCGATTCTCAACACGATTCAAAACAAGGGTATGGTCAGTTGAAAGCAAGTGCATGGTTAGGTCAATTTTCTGATGAATTCTCCTGCTAATCACACCAGTATATTGATATTTTTGAATCAATTTGATACATTTGAGTTCAAATTAATGATACTTTCGAGTTGTATTGATATTCTTGATTGTGTCAAATGGGGCGCAGTATTATATTCGTTCAGTCCTTCCAGTGAATCAGAGGAATGATCATGCAATTTGCGAATGTTGGAAAAAGTGTAGGACTTGTGGGACTCCTTCTCACATCACTGATGATTGGGTTGATTACAGTACCAACCGCAAGTGCTGTGAATGAAACCGCATCAGGAACAATTCTCACAACTGAGACCTGGAGTGGAACCCATACGCTCACGGACAACGTTAGAATCGCAGAAGGTGCGAAGCTTATCATCAACGCAGGGACCACAATCAACATACCTGCTGGAAAAGTCATCCTCGTCGACGGAGCATTGTGTGCTGGATCCGCTTCCTGCGGTGCTAGCCAAGCGAGTGCATCATCCCAGATTCGTTTGAATTGGGCTAATCCTGCGGATACAACAGTAACAGGAATCTGCAGTGATCCTCAAAACAACTTGCTGAATAATCCGGATGCAGCATGTGGTTCAGGAGTTGTGATTCGCAACACAATCAATCAGGCATCTACCGGACTGTCCTATGTCACATTCGACAATGCATATGGTTTCCCTGTTTACGTGACTTCACAGCAATCCTACAAGTACGCAGCTCTGGTTTTTGACGGTTCATCGACAAACGCTGATAACCTTGTGTTCAACAATGTGAATACGACAAATTTGATCGCTATTGACTTCGCATCTCCTACGATCCGTGACTCTACTTTCACCCTTGGAGTGGATGGGCTCGGCTACAACGGGCCTGGTGTAGAATCATTCAACGCAGGAGCTGGAATCCTCTCGAGATTTACCATAACTGACTCGGAATTCACTGGAGATCCAAGTGCCTCATGCGACGATGGAATCAGTCTTATTTACGCTGAAAATTCATTCATTAATTTTGATAGTCTTGACGTTAAAGAAAATTCTCAAGGCGTCTTCCTCAGAGGATCATCTGGATCCTTTGGGAATTCAACATTTGACGTTGGCTGCAATGGCATCGACACCAACTCATACAAAACCACAGGTGATATCACGCACACATTGCACCTTGACAACAACGTCATTACGACTGAAGAAGGTGCTGGAATTACTGCTTACGATGGTGCAATCGTTTCAGCGACGGGTAACACTATTTCAGGTGCCTCGGGTGGTTCAGGATTTGGTATTCGTGATTCAACCGTTTTCGCACATCGAAACACCATAGGCCCCATTACCGGTTACAACGGATTCTGGGTTTACGGGCAGTCCGAAGTCGAAATAGAAAACAACACCATACAAGACACTGCAAGAGAACCCATTCAGATTGGAGAATACCACTATCGTGATTCAAACAGCAATTACCCTAGTCCTTCCCCAAACAGAGCGCACATAGCGAACAACATTATTTCCAACAGTTCTGGAACTTGCAACTCAGCTTTCATGTATGATGGTGACTTTAACTGCCCAGCTATCCACATTTTCGCTTCTTCAGCAACCATTGTTGACAATACCGTTACCAACAATGCGGGTGATGGTCTTCGAATCAAAGGTTCGATAGTCAATGTACAACGAAACTCCATTGAGGCTGGTCAATTTGCAGCAAACATTTCACACTATGACAACAAGAATGGGCAAAAGTATGGCTCAATCGGTTACTTCTCTGGAAACACATGGACCAATGCTACACAAGTCTACAATATCTCCGAGTCCCGAGTAACGGTCCAATCGGAGTACATCCCTGATGCAACAGGCGGATATTCGTTCCCAGTCATGCTTCGATGGCTCGGTACTGAGTGCCCGTATGTCCAGTCAGCATGTCTCCTACTTCCAGATACAGCAGCCGTACCACCTCGAGACATGCCACTCGCCATTGAGTTGGTTAACAACTCAACCGTCTTTTCGTTTGCAAACTTGCAAAACTTCGACGAATCGAAGATTCATGTCCAAAATCAAAACTCAGCATGGGGTTCGCAAGTCCGCCAAGGTGAACTTGTTCGCTACCAAGTGAAAGCCAAGAACAGCAACGTTGCAGGGGCAACGGTCATCATCAAGGATGCTACTGGTTTGCCCCTCTACGACCTCACAACCGACAGTTTAGGTTTTACCCAACAAGTATCACTCCCTTCAAACTTCCTTCTGGACCGAAACTGGAACCACCTCGTAGGTGAAACCGCAGTTGTCGTACCTGGTACTGACCCAAGCAATCCAGAAGTTCTCGATGAGGATACCTGCTCGGATGGTTACGACAACGATGGAGATACTTTTGTCGATGCCGATGATCCAGACTGTGCAAACGGTCGAGAATTACCGTTCTACATTGTTGAAGCATACAAGTTTGGTAAGGGCAAGAAGGATTTCGATTTCGTCCTCAGTGGGTCAATTGACGATATCATCAGCCTCGACAACGAACGTCCAAGTGTGACTGTTGAACAATACGATGGTGATTCTTTTGCCATTAACGCTGTGATCTCAGGAACAGCCTGGGATGGTCAGTCTGGCCCATATCCACTCGATATCATCGCCTATGACAGACAATTTGGTTTAATTGAGCGAGTAGAAATCCAGCCCCCTGGAAGTACCGATTGGTATTATGCCGTCGACACGTCAGGTGCAAACGGCGAATTGACCAAGGAAAACCACCCATTCAAGACATGGTCGTTCGATTGGGACTTGTCTGCTCACCCTGACGGTGAAAGTGACGTTACCTTCCGTATTCGCTCATACGATGGTTTGGATTACTCCCCTATCGAAGTCCGTAAATTCAAGTTGAATCTTGTTCCACCAACACTCTACCTCAACGAGCCATTGGACGGTTCCACGCATTCCAACGGAAAGATTCTCTTCACCGGAACAGCATCAGATCCGTATGCAGGCACATGGGGATCTGACATTCAAGACATCTGGTTCGATGTTTCTGGTCCAAATGGTTATGCCTCACATTTCGCCATTGATGGTTCAGTTGCTTGGGCGTACGAATGGAACTTTGAGGAACTTGAAACCGGTGAATATACGTTCGAAGTCTGGGCGAGTGACAGTGACTTCTGCGACGACGTCCAAGGAACGTGTGTGATTTCCACACGGACTGTTATGGTTCTCAATGACAACATCATTCCAATTGTTGATCTTCTCGAACCTGATGGTACACAACCTGTACAGGCAGAAGAGACGACCACGCTTCTTGGGTTTGCCAGCGATGGAGCCGATGGAACCATCACACGTGTTGAAATTGAAATTCTCGATCTTGCGAGCGGCCTCATTCTCTCGGATGGACCTGGTCCAGTTACAACCTTCCAAAAGAGCGGGCCTGGATATTCGTGGTCTACAGTTTGGGATACGAGCAAGTTGATTCACGAGCGCCAGTACGAAATTCGCGTCAAAGCCTACGATGGTGAAGATTACTCCATTGAAGATGTCGTCCGAATCACAATTTCGAAGCCAAGTAATGCCAACAACATTCCTCCGCAGTTCAATTCAACAGCATGGCCGAATCAGATTACCATTTTCTGCGTCGTTGGCTCAACATCTGAGAATCAGTGTGGTGGAGGGGCAACCATCGATCTGAAGGAATTCTTCAGCGATCCGGATTCCTCGTTTAATCAACTCAGCATCGACTTCTTAGACGATCAGACCGACCCGAGCGATGACTCTCACCCATACTTCATCACCATTGATAGTGAAGGGTTCGCTCGATACGACCCTGCCATTTCTCAATCGAACGAAGATATCACAACGTGGACCATTGAGAATGTTCGATTCATTGTCCGTGATACTTCGGATGAATCTGCGTTATCTCGTGATGTAACCTTCTTCGTTCAGGCAATCGAATTTGGCGTCGAGCGAGATAATCCGACAGGCACAGTGACTGCTACGAGCACTGCAAATTTCAGCGGTACAGGCTTGCCTGGGGCCCGTATTGAAGCTCGCTCGGCAGCTTCTGAAACACTCATCAAGACTGTAGTCGTTGGTGAAACCGGTACATGGAAGATGGCACTCACACTCCAAGACATGAACGACGCATCGAACGACCTCAAGTTCCTCATGGACGGTCAGACCTTCGGTGGTAGTTCTGAACCGGAGACGTTTGGTGTCGTCGTAGGAGAAGCAGATGAAGGTTCGAATTTGTTCCTCATCATTGGAATTGTTATTGCTGCCCTCGTTCTTCTCGGTGCTATTGGGTACTTCTTCATCGAATTCGAGGATATTGAGGAAGAAGGCTTTGCTGCATCCGAAGAAACCCAAGAGAAAGAAGACCCATACGCTTGGGGACGAAAAGAGACCGCTCCGATTCCTGAACAACAACCTGCTGTTGTTCCAATACAACCTGCTCAGGCGCAGTCTTCTGCTCAGCATCCCGGATGGCTTTGGGACCAAGAGACCAACCAGTGGGTTCCCGATCCTGAATATCAACCTCCTTCCCAGTGAGTAGGTGGCGCAATGATTGCTAAACCTGGCGTGCAGGAGAAGGTGCTGTTGCATCTTCTTGACTATGCCGATTTCAAAGAGAAGGTGGAAGTTCCTTTCGCTCTCTCACAAATGGGAATTGCAAATGCCGTAGCAATTGCACGTTCCAACGTGCCAAGGGCTATTTCTGGCTTAAGAGACCAAGGTCTTCTTGTTGAACGGCAAGCACACGTGCAAGGCGTTAGCCGAAAACGCAAGGCCTACTTTCTAACAGATGCTGGAATCCTTGCTGCAGAGGAAACGTGGGGCCGCCTTCGTGAATTTCAATTTCGTTGCATCAACGTCGACGGTGAAACATTGTCGACATCACTTGGTGCTGCTCACGAAGTCTTACCCTTCACAATGCGACCGGTTGATATTATTCGCTACCTTGATGACAATCTCATTATTGATGCTCGTTCGTTGTCCGAGGATCTCATTGAGCGTGATTTGTCAAAGCAAGTCGAAAAACAACTGGTCACTTCTCTCGGAGATCTCCCAAGATTACGACACTTCTATGGTCGGGAAAAAGAACTTGACAATATGGTGAATTTGTTGGATGCCCGCGCAACGACTTTGATGATTCCAGGTATTGCGGGGATTGGTAAAACAACAATTGCTGCGAAGTTGATTGAACGCTTCATGCATCGTAGAAATTTGCTGTACCATCGCTGTCAGGATTGGGAAGGGTCTCGTGCTTTGTTTGAATCCTTAGCTGAGTGGTTGCTCAACATTGGCGATTCATCGTTTGCTGATTATTTGGCAGCAACACCCGTACCTAAACCGGACGATGCTGCACGAATTCTCATTGATTCGCTGGAGAATACACCAACACTCATTGTCGTCGACGACTTTCACAAGGTTTCGGATGCTATCCTCTTCCAAACCATTCAGTCGATGACACTTGGGTTGCTTGGAAGCGAAGAATCGATAGGGCTCGTCATCTTTTCACGCTCGTTCAAACCGGTCGTTCCAACCAAGGATGCAGAAGGTCGAATTACGAGCCTTGTTTTGCCACTCGACGGTCTTGACTCCGACTCAGCAAGGAATCTCCTCACAGGATTCGAAGATTTGTCGACCGAACAATGGCTGCACATTCACGGTTTGTCGAGAGGTCACCCCCTCGTTCTAGAATTGATCAATCGAGGTGCATCGGCAGGCGCCTTCCACGATACGCTCGAACATTACGTAACGAAGGAAATCTTCTCGAAACTCTCTGGTGAACAGAAGCGTGTTTTGACTGTGTTATCCATCTTCAGAGAATCCGTTCCCCTCGATGCTTTACTTGCTCACGAATTGGATATCGATGTTCTCGGAAGTCTTGTCGAACAAGGACTCGCACGTCAAGTTGATACCGATGTCTACGATGTTCACGATTTGATTCGAGAGTTCCTTGTACGAAGTATCGACGAACAAACCAAACAAACTGTTCACAGTACGTGCGCAAATTACTACAACAAGTTAAGCAAGTCCTCTGAAACGACTCTGGAGCAAATCTATCACGAACTCGCTTCAGAGCGACAACAGGAAGCGATTGAAAAGATCGTTGAATTCGGTCGTCAACTTGTTTCGCAAGGTCATCTTGAGTTACTCAGTCTCATTGAAAGTGTAACACTCGATCGTCTTGAAGAATCCTTGATGGCTCCAATGATGCAACTTCAGGGAGATATTCTTTTGATGCTCGGTCGGTTTGAACAAGCATCATCCATCTTTGAGACTGCAAGCAAGGCTGCCAAAAAAGCCAATCTTCCGGTTGTCTATTCCGAAATTCTTGGTTCGCAAGCAGACATTGCCATGAAGCAAGGTCAAACCGACAAGGCTCTCTCATCGCACAAAGAAGCACTTGAGGTTCAGGTTGAACTTGGGGATGCGAAAGGAGCTGCGCGCACCTACAACAACATGGGCTATTTGTACCGAAGAAAGAACGACCGTGCTAAAGCCTTGGAAGCATATTCCGAAGTTGAAGCAATCATTAGCAGTGATGAGTCACTTCTTAGTGCACAGATTATTCTTGGACGTGCCTTGTTGGATCTTGGGGAAGTTGAGCGCGCTAGAAAGCATGCGTTTGAAGCGTTTGAACGGACCGATAAGGCTGATGATTTGCTCGCACATGCAAGATCACAAGCCCTACTTGGACGATATCATGCTAAGATGAACGATGCAGAAACATCGATGCACCATTACACTGAATCGTTGAACATCATGTCAGATGTTGGCGATCCAATTTCCATGGTCGAATTGATGATTCTCCTTGGTGAAGTGCTTGAAGACAGTGGTCGAAGTGAAGAAGCACTTGATCGTTATCGAGAAGCCCTCATCATTGCAGAGGCCAACGATCTTCGAATGCAAATAGGTGAATTACTCTCAAAACTTGGAGGCGTGGCACCAGATCGACAACGTCGAATGGAGTACCTTCAGAGAGCACTGGCCGTATTCCGTGAACTGGGTGCAAGGACACGCATGCGTGAAGTTCAATCCCAAGTCCACTCAGCTATCATGGGCCGTTAGAACATGGGTCGGTCGAGTTCAATGGAAATCACCCCATTGTGATAGACGACCCAAATGGATTCAACCCCTGCAAGATTGACCAGACCACTGTGTGGTGCGGATGCAGTGCCAGACAACGAACGTTCAGTTCCCAATTCACCTTGCTCATCGTAGAGAATCAGTGATGTATCCGTCAATTCCAACGTGAATTGCGATTCGTCCGCTTCCGTTGCTCTCCAGTAGACGCGCTCTGCATAGGAGGAATTGTCAATTCGACTTGCGACATCCGTACGCTCAATGGCAGCGGACAAATCGTTCATGTTGGCATCAATGGCTTCCTCATTCCAGCGTTCTCGCGTCGCAGTTTCAATGTCATAAATCCACAAACTGAACATCGTAAGAAGCAATACGCCGAGTAAGAAAGTGAACACATATCCGAGTTCGGTTGCAGCTGCCTCTCGGTTTTCTTGCAAGCTGGATGTCTTCAAGCAATCACCTCCGAAACATGTGCATCGAGTGAGGAGATTTGTAGTGAGAATTGAATGGGTTCTCCTGCCGTATGCCAGACAGACTCAACGGTTCCAAAACCAGGGTCTGGGACCCAACCAACATAGTCTGTGAGAAGATCCAATCGTCCAGGATAAATGGTCCAATCTTCACTTGCCTCAAGACCTTGGGTCGAGGATGCAGCAATCGCTCCTCCATAGGGTTCAGCCCAACCACGACGAACCTCATAGGCAACATCACTTGCAAGCGATGTTCGCTTTGTTAGCGTCACCTCCATGGCGAGTACCCCTCCTCCCACTGCAGAGTCACTGGTCGGGTGAAGCGCTGGAATTGTTGCAGCGAAACGTGGACCCGGGCCACCTCTGTCAGCTGGTGCTACTAGGACGGTCGGCTTGTATTCTGGGTGGTTGGTCAGGACGGCTCCTCCACTCATGGCAACCTCCATTCCTGTAACAGAAGACTCAAACTCATAGACAAATCGTGAAATTTGCATGACCCAAGCGCTACCAATTGGAGTGTAAGGTTCCTCAACGATAAGGCCATACAGTTCGATGTGCAAACTCGCGGGATAATCTCCCTTTTTCCATGCTTCTTGCATGTCAGCGATACTGCGTCCACCCATGCTCACCCATGGCATGGTTAAATCGACCCATCCGGATGCAGTGACATCGATGGAGACACAGCGTCTTGCGCCATCGTGGATGCTGTCTTGAAGTCCAATCGAACCATGATCGGCGAAGGCATAGACGCCGTGACCTTCCTCGGTTTGAACGATGATTTCCTGATCATCAACGGAAACAATCAATGATTCACTCTCGTTCAGTACAGTCTCGTTTTCGGGAAGCGATGAGATATTCAATATCGATTGATATCCATTGCTTTTCAGTTCGAGATTGAATGTGTTCGTTGTGTTTGAATGAACTCGTAATCCAGACTCCATTCCGGTATCAACCGCTCCTATTTGGTACACGCCAACCGGAGAAGATGCTCCACTCCAAATCAC
>CEUM01131370.1_pt1 | contig 21444 bp, 15 predicted proteins | sample 356421 | NCBI WGS metagenome assembly CEUM01 (sample SAMEA2622716, study PRJEB7988) | marine metagenome | biome: marine biome (ENVO:00000447); feature: surface water layer (ENVO:00002042); material: "saline water (ENVO:00002010), including plankton (ENVO:xxxxxxxx)" | depth 5 m | reverse complement strand
CCGACAGCAGTTGCCGAGGTGCTAAGCAACCTTCCGACCTACCTCACATATATGAAGAAATCGGATGCCAACTTGCCTTCTGAACGTATCATGAAACGCTAGTTTCGTCATAATGAAGGCAACTTGAGAAGGTTCTGAGAAACGAGTGGTTCACCTTGGATTGGAGCAAGGATGCTTTTGGCTTCACCATATTGTCCCAATTGCGCCAATATTGCAGCATGAAGGTTGATGAAATGCGACTGTGACTTTTGTTCGTCTGCAACCATATTCATGAGACCGAGCGCTTTCTCTTCACGCCCACTCAAGAGAAGCGCTTGCATCAGATTGTAGAGCGGTTCTTGCCCTTCAGGATTTGTTCGAACAGCTTCTCGTAAGGAGAGGATTGCAGCCTCAAATTGGGTCGCTGCGTTCGAAACATCAACTGGATCGTTGGATTCCTGCATAGTGGTCGCAACTTGAAGCAAGGAGATTCCGTAGTTGTTCATTGCACCGACGTCGCTTGGCACGCTTGCGAGAACCCTCTGGAATGCACGGGCTGAATTTCGCCAATCTCCTTTCCCAATGGCCATAAAACCATCTTCGACGAGAGTTTTCAGAGCAGGATCGTTGGTCGATTGGACCGTCATTGCTCGAGCAGGATGCAAATCAAAAGGTGTGAACGTCTTTTCTGCGTATTCGACAACCTGAGGTTGACTGGTTGCTTCGTCAAAGGTATGTTCAACGTGGACAACGGTATCTTCAAGGTCAGAGAAAACAACTTCCACAACATCATCCTCAGGTGAATAAATGTCTTCAACGGAGGTTGTATCAACTGGAATCTCGGGCTGAACAACCACAGGTTCTTCAGTCACTGGCAAGGGAATGGCAGTAATCCGAATGGGTTCAGGGCTGGAATCTTCAGCAGGAATTTCAATCTCGATTGCAGGAATCTTGGGAAGTTCGGGTTCAGGTTCATCAACTGCGACTTCTGGAACGTTAGGTACTTCTTCAGCAATCGGAGCAGAATCAACCACCTCAGTTTCCTCGGTTTCAATTTCTACAGGAGGTTCAATGGTTTGAGCGACTTCGAAGGGGATACCGTCTCGGTGACTTCCAATCCCGAATGGAAGGCGAGAGACATTGGTTAACGATTCCCCACCAAAGCCGAAAGGAAGCGAAGAAGCAGGCGTTTTTTCTTCTTCAACAGGTGGCTCGATGCCTTCAAGATCGTACCAAGCATCTGCTGCATCATCCAAACCAGGTACTTCGGTTGGAAGAACCAAGTCTGCATCTTGAAAATCGTCTGAACGTTTCTGAATCTGCGAACCACATGCAGGACAAGAACCTCCTGCGAGGTAGAGAATTCCACAAACGCCGCATTCGTTCATGTTGACCCATATGGGCCTTCGTCTTCAAGTTCTTCAATCCAACGCTTTGATGGACGATTACTCTTCAGCATCTGCAACAACGTCGGACTTGCCAGAAATGATGACTGATTTGATCGCAGTCAGAATTTCTTCAGAATCATCATCAACAAGTGCTTCAGCGGGCGATTTTCCTTTAGCACGGCCTCGGGAATATTGAGCGATGATTCCGATGAGCGCTATACAGGTGAGAGCAATCTTCCATGTCGTGCCACCATCTTCGCCACCAACGACATAGACGAGAACCATGTAGAAGGTGACGATGAATGTCGAGAGAATCATAACAGGGAATCCAGCTCGGAAGAATTCGTTGAACGAGATAGGATAGCCGGCTTCTTCGGATAAACCCGCAGTGACAACATTCGCAGATGCGCCGATGAGCGTTCCGTTACCACCGAGGCACGCACCGAATGCCAGTGCCCAAATCAACGGTCCGAGATCAAGGTTGAGGTCAACAGAAAGTGTGAGCACAATTGGAATCATTGTTGCAGTGTATGGAATGTTATCGATAAATGCAGAAGCGATTGCAGAAACCCAGAGAATGATGACAACTGCAGCTGCAAGACGGTATTCTTCGCTGAACGCTTCGATACCCTTTCGAACGTAGCCTCCAATGTAGTCGATGACACCCATGTATTGCAACGAATGAACGAGGACAAAGAGACCAGCAAAGAAGAGCAGGGTGGTCCATTCAACGTGTTCCAATGGTTCTTCTAGTTCATGGGGATTTGTAGCAAGAAGCATGACAACGGCCCCTGCGAGCGCAACCCAGGAGACTGCGATGTGAACGACAGGGTGGAGGAAAAATCCGATGATGACGAGACAAAGGATTGTTCCACTGATTTTGAGGCCTTTCATGTCCTTAATGGCGTATTGGCGTTCAAGTTCGGTGATGTCACGATCTCGACGTCCGCTAAATTCGTCCTTGTAGAGCCAACGGATGAGCATGAAAGACGGGACGATTGTGAGCAAAATACCCGGCGCCATTTCGATGATAAAGTCGTTGAATGTGACACCTTCTGAGGCGAGAGCTGCAATGTCTGCATCCTTGTTTCCTTCAATAGCTGAAGGCGACATAGCAGATCCAATCATGATGTTTGGAGGGTCTCCAATCATGGTAGCTGCACCACCGATGTTCGAGAACAATACCTCTGAAATGAGAATCGGAATTGGCTTAATGTCCAACACCTTGGCGATTTGAATTGTTACAGGCGTGAGCAACAACATGGTCGTAACATTGTCAAGGAAGGCGGATAGAACGGCTGTAACTGCGCAAAGAATGACGACAAGCGTCCAGATTTCACCGCCACTCTTCTTGTAGGCTTGGACAGCAAACCATTCGAAAACACCTGTATGCGAGATGACACCGACCATCACCATCATCCCAAGAAGGAGTCCTATGGTTTCCCAATCGATCATTGTTGTTACAGCCTTGAGACTGAGCGTATCTTGGTTCGAATAGAAATTGAGTGCAATCACTGCAAGGAGGCCTCCAAGTGCAGCTGCAAGGGTTCGGTGGACAACTTCTGTAATAATAAGTGCATAGACAAAAAGAAGGATGCCGAGACCGACATACACCGCTTGGGTGTCCATCCCATCACGTATAGTGATATCGAGGTGAAGGTCATCTCCGCCACCAGCAGCAAAGCCACTTTGGACAAAGTACATCGTACCAACAACAATCAATGAAAGGAGTGCAATCAATTGTGCTGGATGACGTCGTGAGAAAAGGAGACTACCGCCCATGTCTGGTGGACCAACAATACCTTATTGAGCGTTGGGTTAACGATTGCATTAATTTTTCCAAAAAACAGCCACATTTCCTCGTGCGAAGATGACTTGGCACGAAGTTTGTTCTGCAAGATATGTCCATGCTTGTTTGAGATCGTCTCGTGAGAATAGACCGCGATTGACCTTTGCTTTGACCAAATGACGTGTTGCTAATTGGCTCTCAAGTTCTACGACCACTGCATCGGTTAATCCCGATTTACCGATGCGAATCGTTACCGGAAGTGAAGCATCTTTGGCTTCCCTCATGACCGAATCCGGAACACTCATTGTTGACACTCCATGCTGTTCTTGTAAGGAAGTCTACGAATGGAATTGCATGACAAACATTGAATGATTTTGATGCCATTTCGTAGTCGAACCCGACACGTTACACCATGAACCATCAACGAAGAGCAGACTCTACAAACGACCTCTTTGGCTTCGTTCGTAAACCGTAGCCGATGACGACGGGAAATTTTGTGAAGATGTGATGCGTAAAGTCGTCGATGTTCGAGTGGTTGATTTTGTACATCATAAATCAGGTTCAAGAGACGGTCTCTCGATTGGATAGCGTATTGTTGACGCTTCCCTTTCTGACGTTGACGCCGACGACTCATTTGTTCCACCTTACTCGAGTGCTGCAAGAAGATCCGTTGTAATCAAATCGATGTCTCTATCCCCGTCAACGACTGTAAACAATCCTGCATCTTGATAGTAATCTGCAAGAGGAGATGTCTGCTGATGATACGCATCCAGACGAGCCTTCACCGTTTCTTCTGTATCGTCAGCTCGTCGCTTTTCCAAGAAAGAACCGCACGCACAACCCGCTTTTGGCAATGGGTTGAATGTATCATGATAGACTGCTCCACAATTTCCGCAACTGAAACGTCCACAAATCCGTTCGACAATTCGTTCATCGGGAACATCGATTGCAAGGACGATTGATACTTCAACAATCTGTGCAAGAGCTTCTGCTTGAGGCACCGTTCTTGGGAATCCATCGAACATGACACCGTTCTTTGCATCATCTTCTTTCAAGCGATCTTCAATCAAATCGATGATGACTTGATCTGGGACAAGAGCTCCAGCATCCATGTATTTTTTTGCTTCCAATCCAACTGAAGTTTGCGCCTTAACAGCAGCACGTAGCATGTCACCAGTCGAGACTTGTGGCAAGCCAGTTGCATCCATCATTCGTTGCGCTTGCGTTCCTTTTCCAGCACCAGGCGGTCCAAACAATACAATGTTGAGCATGGTTGAACGTTCGACATCATGCATTTGAACGTATCACTTCAATCCCATGCGTTGCAAGTATTGTTCACCATAATGCGACCATTGTTCCATCGTCCAACCGTCGGGAAGCCCACCAGGAGGTAATGGTGGGCCCGTTGGCAACGATGGTACCTGCTTAACAGGCGTTGGTGGAAGTCCTGCTGGTGGAAGACCTGCGGGCGGACGACCTGCTGGTGGAAGACCTGCGGGCGGACGACCTGCTGGTGGCAAGCCTGCTGGTGGCGTTGCAGCAGGAATTGGCAAATCCATTGATTGCGCAAGAGCAGCAGCAATTTCATCTTGGGAGACTTCACCAGACGCCATATCGTTGACGGAGTGGCTGATATCAAGGGCTTCATCCCTTCGAGTGCCCAGATGATCAGGATTTGTGTGAGCGTTTGGAGCGACAAGATCAGTTCCATCATCTTCAATCGCTGCTGAAGATTTCAATCGACGAGCACCGACAACGAGGAGGATGACGAAGGCAGCGAGTAGTGGATAGGAGATGTATGGAGACATGTTAAGTAAACCACCCGATGATTGTTGAGCGCTGACACTGGTATCGGCAGAAAATTCGATGACTACGCCGGAATCTGCTGTGAAAATGACCACCAATTGATAGCGCCCGTCAGCAGCATCTACGTCTGGCTTAACCTTCGCAACAACTTCGATACCCTCACCAACACCAAGGTTCGTAACGCTCTCGGGACTTACTGAAGTGCTGCGGTCAGAAAGTACTGCACCATCTGGATCCCGTACTTCGACACTGAACGTTCCACTCAGTGGCTTGTTTCCTTCATTGATGAGAACAAAAGTCTGTTCGCCAGACCCGCCACGTGGAATAAACAACAGCGGTGCGTCCTCTGTATCGGTACTGATTCCAGCGAAATCACTCGATGGAACTTCGATTTGGAGCGTCAAAACTCCAGTAACGTAACGTTCATTGTTGCTAGCTTCGACATAAATCGGCAGATCAAATCCGAAGCCTGCATCGGTTTGGTTTGGAGGCAGAATCGCAAGAACCACATTGGCCTCTTTCAACACATCGACCTTTGTAGGTGGATTTGCAAAATTGATTGTCCAACCATCTGGTGCAATTCCCGTACTCCAGTTCAACTCTAAATCAGCATTACCAGTGTTGGCGACAACAAGGTTGACGAACGTAAAATTCTCAGAAATTTGTGTGGTTACTTCACTCGATTCTACAGCACGAAGATCGACATCAAGATTGTCGGAAACGATGATTTGTGTCTTGTTGGTTGTGAAATATTGTGACGTGTGTTCGACACGAAGCGTGTAGTTGTTTGAATTTCCTTCTCGAGCGGTTTCCGGCACGAGAAGCATCATCTGTACATCGGCAGATTCTCCAGCCAACAAATTAAATCCAAGATTGCTGCTACTCGTTTCACCATTGATGGAAATTTCACCCGCCCATTCAGGATTACCTCGAACGAGTGAGACTGTGAAATCCATGTCTGTATTCCCGTTGTTGGAAATGGTGTGATTGTAGTAAACAACATCGCCAGTATCCGCATAGACAGGTGCGGCCAGAGCGCCAGGTCCAATCGCCCCGCTCGGACCGTACAAATCGGCTTGGAAGGAGCGCAACTCTGAGACAGCCACATTGACCGTTTCTACATGGTTGAGCATACTATCGGTTGGGGAAGTGACAACGCATGTCACCTCATCGACAAAGCCAGCGGCTGGCAGACCATTGGCAACACCCGGAACAAACACATTCACGTCCATAGAGAGGTCTTGAAGGATGTTCAGTGGCTCAAATTCAAGCGATGAAGAATTGGAATTCCCGAGCATAATTTGCCATTGTGATTCAGACGTACAGGACATTGTGTATTGTGCTGCTGAGTTTCCGGTGTTTCGCACACCAATGGAAAAACCAGTGCTTTCACCAGGTTGAGCGGAGACGCCAACAGTTCCAGATGGCACAACATCAACCGAATCGACTTGACCAATCGTAAACGTGAGACGTTGGGTATGCGACACTGTCGGTTGGTTTTGATAACGTGCGGTGACATCGACTACGAATGTTCCTGCTCGTGCAAAGCGTTTTGTTGAACCATCGAGCGATGCTGAAACATCGTCCAAATCCAAGAGGAGATGGACCGTGTCGTTTTCCGTTCCTTGCCCACTGAGCGTAAATGGACCAGAGCCATTCACCGTTCTTGACCATTGGTCCTCAGGACTGTTGAGAAGCGCAGGATAGATCGGATCGGGTTCTTGGACACCAGATACCGTCAGACTGACTGGGCGCTCGCCAGTACCCTCATGGACAACAACAAACGGTAGCGACAAACCTGTTTCATTACGAACATCCATCTCGACATTTGCGGCCGCTTGACGTGCAGAGGATGTTTGAGGTATTGTCCCATCATCCTCAAGGAAGATCACGCGTAAACCTTGGGCTGTTACTTCGATGTCCATTTCCAGAACGTTGTTATTCGTGCCTGATACGCCGTCGTTGATTTCAACAACTTGGTTGCTGGTATCCAATGACAAACGGAGTGTATGGATACCAGTGGTTGCGAACTGTGCGAAGAATGAGACGGAATCCAGTTCACCTCCGTCCAGTGAAGAACGATTTGAATCATAGAGAATGGTCCCTTCTGTAATGTCCTCGAGTTGAATTCGATAAGCGCCCGAAGCAAGTGTTCCTTGGTTGTGCCAAGCAAGGGAAATCGCTACGAGATCACCGACCAATGGCGTTGTTGAGGAAGGAAGAATGCTGTTCGAGAAGGTGGTTAAATCAGCCTTTGGTATCAGTGTAGCATCAGCGGCTAATACCATGCTGTAGCGTTGTGAACTTCCACCTCGATGTTCGACCATAACCATCCATTCACCAGATTGTGTGCTCGTCCCAGCTGGTAATCGTACACGCTCGATGTTGTTCAGGGCATCAGCCGAACCCCCTGAAACGGAAATACCATTGGCGAAATTGTTTCCAAGATAGGTCGTTCCATCCGGAGCAAGGAGGATCAAATCAAGGTCGTTCATGAGGCGAGATTCTGATTGCGGAGCGTTGGCACTTCCTTCGGCATCACTCCATGCAAGGGTAAGATCGACACCCTTTGAAGCATCCATATCAAAGGAATACAAGAGCGAAAATCCTGCTTGCAATTCACGTGCATCATCGTGGAAGACATCCAGCATTGTACCGCCAAACGTTGGAGAAAGACTGTTTTCCAAATCGATTTGACCCCAACCTTCGTTGTTGTTCGGAATGTTTGGTGTACCAAGGTCTTCAGCACCGTTGATGAGCGTTGCTTTGATGAGACTTGCTGAGGGCTTGTTGATTCCAGCAACCTCTCGCAAATATTCTCGAGCAAGAGCAGCAGAACCACCGGCAACTGCGGTCGCTTGGGATGTTCCACTCAATTCCATGTACATTGAACGAGAGTTGCTGTGCGTTCCCGTCGCACAAACTGAACCAATCGCATTCCGGGCTTCTTCTGCTCGTCCAGAGCAAATGCCTTCACCAGGGGCGACGAGATCAGGTTTGATTCTGCCATCAAGCGTTGGCCCTTGAGAGGAAGATGCACTGACGCTACCATTGACGCTTGAACCAATCGATAACACGTTCTTTCCAGTACCGGGTGCTGTAATTTGAGAAGCACCGCTGGCTCCATTATCACCAACTGAAAAGACTGGTAGGAGGTAAGGATTGTTGGAAACGTATTGGTCTGCCGATCGAGAATCTGCAGTATAATAGCCGAAGTTGCCATTTGAACCCCAGGCGTTTACAGCGACACGTGCTGTTTTGACCTCAGCATCTGCAAACAAATCGTAGATTGACCCTTGCCGACCAAAATATCCAGTAGGGTCGTGCTCTAGTGCATACATCACAAGGTTTGCCTCGGGGGCAACACCTGTCGTTGATGCATCAACACTACCGTCTCCCAAAACTGTGACTGCGATGTGCGTACCATGGCCACTGTTGCTGTCGATTGGTGATGGATCAAGCCCGTATTGTGTATTGATGGCTGCAACTCGGCCAAAGATATCTGGGTGGTCATTATCGAGACCCGTATCCATGATTGCAATGGTTTCGCCAGAGCCGTTCAGACCCAATGAAGATGATGCTCGAACCGCAACAGCTCCAACTTCGGTTGCTGCAAGATTGTTGTGAAGCATCAAGTCGAATGTTTGTTGAACAAACAATACATCATCATGCGATGCACTCATCTGCAGTTGTGATGGCGTGATTCCATCATCGTACAGTGCTTCGCACATATCCAACGAACACCAAGCATTCGATGCACCGTTTCGGACAAAGTCGGCAGAAAGTTCAGCCAAATTTCCCGGAGCAACATCCGATGCAAGCACATAATGGACAATTCTGCTACCGAGTACATCACTCGTTGTGCGCATAAAAGGAGCATATTCGCCAACCCAGCGAACATTGTCTTCCAACATGAGCGACTCAAGATACGTTGAATCATGCATTCGAACGATGTATACACCTGGACTTTGACGTTCTAAGATATTGAACTCAAATGCAGTGGACAGGTGATCGATGATTGAACCATCGTTCGTTGAAAGTTGGAGAAGATACAGTGAACCAGAATCCTTCCAAACGGGATGGATGTCACTAAAATCACTGAGGAGCGGGTCGAACGACAGCCCAGCCAAGTGAATCGTTGGTTGTAGTTCCTTCAGCGTGACAACCTTGGTCAATGTTGGTTCAAGGGATTGCCAATTCGAATCCAAAACGTTGTCATGCGCTTGAATGACAGTCGCATTTGGCGTGGACGATACGGCTGGAACAATCAACGAGAGAAGAAAGATGGACAACAGGAGATAACACCTGCGACGCTCTTGCATACCTTGCCGACCGCAATTGGGTTTTTGAGGATGCGCCTATATTGATTACAGCCCATTGTAGGCCGAGATGGCATTATCGGTTTTTTCAACCGATCTTTTCCAGTCTCCTTCAATGCCCATTAAAGCACGTATTGCGTCAACATTTTCTGGGATCACATCCGATTCCTGATGGATGGCTTGGAAGTAATACAGCGTGTTGCCATCGAGTTTGACGCCGTCTTCCCAAACAAAAATTTCGTGGAGGTCACCCCACTTTCTCCCAATATCTCTTGAAAACTCCATCACTTCAGCAGTGGTAGTGATGCCCGTCTCTGCACCGTTCATAATGAGGACTCTGGGTTGTTGTGACCAGAGTTCAAGGACAGATTCGGTCGTCATCCCATGACCTTCTGGTAGCGTGGCGACGATGGCATGAACGTGCATGATGGTCGTCGGAACTGCAACCGCTAATGAATTAATAGCGATTTCAGGACGAATCGTCATGACATCGGGGCCATGGTGACTGGGTACTTTGAGAACTGGCTTGATGGCATTGATCGGCCCTTTACTTGAATCACCTGGATCAGCAGCACGACGGATCATGGTACACTCGACTGACAATGAACCGCATGCATGGAGGAGTGGAACAAGCGTCCTTGACAACCCCGTTGTGTTGCACGAGACGACACGCGTTCCTTGGACGTTCATGTTCTCTGCGTGATTGCCACTCGAAGTGTAGGACATCTCGGTCATTGCATGCTTTTCTCCGCCTTGGAAAATCCATTTAACACCTGCATTTTGGTAAATTTCCTTGTTTTGTGCGCCAACCTTGCCTGGTGAACAGTCAACAACAACATCAGCGATCGAAAGAAGATCGGAAAGACCACCCTTGCAATCGTAACCAGCAGGGGCAAAGGCTGCAATCTTTTCTTCTGCATCGTATGTGCAATAGAGAGGATAGCCTTTGCGAACTGCGAGATCGCAACCAAACGAAGGGCGTGTTTTGGTCACGCCGACAATCTCCATATCGTCTTGTGCGTCGATTGCATCTGCAACCCGTTTTCCAATTGTTCCATACCCATTGATTGCGACCTTAACGACCATACTGCTCAACCCTTCGGCATGGCTGAATATCCATAAACAGTTCGTGAGGGCGTAATCAGAAAGGAATTCGGATTTTAGCGACATGCGAACAAGAGGGTATTTGACCGACCTTTGACACCGATGAATCATGGCGGGTCCTGCCGACGTTGTTGAACGCTCTATGAGCATCAATGCAAAGTTTCTCCCTCGCCTTGAAGCAGCTGTCGAACAAAATGCATTGCTCCGAATAGGTTGGACAGGTTCGGGCGAAGAAGTTCCCAAAAATGGTGAGGTCGGCCTCTGTCCAGCAATGCCTGAAGGTGCCCGAATCCGTGCGTTGGGTAAACTTGGTTCGTGGACTAGTTCCTTTGGCCATGGAGGACAATTCGATCTTGAAGGTGATGCAGGTGCATTTTTCGGCGCATACAATCAAGGTAGTACAGTATCGGCAACCGGCTATGCTGGACGATGTGCTGGTTTCATGATGCAAGGTGGTCAACTGTCATCAGGAGATGGTGCTGACGACGATCTTGGCATGTTCATGAGTGATGGTTTCATCTTCGTCAAAGGAACGGTTGGACAACGCGTTGGCAATGGGATGACAGGTGGAACAATCGTTGTACAAGGCGACGTCGGTGACGGTGCAGGTTGTGCGATGAAAGGTGGAAAAATTATCATCGATGGACGGTGCCCTACGCCTCCTCAAGGAACGCTCTTACGCCCCCTCACAGCAACGGAATTAAAACAAATCAACAAACAACTTGCGTCCTTTGATACGGTCTTAGGGACGGATGCGTTTTGTCTTGAATCGAGTGGTAGTGTTGAATATCACATCGACAACTCAACCGTTTCTTCTGGCGATTTATCCAGTATTGCGATTACACCAATGGAAGAACCTCCTCTCATCGAAAACCATGATGTTGACACCGCTGCGCTTATTTTTGGAGCAGAAGAAGAATCACCACCAGTTCTGTTGCCCTTACCAATGCTACCTTTCATTCCAAATGGGGAACTTCTCGTTCCAAAGGAAAAGAGTTCTTCCGGTCGATTGTCCCAAATTCAAACACAGCCATTCATGGTCGAGGAAAATCCACGACCAATCGATGTCCTACTCCTGAATCTCCGTAGCCTATGCGATCTCTCCCAACATGGACGAGGTGTCGCTGGCATCTGCATCGATTTTGATAGCCTCCCTGCTTTGAACGACGAAGAATTGGACGGTCTCTTCGTCATCCTACGAACGCTTTTTGGTCTTGAATTGCCTATTCTTGCCTGCCAAGGCATCGCTCGCATACAAGCCCTTCACAAGCGTGCCGTCTATCACAACCTCCAGGTTGCCGTTTCTCGAATTGAAGATGGAACAGGCATACCAGAAGCAGCAACGTTGCCGATTGTTGGGCGTTCTGTCAAAACCAATCTTGAATCGACTTCGACCACGGCCGCTCTGGAATTTGGTTTCACATGTGACGCACATGACATCATCGTTGCTCGTTGTGCTGGTGCGCAATTTGTCGTTACTCAGCCACCTGTTCTTGACACTGAGGATATGGAATACTGGTTGCAAGGTCTAGCACTTGATATGAAACGAATCCTCCGGCAAATTGGCGTGGAATCCATCGATCAAGTTCAACGTGCACACCTTCGAGCATTGGATTATGATACAGCAGCCATCAGTGGCTTGCGGATGGTTGGCTATGAGCGCCCGTTACCACATTGGTTTGCAAAATGAGGTGAAACAATGCCAACAATATCCGTAGAACAATCCCTTCTTGCGAGCCTTTTGTCAAGGCATGGATGTGAACATGATATCGCAGATGTGGACCAACGATTACCACTTCTTGGCACCGATATCGATCGTTGCGACAAGGACGTACTCGATATCGAAATTTTCCCAAACCGGCCTGATTTACTCAGTGCTGAAACATTGAGTTTTGCAATGCGCGGATTCCTTCACAATCAACCAACTTTACCGAATGAAACGCTCGAATCAAGCGGCATCACCATGTCCGTTGATGCAGAGATTTCGTCCATTCGACCTGTTATCTTAGGCGCTGTGGTTCGTGGCCTGAGCATGAAAGATGATGATGAGATGGATGCATTCATCAAACAGTTGATGGATCATCAAGAGAAACTCCATTTTGCACTTGGAAGAGGTCGTAGGCGAGCGAGCATCGGCGTGCACGATCTTGCAACACTTCATCCTCCATTCACAGTCAAAGCTGTTGATCGAAGTCATGCGTTTATTCCTTTAGCCATGGACAATGAAATGACCATCGATGAAATTCTTTCCTCACATCCAAAAGGCGTCGAATATGCCCATCTCTTGGAAGGAATGGATCGTGTACCGATCATCGAAGATTCAAAAGGCGCAGTTCTCTCCTTTCCACCCATCATCAATGGTGCGCATACGACTGTTCAATCGTCAACTCGCGACCTGTTCATCGATGTGACCGGATGGGACAGGAGAGCATGTGAATCATGTCTGATGCTCGTTACACTTCAAGCAAAAGAACGAGGTGGTGAAGTCCAAACCATTCACCTTACCGATTGTAACGGGGATGAAGAAGTGCTTCCGAATTGGGCGCCTGTTCATCACCGTGTTCCTGCAAGACTTGTTTCCACCATTCTTGGTCGCGAATTAAACGAGGATGAATTAGCCAATGCCATGATTCGAATGGGAGGTTCGTATACAGGAAGAAGCCCTGCTACGAATGAAGAAATCAGCGACAATGAATCCATGCAATATGCAGGCCCAGGAGAAGATATGCTTGGCTTTGATATGCCTCGTTGGCGATTTGACTTGCTCCATCCGGTCGATATCGTCGAAGATTTGGCGATTGGACATGGGTACGAAGATCTTGGAACTGATGTTCCGAAAGCGCCGATGAACGCAATTCCACGTCCTGATGATCACCTTCGTCGAAGGATTCGAACGTCGATGCAAGGTATGGGCTTCATGCAGATTCAATCGCTCACGTTGTCCAATGATTTCGATCAATTCGAACGAATGCGTTGGAAACCGTTCAATGCCATTACTCGAATTACCAATCCAATTACGCAAGACCATACCATGATGCGCCATTTCCTCCTTCCTGGGCTGATGAAATTGCTCTCATCAAATCGCCATCATGATCTACCCCAATCGGTCTATGAACTCGGCACAGTCGTTCGTGACCATACCAACATGGACCGTTTGGCGTTCTTAACCGCAGAACGAATCGGTGGATTTGCATCGATACGCGGCCGTATCCAAGCATTCTTGCGAGATATTGGTGCAGAAAACGTCGTCATTGAAGCACTTCCTGCGAACGAAGGCCCATGGCTTGCCGGTCGGGCTGCTCGAGTCTTACTCGATGGAGAATGGGTCGGTTGCTTTGGAGAAATTGACCCAACCATTTCCGAATCATTTGAATTACTCGTTCCACTCAACGGGGCAGAATTTGATGTTGAAGCGCTCAAATCGACGATTACCGATCCTGTTTGATGAGAACCATGTGCGGCCGTTTTGCCTATCGTGGAGAACAATGGCCAGACCTTGTAGAGGACTTACAGAAGCCAGTCATTGAACCCAATTTCAACATCGCTCCAACCAACAATACGCCCGTTATCCATCTGAAGGGAGACGAACTTAACATTACGTCAATGCAATGGGGCCTCCGGCCTTCATGGAGTAAGAAGAGTACGATGGAACCAATCAATGCACGCATTGAAACCATCGAGACAAAACCAATGTTCAAGGATGCGTATGAACAACGACGTTGCATCGTTCCAGCAGATGGATGGTATGAATGGATGACAACACCAAGAGGAAAAGTTCCGTTCTACCATAAACCATCGGATGATGCTCTTCTCCTCATGGCAGGAATCTACGAGCATTGGCGTGATGAACATGGTACGTTGAATACGTTTAGTCTTCTAACAAAAGATTCCACACCCGATGTTTCACATGTTCACAATCGTATGCCGGTTCTCATCGAAGCAAACAATGCCAATCAATGGTTAACACAAAAGGAAACGCCGTCGTTCACCTCGAGATTAGAGGTCTTTCCAGTAGGTCGGGAAGTGAACAAAACTTCTGCGAAAGGACCACAACTCATCCAAAAATTGCGAACGCTCTTCGACTGATTAAGCAAAGGGCGTGTATGAACCATCGTCATTTTTGACATAGGGTGTTGGCTCGAATTGACCATCAGTTTTTTTCTTGTAATGGTAACCATCCGTGTGATGTACCCATTCAAACGTTTCTTCTTCAGAAGATTCAGTTGGTTGCGTTGATTGATCGACAACGCCATCGTATTCTTCGGCAAGATTTGTTGATGCCGAAACCGTTGTATCACCGCTTCCAAATAATGCAAGCGCATCTTTGTAGGCTCGATCATCCCTCTCCTGTGGGGCTGAATGTTTCTCAGAATGAACCTCCTCACCTTTGCGATAAACTACGGGCTGTGGAGGAGCCTCGTCGATTTCATCGTCGTTTTTCTTTGAACGCTTGAAGGGCCAAAAGGGTGGCATGACCATCGCTTCATGTTTCTCTTGATATTTGTTTTGAAGTATTGGAATCAAAATGCCGAGTGCTTCAAAACCAAAGACATTGTAGGCACGCTATGGTCAAGAAGCAAACAGCGTTTTGGCTATGTGTTCTTCTTATCTTCCCCATGTTCGTATCTGCAAATGCAACATCAATGACATTGACGCCTGCTGAACATTATATCGCATATCCAGGTCAAACGGTCCAGCAACATATCGATGTCACCTATACTGGGACTTCGGGCACGACACTCAAACTCGACCTGGAAACACAATATCTCAGCCACGTAAGTGGCAATGGTCAAGAAATCGTATTTGATGATGGCGAGACGCAACGGTTCATCTGGACAATCACACTTCCACAAGCAACACAATTTGGAACGGATACGATGAGAATCAACATTATCGACACGTCTGATCAATCAAATCAAAGCGTCGATGTTGGACTCAAGGTGACCGGACCATCCGATTTCCGATTCGGAAACACACAATCATCGAGCTTTGTCGTCGACCCAGGCATCCGTACAAACGTTGCAACCAACATCACGAGTAATGCAACATTGGACGATGAGATAACATTCAGCCTTCAAACAGATTCCAACTGGAATTGGGGCTGGACAATGAGTGAAACCAATGGACTAACCTCCAGCCTTACTCTTGCAACAGACACCATGGATTTTGTTCGGATATGGGTTGATGTGCCCGAGGTTATTGATGGTGCTCCGCTTGCAAACCAAGGACCTACGTTTCGACTCGTCGGTACATCAGGTCTGGATTATGTCAACATTGCCTGGGACTTTACGCTTGAAGTCAGTGAATTCCGTAATGCAACAATTGATGTCGTTCAAAGCAATGTGACAGTCGCACCAGATGCGAATACGCGTGTTGATGTTCTGGTCCGTAACAACGGAAATGCGCCCGACACCATCGCAATGACACTTGGTAATGTAGTCATCAACGATCAAACCATCCAAGAAGATAATGCTGACCGAATATCTGCCAATGGTTGGACTGTTGCTTTGTTTAATGCCTTTGAGGATGTTACGCTCATGCCCAATGAATCACGTGTTGTGGAAATCGGTGTAGAATCTCCTGCACTCACATCAGGCACGATATCCGTTGATTTAGTGCTCCACCCAACGAACTTCCCGTTCCGAACCGTTCGACAGACTGCAACCGTCGATATTGCTTGGGAACGTGATGTTGAAGTCAGTCTTGTTCCTGTCGATTGCACCTATTTGCAACCAAATGCAACATGTACTGGTATGATCGATGTGCGAAATGTAGGTAATTTTGCTGATTCCATTGTTGTTGAACCTGTTTCAGCACCAGATTTTGTGACCGATGTTAGCAGTCAGGATTCAGCATTCCAACTGCAACGATACGAAGAAACGTCCTTCCAAGCGATTCAATTCAACATCGAAGAAAACGCCACTGCATATCAGCAAGGTTCCATTGAGTTCGATGTTCGACTCAACAATGGCCCGCTTATCGAACGATTCAGCATTCAGACAATTGTAGCTCCCAACGTAGCATGGACATTCCTCGATGGATCGAATGAAGTCGACTCACGAGGCGTTGTGAGTTTTGCTGTACAACTTCGAAACGATGGTAATTTGGAAGACGGTTTAATCGTTCAACTTCAATCATCGCATTCAACAAACTCTGGATTGGCATTGCCAGAAGGCGCCATTACTGAAGGTGATGCAGATCCGCCTCGTACTTTTGAAATGAGGGGCCTACCCCGAGAGGCCAATTTCACGCTTCGAGGGACTGCGGAATTACCAACCGAGCAAGCAGGAAATGGAACGCTTGTTCTCGATATTGTTGTCCGCTCAATCTTTGATCCTGATACTGAATTTATCTACACGATTGAAGAGAACTTTACAGGAAAGCAGTGGCAAACAACGTCCGATGAGGCATCCTATTCATTTTCTGAATTTGTTGAAGATGCGGTTCTCATCATCAAAGGTTGGTGGCTCTTTCTTGCAAGTATTGCCGTTGCTGGCATCGTCCTTAACAAAGCGGTAAGGGATCGAATCCAACGCAATGAGCACGATGCTCTGCTCAAACAACTGGAAGAAAAACCCGAAGAGACGGAAGAGGATTGGATGGAGAAATTCAACAAACCATCAACGCAACCAACCATTGCAGAAAGTCCAGCGATAAGTCCGGAAGCATTCACAAAGGCATTCCAATCACAATCCAACCCCTCAGTACCAGCGATGATGCCCTTACCCGAACCAATACGTGATGCTGCGACAACTGTGCTCGATCATCATGACATCGCCTCTCAACGAGCAACGATGGATGCCATTGCATCGGACATCGTCACCAAAGGTGTGTCACAACCGCATCAAGATAATCAGAACCTCGAACCAAGTCATGCTGTTACGGACCGAACCATTCGACACGAAAATCCTGACCTTGAACCTCGTTCAGAAACAGTGGAGAACGTTCCACTTCCCTCGAAAACCATTGTCGATGATGATTTTGATTTGTGAGTGATTGTATGCGAATCGTTGGTGTTGATGAAGCAGGCCGAGGCCCGGTGCTTGGACCACTCGTTGTTGGTTTGCTTTCCATCCCTGCTGGCGATGAGGGCATGTTGGTTGAACAGAACATTTCGGATTCAAAACATCACTCTGCCAAACAACGTGAAGAGCAATACGAATGGATTCTTCAGCAGGCTGAAGAACGTGATTGGTACATCGATACCATCGTTTGCCCACCAAGCAAAATCGATCAAGGAGTTGCTGGTGAAGGATTAAACATCCTTGAAGTCGATTTATTCGCTTCAATTCTCAATCGTCACAACAAACATCACGACACACCTTGCACCATCATGTTGGATGCTTGTGATGTCAACGAACAACGATTTACCAATCGAATTACAACACGAATGACGAACTGGCCGAGGGAAAATTCGACCATTCACTCCGAGCACAAAGCCGATGCAAACCATCGAATTGTTGGAGGTGCCTCAATCATTGCGAAAGTCGTTCGGGATCGAATCATGGATGCGTTGCAAGATTCATTGGGTTTTGCGATTGGAAGTGGCTATCCGTCCGACCCAAAGACGGTTGCAGCGTTACCAAATCTGATTGGACCAGAAGAAATTCATCCAGATGTTCGTTGGTCATGGGCGACTGTCAAACGCTTTTGGGAAGAGCATTATTCAACACCGCTGCCAAAACGCGAGTTGGGTGAAGGTACATTGTTCTCGATGTAATTTGAAGCAACGTATTCATGAATAATTAGCCTCAGGGATGAACATGGCCTGGACGCCCGACGAGGACACCCAACAGATGATTTGGCATCTGGCGCTTCAGAATGCCTTTGAGTATGAAGGAAAAGGCGCTGTTGGTTCAGTCATTGGACGTATCATGAGTACACGGCAAGACTTGCGTCAATTTGGAGGGCAAATTAGCCCCCTCGTCGCCCAGTCTGTCCAAAAAGCCAACAAACTCGCTCAGGATGAAGGGCTCGCCTACATTGAAACGATCCTGGCAGACGAAGCACCTCATCTGCTTGAGGGACGAAAGAAGCAAGAGAAAAGAGAAGGCCTACCGGACCTCAAAAATGTCGATGACATCAAACCTGTATTCCGATTCGCACCGAATCCAAACGGTCCACTCTCCTTTGGACATGCACGAGGTGTCGTCATCAACGGAACCTATTCCAAAGAACATGATGGAACATTTATCCTCCGCTTCGATGATACGGATACAACAGTCAAACCACCTTCACTCTCTGCTTACGATTTCATTCCAAAGGAGGTCGAATGGCTCCTTGGTCGTCCAGCAGACCGAATTGTTATCGCAAGCGATCGCATTCCGGAATATTATCAACATGCAGAAAAGATGCTCAATGAAGGATTTGGTTACGTTTGCAAGTGTTCTGCAGAGGCGTTCCGTGCGTTTCGTGAATCAAAATCAAACTGCCCATGTCGAGACAAATCTGTTGAAGAGAACATGCGTGATTGGAACAAGATGTTGGATGGAACCTACAAGCCAGGGGATGCGGTTGTTCGAGTCAAGACCGATATGACGCTGAAAAACCCTGCATTACGAGACTGGCCAGCTCTTCGAATGCAAGATACCATTCAAAATCCTCACCCACGACCAACCATTGCATCGACGTACAAAGTATGGCCGCTTCTCGATTTCCAAAGTGCAGTCGAAGATCACTTGCAAGGTGTAACACACATCATTCGTGGAAAAGATTTGATGGATTCAACAAGAAAGCAAACGTTACTCTACGAACATTTTGGATGGACCTACCCTGAAACAATTTATTGGGGTCGCGTCAAAGTTCACGAATGGGGAGGCTTCTCGACGTCAAAGATGCGAGCATCCATCGAGAATGGTGAATATGAAGGATGGGATGACCCAAGACTTCCAACCATCCAGGGATTGCAAGCTCGTGGTATTCAGGCAAATGCACTTCGAAACTTTTGGATTGAATTGGGCGTAACGCAGAAAGACATCTCAGTTCCACTTGCAACCCTGTTTTCTCACAATACAAAGATGATCGATGATGATGCTCCACGTCTTTCCTTTGTTCGAAATCCAAGCGCAATCGATTTGGACGGAGAGATACCTGAAAGCGTCACACTTCCACTTCACCCAAATCATCCAAACAAGGGGGTTCGAACCATTTCGTTGAATTCTCCAACGGTTTACATCGAATCCGATGATGCAGATGGATTGTACAGACTCAAGGAGTTCGCAGATATTGAAGCGAATGGAATCCTCGGTTCAATCGAACGTTCTGACAAGCGCCCAATCATCCATTGGGTTTCCCAATCGACATCGAAAGAAGCAACATTGATTATTCCAGATCAGGAAGAAATGCAACACATTTCAGGACGAGTTGAATCAAACGACCATCCTATTGGAACGATTGTTCAACTCGAACGCATTGGCTATGCAATCATCACAAAAGATGGCTATCTATTGATGCATGAATGAACATATTCTTTAGGATATTTGAGAGAGGGGAATCTATGGAAGTCGACATTGAGACACTCATTGGAGGAATTTTCTGTCTTGGATATGTTGTTTATGGCGCGTTGGTAAAGGGCGGATTTTGGAGACAAAATTGGACCAATAAAGGAGGAAGATGGGTTTCGGCTGCTGAAGGACCGATCTTCTATATCTTGATGATTCTTCTATTCTTGACACTTGGTATTGTGTTAACGCTTGAAGGATTGAAGATAATTTAGGCAAATCAATGTTTGACAAGAACAAGAACGACTATTCACAAGGGTAGCGATGTATATGGCCCACTGCGAACCCTTCGATTCAGTTTTATTGCCCTAGTGGGTCTTGTGTAGAATCTCTTTGATACAGGCTGACTGAATAGACTTAATCTATGAAAAAAACCAATTTACTAATTAGACCTCATCCCCGTCGCTATCAATATCACATTCACAGTAATTACACCAGTAGTAATCTCCTCCTGGATCCACGACGTCATTGGAATCTCCACACCCATTACAAGTTGGAACCCAATCATCATCATCATCATCATCATCACCATCTCCATGCCGTGCACAACCATTTCCATCACAGCAATTTCCACATTCTCCATATGCGCAATCTTTGGCTGCTAAGTACTCATTGCAATTCGAACATTTGTCAGAATTATTGGCTGAATCAGTATAGCCTTTGCCAGTGATTATTGCGCCATGTTGCGCTGCATATCGCTCTAGGTCTTCTCGTGAGTTAATTTTTGTATCAGATGGGTTAGGAGCGAAGTTCCCTTTGTATATGCTAACCTCAATCACTCGCCCAGCATCATCGTAATCATCGTCGTCATCGTCATCACAAGTTGGACACGGATCAGACATGCAATCTCCATCTTCATCTATATCATGTTCACAATGGTCACACCAATAATAATCACCGCCAGGGTCGCTTACATCACTAGAATCACCGCACTTGTTGCACGATGGGACCCAATCATCATCATCATCATCATCATCATCATCATCATCATTGCCATCGAAATCAGGGTGGTATCCGTGATCGAGTAAAGTCTGTGTTGCTTTTGATTTGGGTGACAATTTCCATACATGTGCTCTTTCCTTGTCGATTTTTGCATTCCCGTGGAAATCGACCAAAAAATAACATTGTACTTGATCTTGGTTTGACGAATGTCCAAAACATCTTCCAGCGATTGTAGATCTTGCTAAATCAGGTCCCGAATCTGTAAAATACACACCTGGGCCATATTCATCCCTGCCTCCAGAACCTGGGACTAAGTCATGTGGTTCAAACCCAAAGAACCAAGTCATGAAACTCTGAAATATGTTGCTTTTTCGTATGATTTGTTTGTACGTCTCTTCATCAGTCCAGTGGTAATAACTCGTCAATTAGAACCCTCCTTTTCGTAAATCATTATCTCACAATCAATGCCCGAAAAAACCTCTTCCATCTCTGGCTTGACTATATCCCATGATAGACCTCCTAAACCACACCCCAAACGAGGGATTGCCACAGATTTTATTCGCTTCATTTCTAGAAAACGCCTCAGTTCATTACATCCAGAGATGACCCACTCTATT
>CEUM01018284.1_pt1 | contig 21579 bp, 14 predicted proteins | sample 356421 | NCBI WGS metagenome assembly CEUM01 (sample SAMEA2622716, study PRJEB7988) | marine metagenome | biome: marine biome (ENVO:00000447); feature: surface water layer (ENVO:00002042); material: "saline water (ENVO:00002010), including plankton (ENVO:xxxxxxxx)" | depth 5 m | reverse complement strand
TTCCAATATTCAGCAAATGAAGATTCGATGAGTCAAAATGAATCTCGAATGGTGGAATGGGCTCAATCCAATGATGCGGGAGACAATACAATCCCTGTCTATGTGTCTTGGCAATTGAATGAGCGCATGTATGGCGATTTACAAGGCCTTGACAAGCAAGAAACCAGAGACAAATATGGCGATGAACAAGTGCACATTTGGAGGCGCTCATATGATGTTCCTCCGCCTAATGGTGAGTCTCTAGAACTCACTGCCGCGCGAACAATACCTTATTTGCAATCAGAGATAAATACCTCCCTAGCAGAAGGGAAAAACGTGTTTGTAGCAGCGCATGGAAATAGTCTACGCTCAATTGTAATGAGCATTGAGAATCTTTCCAAAGAAGAAGTCTTGAATCTTGAAATTCCTACAGGTCAACCTATCGTTTACGAGTGGAGCGAGGGTAACTGGCAACGCCGGTGATTATTTGACAAGTCGAGCCTGGATTTGGGCCCCTGCATTGTATGTCGCAGGGTTGTTGTTGATGAATCTGCTATCAATTCCGCTAGCACCAGAAGGTATGCCTGAGGATTGCCCTGAAAATTCGGGTAATTGCGAGCGCCGCCAAATTATGCTCGATGTCAGCGAAGAAGAATTGCATGAGGCAATGGAAGAATGGGCGGACACACGTATATTCACTGCATCTTTCAGTGAAGGACATATTGTTGACAGAACTCTTTTGATGCAATTTCCTGATGATGTAACCTATGAGAACAAGTGCGGTTGGATTGAGGTTCAGAGTGAATCACGAATAGGTGGCTCAGACTTTGGAGTAAATGCAGATCGTTTGGATGACTTGGAGGATTTCTTGGAATCTTACGATTTCAAAACCACTTGTCAGTAAGCGATTCCGTCATCGTTAACGAAGACAACGTTTACACCTAAACCCGCTTTATGAAAAGCAATCAGTTCCAAAGAATGGATTCTATGTCCGGTTGGAGCAATACCCAAGACCTGGCGCTTATCCTTTCTAGAAAACCAAGATTTTTTCTCGCCAATGATTCTTCTCTCTCCTTCAATATCTTCGAACCAAGGCAGTGGTCCTTCGGGAGAGAATTGTATTCCTAGAATTAGGTCGACACCATCAGTTGATTGAGCAGCATCCGCATCTGCGCCGCTTGGGATTGCAGGGCAATTTGGATGAGTGTGTAGCCAGTGAGTAAAGCGACCAGCTCTTGGGCCTCTATCATTACCGAAGACTTCGTCAGTCCATTCCTCAGGTAAGTGGTGCACGGAGAAGGAATCTCCTCTATTGACCATCTTGGCCTCATGGATTCGATAGCCTTGACCTGCGAACAGATTTTTCGTTTGATTGGAGCCTTGGAATTCAACCTCAACCTCGGGCAAATTCCTATCTCTAGAAACATCGAGCCCAACCAAAATTTCATCTGGTAATGACTTGAACGCCCATTCTAGGATATCCTCCAATATTCGAGCAGGGAAGTGAACCTGAGCGACATACTCGTCTCTTCTATTGTGAGATTCATCATTGTAGATGGCGACAGCATCTGCCAACCAGTCGCTCACCATAGACGTCCGATGAAACACTTAGTCATGAATAAGTCGCAAAAATTGGTTTTCCGGGGAAATCTTTGAAAAACCAAAACCCACACATTCTCTCCATGGCGAAGAAGAAGCGCGGCTTTGGACGAATCTTCGGTGCTATTACCGGGAGTCCATACGAACGCTTGCTGAAGCAAGTCGACAAAGTAGTCGATGAAGCGGATAGCGATAGAGCACTCGCTAAGACCTTGAGAAAGTTGGTTAAGACCGTAGGTCAACAATATGAAGAAGGCAACATCGATGATGAAGAGCACGATTTAGTAATCGAAGCAATAGAAGAAGTCGACCCAGAAGGCCGTTCATTCTCTAGGTTAACAGATGACAGTGATTCATTTTATGACGATGGAGATATGCCAGATTCTCCAGAACTAAAATTAGGCAAGAGAAAGAATTTGGATGATTTGATGAAATCTCAAGGAAATGAATTCACAGGTTCATTTGGAAGGGATGAGTTCGAAGAGTTCAGACAAAAAATGTCAGCTGATTTCTATGCAGATTCTGACGATGCCATCGCTGCAGGTGACCACCAGCATGAGATTAGAACTCAAAACCGAGTATTCGCTGATGCTGAGGAAGGTATCACTCAACTGAAGAAAAAGATGGCAGAAGAAAGCGGTCTTGAAGATCCAAACGCCGTTGAAGAAGAAGAGGATGAGAACTACTACACCGATGACGACGGCATCGAATGGTGGAAAGACGATGATGGCTATTGGTGGTACAGAGAGCCAGGTCAAGACGATTGGCAGCCTCACGACTGATTCCAGATTTCTAATTCTGGAACACTGAATTTGACAATTCCAATATCAGCTCCAGCGACTAGCATGGCATTGTTGGCCATACTTGCAGAACTCATCGCAACGATAGTTCTGGGTCTTTGTACATCGGACGAAAGCAATCCTTTCAGCACATCTAATCCCCTTGTTGGTGGCATGTAATGGTCTAGCATCAAAATATCAGGAGTATATTCTGAAATCCTCTCAAGGTAGTTTTGTGAGTCCCAATATTGTTTGAACACAATATTCTCTAGGTTAACTCCACCGCTAACCAGCAAGGCTTCGATGTCAACAGAATCCTCGAAGGCCAGCACCTTCATTCCACAACATCCCACCAATTTGGAACTTCAAACCACTCAGGCGCGGTTTCTTCATCACGGTCAATCAATGGTAAACTCAGTACTGAAGAAGAATCGATGTTCACTTGCATTCCAATTGCCGCACAAGCACTTGGCAAGTAATCCATGCCCATCTCAGTCAATTCAATGGTAATTTCATTACCAGCAGGGACGATTACGTCCATTGGGTTGAACTCCATCTGCATGTTGTAAGTAGTAAGAGGGGAAACGGTCTTTGCTTCATATCCTCCGTCTCGATATCTAACGTCCATTGTAGCGTGACCGATTCTGAGGTTTTGAGTTGCATCAAACATAGTTGCGAACACTTGTCCACCGTCACACAGTCCGGTTGTAGCGGAGAGGTGGAGAGTTGGTAGCCCCGAGATGAATCTATCATTATCTGAAGCAGGAATTGTCACAGTAACGCTTGATGAGGCACTGACAGTACTTCCCGTTGAAGTAGCTTGGTCCAGAGTTATCTCTTCCCAATACATGTCTTCAGGTGGCCAAGTATCTTCTACATGCCATCGACCATCATGTCTCTGCATTTGTACATGCAATTCTGGCATTTCTCCGTTGCCTTTGAGCCAGTACTCAAACCACCAGAATAAGTCCACAGCCCAATCCATCCTTGTCATTTCGGGGTATGCTTCGGCACCATATCCTGGAGATACTGCATTTTGGTGAGTCGTAGGCTGGTCAGGATAATTGTGAGCCCATTGCCCCATTATACCTCTAGCAGGAATTCCTGCATCTCTCATCAGTTGATAGGTCGGGAATGCGTGGTATGGATCTACATTCCAATCCTGCATTCCCCACACGAGATACACGCTTCCTTTGTAATTGGCGAGCACATCAGGCAAGTGTCTTCTTTCATCCCAATAATCATTCCATTCTGCTCCACCGTAGTGTGCCCAAAGGTGGGTAGTAAAGGGATTGAGTGGACCTTGGAGATCATCTTGACAAACTCTCATTTCGTCGGTTGTTAGGTCGCTGGTTGCCGCCCAATATGCTGCATCATAACCAAGCGCTCTGAACTCGCTTGAACCATTTCGGTAGAACATTTCCTGTACTCCAATTGAGCCTGAAATTGGTACTATTGTCTTCAGGTGCTCTGACGGGTTTTGGGCTGCTTCCCAGTTTGTTGTACCTGCATAGGATTTGCCCATTAGTCCTACATTACCGTTGGACCAATTCTGCTTACCCAGCCAATCGACAACAGCTTGGATTCCGATTTGTTCGCCCAAGCCTTTCACATCTTGACAATGGGTAGACTGACCAGTTCCAAAAGTGGAGGCTTGCGCAAGTGCGTACCCGTGCGAGATGAAATTGTTGTAGACCCATTCGCCAACACCACGGTCAGGGATTGTGTTTGGGTTTGAATCCTCACCAACACCCGGCATACCTTCTCCTCCGAAGTCGTAGTATGGGTGTATGGTCATGATTACTGGAACCTTAACTCCTTCAGCTACATCTGGTAGCCACAATGCTACATGCATCACATCAGGCTCTGGGAATCCGACATCATCTTCAGAGGGAGGTAATTCAACTTCAATGAAATGTTCAGTGTAAGTTCTAACCCCTAGTGTGCCGTTTATTGGCAATACAGACCTCTCTTGACCTGGCACGTATAATTCCAACTCATGTCGTTCGTGAAGTGGAACTTCCCACCAGTTAGGTACACTGGTTTCAGTAAAAGCCTCATCATCTAATATTTTACCAACATTCGTGCCTAGTAAAAGGAAAATTATCGCAACAGCAAAAGTGGTACCCAAGGTGATGTTGAGAGTATTATCTCCCGAGTCCGGGACGATTTCTGCCTCGAACACTTCCTCCTGCATCACCACTACGAGCAATGACTTCCTCATCAGTCTTATCTAATCCAGTCTCAGATACAAATCCTCAAAGAGTGAGTGCTCAAGCATTAATCATGGGCGAACAATATACTGTCGCAGGCCAGTCAATACCGACGATTACTACAGCTTATGGTGGATTTCTGATTCTATGGGGGATCGTAGTTTCACAACTCTCTGATGCAGCGTCATTCACTTCTTACATCCCTTCATTTATGGGAATTCCACTTCTGATTTCGGGGATTTTAGCGACCAAGATTCCTGAGAAGAGGAAATTGTGGATGCACATCGCTGCCACATTTGGATTGCTTTGCGCATTAGGCGGATTAGACTTCATTAGAGGTATGTTAAGCGATGAGGGTGCGTTTGCTCTACCTGCAGCCGGTGCATCCAAGTTGATGCTACTAATCACGGGTTCAGTCTATACCTACATTTGTGTTCAATCTTTCATACATGCAAGAAAGTCTAGAGAAGAATGATTTCATAGATTGAGTTACTCGGTCAATCATGCGAGCCGTAGCAGTACTCCTGTGTTTGCTACTCTTCGCGCCTGTCGTTGGGGCAAATTACGAGACCGGAAACGAGTCTTGGAGAGAAGTTGAAGTTGATGTCTCCCAATGGGACGATGGTCCAGAATTAGAAGGATCTCCGATGGATAACCCACGCCCCGGCGATGCTGTTTTGAAGATCAAAGTGTCATACAAACCAAGCCACTTAGCGTCAGAAGTACAGGGTGAAATTATCATTGAGTTGTTTGAAGAGTGGGCCCCTAATACTACTACAAACATGATTAAAAATGTCGAGAATGAGATTTACAATGGGATATTTTTCCACAGAGTAATCGACGATTTCGTAACACAAGCAGGCGACCCAACCTGCAAAACAGTAGGAATCTATCCTGCAACAAATCTTCAATGTGGTGGCGGAGGAACTGGTGAAACAGTGGATATGGAGCACCATGAAAATCTCTCACACGTAGATGGTGCAATCGGTATGGCTCGCAGTCAAGACCCAGATAGTGCAGACTCTCAGTGGTACATCGCTGAAACCGAAGCTCACGGATTAGATCCAGAAAATCGAGACGATGAAGGATATGTCACATTCGGAATTGTGCGAAATGGAATGAGCCATGTCAGAGCCATCGCAACCGTTCCAACCACTGATGACCCTAGTGGCGAAGAGATAGTTGTCAATCCAGCATCTTCAGCCGGACGGCCAATTTGGGAAGTCCACATATCAAGTGTAGAAATGATTGGTGTTATTCCATACCCTGATGAGCCTACCAAGTCTGAATCACAATCGTTCCTATCAACAATAGCGGGCAAAGTAACCGTATCAATCGTTTTGGTTGGACTGGGAATTGTTGGATATGTGTTCTATGCAGGAAATCGCATCGATGAACCAGATGCGATTTTGCTGGACGATGAATCTTAATTGATTTCCAAATCTAGGACAACATGCATTATGTGAGGGCAATATTGTTTCACAGTTTCAATGTGGGTTACCGTTGTCGATTTACCGGATGCTGTTGCAAACCATTCAGCGGTTTTTCCAGCCCAATCCTCGATTTCGTTTTCATGAACATTCATGTGGATGTGGAGCATTCCTCCGGAATCTTTCAAGCAGCGTATCGCAAGCCCCCAAGCGTTCATTGAAGAAGGAATCAAACCAAGAATCACTCTATCCGCAATCCCTCGCAGTTGTTGCAATGTTTGCCGATTATCTCCAGGATATATCGTACATCTATCACTAACAGAGTTCCTTTCAAGTCCTTTTTTCAGAGCGACTATGCTTTCGGGATTTATTTCACAGGCGTGTACGTGCTCAGCCTTGCCACGAACTAGGAATTGCAATGTGTAGTAACCGATTCCACAGAATGCGTCAACAATGACTTCACCATCTGTGTGGAGGTTCCCCATCCGCCTCCTTTCTGTCACATTACCAGATGAGAACATGACTTGAGTAGCATCAAATTCGTAATCTACGAAATTTTCTCGATGAACTACCCAGCCATCATCACCATGGATTAATTCGAGTTGAGATTTTCTCTCAATCCCGGAATCAATCTCATTTTGAATAGCCAAGCGGTTACAATTCAGCGCCTCAGCAACTTTGTCCAATGGCCAATCAGTTGTGTCTGTTCCTTGTTGGAAGATGACCAAATCTCCGAGTTTTTCCCACTTTTTTGGCGGGTCTGATAGAACTCTCTTCAGAGAGTCATGAGGGTTAAATCTCTCTACAGTTTGAAATTCCAATTCTAAATCTCCGAAGGTTACAGGTATAGCGATCAACTCTCCATGAGGCATGGGTTTCAAGTCTCGGTTCAGCTGGCCTTCATCCTTCAGTCTGTCATATTCTCTAGATGCATCCCCTCTGCTGCATATGTATGCATAAGAGGTTGGCATATTCACGTGTAAGGGGCAAACCATGTTAAATGTCCCAGTCCACAGAATATATGTTAGCATGAATCGGGGGCTCGCAATTTCGTTGGTCAGTATATTTGCAATATCTGTACTGGCCCCTTTCGCAAGCGCAACAGGAATGCAAGCTTGTACATTGAATGGCGGTACCTGCGACACATGGGATAAGGCTGATGATGGAACTGAAAACCAACAGGATTGGATTGTGGGAATTTACGAATTCGATTTAGTCGATACTTCCACAATCAATATGGAAATGTCTTGGGCACTGCATGAATTCAATCGTACGACACTGGGTCTAGATGGAGCGTTGCTGAATGCCGCTTTGGCTGCCGAGGGAATGAGCCCGCAAGATGGAGCACCTGCAGACTTAATTCGTAATTACTTCGACCAGACCACAGCCGGACCAGGCACTCCAACAGTCAGAGATAAGTTGATTTTAGAGGTCAATGACACGATAGAAGAATTGCTTTCTGGCGGGTTCGGCTCAGTTAATTCGATATCAACAGATTATGTAAACTCGATTTCCAATTCTGGAATAACCACCACTTGTACCGATGACCCGAGTATGGATTCAGCATCTGAAGCAGGACTATCGGACAATGTGTTCGACCCTCCAATTTGCTTCTCTGTAACGGCAAGCGTGACTCTGTCAACCTCGACTTTCAATTTGGGAAGTGTAGATCCTCTAACTTTGGAGAGAGTTTACCGCGGTATGCTAGTAATGGGCTCAGACATTACCTCCAATTTCGACTTATTCAGTGAACCAGGGCACAATTCGGTATTCGTGATAAACCCGCCAGACTTTGCGACTGTGAAGTCTGTAGATTCTGAAGGAACTCGAGTAATCAAGCAGGGTCCGCCATCTTACATGGCTGCACAATGGGAAATTGATAATCTGGATGCTCCGATTGGAGGGGAGAGATTGACTCAAACCGCAAGTGTCGAGATTGGGCACAGAAACTCGACTCAAACCAGTAGTGTCGAGATAGGCCCTGAAGACACTGGAATAACACTCCATGTAACTCTTGATTTGTCCAACGAAGATTCTGCTTGGGTGGACATTGTTGCTGGAATCAATCACATCGATGATGCTACGATGAGTGATTGGGGAATATCGCTAGTTGATGTGACTGAGAATGCTCAAATTCCATGGGTCACATCTGATGGGATACGGTTGGCATATCAAAGCGATTTGGTTGACTTAGATAATTTTACGAATAATTTCCCGATGAATTTGGTTGGAGATGCTATTGAAAGCGCAGTTCCCGGAGTGGGGGATGTAACAATAGGCAATCCTTCATGGGTATCTCAATCACTTCCTGTTGGCATTCCAGAACCGGCAGGAGGTCTGAATTTCACTCACGTTTCATGCCCGGAAACATTGCCCCCCGGGACTCAGGTCTACTATTGTGTAGAGGGACCAAATGCAATGGATGGTAGCCATCCAATATACCTGCGTGCTTCTTCGAACACCTTTGAATTGCGCATGTTGGATTTACTCAAGCAAGAAGTTGACGACTCGACAGGCCTACTCGATGTTATACAAGAGAGTGATTTACAGAGAATACTAGATTCGGGGTTGACGATTGAAACAGAATTTGGCCAAGATTTGCTTCAAGACATGATTCCAAATGACCTGCCTCCATCAGAACTGACACTCGAGCTGATATTGCCACAATGGCTCCAGACATCTACCGGAGATGGTTCGATCGTTCTAGTCGAGAGGTCCAACGGAGTAGATGATTTAGCAATCTCAATCGGAGACCCTAATTCATACGACCCAAGACACGCAATTCTTGACTCTGATGGTGAAGAGATATGCTCTGCGGATGAAGCGGATTGGTCTTGTATAGACTTGGATGTTGAACTTGATGTCAGCGACTTAAATTTCAATGAATGGGGCCCAAGCATTGACCTTACAGCATCTTTTTCAGCGACCGTAGATGTCTATCGAATCAAAATCCCAGACGAGGTTCTCGATGAGTTAAAATCTGATGATACCTCAGTTAGCTTGGAAGTAATTCCTTCAGATTTAATCAGGCTTGGACTCGATATTGGAGGTAGGCTTGCTGAACCGATAACAAATGATGTGAATCTAAGCGGAGATGAAGATTTCAATTTTGAATTCACAACCGAAGGACTCGAAGCATTAGTTGAGCAAATGGGAATTGAATTAACCAATAGATTGCATAAATCTGCATTAGAAGCAAGCAATAGAGAAGATGCTGTAGAGATTGACTTGTCAGGAATCCAAATCATAACTTCCTTGGAAAATTTGGGTGGTATTGGAACCTCTATTGGAGATGAAACTCCAATTAGGTTGTCTGTCAAGATACCTGAATTTACATTTGAAGCGGGAGTAACAAATGGATGGAATGGAATCATTGACGGTGAACCTACAGTTGGGGTAGTAACCGCACTTCAATCACCGTTAATCAATGCAGTAAATTCCTTCCAGAATCTACTGACAAACGTCGGCCTTGCATCCTTGCAGATGAGTGGTTCTGGTCTAGATATCGACAACAACGGGGAGCCATTTGAATTCTCTTTAGAACCACTTGAAAACGACGACTCATTTTCCTATCGTTTGCTTGAGCATTACGCTCAACCGACAGAAATAGGCCCTTCAGATTTGAGAGGTGAAGTAACTTTCTTGATGCCTGATGGAATTACTCTAGAAAATTTCCAGACTGCTAACGGTTGGGAGAAGGTTGACGAAGTTGATGGTAGACAAAGAATTACGCTATCACTAGAATCGCTGGCTGCTGGTGAGGAGATAACCTTCAGTGTCAAGGTCTCATGGTGGTACGTACTCTCACAAATCTGGATTTATCCCACTATAATTTTGTCACTTATCGTGTGGAGAGTTCGAGCTAGAAGAAAGAAGAAGAAGCGTAAGAGAGAACTGGCTGCTGCTGCAGAGACAAAGATCGTTTCAGCCGGTTCAGGTAAAGGCGGGCTATCGGATTCTGATTTCGCTGCCTTAAGTGCAGGTTATGACCCTACGGCAAAAAGTAGTGGCGGTTTCGACTTGTACGCTGATGACCAAGACCTATCAATGTATGATGATGAGCCTTGGAATTAGTTTAGCGAATCAAATATTCGTTGTGCTAGTGAAGGCCCAATGCCGGGTACAGTCTTCAAATCTGCAACTGAAGCATGCTTGATTCCCTGCCTGCCACCGAAATGGCGGATGAGCGACTGTAGCTTCTTCGCTCCTAATCCGCTTACTCCCTCTAGAGGGTCAGACAATCTCTTTTTCGCTCTATTCTTTCTATGGAATTTGTTCACGAAACGATGTGCCTCATCTCTAGCATGAACTAGAATCCTGCCTCTGCGGTCAAGGATAATATCTTCATGACCTTCTCTGTGAATTGTCTCCTCTCGTTTTGCAAGACTTGCTAATTCCATCCTATCTCTGACTCCATGCTCTTCTAACAGTTTTGCAATGATTGCAAGATGGGTTTCTCCTCCATCAATAAGGAGTAAGTCAGGCCAATCCTCGACTCGTTTTATCCACCTTTCAACGACCTCTTTCATCATCCTCAGGTCGTCCATTGCATCGCCCTTAACAGTGTAAGTTCGATACTCCTTTTTGGCTGGTCTACCATTGCGCAGGCAAACGCTTGCACCTACTCTTGAATCTCCCAATAGTTGGGCCATATCAAAACAGACAATGTGGTCTAAAGAGTCCATTGAAAGCAATGTTGCGGCTTCGTCAGCAGCTCGCTGCTCTAGTGAACCAGATGCTTTGTTTGACATCCTCTCGACTTGCATACTCGCGTTTTGTCTTGCTAAATTGGTTAAGGTGACAAAATCTCCTCGCATGGGAACTCTAACGTCCACGTTACTGCCTCTCCTATCATTAAGCCAGCCTTGTATTGTATCAGATAGTGGGATAGGTGTTAGCAAAATCTTGGGTGGTCTTCGATTTGCATAATGCTCTACAACGAATCTAGCAACAGAATCACCTTCATCGCCTCGATGGATCAATGGCCATGATTCCTGCCCTTTGATTACTCCGTCATCCGCATGAATCACGACGATTGCGGCTAAGTCGCCTTTGATTCCAATACCTATTGCATCGCATTCTCGATATACCTTTGATAGGATTACTTGTTGGCTAGTAACTGTTCTTACAGCTTTGATAGTATCTCTAATCGAGGCTGCAATCTCGTATTCTTGAGCCTTAGAATATTTGTCCATTTCAGTTGCTAATTCTTCGATTAAATCACCGGCATCGCCGTTCAGAATCCTTCTCACATTCTTGACACGCTGTGCGTAATCTCCGGCTTCTATGCATGGCCCAGCGCACAATCCTATGTGCATGGCTAGGCAACCCTGTGGAAGTAATTCTTTGCAATCACGGATTCCGAAATGCCTACGAAGTAATTGGACGACTTGCTTAGCAGCACCTGCATTGGGGAATGGGCCCCAACGCCACGAATTTTTTGGAGGGTGTCTGGTGTACAGTATCCGAGGGAACTCTTCTTTTGTTAATGCAAGGAAAGGATATGATTTGTCGTCCTTTAGCATTGAATTATATCTTGGTCTGTGTTGCCTTATCAATTGCCTTTCTAGAATCAGGGCTTCTTGAGGAGAATTTGTGATTATACATTCTATGTCATCTGAATTTTTTACCAACTCAGGAATCATTGCGCGGTCAGGATTCGATGAAAAATAGGAGCGAATTCTTTGCGATAGCATTGTAGCTTTGCCGACATACAGGACGCGTTGCTCCGAGTTTCGGAACAGATAGACTCCGGGCTTAGCCGGCAAATCCACCTTGTCCAGAGTAACCGGCATGATACCTTTGTAGTGACATTCCATCAAGAATACATCGCAATCATGGAAGGGCAACAAACATCATTGATGAGCGACAGCAAACAAACATGGTGACTGGTCCCGAGGCAAGAATTCTTGCGCGATTAGCCACCTTTCCATCAAGCCTAAATTCCGCTTGGGATGTACCACGGGAGTTATGTTTGCCCGGACTTTCAGAGTACTTGGGTGTAGTGCGTTCAGCACTGCATGCTCCATTGAATGAGTTGGTAAAGAAGAAATTGATTACAGAGAGAAAAGCTCATGTTATCGGCGGAGGAAGTCGAAGACGCAAAGTCTACCACATCACTGAAGCAGGCAGAGCAGAATGTGAGGGTATCGAAGCACCTTCGGCAAAAAAGGTCGGAGAATTATTTGGAAAACCTCCAAACCAAACTTTGTTGCGAGGTAGAGATTTACTTATCCAAGAATTGAAGGATAAAAAGAAACTAATTTTGACAGGCCTACCAGGGATTGGTAAGACTTCATTGTTACGAGGTATCGCAGATGAGTTGGTTAGAAATGGAAAAATAGTTAGGTTTGCAACCATGGAATCATTCAAAGATATAGTGGAAATTTTCAGCGATTGGGGCCTTAATTTCAGCAGCGAAACGGCAGTTTTGAATTCGACGAAAAACGAGGTCTTGATTATTGATGAATTGCAAGAAATCAGTTTACGCCACTTAGGTCGTTTGGAAATCTTTGTTGGTAAAGCAGAACATGTAATCATGGCGAGCAGGGCACCGCTACCAATTAGTGAAGGGTTTGAGATAATCGATGTGCCTCCGCTAGAAGTTGCTGATGCAGTGGATTTGTTACCGCCGCATCTGGATAATCGTGAACTTGTAGTACAACGTTTAGGCGGCCACCCTCTAGCTTTGCAAATGCATGATGAAAACTCTGATTTGCCCGAAGCCGGTGCTGATTTACAGGAGTGGGTGAAAGATGTCGTTCTGTCCAATCTCGGGGATGAGATCAAAGTTCTAGACGAATTGTCTCTATTGCCTGTACCAGTTCCATGTGAGTTTTTGCAGCATGAACAATACCTCTTGGAACTGGATGATTTCGCTTTACTAAGATGGTTTGAATCAGGAGTTGAACTGCATCATTTGGTTCGCAATGTTCGTTCGACGATGTTATCAAAACAGGACCATGCAGCTGCTGCGAACTACTGGTCACAACTAGAAGGCGACCTAGCTAGATTGGTAGAAATGCACCACGTTTTGAGTTCGGGGGGAGATGTAGAATCACTATTGATTCGGAATGCTGAATCTCTCATGGTGCGTTCAAGTGCGGGATTGGCCGCATTGATTGGAGATGCGATATTCCGCCATCCTACTCCGTCTTTGCATCGCATGGCTGCTATGGTTGCAATTGAGCGAGGTGAAGACGATATTGCATCCAAACATCTCTCAAATATCGATGCTCCAGATTTAGAATACTCACTTTCATTATTGCAAGGAAACTTCGAAGTTGAGGTTCCAGACGATGCTGACCTACGTTTGCTATTATCCGAAGCAACTCGAAGATTAGATGATAGATTGCCGGGGAATAATGCGAATTCAGAAGTAATTCAGTTGCTGGAAAAAATAGACATTTCATCAGTCGATGCTGAAATGAAAAAAGTGGTATTAGTTGCGATTGCTCATATCCGTCATGCATGGTTTGTCTCAGAGGGAAATTGGGATGACGCCAGATATATTAGAGAAAATTTGGAATCTCTATCTCACAAAGAAGACCCTCAGTTGAAAGCGATGAATCTACGCGCTGAAATTGCGCAGACATCACAAAACTCACCTTCTTTTGAGAAATTAATCGAAAGTGCATTTTCAAGAACAGGACTTCGAGCAAAGATGCTTCAATTATCTCTACTCGAAAAATGCGACTCTTCCAGAGCAGAATCTATACTGAAGAAAATTGAACTGCCAAGTTCTGATTCTCAACTAAATCTAACATCTGCTCGCAGAATTGCTGCAATGATTTGGTACTACAGAGCCAAATACAAAACACATAATCCATTTTCTTCAATGGCAGAAGCGATTTCTCTTTGGAAGACTTCACTATGCCCTAATGCTGCAAAAGATGCAACAGAGTTGATGCATCAATTAATCTAGAGTTTAGCCTCGATTTTTGTGAATCGAGAAGGGGAACACTCTAATGGTATAGGTCAAGTGTCTGTAATTATGCTGAGGACTAAAGCGTCGTGTGCCTTTTTCCTCATCTCGATGTTTTTACTATCTGTTCAATCCCCGATGCTTCTAGCAGACACAGAAACAGGCGAGGCTAGCGGGCGAGCTCAAACAACTTGGTCTGGCAGCGTCGTTCTGAATAACCATTACACAATTCCAGTTACCGATGAGTTGGTAATTTCTTCTTGTACCAACGTAACTATGTCTAGTGGGGTTAGGATTTACGTTGAAGGAAGAATCACAGTTGAGGGAACTTCCACATGCCCGGTGTACTTTGATTATTCAGGCGGTGGAGACCACATGGGAATTCAATTCAATTCCTCCTCAAATGGAAGAGGTAGCAAAATAGACAATGCTTCAATCATTCACTCAACCTATGGAATTACAGTCTATGGTTCAGATCCTTATCTTGCCAACGTAACAATTTGGAATCCGGATGATGTAGGAGTAGACCTATTCAATTCAGCAACACCAACAATACGTAATCTAGTTGTTGATGAAGCAGGCCAAGATTGGAATTTCCCTAATTATTGGAGATATGGAATAGGTTTGTCCATCGGTGCAGGTTCAGCGCCAAATATCGATGGTCTGTCAGTAAATGATGCAGTGACTAGAGGCCTGAATGTTTGGGGAAGTTCAGGGGGCTTGATTAGGAATCTAACCTTGACAAATATCACTGGTGCAACTTTGGCCCAATCTGCAGGAATTTGGGTCGAAGATAGCGTCCCTCTTATCGAGGATACTGTAATCGACAGAGCGGACCATGGAGCGATTATTCGCCACATTGACGACGGCTCTCTTACCCGTGCGGTAATGAGAGATTTAGAAATCAAGAACTCGATGTACAAGGCCATTATTTTGGATAAGGAAGACCGTACCAACTACACAAATTATCAGAGTGCAATTATCGAAGGATTACAGATTAGTGGCACCGGAGGCCCTGGAGCAAAAACCGCAGGTCTCGCAACTTCTACAATCGAAATTAATGCAACAGGCGCTTGGATTGAAGATGCTCATTTAGAAGATAATGATGCAGTTGGCGTGCAGTTGTATTTCGTGGATTCATCCACTGTTTTCACAAACCTATCAATCAACAATACTGGCGGAGCCGGGACCGGAGCTAATGCAGCGGGCATCTCTGTCCGTTCGTCTTATTTCGCTGCTAAATTCAACGGATTAGAAGTTTCCAATTCAACCGGACCAGGAGTATTCGCAAAGAGCGGAGGTGCAATTCAGGGAAGTGATTGGCACCTTCACCATAACGGCAAAGAGGGATTTTACCTAGAGAGCGCTGCAACAATTGTTGATGGTTTGGATTTGCATAACAACGCTGATTCAGGTGTTCATATTGACGATGCGAGATATGTATTCCTTTCCAATTTAACTAGTTCACTCAATGGTGATGCAGGACTAGAATTCGATAGAGCAAATGACATAGAATCATCCTCAGGAGATGTAAGGTGCACTAATTGCACCTCAAATGGTGACAACCGCGGTGTAGTCGCGATAGATTCAGTCGACCTTTATTTGGAAGGTCTAGAAGTATATGACCCAATAACGGGGCCTGCGATTTCAATCAATAACAGTGGTCTGGATATTGGTGTTCAAGGAGGAATGTTCCACTTGAACAACGTCAAGACTTGGATAAATCACAGCGGCCCTGCAATCGAGATTACAGGAGCAGAAGGAGAAATAGATGGCCTTGACATGTATGGAGCGCATGAGGGATTAGTTTGGGATGCTGACCATAATGTTGAGCGAACCAGCATTTTGTCGAATACCAATTTTTCCGGAACGGGATGCCTTACTCTATCTAATCATGACCAGCTATCAGGTCAAGGCAATCGAATAACCAACGATTGCACAGGAAATCTGACATTCACAAATGTTGAATTGAACTGGTCTGGACTCACCGATTTAGGCGCACATATTTTCGATGTTGATACCAACTCTCATCTGCATCTTCATCAGCCTTCAAACATCGATTATGAAAATGCTTCAATCGGTGGTAATGGGTGGATAGAAGAAGCATGGAATGTTGAAGTCTGGGTAATCAATAACAATTCCAATGGTGTGCCTGCGGCATCAGTTTCGCTCGATTTCGACCAACTTGAAACAACCATCGGAGATTCGACAAACTACGTTGGAACTGTAACATTCCCGGACCTCAGAGGAAAGAAATACAACAGCCTAGGTCAGAGTCCGTACACTACCGTAAACGTTGAATGTAGTTATGATGGAGTCACTAACTCAACCAATATTTCTCTCTCGCAAGATAGAGCAGTTTGGTGCCATCTTCCTCTTGAGAACCAAGCACCATTCATCATGTGGGATTCGCCACTTGACCAGAATGTATTCCCTTCGCAGAGCGAAGTTTTGTTCAATGCATCTAGGTCATGGGATCTAGATGATGACATTATGACATTCACATGGACTTCATCATTAGATGGAGAATTACTGCAAGGTCAAACATCAGAATTTACTGTAAATGGAATGGTCGCACCAATCATTGCTTTGAGCGACGGAATCCACGATATTACTCTAGAAATATGTGATGATAAAGGGAATTGCGTAGAAGAAACTAGAACCATTGAGTTATCCAATCAGCCTCCCACTATTGTGGTAAATACAGACCCTACTCTCTCTCCGTGGGGGGAATTAATCTCTCCAATAACTAAGCCTGTTGAGTACAATCTCAGCGGCACTTACGACCCAGAAAATGATACTCTGTTTTGTTCATGGAGTTGGCTAGGTAATTCCGTTCAAGTCAGCGATTGTACCAACGGTACAGGGTTCCTTTCTTTCGCTAACTCAACATCCAATTCATTCGATTTAACACTCTCAGTTTCTGATGGTATCAATAATCCAAGTGAATGGGTAATTCCGGTAGAGTTGTTCAACGAGATGCCAAATGCTTCTTTCGACGTTATTAGAACAGGGAACTTATCTGAAGATTCAATCAATTTGGTCAGTACGACAATCGACCCTGAAGGAGACGAAATCACCTATCTTTGGGAGAGTTCACTGGATGGTGTTATTTCCAATGAAAGTTCATGGCAAGGACATCTCTCAAGAGGCGTCCACGTGATTAGTCTCAGTGTCAATGATGGACGCATGGAACACATCAATTCCACTAGCATTGCAACTGAAATTGTAAATGTAGAAAATAGTCCACCACGAGCAGTAATTCACACTCCACTTTCCGGAACGAATTATGATTCTAGCAATTTGTTTGAATTCAACGCTTCGGGCTCTGGAGATTGGGATAGCGCTTGTGCAACATTCCCAACCGATATTTCTTGGCACTGTGCTGTTGATGAACCAGCATCAGGTTCTGAATATCTGATTTACAAGTGGGAATCAAGCATCGATGGAACCCTCCAAGAAAACGGTTCAGATTGGTTAATCTTTGAGGGCTATTTGACTAACGGAGTTCACACTATCACATTGACAATGGACGATGGAATAAACGCACCAGTTGAAGCTAGTGTAATTGTGGAAGTCGCATCTTCTGCACCTGTTCTAAATTTGGAAAGTCCCGATTTAGATCAAGGATACCATTCCAGTGATTTGATCGAACTTGATTTGCGAAACAGCGTTGACTATGATGGCGATAACTTCACCTTCAATCTGACAAGCGATATTTCAGGAGTGATAATGACAGATTCTAATCCTTTGGAGATTCATGGGATAAACCTAGTCGCAGGACAGCATTCTTTGACATTCACTTTGACGGACGAAACAGGTTTGTCCAGACAAGAAACGGTTAGTTTGCAAGTTGTTGAATCGGACCCTGAAGCAGTAATCTATGAGCCAATAAACAATCAGTTCTTTGAGCCAGGCGAATTGATTATCTTGGATTCTAATGGAACTAATGATGCTGATAATGACATTACGCGCAGAGAATGGAGGCTTCATGTTCCTGGCGAATTGTACCCAACTGTGATCTCTAACTCAGAGTTCCATTCTACTAATCTGGTTCCTGGAGTACACCATATTTCTCTGTTCGTGGAAGATAGAAGGGGCGGTTTCGATGAATCTCACATCAACATTACAGTGGCATCAAGTAGTCCTGACCTTTCCAATCTAACCGCATCACCTAAGTTCATTTTAGTTGATGAGTTGACTAAGGTAACCGTTAGCATAGCTTTGGATGACCCAGATGGAACTACTTCGCAAATCACCGGTACAATTACCAAAAACCTACAGGTTTGGAATTTCAATTTGACCGATGATAATGGTGATGGAATATGGGTTGGCGAGATAGATATCATCGCTCAAGAGAGTGGTAAGGCACAACTCAAAGTCACAGCAGTGGATGGAGAAACTATCGATTTCATGGCTATGGATTTGGACTTCATCGAAGAAGAAACCGACAACAGTTCGTTGTTTATTGTAGCCGGGGGAATCGCATCATTCCTTCTCGTAGCGCTATTATTGGCTTGGTTGGTGATTCGTAGAAGAAAGCGCTTAGCAGACCTTGATCTAATCGATTCTTGGGGAGTATTTGGTGGAGAAACAAAAGAATACGACCCCGACGAATTAGAAAATTGATTACTGCAAGCCAGTAGACAGCACCACCAGTAATGCTCGGAGGTTGCTACGTTATTCTTTTCAGCCCATTTTGTGTTGGGATTACTAGGCTGACAGACACTACTATTGGTCGCAAAATGAGTATTGGATTCTTCAATAGAATCATAATCGACAAGCTACAATTATTGTGACTATTTCTGTTCTGGTATGTCCCCGTTTAGAGAATCAGGATTATCATCCAGAGGACCCCATTCAGTGCGGGTTCGATTCAGACCGAATCTCTTTGCCCAAATGAATTTCAAATTTTTCCATCCATCTCCCCACGTGTGTATTTCTGCTTCACCTACACGTGGGCGGTATGGGACTGAAATCTCGATGGCCTTTTTCTTGCCCAGAACTCTTCTTGCTAGGATTTTCATTTCTTCAGAAAGTGGCATCCCATCATTAGTAGGGCGCATCTTTTCATTCTCAAAAATCGACTTACGGAAAACCCACATGCCGGACTGAGAATCTTTTATTCCATAACCGAAAGCTAGTCTTGCGTTGAACGAAAGCATCCAATTACCAAATCCGTGGAGACCCGACATCGAACCTTCTTCAGCAAGTGTCAATCTATCACAAGTGATGAAATCTAGGTCTTCATCTATGAGTCTCTTCACTAGGTCAGGAACTACTTCAGCAGGATACGTGCAGTCTGCATCCATTGTTACAATGATATCTCCTTTGGCGACAACGAACCCAGTTCTGTATGCTCTACCATATCCTTTTCTTGGCTCTAAGTGGACTCGGATTCCCTTCTCAAGGGCAATTTCCCTAGTCTTGTCTGTGGAGTTGCCGTCAACAATCATGATTTCTAATTCATCACACCAATCCCTGGGGATAGAATCCACAGTAGGACCAAGGGCTTCCTCTTCATTTCGAGTGGGAAGAATGATAGTGACAGAGACAGGTAACTTGTCCGCCATGGTCTGTGGACTCAAGATTTCGTTTTGAAGGCACCTATCCATTGGATTATTTATCATATTACGAAGTCGGAGTACTGTTCGACATGCATATTGCCATAGTGTCCGGCGAATATCCTCCTCGTTGGGGAGGCATTGGCTCGGTGGTGTTTCACCTTGCCGGACACTTTGTACAATTGGGCCATGAGGTCACAATCATTACTCGCTCTCACCACGAGAAAACACCTTCTCAAGAAGGCGTAGAGGTAATACCAGTTAAGTGGGCAAAATTGCCAATGGCTTTCACACGTTCATACGGTAAAAGTGCGATAAAGGCTCTGAAAAAGTTGCACTCAAAAAAGCCGATAGACATCATCAATGCCCATCTTCCATTGGTATCTTGGAAGCGCAAAGAATTCAGATGGCTCGAACAAAATGTTGCACCGGTTGTTTCCTGCCTACACGGTTCATGGTTAGGAGAAAAAGAAGGTGTCAAACGAGCAGCTGCTGCTAAAGAATCGGCCACCTGGAAGAATCCAAATGACCTCGCAATCCTCACGACTGCTGGCTATTATTCGAAATATGAAAGAGCCGGAGTCCTCGAGTCAAGTATCTGTGTTGCGAACTCCCAATCAACATTGAAAGAGTTCCAAAGATGGTACAAACCTGATGAAAACTTCGACTGTGAAGTTATTCTATGGGGCTGTGACCACAAGGTATTCCGCCCTCCCAATATCGATGATGAAGCCGAACAGTTAGAGCATGAAAGAATCAGACAATTGTATGGTTGTGGAGACGAAGAATCGCTCAATTATTCTGCGGAAACCAATACTCCAATGTTACTAGCAGTAGGGCGATTAGTTGCTAGAAAAGGCTACATGACTTTGCTAAGAGCAATGCCGGCAATTTTGCAAGAAAACCCAAATGCAAAACTTGTGATTGTTGGACGAGGACATATGAAATCAAGTCTCGAGAAAAATGCAAAAAAGCTTGGCATTTCAGATTCAATTCACATTCAAAGTAGCCTTACATTTGAAGAACTTGCTCAACATTTCCGTTCAGCAGATCTCGTGGTTTATCCCTCTTATTACGAGGGTCAAGGCCTGATTCCTTTGGAGTCACTGGCTAGTGGGACTCCGGTTGCAACCGTTAATCAAGAGCCATTGACTGAGATGGTGGATGATTCAGTAGGTGGATTATTCAAGCGTGGCGAGCCTGAAGATTTGGCTAGGTGCGTAAATGAAATGTTAGCTAGCGAAGAAACTGCCAAGAAGGCGATTTTGGGCCGAGAAAGGGTTCTCTCTCGCTATACTTACGAACATAATGCTTCAGATTATGTTGCTGTTTTCAATCGTGCAATTGAGAAACGAAACGGAAAATAATCTCCATTTCTACAAAACTTTGCCGGCGTTGTCTTGAAAACCAAACCCTCGCATGCATGCACATGCGCGCGGAGCAGTGGGTGGTGTGCTTCCTCGCAGTGTCCTTGTTGACGTTTTTACCCGCAGTACAGGCGGATGATGACACCTCGACTGCAAATGTACTGACAAATGGAGTTTCAACCAACGGCTATGTTTGTTACGATGACGGCTGTTCACCTAATGATGAAGTCGATTGGTGGAAGATTTACGCCTACAAAGGCGATATCGTTCAAGTTGGATTTTCCGGTTCGATGAATAATGGCGCATGGTGGTGCCCAGGTGACGGTTGGGAGGCAGATTACTCACTTCACGATTCTAATGGTGCTCAAGTAGCGAGTCAAGCAATGAGCGATGCAGGTTCTTCAACCACCCTTTCCACAACAATGCCAACCTCCGGTTGGGTTTATGTCAAAATTAAGGGTAAAGATAGCTGGTGTAATGATGGTGTCGATTATACTCTAACTCCTTCATTGAACCAAGATAATCGTGATACTGATGAGGACGGATTTGTCGATAATGAGGACGACTGCGACTTGGTTTCTGGTACTTCAACCAATGACCGCCAAGGCTGTCCTGATACAGATTCAGATGGTTGGTCTGACCCCGATGAGGGTTGGACTACAAATAACGGAGCAGATGCTTTCCCTACTCAACCTAGTCAATGGATAGATTCAGATAATGATGG
>CEUM01136818.1_pt1 | contig 21586 bp, 22 predicted proteins | sample 356421 | NCBI WGS metagenome assembly CEUM01 (sample SAMEA2622716, study PRJEB7988) | marine metagenome | biome: marine biome (ENVO:00000447); feature: surface water layer (ENVO:00002042); material: "saline water (ENVO:00002010), including plankton (ENVO:xxxxxxxx)" | depth 5 m | reverse complement strand
AAGCTTTGAAGACTTCTCCTCTAAAGAAAGCGAAAGAGATGAGCCTCAACTCACTCCTTCAGTGCCCAGCTCGGAACCAATAAATGAAGGCAAAAACCTTAGCAAAAGTGGTAAAATGACAGGCTCAATTATAGAAATATCTCGAAAAGGAGCAACTCTCCTTACCGCTCAAAACCCTAATACTCCTTTTTTCAAGGACCAAATACTGCATTTTAACTTTATTGAGGGTGTCTTTGTAAATTCACCACCTCTAGAAGGTATAGTTAAGTCCTTAAGATCAGGTCGGCTCCAAAATGAAGAGAGGCGGCTCGATGAACCTTCAATTATTCAGTTAGGGCTTGAATTTAACCAGTTTATTGATATTTAGCAGGTTTTTTCTAAAAATCCGTGAAATAAAGATATGGTTTTTCAATAAAACTTGAACGAAAATGGCGCAGGTGGTAAAAAAATGATGTTTTAATTTAGTATTGAGCGGTGGTATCTTTTCGTAGTTATTTTAGATACAGAATCGCAAAGCAGAATAGTTTTTCGGGGGAAAACTTAATGCCTAAAGAAACTTGGGGCGCAAAAGTACTTTATTTTGGAGAAGATCCTAGGTATCTGCAGGAGTTCATTAGCTATTGTAAAATTAACAAGCCTGAGTTGAATTTTCAGTCTTGCTATCATTATTTTAATGAAGAAGAAGAGCTTAGCGCATCTATAAACTCCATTTACAAGTTCCTCCCTCACGTTATCCTTTTGGATTTTTCAGGAAAGTCAAATAAAGCACTTTTAAAAATGAGTACTTTTCTAAGTAAACATTACCCTCTTAGAAAGATACCTACTATAGCCCTTATTAAGGACCTTAAAGACAACAAGGCGCTCATAAACCAAATTCTTCTTTCAGGTATCCATTTTATCCAAAGAAAAGCCCCTGAGTTTTACAACCTGGGTTATTACCTTAAATGCCTCCTTACTCAATTTACTGGTGAGCGGATAAAAGCTCCTCACTATTTTAAGGTTCCTTTTAATAAAAATGTGAAAGTTGAAACTATAATGAGGGTTAGCAACCTTGAAGAGAAAACCATTCACATAGAAACAAACTTTCCTTTCTCACCAGAACATCGAGTTGCTTTAGACACAAAGTTTGAAAATCAAGATAGTAAGGTTTTTTTGAAACCTATAAGACGCATAAGAGAGGACCTTCGCTACTCCTTTGATCAATCATATGATATGGAGTTTATTTGGGACTTAGACGAAGCTGCTGCTGAAAATCCAAACTTCGTGAAATCCTTAACTCCTATGATAAATAGTGAGGAACTCTTATACGAAAAAGTAATGCTACCTTTTACAAAAAAAAGATATGAGAAATATATCCAGTCCAAGCAACCGCTTATTTTTGAAAAGAAAAAAACAAAAGTTCTTATTTTTGACAATAAACTCGGCATTATAGACCAAAAAGATAGAGATCTGAACGCTTATCCCTATGACTTCATTCTCCATGCTCACCTTGACTCAAAATACTTACTTGTTCCCGAAGCCAAAGCAGATATCATAACAATTAGTTATGATGACGAGAGAGAAAAAGATGAAAAGAGTCAAGGCCCTAGGATAAAGAAAAAATCCAATAACCTTGAGGTCATAAAAAACGTCATAAAAAGAGTTAATAGTATGAAAGGATATAGTCCTTTCATCATTATATATGACTATTCAGGCGACCCATATGCCCTACAAGAACTGGATTACCCAAAGCTTATTATAAAAGACTCTCCTTTTAACCTTGCTAGGCTTTTAGACCTTTGTTCCGTTTACGAACGAAAAGAAAAGTTAGTTAAAGCAAAAAGTGAAAAAAAACCAAAAAAGATTTTTCTCAACGGAAAATATAATGACAGTATTGCACACCTTAATTGGGATATAAGTTTACAATACGTTTCAGAGACACACATAAAGTTCTCCTCTCCTTTACCAATACCCAACCTAACTGTTCTTAGCCTGGATTTTCCACCTAAACTCTATGTGACAGTTGTTGAAAAAAAGAGCATACAAGAATACTCTCTTGCGGACGAAAATGAATACATTGGTATCATTCATGGCCCTGGCGAAAAGGAAAAGAATCAATTGAGAAAACTTCTAAATGAACAATATAAAGCGATTTCCTCACCCCCACCTGAACTTACACTCTAATTTTTTTTAAAAAAACCTAAATATCTTGATAGAGTCTCCATTTTTTTATAAAAATATTAAAGCCGTATACAATTTTTTTTGAATTAAAAAATAGAAGCTTAACAAAAGGTATTTTGTGACACTCAAAGTTCTTCTTATATTAACTCTTTCTCTATCCCAGCTAAATGTAAATGCCTCTGAAATAAAAATACCGAAAGAAACTATAGGCATAAAGGAAATAGAAGCGTTTAAAAAAGAGTTAAAATATATTAAATCTCTAAAAAACCAATATATAAAAAAGGGAAAAATTCTTAACCAACTTACAAAAGAAGCTAAAGAGCTCTTAAAAGCTAAGAAAAAATTTCTAAGAAAAAAGACTCATTACCAAGACAAAATTCAAAAGTTTCAAAATATAAAAAATAGTAAAACTTTAACCGATAAAGTTCCTAAGATTAAATCACAATACAGAAAAAGTAATGACTATATAACTTCTCAATATATTTCTAGAATAAGAAAGCTTTTAATCAAAAAAGACATTGCATTTAACTGTCGGAATCTTGATAACAAAAAGTTTCCCGCCAGGTCTTATAAGGGCGTCACCTCAAGCTATTTAACAATTGACTCAAAAGGTAAACTGCTTAATTTAAAGTTTGTCTCTCCAATAAAAAATGGGTTTCATAATAAAAATATTTTGAAGTGTTTATCAAAGCAGATTACTCATACAAAGTTCCCTAAACCACCTACTGATAATCCCCTCCTTATTATGCAACCTTTCCTCTTTTCCTCATAGAGGATTTATAGCTACTCGAGTTTTTATAAAAGAGATATTTTTCTTTAGAATATGGGAAAGAATCGTCACTTTCACCAACTCTGGATTAGTGGTAACATCAAACTGAATGACTAAAGGAATTTACTTATGATTCTTATTGTAGATGACGATCCAGAGATTCTTGATATCATGTCCATGAACCTTGAAGAAAGTGGTTTAGAGGTTGAGACTACAGTTCACCCAAAACAAGCTACTTCCATTATAGAAAAAAAGGACATTAAACTTTGTATCCTAGATATCGGCATGAAAGAGATGAGTGGATATGATTTAATGAAAATAATAAAAGATCAATTCCCTGACATGAGAATAATCTGTGTGTCTGGATACGCAGACCTTTTTGAGGAAAAAGTACGGGCCTTAGGAGTTAATCATCTACTCAGCAAACCATTCTCCCAAGAAGATCTTCTTAGCTCTGTTCAAGAACTCCTCAATATTAAAAAAAGGAGAAAAGGCGGACTCTCCTCTTTAAAGGGTGGCGGTAGCAAGATTATACCAAGTAAAAATAACCCTATACGCATGGATATAATCGGAGACAATTTTGTTGAAATAGTTCAGGTAACAGATATTAGCGAATCTGGAGCAGGTATATATGTTCCACACTCCTTTTCTGGGATTGACACTTCAAAACCAATAAATGCTATTGTTACTTTACCTGGACAAAACTCATTCAAGACTAAGGGGTCAATAAAGCAAGGAAAAGACAGTCGTAACTTCTTCCTTGAATTTGCAGACCTATCATCCCAAGGAAAAAAACAAATTTCTGTTTATGGGAAAAGTATGAAAAAATAAGACTAATCGTCTTCCCCACGGCACTCGTATTTCACTTCAATTGTTGCTTTGAATTTTGGGTTTTTCCTATCTCCTCCGGAAACATCTTCCCAATCACATACGATGGGAACATCATATGTATCATAGTTAAGTTTTTTATCTCCCTGCTTTTTACACAAACTGATGGCCTTCCTTCGAGCATCACCAATTACACTATGACAAGCAAAAGCCTTGCTATGCCTAACTGCCGAGATTTTAAAACTTTCCAGAGCTAGACAATCAAAACCAAAAAAAAGACTGGAGAATAAAAAGAATGTGCAAAGGATTAACCTTAAATTCATAAAACTCAAAACGTTTTCCACTCTTCACCACCTCTTTACAAAAAGAGCTTTTCTCTCGGGTATTATACACTGCATACTTAAACCAAATTTAAAGGGAAAAGCCCAAACTTCAATAAACTCCCAATATTTCAATAATTTCAGATACTTAAGCATATTAGAATTTCCAAGTATTTTAAAAATGTTATAGACTTTATTTTTGATTCTTGATTAAAGTTGATAAAAATTGTAATCATCAAATAAAAATCAAAGACGTATTTTTTGGGAAAATAAGGCAAAAATCCATGGCTTTTATGAAATTTAAAATCATTCAATCAAAAGAAGAGCACACTTTAGAAACAAACCTTGTGGACATTATATTTAATGTTAATCACGTTGTTAGTATCAAACCCATTAAAATTATTTTGGGCGAAAGTATTATAGATGGTTTTTGGATCAGACTAACAAATGGGAAAAAGTACAAAGCCACGAGTATCCCAGTAGAACTCAGAAAAATATTTCTCCTGAATGATGAAGAGAAGAGAGAAGATGAACTTACCTTGGAAAACTCCTTACACCTTCATTAAATGGTACTTAAAACTTAATTAAACCTTATTAGCTTTTAATCCAATAACAACTTCTGTTCCATGATTTTTATCTGTATCAGAGGAATATATTGAGATACTTCCACCATATTTGCCCATAAACTTTTTTATTAAGGGCATTCCAAACCCAGTGCCTGTTTCCGCTGCCGTTCCTTTGCGAGACTTGAGGTTTTCTATTTGAAAAATAGACTCCAACATTTTTTCATTCATCCCTATCCCTTCATCCTTGAAAGAAACAAAAATTTGACTTTCAACTTTTTGAGAAGAGATCGTTATTGAACCTCCAGGATTTGAAAATTTTACGGAATTTGTTAAAATATTCATTAGAACAGAATTTACAAAAGACGTTTTCTCTACCAGAACTTCATGGTCCTCGGAAACATTGACCTTTACTTCAAGAGACTTTTTTTGGGCCTTCAAATAAATCATTCCCACACTTTCATCAATCAATTTAGAAAGGTTTTCTAGCTGCAAATCAAGGCTAAAGTCTTTTTTATCAAGCTTCTCAAGCTTTCTCACCAACTCAATAATTCCGTAAGCGTTTTTCGCCCCCTTATCAAGATAAGTGAAGTATTTTCTAGCTTCATCCAAGCTTTCTACTTCCTCAAGAATTTCTAGAACTCCTATTATCCCAACGATAGGATTAGAGAGGTCATGGCATAGAATATGAATTAACTCTTGCCTCTCATAGCTGAGTTTTTCAAGCATTTCTCGATAGAATTTAACTTCAAGATGGTTTTTTACTCTTGCGAGCAGTTCATTAGAATTGAAAGGCTTGAGCACATAATCACTCCCTCCAACTTCAAAACCTCTCAAAATATCTTTAGGTTCACTTTTTGCAGATATGAAAATAATTGGAATTTTTTTTAAAGTTCTATGCTCCTTTAATTTACGGCAAGTTTCAATCCCATCTCCACCAGGCATCATAATATCCATCAAAATAAGATCTGGTATGGTTTTTTCGGCCAAATCCAAGGCTTGTTTGCCATTAACGGCAACGTTGATTTGGAAACCTTCTTTCCTGAGAATAGTCCCTATGACCTGAATATTCTTCTGAAGGTCATCAGCAATCAAAATACGAGGTTGTTTACTATAAGCTTTTTCCATCCTATCCAACTCCCGTAAAGTTGCATTTTTATAACGCCTGACACCTATAATTGTAGACTAATTTACAATCAATACTCTTTAGGATACCTAAAAATCTAGGGTTTTCCAGGGGGATGAAGATGACAAAAGATATATTCACGCACCTTAAAAACGAACTTGAAGCGATAAAAAATGCTGGTCTTTATAAAGAGGAAAGGGTGATCACATCTGCTCAAAACTCTAAAATTCAATCAGGTGGAAAGGAAGTCGTCAATTTGTGCTCCAACAACTACCTAGGCCTTTCTAACCATCCTAATTTAATTTCTGAAGCAAAAAAGTCACTAGAAGATTATGGTTTTGGAATGTCATCTGTCCGCTTCATTTGTGGAACCCAAAACATTCATACATTGCTAGAGGAAAAAATTTCCTCATTTTTGGAAATGGAAGACACAATACTTTATTCATCCTGCTTTGACGCTAATGCAGGACTTTTTGAAACCCTCCTAGGAAGCGAAGATGCAATCATTAGTGATAGTCTTAACCATGCAAGTATTATAGATGGCATTAGGCTATGCAAAGCTAAAAGACTTCGCTACAAAAACAATAATCTGGAAGACCTTGAGAGTAAGCTGAGAGAAGCTGAGGGCTGTCGGTTTAAAATGATCGCCACTGATGGCGTTTTTTCAATGGATGGACTTATTGCAAACCTCAAAGGAATTTGTGACCTCGCTGAAAAATACAATGCTCTCGTTATGGTTGATGACTCTCATGCAGTAGGCTTTTTAGGTGAAGCAGGAAAAGGCTCTCCAGAGTTTTGCAATGTTATGGGTAGAGTTGATATTATCACAGGAACTTTAGGTAAAGCTCTGGGAGGAGCTTCTGGTGGTTATGTTAGCGGAAAAAAAGAAATTATCGATTTTCTGCGCCAACGCTCTAGACCTTACCTCTTTAGCAACACTCTTGCCCCAGTGATTACTGCAACTTCAATAAAAGTTATAGAAATGCTTCAAGAGACCGGTGAGCTTAGAAAAAAGCTTAAAGACAATTCAGCATTTTTTAGGAGAGAAATGGAAGCAGCAGGTTTTAAACTCCTACCAGGCGAGCACCCAATAATTCCTATTATGTTAGGAGATGCTGAACTTGCCAAGAATATGGCCGATGAGCTTCTAAATGAAGGCATTTATGTCGTAGGCTTTTCTTACCCTGTTGTCCCAAAAGGACTCGCAAGAATCAGAACTCAAATTTCTGCAGCTCATAGTAAACAAGATCTAGAGAGAGCGGTGAAAGCCTTTATTAAAATTGGAAAAAAACTAGGTGTGGTATAATCAGGAAAAACTGGGGGATCTCCATGCCAAAAACCATGAAAGTTCTCAAAAAAAGTAAGCGGGATGTGGGACTCTGGTTGGAAGAAGCTCCCATACCAGAAATTGGCCCCCTCGATGTTCTTATAAAAATTAAAAAAACTGCTATTTGTGGAACGGACCTCCACATCTATAATTGGGATGAATGGGCCCAAAGTGTTATTCCTGTTCCTCTTATCACTGGACACGAATTCTTTGGAGTTGTTCACGCTGTCGGAGAAAGTGTCAAACACTTTGAGGAAGGGGACCGTGTTTCAGGAGAAGGGCACATAGTCTGTAACAATTGTAGGAACTGCCATGCCGGGAAAAAGCATCTCTGCCCTTATACTGTAGGAGTCGGAGTTCAAAGAAATGGTGCATTTGCGGAGTACCTCTCTCTTCCTGAATCTAACGTTTACAAAATTTCAGACAATATTCCTGATGAGCTCGCATCCATCTTTGACCCCTTTGGAAATGCAACTCATACGGCACTTTCTTATGACTTAGTTGGAGAAAATGTTCTTATAACTGGTGCAGGTCCAATTGGCTGTATGGCAGCAGCTGTTTGTAAACACGCTGGAGCGAAAACGGTAATCATTACCGATATTAATGATTACCGCTTAAACTTAGCAAAAAGCCTAGGAGCTGATATTCTCGTAAACCCGACAACACAAAATCTACCCACAGTCTTAAAAGAGCTCAATCTTCAAAACAATTTGAAGATTGGCCTTGAAATGAGTGGTAATCCCATCGCTTTTAATGACATGTTAAAAAGCTTAAGTCATGGAGCAAACATAAGTCTTTTAGGTCTTCTGCCTAATCACGCGACAATAGACTGGTCCCATGTCATCTTTAAGGGACTCACGATTAAAGGGATTTATGGACGAGAAATGTATGAGACATGGTATAAAATGACTGCCATGATTGAAAGCGGCCTGGATATTAGTTCAATCATTACCCATAAGTTTCCAGCAGATAAGTTCAAAGAAGGCTTTAACCTCATGAACAAAGGTCAATCTGGTAAAGTTATTTTAGATTGGTAAGAAATCATAGAAGGCAAAAAAATGACCCTTTCTTTTTCAGACACTTTTCCAAGCAACAACGTCAAAGTATCTTTTGAAGAGTTCGAACCGAACCATTCAAACCAAAGAAAATTAAGAGACTACCTCATCGAATTAGAAGAGTCGTCTCCAAGCGATGCCTCAATTACGGCTCATTTTTCAAAAGAAGACCATAACTATACAGGTTCACTTAAAATTCTTTCACAAAAAAAAGACTTCTCAGAAGAAAACTCTTCAGAAGACCTCTCTCAGCTTATTGATGGACTTTTTATTAAAATAAAAGAAAAGATTCAAAAGTGGAAAAAGAATAGGTTTAAAAATATAAGCGACGAACTTGCCTAAAAAAAAAGCTTCCTCAAACAAACTGCCAAAGGAAGCTCTTAAAAAATATTGAAAATTTGATTTATTAACACATGATATCGTATGAACGAATAGTCTTTCTGCCATTAGCAGTACATTTTTTCTGAGCTTGTTCTACAAGAAAGTATACATACTCATTCATGGCATCAAGGGCATCAGAAGAAACGTTGTAACCCTTACCTTTAAGAGCATCTTTTGTTTTAGAAGCTACTAAAAGCATCTCCTTGCTTTTTTTAGCGCTTTTTTTAGCTGCTTTCTTAGTTGCTTTTTTCGCTGCTTTCTTTTTAGCTTTAGCCATTTTTTACCTCAACATCTTTTAAACGTTAGTATTATTAATAATGATGGCAAATTCTAGGTGCAGAAGCCCCTTAACGTCAATCATTACATTACAAATTATCTCAAAAAAATTGATTTAACTCTTCATTTAAACACCTATATAGAGTTATTCAGGTTATTTGATCTCTTTCATGAGTTCAAAACAGCTTTTTACATAATCTACTTTCACTTTTTGAAACTCTTCAAAACTCCAATAGGTTTTAGAAATCTTTAGTTTGGAGGTTGGGGAAAAATAGTAAATTTTGCAGTTATTGTGGAAAAAATTAAAAGATTGAATATGAAAATCACGGCCCACATCTTCAAAGAAATTAAGCCTTCCTTGAAGGCTTTGTGGAATTCTAAAAATTTTTCCTTTTGCTTCCGAGTTAGAACAAGGAAGAAGAACAGGAAAAGACTCTCCTGAAACTTTAAAGCAGCGGAAGCCCCTTACCGTCAAATCGGACTCAAAAAGCTCATCTTGACCTTTCAGAAGAACTGTAGAAAAAACATCAGGGTCTAAAAGCGTTCCATAAAAGAAAAAATAGTCCATGGCTAAATCAATTCTTTGAGGTAACCATCCAAATGTTGCAAATCGGGTACAAAACTAAAATTCTTACTTTTTTGGAACTTAGCTAGATTAAAACGTGCACCTCCTCCAAGCCATACTTTTTGATCCTTATCCACTCCTTTTAGAACTTTATCCAAGAAAAGGTTAAGAAAGCTTTCTTTACTAGGAGATATAAAACTACCTGCACAAACAAGTATGATATTGGCTTCAACCGACTTTGAAATTTCCAAAATCCCCTCAGAAGGCATGTTGGGACCCATATAAATATAGTTAACTCCATAATGACAGCAAAGAAGGCCATACAAAAGAATTCCGAACTCTGAGTAGTCTGTTTCTGGAGTTGCCAAACCAACCAAATAAGGTCTTTTTGTTTTTTGGCTGTAATTTTTAAATAAAATGTGTCCTATATGGAATTTAAGTAAAGACAATAAGGCCTGTTGTTGAGATACACCCAGGTAACCACTATAAACCCTTAAGCCTACCTCATGAAGAAGCGGAGAAATAATATCAATGGCCAAACTACGAGGCGAATGAGTAATTTTCAGCTTCTCTATCTCGTGAGATATAACATCTAACTTGTATTGCTTAATTGCAAAAATCAGACTTTCCAAAGACTCCTTAGACTGCTTTGAATTATCTTCTTGATCAAGGGAAAACTTTGGCAAAGAAGGCTCGTCGCTTTTACCCAATTTCTTCAAAAAGCCTTTCAAGTCATCGACACTGTTTTTAGCAATCGTCCCTATTGAACTACCTAGGGAACAAAGTTCAGATAGGAGGCGAAGTTTTTCAATATCATCATCACTATAGAGCCTTCTACCAGAATCATTTCGTGTTGGAACAACTGCTCCATAGCGTTTCTCCCACGCTCTAAGGGTGTGAGTCCCTACCCCAGACAACTTGGAAGCTATTTGAATATTATATTTGCCCATCATATTTTCCTCCTGATCCATTTTATAATCTCATAATACTCTAGGTTTCATAATAATTGAATCTTGTATAATTTAAAAATAAGCAATAAAATCTAATATTTTCAATAACTTAAGTTCTTAAATACCAAAAAACACTAGTATTGTAGAAATTTTGTCTAACTTTAAATTCACCAACGAGGCCATCCATTCGAAGACTAAATTTAAAACTTGCTATAAAGTAGTATGAGAAGAATTTTTAGGAATTAAAGGGAGGACTTGTGAATATTTTAATGACCGGTGCAACAGGATTCGTAGGTAAAAGTCTATGCTCTAAACTCATTCGTGAAGGGCACACTGTGACTGTTCTCACCAGAAATAAAAATAATCTTAATAATATGACAAAACAAAACATAATTTTCGTTGAATGGGCCGATCCTGAAAATACCATTCCTCCAAAAGAAGCCTTTAAGGATACTGACGCGGTTATTAACCTTATGGGTGAAAACTTATCAGAAAAGAGGTGGTCTAAAAGCCAAAAAGAAAAGATTTTCAATTCAAGAGTTCATGGGACTAAAAACCTCATTAAAGGTATTGAAGAGCACTGCGAAAAGCCCCTTGATTCGTTTATTTCAGCTTCTGCTATAGGACATTATGTAGTTAACCAGACAGAGACGTTAACAGAAGAATCACCTAAAGGAGAAGGTTTTCTGGCAGAAGTTTGCGATGAGTGGGAAAAGGCTTCTCTATCTCTTACAAAAGCTAAAAGGGTCATCAAAATAAGGATTGGAGTCGTCATTGGAAGAGAAGGTGGAATCCTAAAAAGACTTTGTCCTATATTTAACCTTGGTTTAGGGGGTCCTATCGGCTCTGGCCAGCACGTTATGAGCTGGATTCATATAGAGGACCTGAGTGACCTCTTTGTAGAATCACTCAAAAGGGAAGATTTTGAAGGTGTTATCAATGGGGTTTCTCCCCATCCTGTAACAAATAAGGAGTTCTCGCTTTCTTTAGGAAAGGCCCTCAAAAGGCCTGTTATCTTCCCTGTCCCTCCTTTTGCGCTAAAAGTCGCTTTTGGGGAGATGTCATCAATAATGCTGGATAGCCAAAAAATTGTGTCGCAAAAACTAAAAGACCTTAATTTTACCTTCCATTTTCCTAAAATTGACCAAGCACTTCAAAATGCTTGTCAGAGGAACAAAGACGACTTAAAACAGTGATAGAGGTTTATTTTTTTTAACTTTGAAAAAATGGCTGGAGCTTAAATAACGATATGCAAGATTTAAAGACAATACTGAGTTCATGTGGAGAATATTTTCCAATTTCGTTCGTTGTGGCGGATTTTACCCTGGATGAGCAACCTCTTGTTTTTGTAAATAATTCTTTTGTTGAACTGACTGGCTATGCTAAAGAAGAAATTTTAGGAAAAAACTGCCGCTTCCTTCAAGGCCCAAAAACAGATCCTCTGACAATAAAAAATATACGTAAATCTCTCGACAATTACGAGTGTTGTTATTTTGATATTCTTAACCACAAAAAAAATGGAGATGTTTTTTGGAACCGTTTGGCCCTCTTCCCTGTTGGTCCAACTCCCGAGTCTTGCACCTACTACGTAGGTATACAAATGGAAATCTCTACATCACAGGAGAAGATAGCCCAATTTAATAATCAACTACAAAAAAACCAAATTTCAAAAAAGGTAAAAAACCCATTTGCAGATATCATGAACTCAGAAAGGGCTTCAGAACTCATTTTCTATAACTCCTCCGAGTTAAATTACGAAGACTTTATCCAAAGAACTAAAAATAAAGTTCAAGAGATATGCAGTTTTATTAAAAGCCTATAAATTTGTTAAAACAAAACCGGAACTAGCCCATGCTCAAAGAGAACTTAGAAAAGCTAGAATGCGGAACTAGGATTCTGAGAAATTTAACCCTAACTATAGCTATACCCTGCTTCCTTTTTCTCGCTTTTTTCGAACTGGAAAGCTATCTAGACTTCAAAAAAGAGCACCTTGAGCTTAAACTAAAAAATGAACAAACTCTGTCTCAAAAAACATTAAAAAAATGGAATGAATTCTACCTAAACCAGAAAAAAAGGGCTGATGACAAAGTCGAAATGATCAAAGAAAGCCTCTTAAAAAAAGTTTTAGAGTCCTTTAATAAATAATTACATAATCTAAAACATATATAAAATACGGGAAAAGTGGCTCATTTTGGCCCATTTTGGAGTTAAATCTCTCTTAAATTAATTAAAATGAGCAGTATTTTAAGAAAATAGCTAAAAATTATTGCTATTAGCCTCCAAGGTTTATATAAATTCCTCTAGAGTTTTACTACTCAAAAACTTGAATTACAGATTAAATCTAGAAGAAAGAAGGAAGAATTATGGAAACTGGCACAGTAAAATTTTTTAACGAAGAGAAAGGTTTTGGTTTCATTAAGCCAGACAATGGTGAGAAAGATCTTTTTGTTCATGCCACAGGAATTGAGAATGGACCTATTGCTGAGGGAGACACTGTTGAATTTGAAATTGGTGAAGGTAGAAAAGGTCCCTGCGCAGTAAAGGTTAACCGCAAGTAATCTAAACCGCAAAACAAAGAAATACGCTTATCGACCTACTCAAAAGGGAATCGATCTGCGAAAGCAGGTCGAAGGTCGGTAAGCCATTTTGCGTCGCCGTCGTACTCAGCAAAGAAAGGACGTTTCACGAGTTCAGGAGATCGAGCCTGAAGAAGACTCAAAACAAACACTTTTTTTCCATGTACATTAACAACACCATCTACACAAACTTTTCCTGGATAGGCAGACATAGATGGTCCCCGAGCAGTTCTTGCAAGACCTGAAACATTCCTAATTGCCTCTTGATAAATTTTTAAAGCCTGTGAGAGAGGTAGCTCAAAGAAGTGCTTAGGTCCCGTATCCCTTTCTACAAACATATAGTAGGGAATCATGCCTAGCTTGACTTGCTTTTTCCACATATCGCTCCAAATTTCGCTGCTATCATTTATCCTTCGAATGAGGGGTGATTGAGTCCTTATTGTGGCGCCTGTTTCTAAAATTTTACAAACAGCTTCTTCAAACTCTTTCGTTTTCATCTCTTGGGGGTGATTAATATGTGCCATGAAAGAAAGGTGCTTCCCCCGTTTTTTAACCAGTCGAAAAAGGGAAAGAACCTCTTCAGAGTCCTTGTCATGGGTGAACCTATAAGGCCAATAAGTTAACGACTTTGAGCCTATACGGATATTCTTTATATGCTCCATTCCTTTTTCCAGAAAAGGCAAAATATATTGAGACAACCCTTTGGCCTGCATTATCATGGGGTCTCCCCCTGTTATAAGAACATCACTAACTTCCTTATGTGATGAAATATAATCCAAAAACTGCATTTCTCTGTTTGTAGAAAACTTTAATTCCGGGTCTCCAACAAACTGGGCCCAACGAAAGCAGAAAGTGCAATAGCTATGACATTGTTGTGCCTGAGAAGGAAAAATTAGAACTGTCTCTCTATATTTGTGTTGAACTCCAGGAACAGGCTTCCCCTCAAAAGAAGGAATATTTGTCGTTAATTGACCTGATGGATGAGGATTAAGTTCACGTCTGATGCTATTAGCTGTTTCATTGATATCTCTTTGAGTGCTATGACTGTCTTCAATTATAGACTTCATCTTCTGAAATTGATTTTCAGACAGCATCTCCCTTTCAACAAAGGTTAACCTATAAATTGGATCTTTTTCAAAGTTGTCCCAATCTATTAGGTTTTCTGTAACGTAATTATTCACCCTAAAAGGAAGGACAGAGCCGACAACCTTGAGAGCTGTCTTAGCTTCTTCGGATAATTTATTATATTGGGGTAATTTATGTAAATTACCTAAAGAGTAAAAAGTCATCATTTGAAAAGAGCCTCTCTTTATGAAGTCTAAAAACTTTTTAACCACTCCTCTAACTTTCTATCCATTTTCCTAAGAGCTCGTCTTCTCCAAGATCCACTTCCTCTCCGAAGAACTCTTCCCTTTAAAGGGTCTAGCATGCTAAGCAAATGCCTTTTTTTATCGTTAGCAGCAAATAAAGCAAAAGCGTACTTTTTACCAGACTTACCCAATAGATACCCAGCCAAATTGTTAACATAGAACAAGGAACCCGTTTTTCCATAAACTCTAAAGGCATATTCAGGATGGCGGAGTCTTCTTGAAAGGCCTCCGCTATGCCCATTTATGGATAAGAGCGACCAAAAAGACCTCTTATTAAACTTTTTATCTTTGAGCATTAGAAGAAGATCGACCATATTTTTAGGGCCCATTTTATTATCAACGGTCAAACCTGATGCATTAGTTAGTGAAGAACCTCCCCAATTAATTTTTGGGAAAGACTTCTTAAACCATTCGTGCATAAAGTAAGCTGACTCCTCTAAAGATCTTTTTTCACCTGTTAACTTTTTTACAGCTTTTAACATCGCCATCTCAGCAATTAAATTATTTGAGTACTCCAATCCTAATGAGGCAAGCCTAATTAAAGGAAGGCCTTCGTGATAACCTAAAATCTTAGCATTAGATGGGACTTTCTTTTCCTTAGGCTGATTTAATTGTAGCCCATGAATACCTGCTAAATAATGAAAAAAAGAAGACGTGAATCGATTTGAATTTTTACTTGGGAGGTCTTCGAGACTCCTCATACGAACAGCTGAGTTTTTTTTCCAAACTTCATTGCCTCTTTCCCCGACGTCAAATTTAAACCTTGGCCCACCTCTCGGTGCACGTTCAGACTTAACAACAAAATAGTTAAGTGGAGGAAGAGCAATATTTAACCTAGTCCAAACCTTAAATCTATTAAACTCCACATTCAGAGCCCCCAAAGAAGGGTTGTCTGCTTGATCCTCCAAACCTATCTCAGAGATCCTTGGGTATGAAAATTGTTCTAATCCATCATACAAAAACTCTCCTTCCACCTTTTTAATCCCATGACCTTTAATCTGGTGGATAAGAGAAAGTATGTGACTTGCCGTAAAGTATGGAGCTCCATAACCCTTTAAATAAAGATTGCCCTTAAGAACACCATTCACAACTTGACCCTCTTTATAAACTTCGGTTTTGAAGTTATCTTTTGGGCCCAACACTTCTAAAGCAAAATAAAATGTTAGTAATTTTGAAACTGAAGCTAAACTTCTTGGCTTTGATGGAAATTTAGAATCGACAAGCTTTCCCGTTTGAAGATCCATAAGAGAATAAGATAATCCTAAATTTTTAAGTTGGCCCTTTTTAGAACCATTAGAACTTTCCGGCATAGCTGGTAATTCAATTTTCCCAGGACTAACAGCTCCAAGTGCGAACGAGGAAAGACAGAAGAAACTTATAAAAAATGAACATATCAATTTAATAATAATAGTCATTTTATTTGAATGATTCCATTAACATAATATTTAATGCTGCGAAAAGACTCGATTTATTCCATTTCATAATTGTTTCGTAATTAGAACCCCTTAGAATTATGGGTGAGTTTTTATGGCTAATCACTGCAGCTCTTCTTTTCCACTGTCCCTTTAGTGGTTCACCATTTAAAAGTCTCAAACCTAGCTTATTATAGCTAGAAGGGGTGCGTCTTTCTTGAATTTCAAAATTCTTTTTTCCACTACTATTTTTAACGAGAAGACCAATTGATTTATGCTTTTTCCAATTTGCCTTTTTGAGGAAGTTAGCGATTGATGCAAAAATATCTTTTTTATTTGTCCATATATCTTTTTTACCATCTCCATCATAATCTTGAGCGTACTTTAAAAAGCTTGAAGGCATAAATTGGCACTGCCCCATCGCACCGGCCCAACTTCCTAAAAAGTTCTTTTTCTTTATATGACCTTCTTTAATTATAATCAAAGCTGATAAAAGCTCTTTTTCAAAAAAGACCCTTCTTCGTTTATCAAAAGCAAGGGTCGTTAAGGAGTCAATAATTTTATATTTCCCCATAATTTTTCCGTAGAGTGTTTCAACACCCCAAAGGGAAACAATAATCTCTTTATCAACTCCATAACGCTTTTCAATATCATTAAGAATCTTTTCATATTTTTTTAAGTGTGCCTTCCCTTTTTGTATCCTTGTTGGTTTATTGCCAATCCACTTCTTTATCCAGGTAGGATAGTTTATTTTCGTGCTGGAGGTTACTTGATTACGGTCTTTATCAATGATACCAGGCTGGTATCTGATATTTTTTAAATGCTTGACTAAAAATCTTTTTGGAAGACCCTTTTTTGAAGCTTTTTCAATAAATTTTTGTTTCCAAAGCTCAAATGATCTTGTTTTGCTGACTTTTGCAGCAAAACACCTTGGGCCCGATATCAAAATCAGTATGAAAAAAAGCATTGTTAATTTTTTCATGGATTAATTTTACGTTGAAAATTATTTTTAGTAAAAACAAACCGGAATGAAAAATTTAATAACCTTGACTTCCCTTAGAAGACCTTTTTAGTCGGTTACTGCTGTTTTTTTGGAGATGGCATATATATGATGCAATTTATTTTTGAATATTGGTCTTTAGTGGTCATTATGTTTTTAGCAATGATGAGCCCTGGACCTGACTTTATTCTTATTTTAAAAAATGGGCAATATGGTTTTAAGTCTGGATTAGCAACATCGCTTGGAATTACATTTGGTTTTACGATCCACACATGTTTCGTAATTTTTGGATTTTCGTACATCATTACCCAAAACCCAATACTAAAAGAAATCGTTAGTTTTTGTGGGGCACTTTATTTGCTATATCTTGCTTTAAAAATATGGAGGAGCTCCAATGAGATCATAAATGAGACCCAGTCAAATTTTTACTTACAAAATTATAAGTTAAAAGAATCTTTAAAGGAGGGTTTCCTGTGTAATATCCTTAATCCAAAAGTACTTCTTTTTATTTTAAGTTTTTTCACCCAGTTCGTACCTCAAAACCTTACTTTGGAAACAAAATTAAAAATCTCTTTAGTTTTAATTTTTGAATGTATGCTCATTTGGTCATTAATAGGTCTTATACTTCAATTTAAACCACTAAAAATATTAATGTTTAATTGGAAAAGTTATATTGATAAAATTCTTTCGGTAGCTCTTTTAATTTTTTCTCTCCATATAATTTACAAAAATATAATTAAGTTTAAAGGTTTTTTCTTTTAGTTTTTTCAAGTATTAAATCTTCACTCAAATTTCTTATATTTCGTTTATAAGGTCTGCAGATTACTCTACTCATAATGCTTCCAAACCAAAAGGACGGCCATCGCTAAACGATTTTTTATTTTCTTAAAATAACATTTATTTAAAACTTTTAAATTATTATTAAATTTAGTCGATAAAATGAGGGTAGAGGATAAATTTCTTTTTTTAGGATAGTTAAAAAAGAAAGTCATAAGCTTTTGGAGAATAGATGTCCAAAAATAATAAAAATGTATTTGATGACCTCTATATGCCTCAGGAAATCAGTTACTTTAAGTGTTGGACCGACATTAGTTACCTTGTAGAGGCTTGGAGAAAAATTGATACCAGCCGATTTGAAACACTTAAAAATATACAAAAAACTATTTTAGAAGAATGGGAAAAAAGAATAGAACTTCACGGTGAGCATGAAAGCCCTAGCGTATTTAAAAAACATAAAGATTTTCTCGAAATGCTTGTTTCAATTAAGTACCCATTAGATCAAATGACAAACCCTCATGGGATGGTGGCCCTTGTAACACCTAAATTTGAACGATTATGGAATACCGATGCTTTTGAAAAACTTTATCCATTGCTATCAGATACTGATGAAGAAATGACTCACTTTAGGAATGCTGCAGTCCAACTTATCCTCATCTATAGGCTTTATGGGGACAAACTTGATCTAAGCAACTGGCCTATACCAAGAGGAGATAGCCTTAAAAGCTTATTGGTTTATGAGCCAGAAAAAGGCTCTCCAAAACGCTACTTTACTCTTCGCTACGATAATGAAATTTATAGCTCGAAATCTTGGTCTGTTAAAATGGCGTGTGACGGAGAATTACCTAAATTAACACAAAAAGATATAGATAAAATTTTAATTAATCCATTTGACCCCAATCATATAAGTTCTGTTGTCGATACAAGTAATTTTATGTTTAACGGATCTTGCTTTGTTTACGCCGAGGAAGTTACCTATTGGCATCAAATGGCCGAATTTCAGGGAAGCCTAACAAATAGAAATATATTGAGGCGTAAGAATGATTTAATTGGATTTCAAGATGGCATCAGAGAGGTCATGGGAACAAATGACCTTGAAATAGGCATTATCCTAACACCCTTTGAATCAGATAGTAAAAGGGCCCGTTGGCAACCATTTCTAAATAGCTTACGGTTTGATGAAGAAGTCGACCCTTCTAACTTAAAAGAAAATGATCTCTACAAAGAAGCACTTAAAAAGTCTCAAATAATTAATTCTCTCAATGGGGAAAGAACATTTAAGAAAATGATAAAAAATGGTCTCAATAGCCTGATGGTCATTCCCTTAATTTTTCAAGAAGAGGTAATAGGACTTTTAGAATTTGGTTCCCCTAGATCTCATGCCTTTGATTTTTATGTTGTTCCAAAACTTGATAAAATTGGAGGTCTAGTTTCTACAGCAATTAATCATGTACTTGAAAGTGAACATGAAAGAATGATGGCCATTATAAAACAAACCTGTACGGCCATTCATCCATCAGTTGAATGGCGTTTTCAAGAAATGGCCAGAAATTACTTAAAACAAATTGAGAACGATGAAAACCCGAGTCCAGAACCTGTTGTTTTTAAAAATGTCGTTCCGCTATTTGGCGTTTCTGATATACGTGGATCTTCAACAAAAAGAAATGAATCAATCCAAGCTGATTTAACTCATCAATTGAAGCTTGCTTGGGACGTTTTAAAGATAGCAGCTAAGTCACACCCAAGGCCTGTTTTTAATGAAATAAGTTTTAGAATTGAAGGCCATTTAAATACCATTTCAAAAGGTTTAAAGTCCGGTGATGAAACTAGAATATATATGTTTTTAAAACACTCTGTTGAATCAGCATTTGAAGAACTCTCACTTTTAAGTGAGGAAATAAAAGCTAAAGTAGAAAACTATAAAAAGAAGCTAAATTCTGAAGTTGGTGTCATTTACGAGGTTCGAAAAAACTATGATGAATCTGTTACAATTATTAATGATACAATAGGGGCTTACTTTGATCGGCAACAAGAATTGGCCCAAAAAATGATTCCTCACTATTTTGAAAAGTTTAAAACAGATGGGTTAGAACACAATATATATGTTGGCGATTCTCTATTAGAATCTGGAATTTGCAGCGCCTTGGATTTAAGAAACCTTTATTTATGGCAGCTAATGAGCATGTGCGGAGTGACTTGGCTCATGAAGGAATTAAAGCCAACTCTTAAAACTCCACTTGATACTGCCCACTTACTTTTAGTTCACACAACTCCTATCAATATTAGCTTTCAAATGGAAGAAAAGCACTTTAATGTTGATGGCGCATACAATGCTCGTTATGAAATTGTAAAAAAGAGGATCGATAAAGCGTCCATCCATGGGACTGAAGAAAGACTTACTCAGCCTGGTTACATAGCAGTAGTTTATTCCCAAGAAAGCGAATACCAAATGTATAGAGAATTCATAATTTATTTGGAAAATATTGGCTTTATTGAGAAAGATGCCAAAGATGTCCTACTACAAGACCTTCAGGGTGTTCATGGACTTCGAGCTATTCGAATCAAAGTAAAAGAAAAACCACCAAAGGGATGGGATCCTAAAAAACCCGAAACAAGCCTAGCTATTTTAAAAGAATCCAAATAAAAAAAAAAGGCACTTACTGAATAGGTGCCCCTTTATCTACTTTTATGATCTATTTTTACTTAGGCCCACCTTCAACACATGCTTCGTAAGCTTTTTCAAGTGTATAATTTCCAGAAAGAGCTCCCCCCGTTTTTAATAATCCTTCCTTTCCCGTAGAAAGATTATGAATGGTAAAGGGAAGCAAGATGCTATAGTCTAGAGTTAAAAGAACAGGCAGAGTTACCATCCAAAGAGGAACAATACCTACGGCACATATTCCTTTATGAAATGCCTGTTTAATTCCCGCTTGAGCACTAGGTATGAATAAATCCATTAAATGGAAAGATGTCTTTTTTCCGCTAATATCACGACTTATACTTCGATTGGCCTCTTTTAAGCGTTTTAATATCTTTTGATCCCTTAAAATAAAAAGGATAACTTCTTTAGATTGATGAACTAGTCTTCTATACTTCATACGACCTTTTGAGTTTTTGTGATAAAGGCATCCAAAAGTTTTACCTGTTAAATAATCAGCATAAGAAAAAGCTTTATAACGGGGACTCTTTTTTAACTTGGAACTATATTCTGGGTTGTTGTACATAAATTCACGACAACCCTCATGAATGGAGGAAAAGTCTCTATCCATCCCAAAACTTTTCAAGAGAAACCATCTGTTTGATTCATAAATAGAAAAAATAAGATTGTCGTAAAAAGCCTTATCCTTAGACGCCTTTTCCAAGTTTTTTTTATTGATTTCTTTAAGATCTCCCTTAAGAAAAGGTTTTATTCGAGCTATTTCTTTTTTTAGGTATTTATTAAATGCTTTTTCTAAAGATTTTTTTGTTTTTGAATTAATAGGAGCTGAAAAAGCTGAAAAGTTAATTAGTAACAAAATAAAAAAAATATTTTTAAATGAAAACCTCATAAGACTTCTCCTTTTTATAACTTATCGGTACTAAACAGAAAAAATCTATCAATGAAATTTAAAATTTAAAGAGAATTACTGATTTTAATAAAGGTGACTTAAAAGGAATGATAACTAATCAAAAGAATAAATATATTTTTTTTTATTTAATTTTAAAAACTTCCATTTTTTGTTGGAGACCTTCAATTTCTATTTGACCTAAAGAATGCCCTTTTTCAGTCTCAAGGAGATTATTAACTTTTTTAGAAATTAAGATATTAGAATCAAAATTTTTATTAAGTTTTTCAATTCGAGAAGCCAGATTAACAACCTCACCAATAACTGTATATTCTTTTCTCCTAGATGATCCTATATTACCTGTTAGCACTTGACCTTCATGAAGGCCAATACCAATTTTCGTAGGGGGTATAAGATTCCTTTTCTCTAATTCATTTACCTTTTCAACAATTTTTTTTGAAGCGAGAACAGCATTTTTGGCATGATCGATATCCTCTAATGGTGCTCCAAATATGGCCATAAGACCATCACCCAAAAATTTATTAATCAATCCATTATGTTCGTTAATGATATCAATCATTGGTGA
>CEUM01109572.1_pt1 | contig 21805 bp, 12 predicted proteins | sample 356421 | NCBI WGS metagenome assembly CEUM01 (sample SAMEA2622716, study PRJEB7988) | marine metagenome | biome: marine biome (ENVO:00000447); feature: surface water layer (ENVO:00002042); material: "saline water (ENVO:00002010), including plankton (ENVO:xxxxxxxx)" | depth 5 m | reverse complement strand
CGATACGACCACATGCTGGCCATCACCTACCACACGGATGGACACGACGATGTTGAGTTGACTCGCTACTACGCTGTGCCTGATTACGGTGCCAGCGTCAAGTACACCGAGGACGTCTACATCACCAAGGACACGACCCACGTGTGGGTTGAGATGGACGTTGTGACCTGTCTGGCTAACCCCTGCGACATGTCGGTGACCGCTGCAGACCGCTTCCAGGCCGATGAGCCCGGATCGCACTACGCTATCATCAACAACGTGCAGAGCGACGACCCATGGTCCAAGCCCGGTCAGTACGGTAAGAACGCCACGAAGACCTCCGAGCGCCGACCGCTCCTCGAGGACAGCAACTGGTGTAACAACATCATGACCTCGCTTGCTACGGCTGACGTGTGTAACCACGCCAACCAGCCAGCCAGCAACTTCCTGGCCACGGACCAGTTCCTGCCAGATGTTGTGGAAACCATCGGTGCCAGCGCCGTTCCATCGTTCGCCCCAAGCATTGTCGCTGTGGCCCTCACGGGTCTCTTCGTCAGTGCCCTCTCCTTCGCCAGCCGCCGTGCTGACGACGAAGAGGAAGTCGAGTCGATGGCTGAAGACGACGCAGCCGTCAGCCCTGTGATCGCTACCATCCTGATGGTCGCAATCACCGTGGTGCTGTCCGGTGTCATCTACGTGTGGGCTTCCAGCCTGGCCGAAACCGACGTGAAGGGCGTGCCCCGTGTCACCTTCGACATCGAAGACGTCAACGGATTCGATGCTGATGAAGGCCACTGGCGCATCACCGTTGAGCAATCCCAGACGCCGCTTGCTACGCAAGCCGTTGAGGTGAAGGTGTTCTACACCAACGCCACGGGTGCCCTCAACACCTACTCGGTGAACTTGGCTGACAGTGCCGGTGTGTACGGGTTCAACCCTGCCAACAGCGACGCCTTCGTGACCTTCGTGGACTCGGTAACCAAGGAACAAATCTCAGAAACGGAGACCCGGTCGGTTTCGACCTTCAACTCCGGAGACACGATCTTTGTCCGAACCCACGCACCTGACGGTACGCCGCTTGAAGATGTGACGATCACCCTGAGCTATGCTCCTATCAATGGAGACGGTGCTTTGCTCCGAACTTGGGATGACCTGAGCTACGACAAGAAGGCTTGAGGCTTGACGGACGTCGAAGCGACGTCGTCTTCGGACGACCGCCTCGGAGAGCGAGGCCCTTCGGGGCCTCCTCTCCTTGGTGAGGTTGCTACGGTCGATGAGTCCCCTGGTGAATCACATGGCTGAAGGACAACCCAAGGTTGTGGTCTTTGACTGCGATGGGGTGCTTGTTGATGCCGTGAGCTCATGGCGGACCCTGCACGACTCGTTTGGTACGGACAACGCTGTGAACCTGACACGGTTTATCCGTGGTGAGATCAGCGACGTCGAGTTCATGCGCTCCGACATCCAAATGTGGAAGGCAGTGAGAAACCCCATCCATCAGGATGAGTTGTTCAGAGCCTATGCCGGTGTCAAGTTGATGCCAGGCGCACGAGCGTGTGTTGAACGCCTCCAACAGGCAGGCGTCTTCGTTGCCATCGTGAGTGCTGGTGTCGACCTGTTCGTGAGTTCCATTGCGAGCATGCTCAACGTGGATGATTGGATTGCCAACGGGTTCGTCTTTGACGACGAGGGCTACCTCACGGACGAGGGTGTATGCCGACTTCACGCCAGTGGAAAAGGCGCCATCATCTCCCGATTACTGGAGATGAACGACCTTGAGGCAAAGGACTGTGTTTCCGTCGGCGATTCAGAAATGGACTTGTCCATGATGGTCGAAGGCAGCCGGTTCATTGGATTCAATCCCACCAGGGACAGTTCCAAGGAAGCGTTTGAAGCTGCAGGTGTACCCGTGGTGACCGTCAAAGATCTGCAGGCCATTTTGCCACTGATGGGCTTTGACGTGGACGGAAATTAAGACGCCTAAGGTGTTTAATCCGCCATCACCATCGCTCGGTCATGGCGGGTCCAATGTGCCGTCGAGAGGCTCGGCGTGCTGCTTTACTCGCCATGCTCATCGGCTCGGTTTTCCTTGCCGGGTGTTTCGGCGGCGGCGAGTCAACCTCCACCGCGGAGGACGATGAAGGTCCGATTACCCTGACCGTGTGGCACACCTTCGCGGCAGAGAGCAAGGAAGAGAACGTCTTCTTGTCCTCCATCCGGGCCTTTGAGGCGCTTCATCCGAACATCACGGTTGAGGCCTCACTGGTGCCGTTTGGCGATGCTGATAACCTGTTCATGACGGCCGCTCAAGGCGGTGAAGCACCCGATTTGATGCGCCTCTCGAGCGATCAGCTGGGCGCCATCGGTGAGGTAAGGGTGGATGGGTTTCCCCTGTTGGAAGACCTTCGTCCTCACCTAACCCCGGTTCAACGTGCCCAATTTGATGAGCGTGCCCTTCACGCCATGAGGTACGACGATGCCCTGTACGGTGTGCCGGCGAGCCAGGATGCCCTTTCGTTGATTTACAACAAGGCCATCTTTGATGCCCGAGGCGTGGACTATCCTGATGCTTCATGGACGCAAAACGACTTGCTGCAGGCGGCGCAGACACTGACCTATCAAGACGTCCAGGGACTGGCTTTACCGGTCAAATCCGCCTACTGGTGGTTCGGGTTCCAAGCAGGTTGGGGTGGATCCCTGTTCAACGAATCCGGCGTTCCCACCTTGGATTCTAACGGCTCTGCCAATGCCTTGGATTGGTTGCTCGATTTGGAATTGGAGCACCAAGTGGTCGCTACCGGGACACAAACAGAGGGCATGAAAAACCAGTTTATCGGCTCCAAAGCCGCCATGATCGTCGACGGTCCGTGGAATTGGGCCACCTACGAAGCCAGTCGGTTGGACGTGGGACAAGCCATGCTTCCGGTGATCGACGTAACGGGGGAACGCGTGGCTCCACTTGTCACCTACAAAGGTTGGACCGTCAGTAAACAGAGCCTTCACAAATTGGCAGCGGTGGACTTGGCCCTGTTCCTCTCAAGTGAAGAAGTTCAGAAGCAGTTTGCGTTGGAAACGTACACCCTGCCAACCCACCTTGGTGCGGCTGCAGACGAAGCGGTTCGTGCTGACGAAGTGCTGGCGGGTTTCATGGACCAGCTGAACGCTGGTACACCGGCGCCCACCACGCGTGGCATGGCCCTCGTTTACGGGCCCCTGGTCACCGCCTTTGAGCAAGTCTACACCGGAACAGCCACCGCCGAAGCGGCTCTTTCGGGTGCCAATGCAGCGCTGATCGAAGAAATGGAAGGCTTGGAGCGAGCTGCGCCGCCGCCGGACAACGAGGGCTACCGAACCATCACGGTGAATTTCACAACGGATGATTCGTCGACGTACACCGTTCGTGTCGATGGAGAAATGCATTCAAGTCTTTCATCCGGTGACCTCACGCCCTCCTTGCTGCCCGCCTACGACACGTGTTTGGCTGACGGGATGGAGATGCCGTACGTTGGCTCACACCGCCTCATTCCCAGTGGCACCACCGTCATCGAGTGCTCGCTGACCGGTATGGTGCCCGGTACGCTGCACCAAATTGAGGTGGAAGGGGCCTCAGGTTCGGTGTTGAGCCAAGAACTCAGCACTGACGTTGGCGATGTTGTGCCCACCAGCGGCGACACCTCTGCCGTGCTGTTCGCCTTGGGCGCCATCGTTGTCTCACTGGTGGCGCTGCTCAGTTTCGGTCGCTACATGGATATCAAAGCGGGTCGCTTGCACGCTCGTTCTGCACACGCCTACATCGCGCCTGCCATGCTGGCTCTTGCCGTCTTGACCTTCTATCCCGTCTTGTACGGATTTTGGCTTTCGTTCACCAACGCCGATGCCACGCGGCTGGGTGATGAATCGTTCGTAGGGCTGGTCAATTTCCTCGATGTGTTCACGTCCTCTGGTTTCCTTCGTGTGACCCTGTTCACCTTGGTGTGGACGGTCAGCAACGTGGCCGCTCACATCGGCCTTGGGCTCTTCCTCGCCCTGGTGTTGCACCGTGCTAACATTCGTGGCACGACGGTGTACCGCACGGTGTTGCTCCTGCCCTGGGCCATCCCGTCGTACATCTCCGTTCTCGTTTGGAAGGGGATGTTCCAACCCGAGGGTCTTGTGAACGATGTGCTCGGGACCGAGTTCCAATTTTTGGCCGACCCCACGGGGGCGCAACTCGTGGTGATCTTCGTCAACATTTGGCTCGGCGTACCGTTCATGATGATGTCCCTCAGCGGTGCCCTTCAGGCGCTGCCAAAGGAGATGTACGAAGCCGCCCAACTCGACGGGGTCAGCGCGTGGGACACCTTCCGTCATCTGACCTTCCCGAACCTCAAGAGTGCCCTTGTGCCGCTGTCGTTGCTCGGATTTATCTGGACGTTCAACATGTTCAATGTCATTTACCTTCTGACCGACGGCGGTCCCGACCTGTACTTTGGTGAGCCCGGGCAGACGGACATTCTCATCACCTACGTCTACGACGTGGCCTTCCGAGACGGTGCGTACGGTGTTGCAGCGGCGTGGTCCGTGGTGATTTTCTTGATGTTGCTGGCGTTCTCCTGGACGTACATGAAGCGCACGAACGCGACGGAGGCAACGGTATGATCTCTCCCGAGACAGTTCGTCGATGGTACACGCCCGTCGAGGTGTCCACCCTTCGGAGGTGGCTGCTGGTCAGCGTGGTGGTCAACGTGATGTTGCTCTCTGTCGATGTGGTGCGTGGCGGTGAATCCTTCCTCGTCGGGGTCCTTGGGGTCTTGATGATGGGAGCCCTGTTGAACAGCCTACCCCAGGAACAGAAACCAGCTTCTCGAAACCAATCCTTGGTGCTTGGCGGGGCCGTGTTGTTGTGCGGTTTGGTTCGTCTGCTCGAGACGCCCATGAGCCTGTTTGACTGTTGGATGCATGCATGGATGGTTGGCCCCGGTGCACTGACCATCCTCTGGGTCTCCGGTCGCCCCGTGTCCGCCTGGTCAACGCGTTCCCTGTCCATCGGTGCCGTGGAATACGGACTGGCGAGGAACCAATCCCTCGCACCGCGTTTCCAAGCCTTTGGGGCGCATCTCGTGCTCTTGCATTTCGTGGTCCTCACCCTCCTCCCGCTGGTGTGGATTCTCGACATCGCCCTGTCGCCCGGCAATGCACTGGGGGGCTCGTTGGGTGGCCCATACACCACCGAACATTTCTCCAACATGCTGGGCAGCGATGCCTTTTGGACATGGATGCGCAATTCCCTCATCGTCAGCATCGGTACCACCCTGTTGGGGCTGGTCGTTGCCATTCCCGCCGGGTATGCGTTCAGCCGCTACAAGTTCACAGGCAGGGACGTGTCCATGTTTGCGTTCTTGCTGGTGCAAATGTTTCCCGGCATCATCATCCTCGTGCCGTACTTCTTGGTGATGAAATCGCTCGGCCTGTTGAATTCTCACTTGGGCCTCATTCTCGCCTACTGTGTCACGGCCCTTCCGCTGTGCGTGTGGATGTTGAAAGGCTTCTTTGACACGGTGCCTCGAGAACTCGAAGAGGCAGCGTTGTTGGACGGCTGTAACCAGTTTCAGGTGTTCACCAAGGTGGTGCTGCCCCTCTCGTTGCCGGCCGTTGCGGTCACAGCGCTCTTCAGTTTCCTCGCAGCATGGAATGAATTCCTGTTGGCCTTGACGTTCAACACGTCCAACGACATGTACACACTGCCGGTTGGTCTGGCGTCGATGATCTCCAGCACGGGCCAGGCTTGGGGCGATTTTGCTGCGGCCAGTCTCCTGGTGAGTTTGCCGGTGGCTCTGCTGTTCCTGTTCTTCCAGAAGTTCCTCATCGAGGGACTGTCCGCTGGAGGCGTCAAGGGGTGAGAACACATGGTGAGTGTGAAATTTGAAGGAGTATTGAAGCGATACGAGGACGGCTTTGAAGCCGTTTCGGGGCTCGATTTAGAAGTGCGAGACGGGGAATTCTTGGTGTTGCTTGGGCCATCGGGTTGCGGCAAATCAACCACCTTGCGAATGCTGGCTGGCCTCGAGGAAGTGACCGACGGGACCGTTAGCATTGACGGCGTTGTCGTGAACCACCTTCCCGCTGGTGCCCGTGGACTGGGCATGGTGTTCCAGTCCTACGCCCTCTACCCGCACATGAGCGTCCGCGACAACATGACGTTCGGGTTGCGAATGGCCAAAGGCGCCGAACGCCTTCCCGACGGTGAAATCGCCACGCGAGTCAAAGAGACAGCGGCGATGTTGGAGTTAAGCGACCACCTCGATAAGAAGCCCAAGGAACTGAGCGGTGGTCAGCGGCAGCGTGTCGCCTTGGGCCGTGCCTTGATTCGTCGTCCGAAGGTGCTGTTGATGGACGAGCCGCTCTCAAATTTAGACGCCGAATTGCGCCATCAGATGCGTCATGAAATCCGTCGACTCCACGATGAACTCGGCACCACGACCATCTACGTCACGCACGACCAAATCGAAGCGATGACCCTGGCCGACCGAGTGGCCATCCTCGACAAAGGCGTGCTTCAACAGCATGCTCCGCCGCTTGAGGCCTACCAGCAACCGGCGAACGAATTTGTTCAATCCTTCTTGTGTCGCCACCTTGACGATTTGGTTGAGACGGCCAACACCTTGCTTCGACCTTCAGGGGAGGGCGCTTGATGTTGACGCGCACGTCCGCTACGATGCTGGTGGCGTTGTTGCTCATCGTCGTGGCTTCGCCGCTGGTGACCAACGATGCGGAGGCTGCGACCGGTCGGTCTGGCGAGTTTGTCACACTCACTTACACAGGCAACGCCTCATCGGTGGAACTCATCGGTGAATGGAACTGGAGTGAAACGCTGACCATGACTCGCAACGGGGATGTTTGGAGCGTGGACGTTGAACTCTCAGAGGGTCTGTACTGCTACAAATTCATCGTGGACGGCGCTTACATCTTTGACCCAAGCAACCCAGAACGCGTGTACTGCGATGACATCGAGAACTCATTGCTGCGGGTGGACGACCACCTTCGTCCCCACTACACCGCTACCCTGACGGATGTTGCCATCGAGGTCACCTATCATGCTGGTTCCACCGGTGCCCTTCACGACGGTGTTCCGTCGGCGCTGGCTGGCGCGACGTGGGACGACATGACGTCGACATGGACACTTCCACTGTCCGGCCTTACGGACGGAAAGCACACGCTCAAAATCGAAGGATTCGATGCCGAGGGCCATCCTGCCTACGACCTCTTGGTTCCGTTTTGGACCGGCCCTCACGCTGAGTTCGTCTGGGACGACGCCCTTGTCTACATGATCATGACCGACCGTTTCGTCAACGGCAACACCAGCAACGACGGCACCAGCACGGGTGCTGCCCAAGGGGCCGACTGGCAAGGCGGCGATTTTGCCGGCGTCACGCAGATGATTGAGTCGGGCTACTTTGCCGACCTCGGCGTCAATGCCCTCTGGCTCACCCCGTTTAACACGGCTGCGACCGGGACGGGCAAAGCAGCCGATGGCGTGCATGATGTGTCGGCCTTCCACGGTTATTGGCCCATCGAAGCCCGCGGGGTTGAACCTCGATTGGGCACGGAGGCCGAACTTCAGGCCATGATTGAAGCGGCGCACGACGATGGCATGCGTGTGATGATGGATTTCGTGGTGAATCACGTTCACGAAGATCACGAATATGCTCAGAACAACTCGGACTGGTTCAACACGGGCTGCATTTGCGGTCAGGCTGACTGCGATTGGACCGAACACCGGCTCGACTGTCAATTCACGGCCTACATGCCCGATGTCAACTGGAAGAACCGGCAGGCCTCCGAACAGATGATCGCCGATGCCCTGTGGTGGATGGAAACCTTCGACCTTGACGGCGCCCGCATCGATGCCGTGAAGCACGTTGAGAATTTGGCGGTCTCAAACATGGTCGCTCAAATCAACGAACGGTTTGAGACCGTGGGCAACGATGTCTACCTCAAGGGGGAAACGGCCATGGGTTGGTCGGGCCATTCCCTTGAGGACAACCAAGCCCAGTACGGAGCCATCAACGCCTACATGGGACCTGACGGCTTGGACGGTCAGGCTGATTTCGTGCTCTACCATGCCGTCGTGGACAACGTGTTTGTCTCCGGCAATGAAAACTATCAGCACTTGGATTACTGGACCAACCGAAGTCAGGACCAATACACGCCCGGCTCCCTGATGGTTCCCTATGTTGGCAGTCATGATGTTCCTCGCCTCACCAGCCGTGCAGACACTGGAACCGGTGATGCCTACAACCAGTGGGTTGAGGACGGCCTTCCCGGACAACCGGGGGATGTTTCTGCCTACCACGCCGCCCTCCAAGCCTACGGTTGGTTGCTGACCACGCCCGGTGCCCCTCTGCTCTACTACGGCGATGAATACGGTGAGTACGGCGGTGCTGATCCCGATAATCGCCACATGTACCGCAACCAGTCATCGTGGAGCGATCATGAAGCAGCGCTCTTTGAGAACATCTCGCAACTCGGGCAGCTTCGTCTCGAGTCCATCGCTCTGCGACAGGGCGCGTACAGCACCCGTTTGGCCATGGCCAACCTGTTGGCGTACAACATGACCCACGACGAGCAAACCATGACCGTGGTGTTGAACCGAGGCGGGCCAACGCAACTCAGTGGCTTTGCAGCCAACGATACGGTGCGTTTTGGCTCAGGTGCAGTGGCCGATGGGAGCTTGACCGTTCCCGCTCATTCGGTCACGGTGATTGAGTTGAACGCCACCAGTGACCAGCCACCAACCAACGAAACCGGCGGGAACACCACCGTCCTCGGATGCACGGACCCGTCTGCGGAGAACTACAATTCGTCGGCGACCGTCGACGACGGTAGTTGCACGTACCCGCCAGCCCCCGTCGTGGGATGCACCGACGAGACCGCGACGAACTACGACGCAGCAGCCACAGAGGATGACGGGACCTGCCAGTACGAGAGCGACCCTGAGGACCCGTGCGCTGATGTCGTTTGTGATGCATGCCCTCAGGGATGGACCACGCTGCCTGCAGAGGAGGGTGGATGCTGTCCAGGTTGCGTTGACCCCAGCGACACCAATCAATCGGGCGATGGTTCAACCAACGAGACCGCCACCAACGGGACGGCCAACAACGGGACCTCCGATGGAGGCACAGGGAATGGAACGAACGGAACCAACAACGAAACCAACATGCAAGTTTGCGATCTATGCTGCGGTGAGACCTACGAGCATCCCGCTGACGAACCTTGTCCCATTGCCATATGTGAGCCATGCGAGGAAGAAGAGGCCAGCACGACCACCTCGTCGGCCGTCACGGCAAGAAACGTCTTGATCGGTGCGGTCCTTCTGTTGGTGCTGATGTTGGTCGTGACGGGGAGAAGTCCACCCAAACAGGAGCTGGACGAGGCGTTTGAGGCGGCTTCCGATCAGGAGAACTTCTCGTAGAAGTGCACGTAATCGGCGATCATTCTCGTTCCGGTGAATCGAGCAGAAGTGGCGATGCTCGCACGCATCAATTTGGCCCAGCGTTCCGGACCTTCGTCCCAAAGCGGGAGGACTTCTTGCTCCAATACGCTGTAGATGTTCTCGGCGTCCCTTGCATCGTCTCGTTCATCCTCCGCGCTGCCAATGGCCCAACCGTTCACGCCGTGCTCGCAACCTTCGGGCCACCAACCGTCGAGGATGGAGCAGTTGGGCACGCCGTTCATGGCGGCTTTCATGCCTGAGGTGCCAGAGGCTTCCAGCGGCCGAATCGGGTTGTTTAGCCAGATGTCCACACCGCTGGTCATCGCGAGGCCGGTGTCCATGTCGTAGTTTTCGATGAACGCCACGGGGATGTCGTCTGCGACCTCTTCGGCCGAGGCGAAAATGTCTCGAATCAGTTGCTTCCCTCCCTCATCCTTGGGGTGGGCTTTGCCGCTGAAAACGAACTGAATTCGCTTTGCTCCAATGGAACGAAGCCGCTCGAGGTCGCTGAACACGAGGTTCGCTCGCTTGTAGGTGGCGAATCGTCGTGCAAAGCCGATGGTCAATCGGTCTTCGTGAAGTTCCACGCCGGTCGAAGCCCGAACCAGTTCACGCAACATCCGTCGGTTGGCATGACGGGCTTTCAACAGCGCTGCATCGGGTAGGCTGCCGGCGTAGCCGAGTTGACTGGGGTCTTCCTTCCAACCAGGAAGGTGCGCATCAAACAAGCCGCTCATCTGCGGGGAAGTCCACGTGATGTGGTGAACACCGTTGGTGATGGGAGCGATGTGGGTGCCTCCAAACATCGTGGAGGCCACCTGTGCGTTGAGGTTGGACACGGCGTTGACGGACGTTGACAACGCCACGGCGAGGTGTGACATTGAACAGCGACGCCCTTCCTCTGAATCACCTGCGTTTCGAACCAAGTCCTCTGCATCGTCGGGCAGAAGATCACCGATCACCTCGCGCACCAACGACCACTCGAACCGGTCATGGCCAGCTGGTACCGGCGTATGCGTGGTGAACAAGGTTCGCTGTGCGAGCTCTTCTCTGCTCCAACCTTGACGGAGCATTTCGAGCATGGCGAACGTGCAGTGCCCTTCGTTGAGGTGCATGCCAGCGAAGTCGTGACCGAGGGCTTGCAGGGCTTGGACGCCGCCTACACCGAGGAGGTACTCCTGTCGAACACGCATGTCGTCGTCGCCACCGTACAACCGTGCCCCCAAACCCACGAAGGATGCGGTGTTGTTGGGATGGGCGGTGTCAAGGAAATAGACGGGAACGACATGACCGGAGACACCCACGACGTCCGTCTTCCAGATGGTGGCGAACAGGGTTTCACCGTCAAGGGGCAACTGAATGGTCTTCCCCGTGTTCGTCAAATGTTCTGCAGGGTCGATGGGGGCATAACTTTCGGATTGGACGCCGGCCTCGTCGAGGTGCTGTCGTCCGTAGCCTTCTCGGTAGAGCAGGCTCATGCCCACCAAAGGCAACCGGGCATCAGCGGCCGATTTCACGTGGTCGCCCGCTAGCACGCCCAGGCCACCAGAGTAGGTGTGGAGTTCAGACCAAAGCCCAATTTCGGCGGTGAAATACGCAAGGGTTGGCATCGGGCCAGCCTATCAAAAATTGGGTTATGAGGTTCACGGTAAGCCATTCTACGCGGGCAGGTCGCTCCATGCAAAGGCCCATTTCCAGTTGCCCTCGAAGGTCCCCGGCGTGTTCATTCTCGCTTCTTCACTCAGGCCGAGTACGTCCTGCAGGGGAAACATGGCCATCGCAGCGTCGCTTTCCTTCGCAAGACGCATCAATCCCGCCGTGGGCGTCTCATCCGGTTGCAGCATCTGGTGGACGCGCTGTTTCGTCTCATCGTCGAGGCTCATCCACCATCCCTGAGTGGTGTTGTTGTCGTGGGTGCCGGTGTAGACGACGTGATCGCTCTGGATGTTATCTGGATGATGCGGGTTGGACGGGTTGCCGTCGAAACCAAACTGCAGAACCGCCATTCCGGGGAGGTTGAAGCGTCGACGCAGGGCGACGACCTCCTTGGGGATGATACCCAGATCTTCGGCGAGCAGGCGTCCGGGCTCACCACTCGCATCAATGAGGGCTTCCATGAGTTCGCTTGCGGGCCCGTCCTGCCACCAACCGTGTCGGGCATCTTCGTCCTGTGTTGGAATCGCCCAGTTGGAATGAACAGCTCTGAAGTGGTCGATGCGCACGATGTCAAACAACCTGAGCATGCGCTTCATTCGCTCCCTCCACCAGCGCCAACCATCACGCTGGTGAGCCTCCCAACGGTAGAGGACTGTGCCCCATTTTTGTCCACCTTCCGAGAAATAATCGGGTGGGACGCCGGCCACCACCTCTGGCATCCCCGCTTCATTGAGTTGGAAGAGGTGGCGGTGAGCCCATACATCAGCCGAGTCGTGGGAGACGAAGATGGGCAGATCACCGATGAGGGCCACGTTTTGCTCTGCCGCTGTTTGTTGCAGTTGGTGCCACGCTGCCTGGAAACGTCGCTGTTGTGCCACGTGCTGGTTGGCTCGTTCACGGTATTCAGCCAAAGCAGCAGGGTCTCGGTCTCGGAGTGGGGTGGGCCAGGCAAACCATGGCGTTCCATCGTGGTCCTCCTTGATGGCTGCATACAGCCCCCAATCTTCCAACCAATAGGCGTCATCGTCCATGGGGGCCTCGATTTCCGCCTCCATCAGGGCCGGCCATGCAGCGAACGCCGTTGGTGAGGCGTAGGGTGAGCCGTGTTCGTCGGGTGGTGTGAGGGGTAAAACCTGCCATGAACGGTATTCATGTTCGCTGAGCCATCGCACGAAGCGTTGCGCATCGGCAAGGCATGGGTTTGGAAGCGAAGTGAGGTGGCACAGAACGCCGTTCCCTTCCATGCCCTTCAAAACGCGATAAAGCCTTTCAATCTATCACGCCACGGGAATGCAATGCGCTCGAAGGCCGTGTTCCTTGTGGTGATATTTTTTGCCTCGCTTTTTGGTGGTTTTGTTCAAGGACAAACCCCAGAAGACATCACCGTGGACGGTGATTATTCGGATTGGTCGTCCGATTCGTTGATGGCCACCGACAGCAGCGGTGTTGACTTCCGCCTGACCTGGAACGAAACCATGCTGTTCCTCGGATGGGACGGGACCGATTGGAAATCCACCTTCGAAGGGGCCGATCTGTTCGTTTACCTCAACACCTCCCAGGGCGGCTCTGTTCTCGCCAGGGATTGGGGTTTTGCTCACACCCTCCCGTTCGCAGCCGATCACGGGTTTGTCCTCGAAGACGACACCTACTACCAGCACATCGCTTACGACGGCACGTCGTGGACCGACCAGTCCACCACGGTGGACCTCTATGCGGGTTGGGCCGACAACAAAGCCACTGAATTTGCTCTGCCCTGGTCGGCGTTGGGCCAACCCACGTCCTTTGACATCCTCGTCTACGCGCAGTGGCAAGACGAAGGCAACGTTTGGGCCTCCTTCCCGGTGCAGAACCCGGCCAGCAACAACGGTGCCGAGACCTTCACCCATGCTTGGCACGCTGAGAACATCTCCAACGCGACCGCTCCTCAACAACTCCCCATCATTGAATCGGGCGGAGCTGAGAAGGTCGACGACGCCCTCAACTTGGCCATCGTGTTCCATCAACACCAACCGTATTACAAGAACAAACTCACGGGGATGTACGAGATGCCGTGGGTGCGCGTCCACGCCATGACTGAATACGTTGATTCCCCAGGTATCCTTGCCGACACCGACACCAAAGTCACCTACAACCTTGTGCCGTCGTTCATCGAACAACTGGTCGACTACCACGTGAGCGAAACCCTGGACGTCCACACCGACATCGCCAAGCGTTCATGGAGCGAGGGAGGCTATCCCAACGCCACGGCCCTCGAACTTCACACCATGCAGTTCCAGTCCTTTTGGAACAGTGGCTGGATCTACAACGTGTCCCAAAGCGATGAAAAATTGGGTTGGCTCTATCCCTCAAGCGCCCGCTACAAGGAACTCTACGACATGACCCTCCACAACCTCAAGCCCGACACCATCATGGACGATGAATTGCTTGCCCCGCAGGATTTCCTCGACCTGCAGGTCCTGTGGTACCTCTACCAGTTCTCGCCCGACTACGTGCTGGGTGCGTACAACAGCAGCCATCGCGATGAGGGGCTCATCGCCCTGTTCATGCAAGACGGGGATTACAGCCTGGCCGACCTTTCCTACGTGCTCGATGCTCAACACGACCACATGGGCAACGTCTTGCCGATGTACAGCGAGTTGGCCGCCAACGGTCAGGTGGAATTGACCACCACGCCGTACTACCACCCCATCATGCCACTGCTCATGATGGACGGTTGGACCATGGAAGACGGCATTCGCGTGAACAAAGAAGCCTGGCCGGAAGACGTGCAAAACCACCTCGTGACCGGCATGGACCTGTTTGAGCAGGAACTTGGCTTCCGCCCGACGGGCATGTGGCCCAGCGAAGAGGCCGTTTCACCCGCCATGGTCGAGCCCGTGACCGACGTGGGCATCCAGTGGATGGTCACCGATGAGGAGATCCTCAAGCAATCCACCGACGCCAACGGGAATTTGGTCGATGTTGAGGACGCTGCCAACTTGGCCACGCCTTGGACGGTCACCGGTGCGGAGGGCGGCGAAATCGCCGTCATCTTCCGAGACCGGGTCATCTCCGACCGCATCGCTTTCCAGTACGGCACGATGACACCCGAGGCCGCCGTTTCGGACTTCATCGCCTACCTCGATAATGTTCGACAGCAACTCCTCGATGCCGGCGAAGACCCCTCGGAACACCTCCTGACCGTGGCGTTGGACGGGGAGAACTGGATGTTCATGTCCGAGTTCCAGCACCATGACAACGCCCGCCCGTTCATGGCCGAGTGGTACGGTCGTTTGGCCGACCACCCGACCATCGTGACGACCACACCGTCCGAATTCCTCACCAAGGGAACCGACCTGCCCGAAATCCAAACCATCGGTACAGGTTCGTGGATCGACGGTACCTTGCGTACGTGGGCGGGTGAGGAGGAAGAGAGCCTCGCCTGGCAGCGTCTGGTGGAGGCCCGTCAAGCCCTCGTTGAATTCGAGACTTCGAACCCCAACGACCCCGGTCTTCCGGCGGCTTGGGAATCGCTCTACATCGCCGAAGGCAGCGACTGGTATTGGTGGTACGGACTTGACCAAGACAGCGGTTATGACGAGAACTGGGACGTGCTGTTCAAGGTTCATCTCTCGAACATCTACCGCGCCATCAACCTCGACCTCCCGCCATACCTTCAGGACCTGTGGACCAACCCTGCGGTACCCGACCCCGCTGCTTCCGGCATCATTGAGCCGATGATCGACGGCATTGCGTTGCCCGGTGAATGGGACGGCGCAGCCCGGTACGATGCACCGGTGTCCGGTGGCAATTTCGACATTGAGTCCTTCCACTTCGGCTACGATGCTTCCAATGTCTTCATCCGAGTCGACGCCGCTACCCTCGATGAGTTGGAGGGAGCTGCAGGTATCGGGCAGTACGACTCACCCGACCTCGCGATTTACTTCATGCAACCGAATGCGGTCAATTTCAACGAGGCCGAGACCAATTTCCGCACTTACTATGGCAATCAGATTCTCGGGTTCCCGTCCAAGCACATGGTTGCCTTCGACTTTGATACGCTTCGAGAGGACGGTCGAGCGAAGTGGAACTTGTTCAGCGCTCAAGGCAAGGTCGGTGACGAGGAGCGATGGGTGCTTTCGGGCAGTTCCAACCTCGGCGGTTGTGCTGTGGATGAGGTCTACGAATTCTCCGTTCCTTGGGCGGACATCGGCCTGGCGCCCCGCTATTCAACCCGCGTCAAGGTGGTCACTTCATGGCGGGATTCCCTGTCTTACGGGGACGGCACCGATGCTGAAATGGCGCCTCCAGCGCCAGCCGAAATGGTGCTCCCTGACCTTGAGGAGTGGGTCACGCTGCTCGAGCTCGACGATGCGGTCGGGGATGAAACAGGCGATGGCGACTACGTCTATCCGCTGGCCACTGACTTCAACACGCCCGGCGGCGGAGGTCTCTGGGACGCAACACACCTCACAGTACGCCAGAGCGCCTGGAACGCACAGTTCATTCTCACCATGGACGAGATGACCGACATATGGGGCCTGGCCAACGGCTTCAGCCATCAAATCGTTCAGATTTACGTCGACCAAGGCGACACCTCCTACGGTCGAACGTCCATGCTCACCGGCGCCAATGCCGAGGTGCATCCTGACTGGGCATGGGAAGTGGCCATCAGCGGTACGGGCGAGCCGGGCGCAGTGCAAGCCGTTCAGGCTGAAACTGGCAGCACCTCGGCCCGCGGTGTCGACGTGTCCGGTGATGTTGACGCGAACACCATCACGTTCACCGTGAGCAAGGACGTCATTGGCTCGGACATTCCGAACTACCGCTACATCATCGTCATCGGAAGCCAAGATGGGTTCGGCACCGGAAAGTGGCGAGATGTGATGGAGGAGCCCGCCACGTGGACGCTTGGTGGTGGAGCCAACCCTGCGCCGGACGACGGGATCGATTACGACCCGAACATCATTGATGTCATCCTGGAGGGCGAAGGCCAAACCACCATGCTCTCGAGTTATGACGTGGCAGGCCACACCTATGCGCAGTTAACCGGCTTCGAAATGCCAGACGTGCCGCAACAAATCTTCGGGGCTTCCGTTGACACCGTCACTTCTTCTTCTGCCGTGTTAACCTGGTCCACCACCGTGGCTGAGGCCACGTCCATCAAGGTCGCACCGGCCGGACAAGCACCAAGCGCGGAGGATATCACGAAGTCAACCCCAGCGGGAACCGACCACGCCGTCACCGTCACCGGGCTGGAAGTGAACACCAGTTACTGGGCTCACATTTCCGCCAACGACACCGAGGATGTTGTCGTGTGGTTCAACACCAGCAGCATCGTGGACGAAACAGCCCCCGAACTGCTGAACCTCGCAGCCGAAGTGCTCGAGGACGGCCGAGTCACGGTGTCGTGGTACACCTCGGAAAGTGCGACCGAATCCATCCTCATCAACGGCGAGTCCGTCCACGAAAACGCCTTTGCGACCAAAAAGAACCACGCCTTCACCACGGAGGTGCTTGGCGATGGCACGTACGAGTTGGAAGTCATCAGCGCCGATGCATCGGGTAACATCAACGCCAGCACGCTGTCGTTCACGGTGGACGCCGGAGCGACCGTCGATGACACGCCGAGCACGACCGATGACGGAACATCCGATGACGAAGCAGCCGCCGAGGTGTCGAACACCACGCTGCAGTTGGTGGCCTTGGTCGTCTTGGTCCTCGTGTTGTTGGCCTTCCTTCGGGTGCGTGGCCATGAACCCGACGAGAACGACCCGTGGAAGTGAGGTCCTCAAGCGAACGGAATCGAAATCGACTTGTGGCTCTTCAGGTTGATGATGGTCAACATGCACGGCTTTGGCTGGAATCCCAGCATGCGCTGGTAGGATGTTTGGTCCTGCCACGTGCTCGAACAGACGAGGGTGGTGCCTCTGAAGTCAAGGCATTCGTGCCCGTGAACGTGGCCGGTGACGAAGATATCGGGGACTTCACGAATGACCAACCCGTCTTCCGGTTCGGGGGAAAGCGGGGTCTTGCCGCCCCACTGCGGTGCGAGATGGCGACGGCGGAGCATTTCTCTCATCGCCTCCACCGGGTCGGCGTAGGTCACGGTTCGCAACCCTGCGACAAAGTCGTCGATGGACTTCCCGTGGTAGGACAACAGCCGGACACCGTGGAGCGAGAAATCGCACGGATTGCCAACAAACGTGGTGGTGTTGTAGTCCTGCTGAATGTCCTTCTCAAAGGTGGGTTGGGGTTCCGCCGGGCGCACGGCATCGTGGTTCCCGGGGAGCATGAGGCACTCGACCCACTCCGGAAGCAGCTCCAAGAGGCGAGCAAATTCACTGTACTGGGCGAACAGGTCGGGGATGGCGAGTTCTTTGTCCTGGCCGGGGTAAATGCCCACGCCGTCAACGCAATCGCCGGAGAGAATGAGGTACTTGATCGTCTTCGCCAGCGGATCGGTGTGAAACCATCGCACCATCTTGTGCCACTGGGCTTCAAGGAAGGTCTTCGAGCCGACGTGAATGTCGGACAGGAACGCCACGCTGACACCTGCCTCGGAACTCACCTTGTTGTGCTTGTTTTCGAGCGGGAAGTGCAAATCATCGACGTAGAAAATGTCCCCTGTTTGACTGAACGTGCCGGAGACGCCCATGACGTCGTCAGGCATCAAGCCGGCTTCCAGAATCTGTTCGTGTGCACGGTCTCGGTCGTCACCGCTGCGTTTCGTGAGCAAACAGGTCATCTCACCGGTTTCGTCTTCGAGGCCCCACATCAGATGGCCGTTCTTGGTGTAGCGTGGTTCATTGACCAAGCCGATGGCGACCGCTTTGTTGTCGTAGCCTTGGTAGCGAGAATACTCGGCGAGGAGACGTGAAATTTCCTGATGTTTTCGCGGGAGGTTTGAATTTTGCACGATGAGTTTCCTGATGCTTTGCAAGCGGTCATTAAAACACGCCGTGATGTCTGTCATTTTTCCTTCCGTGGTGGAGTTTCCCGTGATGTCGTAGTGCACCGTGATGTCCGAGGAGGCATCGCTGGCGTGCATGGAAAAATCAGCTTGGTTCCAGTCCGGGAGGTTGTTGCGAAGGAGGAGGTCCACAGGTTCGGGCTCTGATATGGGCGCCACGGTCCTCGCCAAATCCTCGGGAAGTTGCTGGACCACGTTCTGCTTGAGCGAGGCGGCAGGAGCGGCGGTGGATTGTGTTCCTGCATGAGCGATCATCTCATCCAGCATGCTCGCTGTCAGCATGCCGCCCGAGAGGTTGAGGGCGGACGCAGCCTCAATGACGGATTTCGGGTCTGCCAAGCCGAGCAAACGGTCTTGAAGCGATTGTGGAGCGAGCAGTCGCTGCCTCCGTAAATGGGTGACGATGTCGGACCACGGCTCACCCATGCAACGAAAAAATGACGACGATTCAAAAGGTATGTGCCTTGAATTGAAGGGCGCACAACGGCTACTCTTCGCCATCGGTCCATTCAACTTCAAGACCGATCTCTTCGCCTTCGGACTCTTCTGACCACGCTTCGTCCTGCCACGGGGCTTGTTCACGTGCTTCTTGGTCCCTGCGGACTCGCTCTGCCTCCCGTTCTTCTTCGATGCGCAGGGCCTCAGCGGCCGCATCCAGCAGGTCCTGCTCGTCCTGTTTTCGACGCCGCATGGCATCGTCCCAGCACTGCATGGCCGTGAGGAGTGCAAAGTAGACAAAGCCAGCCTTGTTTTCGGCTCGCGTACCTCCGATCTGCGTTCGAATGGCGTTGGCCCACCCGGTGTGGGACGCAATGCCGACGTAGACGGTGCCGACCGGTTTCTTGCTCCCCTCGTTGGTGGGTCCAGCGATGCCCGTCACGGAGATGGCGAAGTTCGCTTCCGCTCGCTTCAACGCACCTTTGGCCATCATGATGGCGACCTGTGCAGAAACCGCCCCTTTGCTGGCCAACTCCTCGGGGTCAACTCCCAACTCGTTGACCTTGGCCTCGTTGGCGTAGGTCACCCAGGATTTCTTGAACCACGAACTGGCGCCAGCGATGTCGGTGAGGGTGCTGGCCAGCAAGCCACCGGTGCAGGATTCGGCCAACGTCAGGGTGTGGTTGCCCTCTTTGAGTCGGCGGACCAACCTGGCCGCCGCCGCTTGGATCGTCTCATCCATTGGTCCTTGGTCCCCCCCTCATGTTTTGAGCGTTCCGTCGGGGGCGCACTCTTGAAAAAGGGGTCCTGCCAGCACGGCGTGGGTCTGTGGTCTAGCGGCTATGACACCTCCCTTACACGGAGTTGATCGAGGGTTCGAGTCCCTCCAGACCCACTACCAAAGGTGCGTTTCTACAGGAGCATCGCTGGCCAAGACTTGCGTGATGCCACTGCTGGCCTGAAGGGCAGCAGCGTGCTTGGTGTCGCTCACGACCATGAGGTGAACAGCACGCATCCACAACCCGTGCTCGACCTGAACACCACGGTGGTCAACCGCGACCAAGACATCTTCCAACTCACTGAACGCCAAGGCTGCTGTGGCGTGGGGTAAATCGTGGGCGGTCACCACCAACCAGCGTTGCCCCTGCATGGCGCTTCTCGGGTCTTCGCCCAAGTCGGAAAACCGAATCCAATTCATGCCTCACACCTTGTAGCGCAGCAGAGCAACGGCACCGCCGAACCCCATCAGTTGTTCACCCGCATCGTGGTCAATGGAACACTGCAGGACGGTCCCTGAAAAGGTCTCCACTTTTGTGGCGATGTTCGTCCACGCTGATGCATCACTTCCGTCAATGCCTCGCAGGACATCAGCACCGATGAGGAGTGTTTCCACCGCACCCTCTTCGGTCGCACGTTGAATGTCAGCCATGCCGTAGGCGACGGCTCCGTTGGTGGAAATTCGCTGCCACGCTTCCTCGAGCAAGCTGATCTCCTGAACCATGCGATGCTGAGCGAGCATGTCGCCCGCCAGGCCTTCGCGCAAGACCTCGTTGGCTGCACCTCGTCCGCCCATGCTGGTGCCGATGGACATCATGGGCCGTCCGTGGCCGGCTGCTTTCAAGTCGGCCATCATTCGGTCCCTGTTTCGACCCGGGCCGCACAACACCAACGGCATGGACGCATCGAGTTGCTTGGTCAAGCCGTCGACGATGGTGGCACGAAACTGCTTCGCAATACCGTCGGTTTGACGCAGGTCACCTCGTTTGCCTCCGCCCCGCATTGTCCACGTTGCACTCTCCCTCAATCCTCGAGCCGTGACGAAGAACAAGATCATCTCATCTCCCTCCACCACCAGCAGAGCGACCTGTGATTGATTGGCGGCTCGGAGACTCTCATCCAGCAAGTCGCGGTCGGGTTTGCTGAAGCCCTTCGACGAGGAGAGTTTGATGTCATCGCGCAGGCCGACCACGTGGGTATGGTGCATTCCGATGTCGATGGGCGCTTCTTCGATGATGCCATGGACCCGAAGCGTATCGGTGAAGGTCTGGTGTTCGGTGTGTTCAACGGCGAGCCGAATCCACATTTTCTTCCGCTCGGCGTTTTTGGAGCGACCTCCTTCATCGCCCCCGGTGGTTTGGTCCCGTCGCTCACCGAGCATGCCGACGGACATCCCGGGCTGAATCAAGCGGTTCAAGACCCACAAATCGTCCACGGTTTGCACCCGCAGACGCCATTCGTGGTGGTCTCGTCCCAGAACGTCCATTCCTTCACCCAAACACGCCGAGGAGGTTCCCGTCTTCATCCATGTCCATGTCGAGGGCAGCCGGCCGCTTGGGCAACCCGGGCATCGTCATCATGTCGCCCAAGACAGCCACGACGAAGCCAGCACCTGCATTCAAGCGGAATTCCCGGACCGGGACGGTGAACCCGGTTGGTGCGCCGAGCAACCCTGCATCATGAGAAAACGAGTACTGGGTTTTGGCCATGCAAACGGGGAGGTGGCCGTAGCCCCACGAACGAATGCGGTCGAGTTCACGCTTGGCTTTGGCCGTCAATTCAAGGCCGTCGGCTTTGTAGAGCCGCTTCGCGATGCCCTCAGCCTTGTCAAGCACGTCGGTCTCTGGCGTGAAGAGTGGAACGAAGGGACGACCTGCCGCCACGTGATTTTGTACGGCTTTGACCACGGCTTCAGCCAAGTCCTTGCCGCCTTCGCCGCCGTTGGCATGCACTTCGGTGATGCACACCGCGCTGGCCCCGCTCTCGTGAGCGGCTTGGCTGATGGCTGCGAGTTCAGCGTCGGTGTCCGAGGTAAAGCGGTTGATGGAAACGACAACGGGCACGCCAAAGGACGTCATGTTGCGGATGTGGCGGTCAAGGTTCGTCTTGGCACCGAGCGCCGTCGCCTCCACGTTCTCTGCCTCAAGGGTGGCCTTGTCTGGGCGAATGCCACCTCGGTCGCCGAAGGCTCCACCGTGGAGTTTCATGGAGCGCACGGTGACGTTCATGACCACGCAATCCGGTGCTTTGCCGGACGTGGCAGCCTTGATGTGCATGAATTTCTCTGCGCCCATGTCCGAACCAAACCCAGCTTCGGTGACCACCAAGTCGGCGGCCGCCAGCGCCATCCGGTCGGCGATGATGCTGGAGTTCCCGTGAGCGATGTTGGCAAAGGGTCCGCCGTGAATGAAGGCCGGGTTGCCTTCGAGGGTTTGGGTGATGTTGGGCAAGAAGGCTTGCCGAAGCAGCAGGGCCATGGCACCAGCGCCTCCGATGTCGTCCGCCTTGACGGGGTGGCCCTCGGTGGATGT
>CEUM01012576.1_pt1 | contig 21844 bp, 18 predicted proteins | sample 356421 | NCBI WGS metagenome assembly CEUM01 (sample SAMEA2622716, study PRJEB7988) | marine metagenome | biome: marine biome (ENVO:00000447); feature: surface water layer (ENVO:00002042); material: "saline water (ENVO:00002010), including plankton (ENVO:xxxxxxxx)" | depth 5 m | reverse complement strand
CAGACGCAGTAACTCCTTTTTGGAGGTGAAACAACGGTGTTTTGATAAGGTTTAAATACGTTCCAAGATCAAACAATAAGTAAAAAGCGATTATGATTGAATTCTACGAATAGGAATGAGTGAAGCAAAACAGCCAATACTGTTAATTACTAACATAATAATCAACAAATCTAGGATGTGAAGTTCAACAGGGAAACAGTCAAAGCCACTTGATGTTCCGTAACCAAAAAAACAGAGCTTTTCTTGCAATACAATAAGAATGATTCCTAACGCAATACCAATCAATGACCCTAATCCAGAGATTAAACTACCCTCTAGCCAAAAAATAAATCGTATTTGAGGTAAATTTGCCCCCATACTTTGTAAAACAAAAATATCTTTCTTTTTATCAATCACCAGCATCGTTAAAGAACCCATTACATTGAAAATGGCTAAAATAATCACCAAGGAAAGAATAAGAAGTGTAATCCATTTTTCCGCATTTATCGATTTAAAAAGGAATTCATTTTGTTCAAATCGTGTTTTAACAGAAAATTGATCTCCCACTAAGGATTGGATTTGTTGTTTAACAAGACTGGGGTCTGTAATTGAATCAACACCAATTTCAACAGCATTTATTTTGTCATAAATCCCGGTAAGATGTTGAGCTTGGTCAATAGAAACAATGAGGTATTTACTGTTGAAATCAGAATTGATATCAAAAACACCTCTAGGATACGATGATATTGAAGAAAACAATTCGGATGGTCCGCTTCCGTTTCCGTTTAGATTCGGAATGTACACCCTTAACGGGAGATTAGCATCAGTATTTATTCCTAATTTATAGGCGAGATTGATGCCCATTAAACTTTCATTTGCGCCGCCTACTTGAGGACCATAATACCCTTCAATCAATGAGGTGGTAATATTAGTTAATTGAGGAAAGTAGTCCGTAACCCCTTTAATTGTTGCCACCTCTTGGTTATCCTCATATTTTAACAACCCTGTTTCCTCAAGAGATAAACACCACCCTTTAATCCCAGGGATATCTTCAATTTTTTTCAAAGGGATACTATCTGGTTGAAATCGTGTTCCTTTTGTATGTTCAATTTTAATGTCGGGATCAAAATTGGTGTACAAATTCATTACTGAAGATGATAAACCATTCATTGCAGATAATATAATGACCAAAGCACCAGCAACAATGGCCACTACCGAAACAGAAATCCATGTAATCCAATTAATGACATTATTTTTTTTCTTGGAAAAAAGGTATCTCAGCGCTATGGAAAATGTAAACCTCAATTTATTCCTTTAAAAGTCTATCAATGTTCTCATAATAATCCAATGAATCATCAATATAAAATTGGAAATCGGGCACTTTTCGCATTTGGTTTTTTACCTTTTGAGCAATTGAGTATCGAATTTCTTTTGATTGTGATTTTACTAGCAACAAAGTAGATTCGGCATCATTTCCTAAAATACTTAAGTACACTTTTGCAAAAGACAGATCCGAAGTTACTCGTACATGCGTTACTGTTATGAACGCACCTCCAAACAGAACTTTTGACTCTTGTTGGAAGATGGAGGCTAAATCTTGTTTTAGGATATTTGCTATTTTTTTTTGTCTTCTACTTTCCATAATAATCAAAGAGAAATAATTTGTTAACCTAAAGTTAACATCGAAATATTAACTTCGCGCCGAACTTATCTATATTTGCTGAGCGAATTTATTTGGGTTTCACGCAAAACTAATTTTTTAATTCGTTCGCAGAAAATTATTTGCGATCAATAACAGTAACAAGAAAAATAGAAATGAGAAAAATTGCTTCAACTTTAGTACTTTCATTAACCCTTATCCTTGGGTTATTTACAACAAACGTATATGCCGATTCTACCGCAGTTGCGCAAGAAGAAACAGCTACTAGTAATGAATCAGTTGCAGCGGCTGTCGAAACACCAGCCCAAGAAATAGAAGGTGGGAATGAACCTACGTTTACTCAAACATTGAAAAAGTATTTTATTGATGGTGATGTGCGCTTTATGATTTGGGTTTTGGCATGCTTAATATTAGGGATTGCTACAGCTATTGAAAGAATTATATACCTAAGCTTATCTAATGTAAACAATGCTAAAATTCTTCAACAAATAGAAGAAGCTTTGGGAACTAGCGGTATTGAGGGTGCAAAAGAGGTTTGTCGAAACACAAGAGGGCCAGTGGCATCAATTTTCTATGATGGTTTAGAGCGATCTGATGAAGGGATTGAGCAAGTTGAAAAAGCCGTAATTGCAGGCGGTTCTGTTCAGATGGGATTGTTAGAAAAAGGAGTTTCTTGGATTTCTTTATTTATTGCATTAGCACCAATGTTAGGGTTTATGGGAACGGTAATTGGAATGATTCAAGCATTTGACTCTATAGCCGAAGCGGGAGGGATTGAAGCTTCAGCTATGGCAGGAAGCATTAAAATGGCATTGATTACCACTGTTGCAGGTCTTGTAGTAGCGATGATTTTGCAGGTTTTTTATAATATTATTATCGCAAAGATTGATAACATTGTAAATCAAATGGAAAATGCATCAAATTCCTTTATAAAGATCGTTCAAAATAATATCGGTTAAACTGATAAAAATTTATAATTATGCAGTTAGGTTTGACAATAGGAAAATGGACTTTAATGGTTCTTATATGGGTTTTAATTTTCATGACATTTTCCCAGTCGATTGATGAAATGGTGATTATTAAATTTTCACTCGCTTTATTTTATATTATTGTAGTTGTTACTGTTGCGTTTGCGATATTTAACTTTGCTGAAAACCCTAAATCTGGTGTAAAGTTTATTATTAGTGCTTTAGCTTTGGGTGTTGTAATTCTATTAAGTTATCAATCTTCTTCCGATCTTGACCCTGAAACAGGAGCCTTAGTAGAGGGTGGGACAATAAGCGAGGCTGGGATTTATACATTTTATGTTTCTCTATCTATTGCATTAGTGTTACTTGTTTTTTCTGAAGTTAAAAGAATATTAAAGATTTAAGAAATGCCGATAAGAAAAGGTGCTCCAGAAGTAAATGCAGGTTCGATGGCAGACATTGCTTTCTTGCTTTTAATATTCTTTCTTGTAACGTCTGAAATGAATAAAGAATCAGGAATGTTTCAGCTACTCCCCGAAAAGTCAAATGAAACTGTTGATACAGAAAAAATTAAAGAAAGAAACATTATTGAGGTATTGGTCAATAATAATAATTTAATTCTTTTTGAAGGGAACTTGGTGAATTTGGACGAGATTCCAGTTTTGGTCAAAGAGATGATTCTGAATATTGGAGATAAAAAGAATTGGCCAGAGAGTAGAGCCATTACTCAGGAGGAACTGCAAGCGATTATAAATAAGAATAAACAGAATTTGGAAAATGCTGATGAGTCTAAGGTGAAGGCATACACAAAACGTTTAAGAAAGTCGGAGTTAAGGTTAAAAGCGCTTGAAGTTTTTGGGAATGATTTTAGAAAGTCAAATCATGTTGTTAATATGCAAGCTACTCAAGGCTCGGAATATAAAACTTACATCGAATTAAAAGATAAGTTAAAACAAGCATATGCGTCATTAAGAAATGACTTGGCAAAGAGAAAATTAGGTAGAGGTTGGGACGATCTAACCCTTGAGGAAAAAGAAATGTTGAAAATGGTCTACAAGGAAAATATTTCAGAAGCACCAGTAATTCAATAATCATTAGAAAAAAACCATTATGTCAAAATTCGACGGAGGTAAAAAGAAAAGAGCAGAACCAGGGATTTCAACGGCATCGTTACCCGATATCGTTTTTATGTTATTGTTCTTCTTTATGGTTGCTACCAAGTCTAAAGACAATGAATCAAGTGTACTCGTTTCATTACCAACAGCTGTTGAAACGGGGAAATTAGAAGATAAAACCCCTACCGCATACATTCAATTAGGGATTCCCGTGAAGTCATTGCAGAAAATTTATGGAGATAAAACATCCATTCAATTAAATGATGCGATAAAAAAGAAGGAGGATATTCGTCAATTCTTGGATGAGAAAAAGGCAAGTATAAAAGCAAATTACTCGGATGTAAGTCCAGAGATCGGAGCCTCAAAAGCAAAACAAATGGTTGTTTGTTTGAAAGTGGATAAAAAGACCAAACTTGGAGTGGTGAGTGAGGTAAAAGAGGAATTAAGAGATGCCTCAGCATTGAAAGTGAATTATATCGTTAACGAAGGAAAGTAAACTTTTTTATAAATAGCACGTATGCCATGTCCAATTAGGAAATGGCTTTTTTTTTGCCAAATTCCATCAAATCCTATTTTATGCCACTAAATCTTGAGCGAGTTGCCCTAGTTGGAAGAACTTACAATGAATATAAAAGGATGTTTAATATTACCAAGGAGTATTTGGAGGGTAAAAAAACATTAGATGTTGCAGCTGGGGTAAGTAATTTTTGTGCTATTGGAAATGTTATGGGATTAGATATTACCGCTGTTGATCCAATTTATCACTTAATGGCAGATGAAATAGAGGTGCAAGCGGAGAATGATCTCGAGTTAGTTATGAATCAACTTCCTGTGAATTCTTCAAATTATAACTGGGATTTTTATGGTGATATTGAAGGGGTAAGAGTAAGTAGGGTTAAGGCATATCAAACCTTTTTAAAACATTATCAAGCACATCCTAAAAAATATGTTCCAGGGGAAATAGGAAAACTGCCCTTTAAGGATAAGGCATTTGACACAACATTGGTATCGCATTTAATGTTTCTATATGATCATATGTTTTCTGCTGAGGATCATATCGCTATGTTTCGTGAATTGATTCGAGTAACCAAAAACGAAATCATGATTTTTCCTACAAAGAACCTTAGTGGAGAAAACTGTAAATGGGTAGATTTGATTATTCAGAATCATGAATTTTTGGATCATACCTTTCGGTTAGAAAAATCCCACTTTGAATTTCAAAAAGGGAATTATTTAAGATTACGGGTAACGGTTTAATAATTCCAGAATAATACTCTTTCGTGTATCATTTTAACACTTAAATGATGTGTTGTAAACGATATGGAATTATCCTTATGAGAGATACTCTGAATAAATAGAAATAGGTGTTGTTAACCACAATAAGTGAATATTGAAACGAGTTATCTCTTCATTAGTGGGATAAAATCCTTTACATTTAACGTATAACCCTTCCATCATGAACAATCTTTCAGAAATTATTAATCAACTCAAAAATAATCAGGAGAAAATTCGTAATAAACTAGCCAAGGTAGAGGACTTAGGTTCAAATGTTGGTCAATCTGTGTTAAGAGATTTAATTCAAGAGGCGAGAGAATTACATGAAGGTGCTGTTGTCCTCTCGTATATACTTTTTAACGAAGATCAGAAGAAAGAATCTAAACAATTGGAGATTTTGCTTTCTGAGGATGAACACGGAGAATTACATGATAACGCTCAATCTCCTTCGGAGGAAGATCAGTTGATGGATGCATTAGATGAGGCACTTGATTTTACTCAAAAAGAGATTGAAACGGAAAAAATGGTAAGCGAAATTTCCAACGAAATAAGCGCACTCGATCCACAAGAGGAACTTCCTTCACAAGAAGCACTAACCGCTGAATTAGAAGAGGAAATTTCTTCTGTTATTTCTGCTTTTTCTGTTCCTAAAAAGGAGCAGATTGAAGAAGATAATTCACTTGCTGCACAATTGGCAAAACAACGCATTGAAAGTTTAAGTAGTGCTATAGGGATAAACGAAAAGTTTCTCTTAACGAACGAACTTTTTGATGGAAACACGGAGCAATTCATTCAAGCAATTGAAGATTTAAATAGTTGTTTATCACTTCAAGAAGCAAACTCTAAATTAGTAACCATGGCTAAAAAGAGAAATTGGGAAAAAGAGGAAGAGCCTTTCCAAAAATTACAAGCATTACTAGAAAGAAAACACCAATAATTACCAATACAATTCAACACTATGAGTAGTCAAAAAAAAGGTTCTATAGAAGTTATTACAGGTCCCATGTTTTCGGGAAAAACAGAAGAGCTTATTCGAAGGGTTTCACGTGCTGAAATTGCTCAAATCCCATACATGTTATTTAAGCCGATGTTTGATACGCGATACTCTGAAACAGAAATTGTATCACATAATAATAATCGAATAGGGGCAAAACCCGTTATGAACGCAAAGGAAATTTTAGGATTATCCGTGGATGCCGAAATTATTGGAATTGATGAAGCACAATTTTTTAACGATGAATTGATAGACACCTGCGTAAAACTTGCAAACAATGGCGTTCGAGTAATTATTGCAGGATTGGATATGGATTATTTGGGAAAGCCTTTTCAGCCAATACCTAACTTGATGGGGGTGGCGGATAAAGTCACAAAATTAAAAGCGATTTGTGTTGAAAGTGGCGAAGATGCTGGGTTTACTCATCGTATAAACGTCACGGAAGAGAAAAGATTAATGCTCGGAGAAAAAGATTCTTATGAACCACTTAGTAGAGCGTGTTTTTATAAATATGTAAAGTAGTTTATGTATTAAATTTGTACTATGAATGAAGCCTTAAATCCTACAGGAGAGAACATGTCGAATCCAGAAATGGAGTTTGAACGAGTTCTTCGTCCAAAGGCGTTTGAGGATTTTACAGGTCAAAAAAAGGTTCTCGATAATCTTGCCGTTTTTGTACAGGCTGCGTTGAAGAGAGAAGAAGCGTTGGATCATGTTTTGCTCCATGGTCCTCCTGGACTGGGAAAAACAACCTTGGCAAATATTATAGCCAATGAATTGGGTAGTAATATTAAGCTTGTGTCGGGTCCAATGTTAGATAAACCAGGAGATTTAGCAGGGTTACTTACTAACTTAGCCGAAGGAGACGTTTTGTTCATTGATGAGATTCATCGATTAAGTCCCGTTGTGGAAGAATATTTGTATTCTGCAATGGAAGATTATAAAATTGACATTATGATTGACTCGGGACCAAATGCCCGGTCAGTTCAAATTGGATTAGAACCATTTACCCTTATAGGCGCAACAACAAGATCAGGTCTTTTAACCTCTCCTCTCAGAGCTCGTTTTGGAATAAATTGTCGATTAGAGTATTACGATGCGGAGTTACTACAGTTAATCATACTTCGTTCATCGCATCTGTTAACTGTGCCAATTGATGAAGATGCTGCATTTGAAATTGCTAGAAGGAGTAGAGGAACACCACGAATTGCCAATGCCTTACTGAGACGAGTACGAGATTTTGCAGAAATAAAAGGAGATGGTGTAATCACTATGAAGGTTACAAATCATGCGCTGAAGGCTTTAAATGTTGATGAGAATGGATTGGATGATATGGATATTCGAATCCTTACTACGATTATTGATAAATTCAAAGGAGGTCCTGTAGGAATTAATACGATTGCAACAGCTGTGGGTGAGGATTCCGGAACAATTGAAGAGGTTTATGAACCTTTTCTAATAAAGGAAGGCTTTATCAACCGAACACAACGCGGAAGAGAGGTTACTGAGCAGGCATACAAACATTTGGGGATAAACTTTAGAGGTACTCAAGGTAGCTTGTTTGATTAAACGACATGCGTTATTTTTTTCATATTGCCTATGATGGCTCCAAATATTCTGGTTGGCAATGGCAGCCCAATTCTTTTTCTGTTCAAGAAGCGATAGAGCAGAAATTGGCTAAAATTTTCAAAGAAAAAGTGACTGTATATGGTTGTGGTAGAACAGATAAGGGTGTGCATGCCGCTCAATATTTTTTTCATTTAACATTAAATTCGGTACCCGATTTTGAGATTGAATTTGTTGTTCGACAACATTTACCTAAATCTATTGTCTTATTTGAGGTGTTTCAAGTAGACGAAACTCAGCACTGTCGATATGATGCGATAAGTAGAAGTTATGACTACTTTCTGCATACAAAAGCAGATCCTTTTTTAGATAAGTATAGTACGTTATTCAATTATGAGAAATTGAATGTTTCTGCAATGCAGCAAGCTGCTCAAATGATTTGTCGTTATCAAGATTTTAGAGGTTTCTGTTTACAGCCTGAATCACATAATCATACACGCTGCATGGTTTCCAACTCAAGATTGTATTCGGATAAAGAGCAACATCGGCTCCGGTTTTCAATAACAGGGAATCGCTTTTTAAAAGGAATGAACAGGATTTTGATAGGTGCGTTACTTAAGATCGGAAGAGAACAATTAACTCTAACAGCTTTTGAGGAGTACTTACGAAATCCAAAAGCGATGCCTAATATCAAAATAGCTCCACCAAATGGGCTGTATTTATCACGGGTAGAATATCCTACTATATGCAGAGAAAATAAATCACAATTGTACTCTTTTTTAAAGAGTGATTTATCCTAAACATTAAATCTTAAAAGATTTTTTGCACTGATTGGAAAATATTATTAAATTTGCGCCCGCATTAGTTTGCCCGATGGTGTAACGGTAGCACTACAGTTTTTGGTACTGTCTGTCGGGGTTCGAATCCCTGTCGGGTAACAAAATAGCTCAACGAAAGTTGGGCTTTTTTTGTGTCCGAGAGGGATTCGAACAGAAAGGTTCGTACCGAGGCTCTAGTCGAGATCATGAGAGGTTTGTCTCGAATAATCCCTGTCGGGTAACATTAAAGCCAGTCTTTTCGACTGGCTTTTTTGTTTCTCTATACGGGATATTTGGCTTCTCCAAAAGTCATTATGTATTAAACGTATCATACCTGATGTCCGAGAGGACATCCTCCTCTAAATATCATTTTTGTCGGGTTATAATCAGTAAAATGAAGTTTGGTTATTTATTTCAACGGGATCAGAATAAATACGCTGATACAATTTTTATAAAGCGACATAAATTAGTTTTTTAGTTCGGCTTACCTTAACAGGTTGAAATGACCAACACGTTTTTTTTGTACCGTTCCTTCAAACTCCGAGTTGTAGTAATAAGTTAATGTATAGGAGTAAACATCAACCTGAGCTGAGTTTCCATTTATTTTTCCATCCCAGCCTTCTCCTTGTTTATTGGTGGAGTAGAGAAGTGTCCCCCATCGGTTGAATATTTTAAAATCAAATCCTTCTACTTGCTCATTGGCAACAGGCATAAATACATCGTTTATTCCATCTTGATTTTCTGGAGTAAAGGCATTTGGAATGTAAAATATACCTTTACAATGGTTATTGAGAGTTTTTTGAAGTCGTGAAGAACAATATTCATTGTAAACTGTTAAAGCATAGGTCCCTGCTTCTTCGATTTCTACTTTGTCCCCCCTTCCAAAATCATCCCATACAGAAAGATAAAAAGAGTCTTTACTAATCACTTCCAGGGTAACAGTCTCTATATCAAAGCAATACAGATCTTGATTTCTCGCGTCTTGAATAATCGCTTCGGGGGTATCTAATTTAGTGACATTAATTTGGAAAGTTTCACTACAGTACTCTCCTTCCACAATACTTGAATATGTTCCTGTTTCATAAACTTCTAATGTTGGACTGAATAAGTCTTCTTCCCAATAAATAAGGTAGTCCCCATGAAAGTCTGGTTTAAGCGTGATTGATGTTCCTTCGCATACATGGAGTTCCTTTTCTGAGTAAGGATCTTGAATGACCTCTTTTAAAACATTAATTTCATCGGATCCTTTACAACCAATACTATCTATTACTTCAACACGGTAGGTGCCGCTGTCATTAATTTCGATTTGTTGCGTGTTTAGTCCGTTGTTCCATTTGTAAAGGTGGTTATCATTTCCTGCATCAAGGACAATAGTTTCTTCCCCACAAATAATGCGCTGGTCCCCTAAATGAACATTTGGTAATTGATTGATGGATAGATTTAACGTTGAAGTGTCTGTACATCCAATTTCATCAAATACAATAACTTGATAATTCCCTGGATTGTCAACGTTTATTTTTTGTGATGTTTCGCCAGTATTCCACTGAAAGTTTAATCCTTCATTTTGTGCATCAAGTAAAAGTGATTCTCCTTCGCAAATTATTCGATCGTCCCCAAGACTAACCGTAGGGATTGGTTTAATTGTTAATACCACAGAGGAAGAATCCGAACATCCATGCTCATTGGTTACTATTACCTTATACTCTCCTGCTGTTTTTACATAAATCTCTTGTGTTGAGGCCTCTGTATTCCATAGGAAAGTTGCGCCTGTGTTTTGGGCGTTTAAAAGAAGGGAATCTCCTTGGCATATACTCTGTTCAGCACTAAGGGATAATTGGGGTCGGTCAACCACGGTTAAATGCAGTGATGCAGAATCCACACATCCATAATTATCGGAAACAACTACTTCGTATTGTCCATTTGAACTCACGTGAATTGTCTGATCGGTTTTGCCATTGTTCCACTGGAAATTTAACCCTTTGTTTTGGGCATCTAAAGTCAGCGTATCACCCTGACATATTGTTTGATCATCACCAATATCTACCACTGGAGGCTGGTTAACGGTTAATTGGGTCGTGGAGGTATCGGAGCAACCTAAATCGTCTGAGACAATTACTTGGTATTTACCGGACTGAGTTACTCTGATTTTTTGATTGGATTCGCCAGTATTCCACTGGAAATTTAATCCCTCATTTTGGGCGTCAAGTGTAAGTGAATCTCCCAAACAAATCGTTTGTGTTGGAGCTAAAATTACTTGTGGAAGCTCATTTACGTTTACGTTGATTTCGCCAGTATCTTGGCATCCTTGTTCACTAGTAACAATCACCTGATAGGAACCTGCTGAATCAACATCAATTTCTTGAATGGTTGCACCGGTATTCCATAGAAAATTAGCTTCACTATTCCACGCATTCAAAGAGAGCGTCTCTCCTTTGCAAATGGTTGTGTCTTTCCCTAAGTTAATGAGCGGTAAGTCGTTGACATCAATTTGAATAGTGTCCAAAGAAATACATCCATTTTCATGAGTGATCCGAACAGAATACTCACCGGTTTCACTTATTGTTACCTCTGATGATATACTTCCATTACTCCAAAGATATTGTTCGTTATCTGGAAGTTTGAAGGTGATTTCTTCTCCTTTACACATAGCAGTGTCATTGCCTAGCGTAATATCGTCATGAGATTGAACAATGACAATAACGCTATCAACCTGTTTTTTAAATGTATAAAATTCAACAGCGTCTATGAGGTTACCCATAGATCCACTCATAGCTGAGGAGTAATAAAATCTTGTGGTTGTTTGGCCCTCTGGAATTTTATAAATGCCTTGATAAAACTTCCATGACTTACCTGTTGTAATGGTTTCAATTCTCTCGTAGGGTCCTCCTGGTGGACCAATTTCAAAATGCATGGACTCTTCCCCATTTCTACCTCTGTGTGCAAATCCCCACATTAATTGATCCCCAGGTGTAGTTGGCATATCTTGATACAGGGCTGCGATCATATTTGCATTTAACTCAACAAACTGATCCCCTAAATAAGCAGGGGTATTCAAGAAGCCATCATTCCAAAATTCCATCATTCGGTCTTCAGCTGTGGTGCTCCAACCTGGAACAGTAGCATCGCTGATAATTCCAAAAGCGTTTCTGTAAGGCTCTTCAAATCCACCGTTCACTAAAGCGTTTTCAATTTTAGTATATTGGGTAAGATAATAGGTTGTGTTTTTAGAGGGTGAGGCAGCAATAGAGTCTTTGGATAAAATATCAAAGGGTTCAGATCCACTCCAATCTCCATTCGTTAAATTTTCCTTTTCTATAATGATCTTTTCGCCTTTGCAGATATAAAGGGTATCTACTTTTGGAATGCATTCGGGAGTTAATTCCACGCGAACTGTCAACGTAGATGTGTCGTTTTTTACAGCACCTAAAATTGTTGTCGTTTGCATTATTACAGTAAAATTAAAAGGTCCTTCCCGCCCGCTTTGATCATAGTCAAACAAATAGGTAGAATCATTTATTTTGGTAATCATATCCTCATCACCTGTTAAGCTTTGCCATTGATAGGTGTCGGCCCCTTTGGCCACTAAAGAGACGGTGTCGCGTGTGCATGGAATTGTAAAATCAAGTGTGCCAAATTCTGAAACACCTAAATCCGTATTTACCGCAGCAAAACCTGAGAAATAACCCGCTGCGCCAACAATTCCGTCCACAGTTGATATTGCTGCGTTAATAGGGCCTGAGGATTCTATGAGGAAATTTGTGTTTTGGCCTTTATTTGCGCATGTATTTCCTGAATGGCAATAGCTAAGATTAATTTCCTCTGGTGAAATTCGATAAGTGACCCAATTTGGATTTCCCAAGTTTTCAATTGGTATGCTACTCACAGGAATACCATTTATGGTGAGTTCTTCATCTTTTTTGGCAATGATGTAAAAGGAAACACTACCAATACTATTGGCGCCAGAAACAAGCACAGAGCGCGAAGCGTCTTCCATGAGTCCAGGAACAAATACCATCCCAACATTAGCAGAACTGTTTTTACTGGCTAAGTTTTGATAGACTAATGCAGGTTTTGATGTTTTAATATGCATTGTTTGATTAATGTATTGATCACCTTTAATCACGATATTTTCTCCCTTTTGTAAGGTGTGAGATGGAGTGATTTCTCCATTTAAAAAAACAAGCGTATTGTCCTCGCTTGCAATGATCATGGCGGTTTCTAGATTTCTATTCGTGGATTGTCCTTGGGCTAATATAAATTCTGTATTTAATTGGTTTACAGGTACGATTTGATCTACTCCTGCATCTTGTCCTCCTGATGATGAACTTGCTAGAAACGATCCTGAATTAACAGCTATAGGTCGATCGGAGGTGATGTGGGTTCCGTTAAATGCATTAAAAAGATCATCTCCAACTAATCCGCTTATGTAATTAAAAGAGGCAGCAAGTACGTATGATTCTCCGCGATTCAGTGCTACACTAAATTGGTAGTTCTCTTGTCCTTCCCATTTTACTCTCGGATTGTTAAATGTAACAGTGGTATGGTCTTCCGAAGCAATAACAGACAGAAAATGAGCCCTTGAGTTATTTGTTCCACTGGCTGAATAAATGTGGCCGCTGTAAAATTCGGTTCCCAAACCCGCTATCCCTTTTGGTGCAATTACAGCAGCTTGATTGGCTACGGCATGGATTTGACTTGAAAAAAAATAATTGTCTGCGGTTAGAATGAATCCCTCAGAATTTAAAACTTGATTGGTTTTTCCTTCATCTCCTTTAAAAATACCATCGTTACCTCCTAAGGGAAGCGTAATAGTAATTGGATTTTCTTTTGACAACCCTTCCAAATTTCGAGTATAATTGCCTGATGCATTGGTTAAAAAAACATCGAAGGGCGATTCTTCCAAGGTTGTAACTGTAATGGTTGAAAATTCAATTCTAGATTGTTGGTTGTAGGTTGGAGGAAGATAATGCACTTTACTGTATTGTGCCATTGTTCCTAAATAAAGAAACAAGGCAATACTCAACACTCTGTATTTCAGTTCAAAAGGCATCTCTTTAACATAACGCAAAAATATCCATTAGGTTCAGGTATTGATTCCATAAATAGCCGATTAAATATGGCGTTATTGTTTAGTGATTCGGGATTAATGTATGTTTCGATAAAGAAAAATAGAGATGGAGTAAAAGAGAATGTTTTTAATATGCTGAATTTATAATGACTCATCCTTGAATATGTGAATTTTTTCCTTTCTTTTTTTTATTTTCGCTCGATTATTTTAATGGATTCCTCAAATAAACAAGGGTTAAATAAACTTAAGATCCGTTAAATGCATTTTGATTGTGATGATCCGTAATTACTTTTAGAAAATGGAGAAGAAATATTCCTTTATAAATAATATAACTGGATGGTTGGTTTTAGTTTTTTCATCAGTTATATATATACTCACTATTGAATCTTCTGCGAGTTTTTGGGATTGTGGAGAATTCATCGCTTCAGCAACAAAATTGCAAGTTGGACACCCCCCTGGAGCTCCTTTATGGAGTATGAAGGCAAGGATGTTTGCCGCTGCTGCTGAAATTTTTACAGGAAGTCAAGAGAACATAGCGTATGCGGTGAATATCATGTCTGCATTAAGTTCTTCGTTTACAATTCTATTTCTTTTTTGGAGCATTACAGCGTTGGCAAAAAAAGTATCTAAAAAAACAGATGATTTAACCAGTGCCCATACTTGGGGTATAATGTTTAGTGGAATTGTAGGAGCATTGGCATTTACTTTTTCTGATTCTTTTTGGTTTTCAGCTGTGGAGGCCGAAGTTTATGCCTCTTCTTCTTTATATACAGCAGCTGTGTTTTGGTTAGCATTGAAATGGGATGCCAATGCGCATAAACCATATGCTGATCGATACTTGATACTCATCGCCTATTTGATGGGGCTGTCTATTGGCGTGCATATCTTGAATTTACTTGTTATTCCTGCTATTGTATACATTTATTACTTCAATAAAAAGAAGGCCACTACCAAAGGATTTTTTCTTACAGGTATAGTGGGTGTCATTATTTTGGGGATTGTTCAACAAGTGGTGATTTCATATTCTGTTCAATTTGCCACCAAGTTTGAATTGTTTTTTGTCAATGAGCTAGGGCTGGGATTTGATTCGGGTATGTGGTTTTATTTTCTTTTGATTGCAACCGCTTTAATTGGAGGAATTGTGTTGTCTAAAAAGAAGGGGTATCCTGATTTACAAAAAGCTTTTTTAGGCGTTATGGTTATTCTTATTGGATATTCTTCCTTTGCTATGATCGTAATTCGATCGGCGGCCAATCCCCCAATGGATGAGAATAATCCAGAAAATATTTTATCGCTTTTACCTTATCTGAATCGAGAACAATATGGAGATCGACCGTTGTTGTTTGGACAAACATTTGAAAGTGTACAAGATGCTGGAAGCCCATATTCTGACGGATCGCCAGTGTATTATCGACCAGAAAAAACCAAGTATGGGTATATGTCCAAGGTAAAGGCAAAGAAAAGAGGGGAGAATTGGGTTGTTTCAAAAGTAGATCAGAGGTTTAAAAATATTAAAGTAGGAGATAAAATTCTAAAAATTAATGGTGAGACTCCTCTTCCTCAACGAAAAGCGGAAGAGCTCGATTTGGTTGAACTAGGAGCTTTTGTAGATGAAACTGTTTTAAATGTAACGTATGATCGAAGAGGAGAAAAATCAACTAAAGAAATAAAAACAGGGGTTTACCTTGTGGCTGATGAACGTAAAAATCATAAGCCAAAATATAATGAAAAGACATGTATGTATTTTCCAAGAATGTACAGTACTCAAGGACATCATGTGAATGCCTATAAAATTTGGTCAGATTATGATGGAGCACCGGTTGAAGATAGCAGAGGGAAAGTGTTAACGGTGAAGGAGCCAACGGCTAGAGGAGTGAAAAAAGTTCCACTTGTTGTCCCGTCTCAATCAGAAAACTTTCGGTTTTTTGTGGATTACCAATTTAACTTCATGTACTGGCGTTATTTTATGTGGAATTTTACTGGAAGGCAAAACGATATTCAGGGCCATGGAAAAGCGCGAAGTAGTGATGCTGTCTTAAAAGGAAATTGGTTAAGCGGAATTTCTTTTGTGGATAATGCTCATCTCGGTGATCAAGAAACTCTACCGTCATCACTCAAAGATAATCCAGGAAGAAATGAGTTTTATTTCTTGCCTTTAATCCTAGGAATCATTGGAATGATTTTTCATTTTGTTCGCCATCGGGAAGATGCTTGGGTGGTTCTTTTATTGTTTTTAATGACGGGAATAGCCATTATTATTTATTTAAATCAAACACCTTTTCAACCGCGAGAGCGTGATTATGCATATGCCGGTTCCTTTTATGCATTTGCCATTTGGATAGGGCTTGGTGTTCAAGCAATTTATAGCTACATGCTTGGTCAACAAAAAAAGGACGTACCCGTTTTGGATCAGTCCGATGCAGAGGGGGGTGAGCAAGAGGAAAATTCGGGAATTGCTTTTCTCTTTAAGAAGTCAGTAATGAAAGCTCATGGGGTTTATGAAATTTTATCTGCTGCGTTAGGATTTATTGTGATTGGTGTTTTATCAACACAAGTTTCAGATGCATCGGCAACCTTTGGATTGTCCTGTTTTTATATTGGCGGTGTTATAGGGGGATATGTGATTCTTTCGGCGTTATTAGGAAAGATGTTCTCAAGTAACAAAGCAAGAGCATGCTTAGCGTTTTTACTTACAGGATTTATACCTGTAATTATGGCTGTTGAAGGTTGGGATGATCACGATAGAAGTGATAAATACACCGCTAGAGACTTTGCGAAAAACTACCTTGATAGTTGTGAGAAAAATGCCATTATTTTCACCAACGGAGATAATGATACGTTCCCATTGTGGTATGTGCAGGAAGTTGAAGGTTACCGAACAGATGTACGTGTAATTAACCTGAGTTTGTTGAACACCGATTGGTACATTGATCAGGCAAAAAGAAAGGCTTATGACGGAGATGCGGTTCCTTTTTCAATGGTACAAGATCAATATCGTCAGGGTACAAGGGATTATGTATATGTTCAAGAGAAATGGCCTGATGGATATCATGATTTAAAGAAAGTAATGGATTTTGTCAAATCTGAGGCATCGAATACAAAAATACCAATGTCTTCAGGAGTGACGATGGATTATCTACCTACCAATAAATTCTCGATTCCTGTAAATCCTTCCACGGTATTGGCAAATGGAACCGTTTTACCAGAGTTTACAAATGATATCCCAGAAAGAATGGAATGGAAAATTGGGAAGGGAGCCGTATTAAAAGCTAAATTAATGATACTTGATTTGTTAGCGCATAATGATTGGGAACGACCTGTTTATTTTGCCATTACAGTGGGGAATGATCATTACATGAATTTAGAGGATTATTTTCAATTGGAGGGATTAGCTTATCGTGTAACGCCGATAAAGCATGATAACAAAGGTGGAACAGGATGGATTAATGTTGATAAGATGTATGACAACCTTGTAAATAAATTCCAATGGGGAAATATGGAAAAAGAGGGGGTGTATATGGGAGAGCAAGTGCAAAGAATGAGTACCAATTATCGAAATAATTTTGCGCGACTAGCACGAGAACTCACGCAAAGGGGTGATACAATAAGAGCGCTTAAAACCTTGGATCGTTGCATGGAAATAATGCCACCATCAAAAATCCCAATGCATTACTACAGCGTTTATTTGGGTGACGCCTATTATCTTGCAGGAGATGTGCGCAGAGGGAATGAGGTCATGGAAATTATTATTGAGAAATATATTTCAGAAATTTCTTGGTATTTAGAGCAGGAAGGTCTTGTGGCAAGAAATTTGACGGGTGAGGTTAAAAAAGGATTGCAAGCAATACAAACTGCAGAGTATTTCTTGGATAAAAATTTAGAGCTATTAAGAATGCGTGGTGATGAGGGGTTAAAGAAAGCAGAGGAGTTATCAAAACGAATGAAAGACTTTAATAAAGAAAGTCAAAGCGATATTCAACGATTTATGAATAAGGCGCAAAGAGGTTCGAAGCGATAAGAGAGATAAATTTCATGAAATACATCTATAAAACAAGGTGGTGGATGAAGTGGTGGTATCCTGAACTCATCTGGGAGATTAAAACCACTAAGAAAGAAATTTATTTAACCTTTGATGATGGACCAGATCCAGAGGTAACTCCATGGGTATTGGATCAACTAAAGGCGCATCAAGCAAAGGCAACATTTTTTTGCGTAGGCGAAAACGTAGAGAAATATCCCGAGATTTATAAGAGAATTTTAGCAGAAGGTCATACGGTTGGAAATCATACGTATGGACATTTGAATGGCTGGAAAACAAGTTATGATAAGTATATTGTTAGCGTAAAAAAATGTAGTCATGTATTTGGTGCGCACTTATTTCGACCGCCTCATGGAAGAATAAGTAAAAGACAAATTAAAAAACTTAAGAAGCGCTATAAAATTATAATGTGGTCGTTGTTGAGTGGAGATTTTGATGACACCATTTCATCTGCTGAATGTTCTTACAATACTGTTCAATATAGTGAGCCAGGAAGTATTGTTGTTTTTCATGATAGTCAAAAATGTAAAAAGACACTTTTTGAGGCCTTACCAAAAATTTTAAATCATTTTTCAAATACGCAATGGGAAATGAAAGCAATCTGTGATAAAAATTAGGCGTTTATTTTAAGGTTAAGCGTAACTCATTCAGTTTTACTAAGGCAAAAGCACAATTCCTAAAATACATTTTGTGTAAGTAAGGTGTAAAATTGTTTTCAATTTCTAGGGTGAAAATTATAAATAAGGAAAAGTAAAATCGTATATTTGCGCCCGAATCTTAACACCAAAAATGATGAAAATTTCGCTAAAAGTTGCTTTTATTGCCATTGCGTCACTTGGAATGCTTGTTTCTTCTTGTAGCACTTCAATTGAGGTAGCAAAAAGAAAGCATAGAAAGGGATACCATGTAAGTATCAACCATAATAAAACCGAGAAAGGTCAAATTAAAATGGAGGAATCTATTGAATTTGCTTCAGTTGATTCGCCTATTGTAGACACAGTTAATATAGAGCCAATGATTTTGGATCAGTCTACTGAATTGGCAGCCTTAGACTCTCCATCGGTTGACACTGTAAAAACAGATGAAGTAATTCCATCTATAAAAACAATGCTTTCTTCTTCTGAGAAACAATCTAAAAAACAAACGGTTGTTCAAAAAATAAAAACCTTGAATAAGGTGAGGAAGCAGATGAAACAATTAAGAAAATCGGATGGTTTTCAAATAGCATCTTCTGATGACGATTGGGAAATTGATAATGATGTCATTTTCATTATAATGGTTGTATTAGCAATTGTTTTACCGCCAATTGTTGTTTATTTAATTAAAGGAAAATCAAACGCATTTATTTTAAACTTTCTTCTTTGGCTTATCGGTTTTGGGTTGGCTTATGCCATATTAGGTCCTGGAATTGCTTATTTAGGAGGACTATTAGCGATTATTCATGCGCTACTTGTACTCTTCGGACATTCTTAAAAAGAAAGATAGATTATTAAATAAAAAAGGGAAGCAAATGCTTCCCTTTTTTATTGTTTGTTATTGTATTTTTAACAATTACACGAATCATCAGAACAGCTATGTGCTGGCTTTAATTCTTCTTCTGTTGCTTCTCTAACTTCAATGACTTCTACATCAAAGTTTAAGTCATATCCAGCAAGAGGATGATTTAAATCAACGATTACCTCTTCTTCTTTAATTTCAGAAACAAAGGCTAAAACAGGCCCATTTTCTGACTCTAATTGAACTTCTAGCCCTACAACCAGTTCTTCATTGTTTTCGGCTCTGAATCCGCTTTTAGGTAATGTATACATGGCCTCCTCATTTCTTTCTCCATACCCTTCCTTCGCCAATACTTTTAATTGTCCTTTAAACCCTTTTTCCTTTCCCTCTAATTGTTTTTCTAATCCAGGAATTAACATTCCATTTCCTTGAATGTAGGTTAACGGTTCTTTTCCTGCAGAGGTGTCAATGGCATCTCCATGATCTGTTGTTACGGCATAATGCATAGCAACTACCGCGTTCTTTTGAATTTTCATATTTTCGAATTTAGCACAAAGGTACGGTTAAATAATTCACAAGACATGTGAATACATAAATACCAATACATCAAATAACTGAAGGTAATCAATTAACTTAGTACCGATGAAAATCTCCGTTTTGTTTCTGATGAATATACTTTTTGTAGTCCTTGGTATGGCACAACAGGAATTAATTTCCGAACGACCTGGCCAAGCCCTTTCTCCAAATTGTATTGGTAAACGTAGTATACAGGTCCAATCTGGAATGGATCTTTTTCATTTTGAAGAAAAAAAACATGGAGTAAATCTTCCTAGTTCATTAAACACATCTATTTCATCAACAGTAGTCCGATTTGGATTAGGAAATAAGTTTGAAATAAATTCGGGGATTAATTATGGTATTTCTGAACAATTATTAGCCTCGCCATTGGTGGGTTTTAAGGCATCCTTATTTAAAAATCAATGGCACGATATTGCACTTCAATATTTTACTTCTTTGCATCAGCTTAATTCGGATCCTTTTTCAAATACCATAAAATTTATTTCGAGCCATTCTTTTTCTGAAAAAATTGGATTGGGAATTAATACGGGGTTTAATTATTTACCCGAGTCAGAGGGTCTAACGGTTGATTATGTTTTGAGTATTGGATTTAATGCGAGTCATAAAATTGGTATAGTTTTAGAAAACTACGGAAATTATATGAATGAATTTAAGACCTATTGGGATGTTGGAGTTGGTTATCTGGTAGCACCATTATTTCAGATAGATACTTATTTTGGAGGGAATAAAACCCGTGATGAAACAGATTTATTTCTAAGTATTGGACTAACCTATCGATTGGATTTTAATGGGGAGAACTAGCATTTATACAGTAATGATTATATGCTTAGGTTTTGTTTTAAAAACCCATGGTAAATTTGCTTCTGCTCATTCAGAATCCTTCCGCTATATCGGTCGATTTGATTTTTCGAATCCTCAATCACCCTCTTTTGCACATTCGGGTACACATATAGAGTTTCTTTTTAAAGGAACACAATTGGAAATAGGATTGAGTAATGATGTACTTCCGAATATCGAAGATCTAAACTATTATACGGTATTAAAAAATGGTCAGAAAATAGCCACGATTAAACCTTCAAAAATTAAAGCGTTTTTTTCGGTGAATATTCATACTCCTGATACTTTTTGTCGTATTCAAGTAATTAAACGAACAGAATCATTTTGCGGAATAGGGGTATTTCATGGCGTGAAATATAATGAGGAAGGAGCCCTCCAAAGACCGCCTGAAAAGTTAAGAAAGATTGAATGGATTGGTGATTCTTTTTTAGCTGGATACGGCAACATGGTTGCGATTGATCCGCCACCGAAAGACAACCCAAGCACGGGATTTCATGCTGAAAACGAAGATGCGTATCAAACTTTTGGAGTAATTACATCACGGAATCTTCATGCCGATTATTCCTGTATTGCAATGTCTGGAAAAGGAGTGTATCGTAATTATGACACAACAGAGGAAGAAACGGTACCAAAAATATATCCATTCATCTATCCTGATGGAGGGAAATATGATTTCTTATTTAAACCGGATTTGATTGTGATTAAACTTGGGACAAATGATTTTGGTGCTGAAATGAATCAGCCGCCAAACATGACTGATTCTAGCAGATTTGTATCTACCTATTTAAAATTTTTACATGATGTGATCAATAATAATCCAACCTCGAAAATTGTATTGGCTTTAGGAGGAGGGATTTCAAATTCATTTCCAAAGGGGCTTAACCGATTGAAAAGATACAGGAATTGGGTTCAAAAGGTGAAAATTGAAGCGGAACAAAAATATATGAATGAATTTGGCTTTTTTGAGTTTAAATTGATGGAACCTCCCTATGGAGAGGATTGGCATCCTACAGTAAACGATCAAAACAAGTTTGCCAAAGAGATTACACCATTTTTAAAGAAATTTATGGGGTGGTGAATTTAGGAATATTTGAATTATACGGATGTTTTTTGAGAAGCGAATTGATTTTTTATAGAGGCCTTGATCATTTTAAAAATTAATTATCGATGTGCACCCTTTAAATCCTCCTCTTCATTTATCTTCGCGCTTTGCATTATGGATTATCAAGTTAAGGTATGAGATCACTTACTTTCTTTTTATTACTTTTCTCTTTAAGATTATTGTCCTCGCCAATAACCCTATATACCAGTAAGCACGGGTTAATCAATAAGCATGTCAATTGTATTGAACGTGGAAAAGATTTTGTGTGGATTGGGACAAATGGCGGGATTAACCGCATTGATTTTAGAGGGGAAAAGCCAATTAAATTCTCTCCCAGAGGAACCTCT
>CEUM01137938.1_pt1 | contig 21956 bp, 21 predicted proteins | sample 356421 | NCBI WGS metagenome assembly CEUM01 (sample SAMEA2622716, study PRJEB7988) | marine metagenome | biome: marine biome (ENVO:00000447); feature: surface water layer (ENVO:00002042); material: "saline water (ENVO:00002010), including plankton (ENVO:xxxxxxxx)" | depth 5 m | reverse complement strand
CTAGTGGGAGCAATCCCGTGGAAGTTCGAGTCTTCTCTTCGGCACCAAGAATGCAAAAGGTTTGTGGCTAACCAGTCACAAACCTTTTTTCTTTTCTAACGAGCAGTTCGTGCGACCCGCGTCCAACGCCATGGGGTTGCCGTGAAGCAGAGAGTACAGAGCAACGTGCATTACCGCTCTGCCACGAAATAAAACGTACATAACTCTCGCTCGCCCCCTCATACCAACTATGCATCTGTTTGGATAATACATCCGAAGTGCCTATGCGCCCAAGCGCATTTTTTCTTTGATGCCACTGAATCAAGAATAAATTATCCTCCCCCAAAATAGCGTTGGGAGCCTGCTTCACAAGTGACCTGATCGTGCTGCGATCTAAAAAACTTTGTCGTAAATGTGTTCCAGTTGTGATACGGAATCAACAGTGTGATCTGTCAACCTATACTCATTTACAAGGAGACTCCATGAGGTACCAAAAAAACAGCACTATTTTGAGGCTTTGGGCTCCGCTTTTGCTCAGTCTGACCTTGTTTTTGCAGGGGTGTCCGATGTTGATCATACCCATTATTGCCGCATACTCCGATTCTGGCATAACGGTTACGGTCGAAATCCCCAAGAGTGCTCCGGAAGTCTTTGCTGCCGCAAAAAAACGGGTAGAAAGTGGTGTGTCAGAATCCGGCATCACCTTCACCGTTACCGACATCGATGAGGATAATTATTTGATCAAAGTCGAAGGGACTGAAACGAAGTGGGAAGCAAGATTCACCGTTGTTCCAGTCAGCAAGGATGTCAGCCAGATAATTGCAACAGGGACAGATGATGAACGGTCACATGAAGAATCCGAACAACTGGTTCTTCAGGGTGTTAAAAATTTATGCGATGACCTCGGGGTAAGGTATAAGGTCATTACTAACGATTAAACCCTATTTCATTCCTTGTTGCAGTAATTGCAAGGGGCATGTTCGCACAGAGATATGCAGCTTACCACAACAGGGTCAAAGAGGTAGATGTCCTTCAGGTTCTGCTATCAGTCCAAGAACATCACTCCATAAAACCCGCTCGTTGAAAAGCCAAAAAACATTAAGGCTTTCAAGCACTCTCTTGACTCCAAGATAAAAGGTTTGTGACTATCAGCCACAAACCTTTTTCATATGTATCACCCGACTCCCATGCTTCCACAGTCCAACAGCATTAATTTAGTTGGACTTTTTTATTGAATCAGCCTCACTCGACTACCATCGGTAATCCTCGCAGTTCCCAAGACCAGTGTGACGTAGACGGCAAATCAACTACTTTGCCGGCCCCTTTATGCCCCTCAATCCGCCATCTTCATTCTCAAGTAATGATCGATAAGAAAACGATGATCGCTACGCCCAAGGTGATAATAATAACCATACCAATAGAAGATACGACAAAAGTAACTTGCTTTTGGGATATTTATAAGGCAAAAGCGTACAAAAAATTACAATTTTATTCACCAAGACATATGATAGACACCAACAAACACAAATCTCACGGTATATTCCCTACGACTGTAACCGCCAAAGAATGCAGCGACACCGGCATGGCCATGGTGCTCATCGCCCTGCTCATAGGGTGGTTCACTGAAGTCAAAGAATATCACCTCGCTGCCATCATCCTGTTAGTGCTCAACATGGTTTGGGCGCGGGCATACTCCTATGTAGCTAAAGGCTGGCTCGGCTTTTCGACGCTGCTTGGGACTGTCATGTCCAAAATATTACTCTCCCTGGTATTTTTTGTGGTTGTGACTCCCCTTGCCCTCTTGCGACGAATGCTAGGGCACGACCCCATGCAGCTCGGAAAATGGAAAAAGGATTCAACGTCCGTTTTTGAATCACGCGACCACACCTTCACTGCAGAAGAAATCGAACTCCCTTACTAGCAAACAAGGAACATCATGGATTTTCTCAAAGACCTCTGGGGCTTTCTTAAAGTACGCAAAAAATTCTGGCTGCTTCCAGTCATCCTCGTACTGCTCGTTTTCGGTTCGCTCATTGTCCTGACCAGCGGTTCGGCCATTGCACCGTTCATTTACACCGTATTCTAGAGGGCAATATGTCAGACGCCATTCTGGGGATTTCTGCCTTTTATCATGATTCAGCCGCTGTTCTTCTGGTGGACGGTGAAATTGTAGCCGCAGCACAAGAAGAACGATTCACCCGCAAGAAACACGACGCAGATTTCCCGCACAATGCGGCCAAGTATGTTCTGAAAGAAGGCGGATTGCAGCTCTCCGACCTGAGTGCCGTCGCATTCTACGACAAGCCCTACCTCAAGTTCGAGCGGCTTCTGGAAACATACAACGGTTTTGCTCCCAAGGGATTGCAGAGCTTTCTTTCCTCCATACCGGTATGGATCAAGGAAAAGCTCTTCATGCGTAAAATGCTCAAGGACGAGCTTGCTCGTCTGGGTTCTGGCAAGCCGAAGATCCTCTTTCCGGAGCACCACCTCTCACACGCAGCGAGTGCATTTTACCCCTCCCCTTTTGAGGAAGCTGCAATCCTGACGGTGGACGGCGTCGGCGAATGGGCAACAACGACCATCTGCAAGGGGTCCGGGAAGGACATCACGGTTCTCAGGGAATTGCATTTCCCTCATTCACTCGGTCTCCTCTACTCTGCCTTCACTGCGTTCTGTGGCTTCAGGGTCAACTCGGGCGAGTACAAGCTCATGGGGCTCGCTCCATATGGCAATCCCACAGCTAAGCGAATCGACACGTGGAAGCAGGCCATCTATGATGAGCTGATCGACGTACGCGAAGACGGCTCCCTGCTCCTGAACATGGAGTATTTCAACTATGCTACCGGCCTGACCATGTGCGAATTCCCCAAATGGGAATCGCTCTTTGGCATCCCGGCCCGTCAGCCTGAAACAGACATTTCCCAGGACTACATGGACCTCGCCTTTGCCATTCAGCAGGTGACCGAGGAAATTGTATTTACATTGGCTGAAACCGCCAAAGAGTTGACCGGCTGCAACAAACTGGTCATGGCTGGCGGCGTGGCGCTCAACTGTGTGGCCAACGGCAAACTGCTTCGCAACAAGACATTTGACGATATCTGGATTCAGCCCGCTGCCGGCGACGCTGGCGGAGCACTGGGTGCGGCCCTTGCCGGTCGCCACATATGGCAAGGCAAGGAGCGCGTGGTCGACTCTGAAGACTCCATGCGCGGCGCCTACCTCGGTCCCTCTTTTTCGGAGAATGACACCCAGCGCGTCATTCGTCAGTTCAAAGCAACGTCCGTTAAATACGATGATTTCGGCAAGCTGACTTCGGATGTTGCCGATCTGCTTTCCCAGGGCAATGCCATCGGCTGGTTCCAGGGCCGCATGGAATATGGACCGAGAGCATTGGGCGGGCGTTCCATCCTTGGTGACCCGCGCCACCCGGAAATGCAGAAGAAGCTCAATCTCAAGATCAAGTACCGCGAGGGGTTCCGCCCCTTTGCCCCGTCCGTCATGGAAGAAGAGATTGCCACATGGTTCGATCTTGATCGTCCTTCACCATACATGCTCATCGTGGCTCCGGTGGCCGATGCGCAGTGCCATCCGCTCCCCGAAGGGTATGACGACATGGAGATGTATGATCGTCTGTACGTTCAGCGTTCGCACATCCCGGCCGTAACGCATGTCGATCATTCGGCGCGTATCCAGTCGGTCAGCAAAAAGACCAACCCTCGATATTGGGAACTTATCAATACCTTCAATGCGGAGCACGGATGCGGACTGGTGGTCAATACGAGTTTCAACGTCCGAGGCGAGCCTATCGTCTGTACCCCGGCAGATGCCTACACCTGCTTCATGCGCACCGAGATGGATTACCTCGTAATAGGTGACCATGTGTTTTCCAAAGCTGATCAACCCGAGTGGGACGAATCCAAAGATTGGATCAGCCAATTTGAATTGGACTAATTCTGATGAATAAAATTCTCTCTTTTCTGAAGCAACTGGCGATTTTTCTTTTTATTACCATCGCCCTGCTCGAAATATCCTCGTACGCGTACATTCGTTTCATCAATCCGCACATTCCATTGCCGACGTACAGCATCGTCAATGCTGGCAGCAAGTTTTGGGTGTACATCAACGAACACTTTGGGGTGTGGCACGCCCCTAACTCCGAATACCTGCACAACAAGTCGTGCTTTGTGGTCAAGTACACAGCCAACTCCCATGGCATGAGAGACAAGGAACGCTTGATGAACAGCAACGACACCCGCGTTGCGATTCTCGGTGATTCCTTTGTCGAAGGATGGGGAAACGAGTCGGAAGACAGACTCTCCGACCGGCTGGAAGCGAATCTCGGCAAAGAGGTACTCAACTTCGGAACCTCGGGCGGCTTCGGAACAATCCAGGAGTGGCAACTCTATAAGCACATGGTCCGCGAGTTTGACCATGATGTCGTTATACTGGGCATCCTTCCCCATAACGATTTCAAGGATAACGACTACGAGATCGGAATTAAAGGTGGTGCTTACCGCCCCTACCTGGATGGCACATATCCCGATTACGACCTGGTATACAGTGCGAAAGAACTGCCAAACATCAACAAAAAGACACCGTTTCTGAAAAGCTTTGATTTCACCTTGCGCGAATGGAGCAGCTTTTATCGCATCATGCGCTATCTCGGGTCCTACCGACTCGAGGGATTGACACTGGTCCCCCGCTGGCAGGAAGAGTTTGATCGGGAAAAGCCTGAGTCGCGTTACTATAATTTCACAAATGAAGAGTGGAATATCATGCGGTACTCACTGGAACAGATCGCAGAAGAAGCGCGAGACAAGAAACTGATCGTGTTCACGATCCCGGTCCTTCCGGACTTTGAGATGTACACCGGACAGGAACCGCCTTTGTCAAAGAAAATACGGGAACTGTCGGAGGAGAAAGGCTTCACTTACGTCGACATGCTCAAGGAATTCCACGAGCAGAAGTTGAATGCACATGATGTGTTCTTCGTATGTGACAACCACTGGAATCCTTTTGGCAACGAGGCCGCGGCATCTGTTCTCGCGCCAATCGTAGACCGGGCACTCCGAAGCAAACCTTCTCAATAGAAAGGGAAAAGGACCGGCGATCCGCACGGCTTACAAATCATATAAGGTCTCAGACCAATAAAAAAAGGTTGCGGTTCATCACTGCAACCTTTTTTATTACCGATTCGGTGTACGATCAGACGCGACCTGAAGAGGTGTTGTCTTTACTTGTACCGTACTTTCACGGCACCAACCCTATTTAAAGCAACAAGACCTTAAGCCTTCATCTTCTTCCGACCAAACCCGATCAATCCAAGCAATCCCACGCCGAGAAGAAGCATGGTTGAAGGTTCAGGAGCGGGAATCGGTCCGCTTGCTCGGTCAACATTCAAAATATGGAATGCGTATTCGTTTGTGACTGAACCATTGGCAGGCTGGTCCCAGTCAGCGATGAGCAGAGGGGTGTCCCCGTCACGTTGGAACCCATCAAGATAACTATCAGAAATGTTGAAGTTATCATAGGCAGTGAGGGTGAGGAAGTAGCTTCCAACGTCCAGATTCACTGCATAAAATGAATCCCATTCGTCATAATCATATCCAACACCATTAGAAAGCTGTGTTCCGGTAAGCCCACCATCATCCTGAAACTCAATCAGGCTTCCATCGCTGCTCCACAGCCCCAGCATGGGATCAAAACCGCCATCATCCCAAGAGGAGGAGAAAAACACTCGTTCCCCGGAACCAAGAACAGAAAAGTCAAACCGCAGAACATCATTGTGATACTGCATGGTCCCGAAGTAGTCATAATCCAGAGCCTGGGCACTGGTCGGTAGCATGAAACAGACAGCTACCAAGGCGAAAATCAAACGTTTCATAACCGCATCTCCTTTTTCGGATGCAGTTAGCAAGATACGAACCACCTTCCAGAACACTGAAAATATGGCACTTACTGGATTAACCCTTCAGTTCCCATGTAAATTTTTTCTTAGAGAATGTAAGCAATACCAACAAAATCCTGAGCTCCATGGCTGACAGTCCTATAAAAAAGGACATCACCCGGGAATTTCCCCCAAGATGCACAATAGTGATTTCGCCTAGACAACTGGAATAACCGAATACGTATAGCATCAGCATATTTTAATATGAGACAGCATGGCCTATTTGCTCTTGGCTTTAACTGAAGATATCCGGCATTCCAGTGTTTTTTGATCAGAGCATTGTAACTGCCAGTCACATGCTGTATATGCTAACAGTATGATACTGCCTTATATTAACAATTCTGACTCGAATCGTGTTATAGACGGGCTAGTTTATCGTGCGAAGAACATTCAACCGATCAGGAAAAAAGATCAGGACATGCAGGCCGTCATCAAAAGGAAGTCACCATTATGTCATGCGTTACATACTGCCATGACATTCTGCATCGCGCTCTTTCTGATCGCCCTGGTGTCTGTGTCCAATCCTTGTTCAGCCTGGGGGCAAAACAACGACAAGGTACAACTGGTAGGTTTCAACTACCCTCCATTTTATCAGGTGAAAAGTGGAACCGCGACCGGCATAGCCGTGGATCTGGCAGAAGAACTGTTTTCACGACTCAACCGAGAATACGCCCTTTCCATTTATCCATTGAAAAGAACGTTATCTATGTTGGAAAATGGTCAGGCAGACTGTGTGATCATCCTTATCAAGACCCCACAGCGTCAGAAGTTCCTTCATTTCACCGAACCCATCGTTACAGCTCGTGGGCTGATATGGTCCTCCACTGAGCGAGAGAAAAACCCCATCCACTTCGATACATTGCAGGACTTGCGCCGATACAAGATTGGCGTAACCCGCGGATACAGCTATGGTCAGGAGTTCGACAATTTTCTGCAATCAATGAATGTGGAAACAGCAAACAGTGACTACTCGAACCTGCTCAAATTACTTGAACACAGAATAGAAATTTTCCCCGGAAATGAACTGGTCGTTCAATCGCTCATCAATCAACACCCCGAGCTACGCAACAAATTCCTGCGGTCGAGCAAGACGTTCTTTGAATGGGACCTACGAATTGCCATCAGCCGCAAGTCCCATTTGGTCGAGCTTCTTCCTGAAATAGAAACAGTGCTGGCCGATTTGAAACGTGAAGGCATTGTTGATGCGATAATCCAGTCGTACTTGCAGTAATGGTTCCATGCCATCAGGAAAGAGACGTGTTTCTGAGCATTTCGCCCACAAACCAAAAAGCGGCTTACGTTTAATACGTAAGCCGCTGATTTATCTGGTACCAAGGCGGGGACTTGAACCCCGACGGCCGTGAGGCCGGCGGATTTTGAATCCGCTGCGTCTACCAATTCCGCCACCCTGGCACGGGAGACGTTCTTCATAGGGCAGGAGGGGGCTGATTGTCAATGGTTTGTAACAACATGTTGAACATGGGCATGAATCATAGGCGTGATGGAATTTCTGTCCATGCAGGAGACCTACGTAAGACACTAAAACTTTATTGATTCCATGTTTTCTCGCTTGTCATGGGAGGTTGGGCGGTGATAGCTACGAGCTGTTCAATCGTTTATCTCAACCAAAGGTGTTTCCATGCTCCCCGTAGGCTCAATCGTCAACGCCCTCGCCATCATCGGCGGTTCGATCATTGGTTGCTGGTTGCAATCACGCTTCCCGGACCGCATTCGATCCATTGTTTTTCAGGGCCTCGGCCTGTGCGTCCTGCTTATCGGGATTCAGATGGCCCTCAAGGTCGAGAACATCCTTATCGTCATCTTCGCGATTCTACTGGGCGCCATCACCGGCGAGCTTTGCCGTCTGGATACCCTGTTCGAGCGAATGGGCAACCGACTCAAGGGCCTTCTCAAGTCGAAGAATCCCAAATTCACCGAAGGGTTGATTACCGCCTCGCTCATTTACTGCATTGGGGCCATGGCTATTGTCGGCGCCCTGGAAGAAGGCATCAACGGGAACCCCGAGGTGCTTCTCACCAAATCAATTCTGGATGGATTCGCCTCCATTGCCCTAGCCGCATCCTATGGCTCCGGCGTTTTCTTCTCTTTCATCCCTGTCCTGCTCTATCAGGGAATCATGACCATTGGCGCGAGCTACTTTCAGCAGTACTTTTCCGACATGATGATCGCCCAGATCACTGCCTGCGGCGGATTGCTGATTATCGGTATCGGGATCAACCTGCTCGAACTGACAGAAATCAAGCTGGCGAACCTGCTCCCTTCACTGGGGTTCGTGGTCATCCTCACCGCCCTTTTTGCCTAGCAAATCGCTTCTCTGCATATTTTAAGAACAACAAGGCCCGACTCCACATGGAGCCGGGCCTTGATGATAGATGAACAACTCATTTATTCAGCTTCGACTTTTTCCTTTTTGGTGCTTCCCCCGCAACCGCCGCAGCCACGAGCTTTCTCCTTGAGATTTTCATCAGGCTCAACAATGCGGATATCATCTTCCGAATCAAGCTGTTTCTTGATCGTAGCGTACTCTATTACATCCTCGAAACATCGCTGCGCTTCCCAAACAGTCAGAAACTCGCCGAGCATTCCGGTCTGGAACTCCGGCATGTCGAATTTCTTAGCCCACACATTGTTCTTGAGAAAATCCCACGCGCCGATCCGTGGAGCCGTGATCGGCTTGTTGGTCTGGCGAAGCATAACTTCCCATTTTGTGTATTGATATACGTCGTCCAGAGTCTCGGCTGGTTCACAGGCATGGGTCTCACTTGCCTGAAATGATATAACCATTTTGAATCCGACCTGGATTTCCTTGAAAAATCGACCGAACTGGTCATGACGGGATGCTTCAACAAGCAACTCTCTAAAATCTTTGGCCATTATGAACTCCTTTCACATCCGATCTACAAAGATCAGCCATAATCCACCAATTCCCGCACAGTTTCAAGGGGTTTATCGGCTTTTGATTGATTCCCAATCACTTTTTTCGGATTTCAGGAGCCAAGGAGTGTCAGTATAATCGGGAGCGTACACGCGGACAAAATGGTCTGAACCGTTATGATCAACGCCATCACACGGTGATCACCACCCATCTGCCGGGCAAGTATAAAAGCGGACACTGACACCGGAATGGATGTGTAGATCAACGCCGCATTGCGCGACAACTCATCAAGCCCAAGCAGAATGGAGAAACCAAAAGCAACCAGTGGCAGGATCAGAAGATGCGCGACAGACGCCACGGCGACCGGCCAGATTCGACAGAGCACTCCTTCAAAGCGAAGCCCTGCCCCCACTGCCAGCAATCCCATGGGCAATGCAGCCTTACCCAGAATATCCAGCACATCCTGAATCGCGACCGGTAACGTGATGCTAAACCCATTCATCAGGAATCCGACCACGCATGACAGGATGAGCGGATTTTTGCCCAGCTCCTGCAACGTGCGAAGTGCCCCGCCGCCGTTGCCGCCATGACGGGCCAAAACCAACACGCACAGCACATTGACCAGCGGCACTAGCGTCAGCAACGCAACAGCCGAGAGCGTCATCCAGTCCGGCCCTAACAGTGCAGCGGCCACTGAGAGTCCCACGTAAGTATTCGGGCGTATGGCTCCCTGAAACACCGACGTGAACGCCGGACCATCCATTGGGAGCAGTCGACGCATAAAAACGAGGACCAGCGACACGCCCCCAACAGACAGCAACAATGTCACGGCCAGCCCCAAGGCAGAGGCGTCAAAGGAACGCCCCGATAAGCCACCGATAAGCAGCGCAGGGAAAAGGACATAATAGGTCAGCCGTTCCGAAACCGGCCAAAAGCCAGTCCCCGGAAACTCAAACCGGTACAGTATGAATCCGATAAGAATCAGCCCGAAAATGGGCGCGACTGCCAGTAGAATGGGAGACATGGGCGAAACGGTACGCCCCTTGGCGGGAAAATGGCAAGAAAAACGGGGAGCCTCTTGTGAAGCTCCCCGTACTGATTATTCGGGAACGGTTTCCATGGACGCCCATTTGGGTTCATGGAGCGGCAACACGTAGTCTGCCATCTCCTTGGCCTTGAGCAGAATATCGTATGCCTCGGCCGGACCGGTATTGGTTCCGGGAGGGATGACTTCCATTTCCATGGCCTTGACTTCGATGGGCGGCTCAATGTTCTCGAGGATGGTACAGAATCCGCAAATGAGGACGCTGCCCTTCTCGGTCTCGATCTTGATGGACATGCCGCCTTCGGTGTGAGCAGGCGTGTGGATCATGGTGATACCGGGTACGACCTCGGTGTCTTCGGATACGGTCACGATCTGGCCGTTGTCCTTGATGTCATCGAGGTAGTCTTCGAGGTAGCGGAAATCGAGAGGATGCGGATCATACGCGGCCTCCAGTTCCTTTTCATGCATGTAGACCTTGGCGTTGACGCACTTGTAGTCGTTCTCGCAATGGTCGTTGTGCATGTGGGTGTGGATGATGATGTCGATGTCCTCGGGCTTGAGTCCATATTTGGCCAATCCTTCCTCAAAGGTGTAGATTTTGCCGCCAATGGCCTGCTCACGCTCTTCGGAAATGATGGGCTGCATTTCACCGGTATCAACGAGGATCTTCTTGTCCCCGCCTTCAATGTACCAAGTATAGATGGGGATGGTGTACGGAGAACCATATCCCTGTTGATACGTCATCATGCCTTTGTCGAACACTTTGGTCCCCATACAGATGGGGTGGACTTTGTATTTCATCTCATATCCCTGTAGTTGATTATTTCGGCTGAACATATGAATAACTTTCGTCAGATGCAAGCGTTCAGTCCAGCCAACCGGGAGCTGTTGCACCCTTACAATAAATCCTCGGCATCAAAAGTCCAGCCTTAGAGGATCACCCCGACCACCGCTCCGGTCATCAGGGTTGCCAACGTACCGGAGATAATGGACTTGGCCCCCAGTTGAACGATCTCGTCACGCCGCTGCGGCGCCATGACGCTGAGTCCACCAATCATGATACCGAGGGAACCGAAATTGGCAAAGCCGCACATGGCGTAGGTCATGATGACACGACTGCGTTCCGACAATACACCCGGCTCCAGCTTGGCAAGTTCCAGATACGCCAAAAATTCGTTGAGGATGGTTTTGGTGCCCATGAGTGTCCCGGCAGTTTGGGCCTCGGCCCACGGAATACCGATAAGCCAGACAACCGGCGCCATAATCCACCCAAGCATTCGCTGCAGGGTCAAGGGCGCACCCATGACATCCGGCAAAAAGGCAAGACCGGCGTTGATCAAGGAAACCAGCGCCACGAGTACGAGCAACATGGCCACCACGTTGAGCAGGATTTTGATGCCATCAGATGTACCGAGCGTCACGGCATCCATGGTGGAGGCAGCCTCGCGGGGTGGGACGATCGATCCTTCGGTCATGTGCTTGGCGGTTTCGGGAACCATGACCCGGGCAATGAGAATGGCAGCCGGAGCCGAGATGATGGAAGCGGCAAGAATCTGACCCATGGCATTGGGAATGACCGGCGCAAGAATGGATGCATAGAGCACCAGCATGGTTCCGGCGATGGTCGCCATGCCGCAGGTCATGATGGTGAACAGCTCACTCCGGGTCATCCGCCCCAGATACGGCTTGACCATCAACGGCGCCTCGACCATGCCTACAAAGATATTAGAAGCCGCCCCCACGCCCAGCGCCCCACCTATCTTCATGGTCTTTTCCAGACAGTAGGAAAAAGCGCTGACAATCACAGGCAGCACGCGCCAGTAATAGAGCACGGCAGAGATCACGGACATGATGAGAATTATGGGGAGCGCCCGAAAGGCAAGAATGAATCCGGCACCGGGATACGGTTCCTCGAATGGCAGCGGACCGCCGCCCAGATAGCCGAACACAAAGCTTGTCCCGGCCATGGTCGCTTTTTCAATGGCCAGCGCAACACTGTTCAAGCCGAGAAATATCTGTTCAAAAATCGGGACCTTGAGCATCAGCAGTCCCAGAATCAATTGTAACCCAACTCCGATGGCCACCCCGGAAATACGAACCTTGCCCCGGTTCTCACTCATCAACCAGGCCAGCAAGACAAGCGCCAGCAACCCAAATCCACTCTGCAGCATCGCACTCTCCCTATTATGGTGTCCGAGACGAATTACTCGTTCAGACAGGGAGTTGCAAGTCATGCTTCCTATTTCGCCCGGCCCTTGGGAAGAATGGGGAGAAAGAGAATGGTGATGAGCAAAATCGCCCCCTGCACCATGAACCCGGCTCCGAACATACCCGCATCTCCCATGTAGCCAAGAAAGGTGGGCACCAATCCCATGCCGATGGTGGCGTTGAGCGGCCCCATAAGCGCGATAGCCACGCTACGGTGCTCAGGAGGAAATGCCGAGGCAAGCACGGTGAATCCCGGCGCAAAAAGCAGAACCGAGAACACGGGCTGCATGACCACCAGCGAAACAAGCAGGGAACCATTGGCAACCCCCAGCAGGATAAGCGACACGCCATTGGTCACGAGATAGAGAAGAATGGCAGGCTTGGCTCCCCATTTATCGGTTATCCATCCCGCAAGAAACGGCATGAAGCAGGCCATGATGCGGGACGCCGCCAGCAGCTTGTTTGCCTCTTCCCGAGTAAAGCCATGCGCATCGACCAAGTACAGTGGCAACATGGAATAGGGGCCGATGGATGCACCGACCGCCATGGCAAAGAATGTCATCAGCAGCCAGAAGATCGGTCGTCGCAGTATTTGAGCAACCATCAACGGCCCAGGCACCATGCCCGGAAATTCGCCGCCCTTACCGCGCCTAAGAAAGAGCAGCCCGAGCACTATCTGCGCACCTCCCAGAAGGTAGAAAGCACCTTTCCAGCCCGCTATCAATAAAAGGGATTCAGCCAGCAGAGGAGCGGTCACGTACGCAACGTTGGGAGCCAGCTCATGGACAGCGATGGACTTGCCCCAGTCTTTGTTACGCACAAGGGAGGTCAGGGTCGCCATGCCGGATGGCAGATACAATCCCACAGCCATTCCCAAGGCGAGCATGGCCCCCATAAGCGAGCCATACCCAGTGGTTTGCGTAACTATGAGCACACAAATACCCACCAGTATGGACGAAATCGCCACTGTTCGACGATGATCCACCTCTCTGGAGATAAACCCGCTTAGCAGCAGGCCAACGCCGTTTCCGATCCCCAGCGCAAGAAAGAGTTGTCCGGCTCCGGCATGGGTAAAACCCATTTCATCCTGTATGACAGGCATGAGCGGGGCAAACATGACACGAGAAAGAAAGTTGCAGAAAAAAATGGATGTCACGAACAAGACGGCAGGGAGTGCGGAGCGAAAGGGCAAGGCGTGCTGGGTGGATGAACTTGATGACATTGGGCTACCAGATAGACTCTAAGCGACGCAGTGGCAAGAAAAGGAACCGATAATCACTCATTTTATAATATACACGACTTGACCGCCCTACTCGAAGCCGATACGTATTTTGTTTATATGGCGTAGACATAACAGGTTGTTTCGACAACCTGAAAATCCATTACTAAAAAAGCACTTCGATGGCCGCCAGGCTGCATTTTCCACCTGAAACCGGCCCGATCTTTGTTAAGGAGAAGAACATGAATGTTGAGTTGGCAAAACCGTTCATAAAGGCAGCTGTAGACGTTTTGTCTACCATGGCATTTATCAAGCCCACTGTCGGCAAACCCTATGTAAAAAAAGACAATGTCGCTGCCGGTGACATCTCTGGCATGATCGGCATTACCGGGGAAAAGAACGGAAGTGTTTCGCTGTCCTTCTCCAAAGGATGTGCGGTCGCTATTGTCAAGAACATGCTTGGCGACGAGATTGACGACATCATGCAGGACGTCAAGGATGCCGTTGGTGAGCTCACCAACATGATCTCCGGTCAGGCGCGTGCAGGCCTCGCGGAAAAGGGGCTCGTCTTCCAGGGTTCCACTCCGACCGTTGTAATGGGTGACGGCCACACCATTTCTCACATGGCCAAGTCTCCGATCATGGCAATCCCCTTCACCACACCCGATGGAGACTTCACCATCGAGTTCTGTTTCGAATAATCAAACGAAACACGCTCAATACTGGAGAGAACATGTCTATATTAGAAGACTTTCGCAATAAAGAGTTCCTAGATCAGATCACCATCCTCAACGAGATCTCCGGCAGTAAAACGCCTGACGCACTTCCCGAACTGATTGAACTGCTCAAAAATCCCGTAGGTGACACGTCCATTGATTACATGGTGGTCAATGCGCTGAACGCCGTGCTCTCAAGCAATGAGAACAAGGTAATCGAAGGATTGACCGACGAGCATGACGGGTTCCGCATCCTCTGTATCCGCGTGGCTGGTGAGCACCGTCTGGTGCGCGCGGCCGAACCGCTCGTTCAAATAGCCAGAGATGAGCAGGATCCGGACCGACTCATGGAAATCCTGACCTCTCTTGCCCATATCGGCGACCCGGTTGCGCTCGAAGTCTTCCGTAAACATCTCGGACATGAAGACGCGTTCATCCAGTCCTCATGCATCGAAGCGCTCGGCAAGTTGGAAGATGACGAATCCATCGACGCCTTCAAGGCCATACTCACGGAAAGTGAAGCACCTGAGCGCTATGAAGTGTGTGAAATCTCCACCTGGAAAGCAATTGAAGCCCTGGCCACATTCAACCGCGAAGACACGTTAGCCTTCCTTGTTGAAAAGCTGCACCATAAGAACCCCACGGTACGCCGCATCATCACTGACGCTCTCGTCAACATAGGTACTCCGGCAATCCCCATGTTGCTGCAATCCTTTGAAAGTGGCGACACGGACAACAAGATCCTGGCTGCCAACGTGCTCGGCTTCGTGGCCGACAGAAGCGGTGCCAACGGCCTTGTCGCCGCCTTTGACAAAGGACTGGCAGACGACTCCAACGTCCGGTACGCCGTATACGAAGCCCTTGGTCGCATTGGCACCATGAAAGGCATCATCTGCCTTGTGGACGGACTGAACGAAGAAGACGAACTCATCCTCATGGCGGTCATCGGCGGCCTGGAGAAACACGTCAATCCGGGGATGATCTCCAAATTGACAGATCTCATCATTCAGGCCAACGATCAGAGCGACCGGCTCGCAAAAGCCATTATTTCTTCCCGAGCCACCAGGATATTCGACGCCCTGTACGAGACTGCGGGCGCAGGTGATGCGCTCATGGACGCCCTCACCGCCTCCAGGGATGCCGAAATCATCGAAGAGTTCCGCGCTGTCCTCGCCGAGGTGGGCGGCAGCAGAGCAGAAGAAGATATGGCTCGCCTGCCGCAGCTCGCAGCCGGATCGTTCAAGGCTCTGGCCGCGGACGACTCCCGCTCCATGTGCGCCATGCACCGCGCCATTCTCTCCGATCTCGGATTTGAACCCGTCATCGCCACCAACGGCGAGGAAGCCTATGACTTCGTGGAACAGGGCGAAGAGTTCAAGATCATCATCACCGATATGAACATGCCTGTCATGGACGGTATGGAACTGGTGACCAAGCTTCGCAACACCCCCGGCTACGAAGACGTACCCATTATCATGGTTACCACGGAGTCCGAAGCCACACAGGTCAGCCTTGCGGAAAAGGCCGGTGTCACGGCCTTCATCACCAAGCCGTTCAAGCCGGATGCTCTCAAGGCAAAGATTCAGGAAATCACCGCATAAAAGAAAAGGGCCTCGCATGAGGCCCTTTTTCATTGGTGTCGTAATCAACGTTCATCGCACATCAGGATGCGGCTTCCCTGTTCTCTTCCTCAAGAACTTCACTCAAAAAGTTTATCAGCATATCGGCTATTTCTCTTGAATAGAGCATCCAGACATGCCCCATGGGAGAGCACACCTTCTTGCTCCACCCTTCGGGAGGCAGGAGGGTATGCAATGGGAAAACAAAGTCATCCACAGGATTGAATATGGCGAGTTTCGGACAATCCGGTTGCGGGGCACCATCTGCCATTGTCATGATCTCCCGTCCGGGGATCAATCCTCGGGCCATTCTATTGCCGCCGAAGCGGGCAAGATCGGAACCACCATGTGGGGTTCCGAGTGCGACCATTCCGGCGATTTTCCCCCAGAACCGAGGATTGCCCACTGCTGCTCGAATAACCAATCCGCCCAGGCTGTGTCCTACCAGAATGACCTTGCGACTCGGGCTCTGCTGCAACAGGGAATCCAGCTTGCGGTGCAATCCGTCCACGGCCTGCGGAAACTCGCCCGTAAAGCTATTGTACTGGTAGGTATGCAGATTGTCATACCCTGCCTTCTTCAACCGCTGCTTCATGACAAGCCAGGCCGACGAATTATGAAACAGGCCATGCACCAAAAGGATCGGAGTGCCGCTCCCCATGGATTCACGCCCACCCATGAGCCCCAGCGGATAGGTCGGCAACACCATCAGGTCAGCAAGTCCGGCGGTCGCTGCTCCACGCATGACCGGCTTGAATAGTCCTCCAAGCTGCTGCCGCACCTCCGGCAGTTCCCCGGACTGATGATTCGACAATATGAATATCAAATACCGCAAGGCTGGATAGGCCACGGCCAAAAAGAGCAAAAGGATCACTATGGTTTCCATCATGAGGGCATCCTACCTCTTCCCTAGCCGGAGTCAACTGGCCCCCTGCCTGATTTTTTGTCAAAACCTACGCATAATCCACCATCTTGCCCCGGCCTGCCCCCGGATGATACCGTGCATACCCAAACCAAAGGAATCACGTATGTCTCGTACCACATTATATCTTGATATCGGCTCTGGAACACAGGATGTGCTGCTCTACTCACCGGATACGGAAATCGAGAACTGCCCCAAATTCGTCCTTCCTTCTCCTGCCTTGCAAATAGGCAAACGCATTGAACGGCTGCGACTGGAAGGAAAGTCCATCTGGCTCCACGGGCGTAACATGGGCGGCGGAGTCACCCGATTCATCCGAGCCCACCAACAGGCCGGGCTCAGCGTCGCATCAAGCACAAGCGCCGCGTACACCATGGCAGATGATCTGGGTCGAGTGACCGATTCCGGCATCCAGATCACCGAAGCATGCCCGGAAGGATTCGCGCCCGTTCGCCTGACTGATTTTGATGAAGCATGGTGGCGTAACTTCTTCGACGCCGCAGAGCTTCCATGGCCTGATTCCATTGCTGCCTGTGCTCAGGATCACGGATTCCACCCGGGCGAATCCAACCGGATGGGCCGTTTCAAGCTCTGGCAATCGTTTCTCCATGAAGGCAAAGGAAGACCGGAAAATCTTGTTTTTCAAACACCCCCTTCCATGCTGACGCGCCTCAAGGATTTGCAGGAGGATATAGGCGGTGGGCCAGTGGCCGACACAGGGGCCGCGGCAGTGCTCGGGACCCTGTATGTCGACGAAATCGAGAAAGAAAGCCATGAGCACGGCATCACACTGGTCAATATCGGCAACTCACATCTGATCGCATTTCTTCTCTACGGAGGCCGAATTCATGGCGTCTACGAACAACACACCGGTTGCATCGATTCCGAGAAGCTGTGGTCAGACCTCTCCTATTTTCGATGCGGTTGTCTCTCCTTTGATCAGGTCTTCGCAGACCGCGGACATGGCTGCATGACCATGGATCTCCCCGATGAAGCTCAAGGATTCAAGCCGACCTATGTGATCGGCCCCCGGCGCAACATGCTCCAGGGATATGATGTTTCATTCCCCGCACCCGGAGGCGACATGATGCTCGCCGGTGCATTCGGACTCATCAAAGGACTGTCAATGCAGGAAAGATGATCAACACGATCACATAAAAAAGTAGTTATCTCCCTAGGCATGAGTTGCGTGGCGTGGTAAAAAGACCATTATACGTCACGTTCTATCTCAAGGAGAGATCATGCTCTTTCGATTACGTTCGGTCCTGTTAGCCTTCCTGTGCCTTGCTCTGTTCTGGTCACAGGCTCTGGCCGGCTGGGGTGATGCGCTCAATAAAATGGGCAGCGATATGGCAGACACTGCTGCCACTGCGGCCGGTTCTCCTTATACCCCATCGGAAGCGATGGCAGGCATCAAGGAGACCCTCAAGCTCGGTACGGATTCCGCAGCCAATACATTGGGAAGCCCCGGCGGTTTTTCTGCTCACCCTGATACAGCTTTGTCCCTTCCGGGAAATCTATCGTTTCCTGGAAGCTCGATGCTGCTCGACTCGCTGAACGGAGCTGCCGAAGGAGCCATCCCGGGCGTCAAGAGTACGTTTCTCGACTCCATATCCTCACTGTCTGTCAGCAATCCCACCAAGGCTGTCAGCGGAGGCGACACTGCCATCACCCAGTATTTCGAGCAGAACAGCCGCGATACGCTGGCAAAGCTTGTGCGCCCCATTGTGGAACAGTCGGTCCAAAGCGCCGGTGTTGGCGACTACCTTGGCCCCTTGGCAGCCGCACAACAGGCCGCCGGGCTTGGTGGAACTGCCTTTGATCCGACAACGTATTTGACTGACAAGACTCTGGATTCAATGTTTTATTATATAGGCGAGAAAGAAAAGGCGCTGCGCTCCAGCGGCGCTGAAAACGCATCGAGCTTATTGCAGAAGCTATTTTAAGGAGCGAATATGAGCAAGCCAATCAAGATTATCCTCATCGCGGCAGGAGCCCTACTCTCCCTGTTCATAGTAGCGGCTATCGTGTTGGTCTCCACTGTAGACCCCAACGAATACAAGGGACAGATAGCCCAGGCAGTTGAAGAGAACACCGGACGTCAACTCACATTCGAAGGGGACATCGGGTTTCGCTTTTTCCCGTGGCTCGGCCTTGAAGTCGGTCCTGTAGCTCTTGGCAATGCCAAGGGCTTCTCCCCGCAGGAGATGGTTCGCATCAACCAGGCCGAAGCCTCGATCGAATTACTTCCCCTTCTGACTGGCAATGTTTCCATCGGTGTGATCATCCTTGATGGCTTCAACCTGAACCTTGCCGTCAATAAGCAGGGCGTGACCAACTGGGACGACCTTACCGCCAGTAAGGGGGCCAAGGAACCAAAGACAACTCAGCCTGAAGAGCCTGCCAAGGAATCGTCCGGCGCAAGCCTTGACTCCATTTCTATTGGTGGTGTGAAGATCACCAACGCCAATGTCACCTACGATGATCGCAGCACCGGCCAGCAGGCAACCATCGCCAATCTGAATCTGCTCATCGGAGAAGTCGGCAACAACACGCCGACACCTATCGACCTTGGCTTCGACCTGAAGCTCAATGAGCCAAAGATCGAAACGTCGCCCACATTGACCGCGGTTGTCACGCTGGACAAGGATGCCAACACCATCACCCTGAGTGATTTCATCCTCACCCTGCTCGACCTGAGTGTGACCGGTAATTTCTTTGCCAAGAGTCATGACAAGGGCATGGATTATTCCGGCGAAATAGCCCTTGCAGAGATGTCTGCCAAGAAGCTCATGACATCCCTTGGCATGGAGCCACTCAAGACCACAGACCCGGCTGCACTGACCAGAATAAGCTCGACCCTCAAGCTCTCTGGCAACTCCAATAGTGCCAAGCTGGATAACATGACCGTCAAGCTGGATGATACCACCATCAAGGGCGAAGGCTCTGTAACCAACTTTGCCAAGCCAGCCATCGTTTTCAACGTCAATGTGGACGATATCGATGTGGATCGCTACATGCCCCCGGCAACCAAGGGTGAAGCGACTCAGAGCGCATCAACGAGTCAGCAGGAAGCTGGTCCGGCCCAGGAGCCTGATCTCAGCACTATGCGAGAACTCAACCTCAAGGCCAAGCTGACCATCAACAAGCTCAAGGCCATGAACCTGCGCATCACCGATATCCTCTGTGATCTCGTAGCCAAGAACGGCATCATCACCATCGATCCGTTTTCCGCCAAGCTGTATGATGGCGGCCTGACGGCTAAGTCGGTCCTGAACGTCAACGGCCCCCTCGCCACATGGCAGGAGACTGCTCAACTGACGGGTGTTCAAGCAGGTCCGCTTCTCAATGATCTGGTGGGCAAGGATCGTTTACTGGGTACGACCAAGGCTAACTACGCCGTATCCGGCTCCGGTCTGACTCCTGACAACATCAAGAAGTCGATCTCGGGCAACGCATCGTTCGCTTTTACCGATGGCGCCATCAACGGCATCAACATCGCGCAAATGATCCGCAACGCCTTCAACACACTGACAGGACAGGCCAGCAGCAAGAATGAACCGCTGCGCACAGACTTCGCAGCCCTGACAGGTAGCGCCCTCATCAAGAAGGGACATATCACTAACGACGACCTGCACATGATGTCCCCGCTGCTCCGCGTCAACGGACAGGGGTGGGCAAATCTGCCCAAGAACAACCTGGACTACAACACCAAGGTCAAGATTGTCGGATCCCTCAAGGGACAGGACGGCGAATCCATTGACCAGTTGGCAGGCGTCACCATTCCCATCTATGCCAAGGGCTCACTGAGTGATCCTGACATCGGTCTCGATGCCAAGGCCATGGCACAGGCTCTGCTGCAGGGCGGCGTCAAGGGCGTGGAAGGTGCGGTCAAGGGCGTCGGTGATGCGGTGAAGTCACTCACTGGTTCAGGCTCCGATTCTGGAGCTGGAGATACCAAGGAAGGCAGCAAGCCTGGCGGTATTCTCAAGAACCTCTTCTAACAAAACAAAAATAGGCCGGACAGGTAGACTGTCCGGCCTTTTCATTTATTGAATCTAGCACACTAGAAGCGCAAAGAAAGACAGGTTAACCCGCCGTCCAGCTTTCGATATTCGGACATATCCAACTCAATGACAGGAACGCCTGTGGCTTTCACTTTTGCCAATGTATTGGGGAAACCAGCAGGTACGATCACCGTCCCATTGATGTACAAGCAGTTTCGGGCATACGCCTCATCATCTTCAACAACTATCCGATTGAAATGAGCAAGATCAGGAGACTCTGCGAAAAATGGTGAAACCAACACGGTATTATTGCCGATGTAGTTTACATCTGTTTTGAAATGCAAACTCGGCCCGCACTCTATCGCTTTGCAATCATACCCATACTTCCCAACGATTTCAGCGAATGCGTCAGTCCCTGCCTTGTTGGTGCGTTCGGTAATTCCGATATAAAAAGTATTTTCGACCTGCAACACATCTCCACCCTCAAACAAAGCAGGCGGCAGAACATACTCAACAGTCTTGTGACGAGCGAGAACTGGCTCAATAGACTTCTGCTCACCCTGACGCGTCGGAGCGCCCAGCGGGGCGATAAGAGCAAAATCCTTGCATACTACAGCCGTGTCTTCAACAAAGCAGCAGTCTGGATACCCGGGTTCAGCATCAAGAACGGTCACCTCAAGGCCCAGCTTTTCGAGCGCACCTACATAAGCAGTGTGTTGCTCCAGTGCCAAATCAAAAATCGGTTTGCCCAAATCCTGTGAAGTAATCCCATCGACCATTTCAACCGATGGCCTGCGGGTAATTGCTCGTGTAAACATCGTCATCCTCTATTTCCATGATTTATCGGTATCAACCGCCTGACTTAACTAGTCTCATGAGAGACTGAAAAGAACCTATCCAAATGATATGGATAACCTGACTAAATACTGACACCTTTAACCCAACCGCCGCCATAAAATTGAATAACATTAGGGCGCGTAGGCTTGGTGATTACAGTATTTGACTCTCTCTGCCTGCTGTCATTACTCAACAAATCTGTACAGGTCCAGTAATGGACCAATGGTGAACAATCTGTTTTTGCAAATGCAATATGCTTGGCTAGAGACTAGAAACTTCGGAAACATCAAACCAAGCTGCAACACCCGAATGGGAGTAGCCTAACTCCCACTGAGCAATGAGGGCAGGCCAATATGAGTCAGCCAACTCCAACAATAAATTGCCATGGAATTGTGAAGGAGAGAATGCTCTGAGGACTGACACCTGCACCAAGAGTAGAAGCTGCTCGTTGCTCCTCTCGCACGAGAGGTAGACCCTCTTCCTTTAGGGGTGTTGTGCGTATGTCAGATTGTTACAAGACAACAGAAAAAGCCCTTCAGTTTTCACTGAAGGGCTTTTTGA
>CEUM01107581.1_pt1 | contig 21972 bp, 22 predicted proteins | sample 356421 | NCBI WGS metagenome assembly CEUM01 (sample SAMEA2622716, study PRJEB7988) | marine metagenome | biome: marine biome (ENVO:00000447); feature: surface water layer (ENVO:00002042); material: "saline water (ENVO:00002010), including plankton (ENVO:xxxxxxxx)" | depth 5 m | reverse complement strand
CAAAGCACCGATCACCAATTTCAACAGGAGCAATCATCTGAGTATCTAAGCCCACAAAAGAGTCTTTTCCTATCTTGGTAAAATGTTTTTGTGCGCCATCATAATTGCACGTTATAAAACCACAGCCAATATTTGTCCTCTCACCAACCTCAGCATCTCCCACATAACTCAAATGAGAAACTTTAGACCCTTCACATAAAGTCGCCTTTTTAATTTCTACAAAGTTACCTATCTTCACAAAATTTTCAGCAATAGTTTTAGGTCTAAGATGAGCAAAAGGTCCTATTTTTACATCTTGAAAAACCGTTGCTTCATCCAAATAGGAATAGGATTTAACAACAGTACCGTCCCCCACTAAAGAGTTTCTTACGACTGCTCCCGCCTCAATAATACAACCTTTACCAATAGTGGTTTTCCCAAAGAAGAGAGTATTCGGGTATATGACAGACCCTTCCCCAATAACAACATCATCCTCTATATAAACAGTATCAGACATAAGAAACCTTACGCCTTTCCCCCGGAGCCTACATACTTTTCTGTTTAGAAGCTCTTTTTCAGCTTCCTCTAATTGTTCTAAATTGTTAACTCCAAGAAAACATTTTTCATCGCTAGATAAAATAGGTTTGACCATATCACCAGACTCAATTACATCAGTAAGGTAATATTCTCCTTTATCACCTCTCGGTTTAAGGCCCTGAAGTTTTTTAACAACAAAGTCTGTTTTAAAAAGATATAAGCCAGAATTAACTTCCTTTACTGACCTTTGAAGCTCATCTGCCTCCTGTTCTTCAACTATGGACAACCCCGACTCACTTCGAATAATCCGTCCATATCCATATGGGTTAGGTGTTACAAAAGTAGCTAGAGCTCCTTGTACCTGATCTTCTAAACACTTCTCATAGAGAGCTTTAATATTTTGTGCAGTTAATAAAGGAGTGTCTGCGCAAAGCACTAGAGTTAAATCATATTGAGAAGAGCTTTCACAATGAGCCGTAAAATATGAGTTAAGAGCATCACCCGTACCAAGAGGCTTTTCTTGCAGCGAAAAGCTTATAGGAATATTTGGATAACTTTCTTTAACATATTTCTCAACGTCTTCACTCTTGTGCCCTGTTACAACAGAGACAGATCCATCCACATTCTCACTTCTAAAAAAATCGAGTACCTGAGTTAAAGGGTAATCAATTAATTTTTTACCAAGTAATGGAGCCAATGGTTTGGCATCAATACCGACTAAACGAGTTCCTTTACCACCAGCTAAAATGACTGCACGAACCGATAATCTCATAAACAATAACCCCTTAAAAACTAAAGAAAAAAGTCGTGGATTGTGAAGCAAAGTGAGGTACAAAGGTCAAAAAACACATCGCATAAAAGACTTAAATTATCAGAAATTCAAAGTTTATATATTAAGCTCACAAAAAGCTTAAAGACATTATCACTTTTTCCCGACCTAGACAAAATAAACCTGGAAAAATGTGGTGTTACTTCTCACTTTTAGGAGCCAAGCATTATGGGTACAAATTATGAGGACGATAATGTCGAATTTAAGGAGACGCTCCCTCTCCTGCCTATTAGGGATATCGTTGTTTACCCCTTTATGATTCTTCCCTTATTTGTTGGGAGAGAGTCCTCAGTTCTAGCGGTTGAGCACGCCCTGGCCCAGAACGAAAGACTTATCTTTTTATCTAGTCAAAAAGATATTACAGCAGAGTCTCCAGAGCCCTCAGAAATTTATGAGCTTGGTACAGTTGCAATGATCATGAGAATGAGGAAGCTGCCAGACGGAAGAATAAAGATACTTGTTCAGGGTCTTTCAAAAGCAAGAATTCAATCATTTACCCAAACAGAACCTTTTTTTATTACAAACCTCACAAAAGTTGAAAACAAAAAGCTGGGAATTGAAGATGTTCCAATAACTGCTCTCATGAGAAATATTAAAGAGCAATTAGAAAAAGTCATTACACTTGGAAAAACCCTTTCTCCAGATATTCTTATTGTTTTGGAAGATATTCAAGACCCTGGACGGTTAGCAGACTTAGTTGCATCAAATTTAAACCTCCATGTAGCTGAAGCCCAAATTATTCTTGAAATACTTGACCCTTTAGAAAGGCTTCACAAAATAAATGATATTCTTTCAAGAGAGCTTGAAATTTTAGCAATGCAGGCAAAAATAAGAAATGTTGCTATTGATGAAATTTCCAAATCTCAAAAAGAATACTTTCTTAGAGAACAAATTAAGGCCATAAAATCAGAACTTGGGGACGAAGCTCAAGAGAGCCCTGAAGATGAATTTGCTGAGTTTAGAGATAAAATAAGAAGGGCTAAAATGCCTCTCGAAGTTGAAAAAGAATGCAGAAAACAGGTAAACCGACTTGAAAAAATGCACCCTGATTCATCTGAATCAAGCATTTTGAGAAACTACTTAGAGTGGTTAACAGAACTGCCTTGGTCTAGAAGTTCCAAAGAGTTAATCAATCTTATCAGAGCTCAAGAAATACTTGATGAAGACCATTTCGATCTTGAAAAAGTAAAAGAAAGAATTCTTGAATACCTAGCTGTAAGACAACTTAAAGGCAACAATATGAAAGGCCCAATCCTCTGTTTTTCGGGACCTCCAGGAGTTGGTAAAACATCGTTAGGTAAATCTATTGCGAAAGCGACTGGAAGAGAATTTGTTAGAATAAGTCTAGGTGGAATAAAGGATGAGGCAGAAATAAGAGGTCATAGAAGGACTTACGTTGGGAGCATGCCTGGCCGTTTTATTCAAGCTTTAAAACAAGTCAATACAAATAATCCTGTAATACTATTAGATGAAGTGGACAAGATAGGCGGTGACTTTAAAGGTGACCCTTCTTCAGCTCTTCTTGAAGTATTGGATCCGGAACAAAATTCTACTTTTAGAGATCATTATCTAAATCTTCCTTTCAATTTATCAAATATCATGTTCATTGCTACGGCAAATGTTCTCGATAATATTCCTGAGCCTTTAAAAGACAGGATGGAAGTTCTCAACTTAAGTGGTTATACCCAAGAAGAGAAAATAGCCATTGCACACAAATACTTGGTTCCAAAACAACTTGAAGAAAATGGAATTACAAATGAACATATCTCTTTTAAGGACGAAGGTCTAACAACTCTTATAAGGAATTTTACTTCAGAAGCTGGACTGAGAAACCTTGAAAGACAAATTGGAGCTCTTTGTAGAAAAGTCGCTATGAAAATAGCGAAGGGTGAAACAGGTAAAACAATCATGGATGCTAAAACGGTCTGTGAATTATTGGGTCCACAAATTTATACTGATGAAGACAGAAAAATAAATGATGAGGTTGGTGTCGCCACTGGCTTAGCCTGGACTGCTGTAGGTGGACAAATTCTCTACATTGAAGCAACAAAGATGAAAGGTAAAGGACTAACCCTGACTGGGCAACTAGGCGAAGTAATGAAGGAGTCAGCCCAGACGGCCATCGGCTTTATAAGGAGCCAATACCAAAATTTTTGTATAGATGAAGATGCATTCGAAAAAAATGAAATTCATATCCATTTACCCGCTGGTGCCATTCCTAAGGATGGGCCAAGTGCTGGTATAACTCTCGCTACAGCAATCGTTTCACTCTTAACTGGTTGTCCTATCCATAGGAAAATCGCCATGACGGGAGAAATTACTCTCACAGGAAAAGTACTTCCTGTTGGAGGAATAAAAGAAAAAGCTCTTGCCGCAATGAGAATGGATATACCGACAGTTATCTTCCCTTATAAGAATAAGAAGGACTTGGTAGATATACCTCAAGAGTACAGGGATAAAATTGAATTTGTACCAGTCAAAACATTTGAGGAAGTCCTCGGGTTAGTCCTTGAAGGTTGGGATAAAAAGAAAAAAGAGTTTCAAGATAAATTTAAGAGGGAAAATTCCGATCTTGAAATAGAGTCCGGTAAAAAAGTAAAAGAAATCCCTCCAGCAGCGGCTTAATGAGACCTTAAAGAAGACGGAAACTCGCTTTTTATAACTTCAATGCCTGTTTTTTGAAGTATTTCAACACCTGTTTTTAAACGATAGGGGTGAAAGTAATAGACTTTTTTAATTCCACCTTTATTAACCATCCTTTTAGCACAATACGAGCAAGGTTGATGGGTAACAAATGCAATTTTTGGGACCTCTGGCCCTCCATTCGTTTTCAAAAGAGCGTTGTCCTCTGCGTGTAAGCAACCGCAGTTACCAGGTGCATTACTATCACAGTGGTTTCCCAACCCCGCAGCATTACCATTATAACCTATTCCATAAACCCGAGAAAAGTCTTCAGAAACAATAACAGCACCAACGTTGAGCCTTGAACAGGTGGATCTCTTGGATAACTCAAATGCAAGATTCATATAAATTTCTTCAAAAGATATTCGTTCACTTTCCATAAAGACCTCGAATAACAAATTTTTAAAAAAGCTGGTGAGCTTTTGACTTTTTTTAGATAAACTTAGAAGGATCTGACAATAGAATAAATAGGGAGTTTTATCAAAAATTTTTATGGAAGATAATGAAAGAGAAACTCTAAAAATTGTCGTTGTAGAGGACTCCAACTTAGCTCGAAAAGCAATCATTGACACGCTAGAGCAAGAAGGATTCGAGGTTGTAGGTGAGGCACCAAGTGCAGAGGAAGCCATGACACTTTTACAAAGTTCAGGCTGTAATTGTCTCATCATTGATATTGTAATGCCTGAAATTAGCGGTATCGAATTAGCGCAAGCTTTAAACGAGCTTAAAAACAAAGTCACAATTATTATGATGTCATCACTAAAACAAGAAGATATTATAATCGAATCAATAGCAGTGGGTGCAGTTGACTTTTTGCAAAAGCCATTTGAAAAAGAAACACTTATCAAGTCAGTTAAAAAAGCTGAGCAAGACTTGGAAATTAGAAGCTAAAACAAACAGAGAAATATTCATGATCTTCCTTGTAAAAGTAACTTTCTATTTTTTCGTTAGTTTTTTCCTACTCTGTGTTCCTATAAATAAATCTCCCTTATTCTTCCATCTCTATAGGTTAGGAGGTAAATATGTTGAACAAGGTATATCAGAGATACAAAAAGAGGTTGTTGCAAAAGTTCAAGAAGGAACAAACCTTGGTAAAAAATTTTTTAATGGTTCACTACCTAGCCTCTCTACAGATACTAAAAGCTTACAAATAGAAAAGAATAAAGACCATTATACTGATCAAGAAAGAGAATTACTGAAAAGAGTTTTTAATAACTAAAAATCTAATTATCCAAAAAGCTTCCAAACCCACCTTACAATAGAAAGGTTTTTAAAATCAGGGGCATACCTAAATGGAGCATTAACCCAGTCTAAAAGCTGGAATCTTCTAACAATAGACTTTTTGTTGGAAAAAGTGTCAAAGCTAGTTCTTCCATGATATCGATTAACTCCACTCTCACCAAAACCGCCAAAAGGTAGATCCGAAGAGGCTAATTGAATGGCATTATCATTAAAACAAATGGATCCCGATTGGGTATCACTTTGGATTCTTTGGCGTAAATGACTGTTTTTAGAGAATAAGTAAACAGCTAATGGCTTTGGTAGAGAATTGATAATAGAAATACAGTCCTCAAAACTTTCTACCTCCAATATCGGTAAAATAGGACCAAATATTTCTTCGCTCATAACTTTGGAAGATGTATTGGCTTCAACAATAGTAGGTGATATATAAAGAGCATCTTCATTGCTTTTTCCACCATACAAGATCTCTTCTTCTGAAAATAAGTTCATAATTCTTTGGAAGTTTCTTTTATTAATAATTTTTCCATAGAATTCGCTAACCGCTGGATCTTTACCATAAAATTCTTCTATATAATGGATTATCTTACCGATAAGTTTCTTTTTTATATTCTTTTCAACTAGGATATAATCTGGTGCTACACAAGTTTGGCCAGTATTCAAATACTTTCCCCATACTATTCTCTTTGCCGTCAGATCAATATCATTTTCTCCAAAAATTACACAAGGGCACTTTCCGCCAAGCTCAAGAGTGACAGGAGTTAAAAATTTCGCGGCTTTTGCAGCAACAATCTTCCCAACAGAAGTGCTACCGGTGAAAAATATATGATTAAATTTTTGCTCTAAAATGAATTGGGTTACCTCTACACCACCATTAATAACTGCGATTTCCTCAATTTTAAAAGTTTCTTCAATAATTTTCTTTATTACCTCAGCCGATCTAGATGATACCTCTGAAGGCTTCACAATAACGGTATTACCTGCGGCTATTGCACCAACAAGAGGAATAAAGATAAGATGAAAGGGATAATTCCAAGGTCCTATAATAAGGACTTGTCCAACTGGCTCACTAACGATAGAGCTCACCGAAGGAAAAAGCATTATAGGAGTTGATATCCTAACAGGTCTCATCCACTTCTTTAATCTTTTGATACCTTTAGTAATTTCATGGATAATATACCCAGTTTCAGCAAGATATGATTGGTAAGGAGATTTTTTTAAATCTTCGTTCAATGCTTCACCAATGAGAGTTTCATTTCTTACAACCGCCTCCTTCAAGTTTTTCAACTTTTTAAGGCGAACTTCATAGGGATATGTCTGCTTGCTGTCAAAAAATTTCTTTTGCTTTTCTATAATTTGCAAAATTTCATCTTCCATGGAAGGCTCCATTCAGAAAATTTTAAATAAAGAATTACAATAAATGGCAAATTGGAAAAAGTCTTTAATGTAGTGAATTAAATTAAAAAAAACTTACTTAGACTTGGTTTCGGTAGTGCCAGATGAATCTTCTGCCTCTAAGTCCTCTAAATCTAGTTTTATATCCAATAGCTCTGACCTGCTTTGATCTGGCAAAGTAGCAATACACTCTCCCTTTAAATCTTCCCCTAACTCATTTTGAACTCCAAAAGAAGCGGAAGAAAGAAAAAAAGTGAAAAAAATGAAAGTATACTTTTTTAAATTTAATTTTTTAAAAATCATTTTAAACCTTTGCCTAAGTACTCCGACTACCGGATGATGATGAGTCACTATCTGACTCATCCTCATTCACTTCCTTAGCACCCCTTGATGAGTCATTTATACATTCACAATTATTAGTAGGACAGCCATCATTAATTTCCTCACCACTTTCTAAATCTTCTGCAAGAATTGGAACCTGTAAACTTACCAGAAGTATAAAATATAAAAAAATTAGCTTAATCATATTAATAAAAGTCATTTTTAATCCTAGTTTCCTAGCGTCACACCCGCTGGCCTAATAATTCCCAAAAGAGCCTGGAATGCTGAGGTTACCTGAGCTGCTATCCGAGAACCAGCGCTTGATTTAACTCTCTTTATATTTCCATAATTATCATAAGTAACATTTATTTTACCAACTTTGCTCATAGCAATTTCAATCGGCTTTCCTATGGAATTATATTTAAAGGAAAGAGAGCGCTTCTCTTTACTTTCTTTTTTAAAATCCACCATTTTACCAATTCGCCCTTTCCTATCATAAATAAGGAGCACACTATTCCCATCTTTATCGAGAGCTTGGGCCAACTTACCTTGTTTATTATACTTAAATCTTGTCGTTCCATCATTTGTTGAAACTTTGGTTATCTTGTTAAATTTTTTGTGGTAATCAAGCTTTACAAATTCCCCATCAGATGTTTCTTTTTGAACCAAAAGACCATTTTCGTTATATTTAAAAGAAGTGACGTCTTTTTTAGTTTCATCATTAAAGGAAATACTTTTCTCGACCTTTAACGGAAGAGAACAGCAATCATTGTAAGTAGTTTCGGTTTTTACTCCATTTTCAGAAGTAATTGTTCTATAAGTGTAGGATGATCCATCTTTCCTTCTTCTTAACTCATATTCAAAACGATTTATTTTTTTAACATTTTCTGCATTTTCATTTTTTACAACGGTCCAATAATGGAGGTCCTTATTTTTTGGGTTGCTACCATATTCATATTCAGTACGAGAACCGTCTCTTCCTATAATTTTTTTAACAAAGCCCGTACCTTCTTCGTACTCAATAAGCCTTGTCGATTTATCAGAATAAGTAATTTGCAACATATTTTTCTTATCATCATATTTGTGTTTATAAGTATTTCCTCCTACATCAGTTGCCTCAATCAAATTACCCTTTTCATATTTATACAAAGATTTTCTTTTCCCAATGGAAGAAATACTTTTTACGTTTCCGCTTCCATACCATTTGAAAAAAATCTGCTTTGCATCGGAATCTTTAATTGAATCTAATTTATTATTTTTATATTTAAATCTAATAGAATAACCATTACTGTGCGAAATTTTAATTAGTTTGCCACTTTGATCAAAGTCTTCTCTATTACCATTTGTAAACAAACGAGCATATCCTTTCTTTAATTTAACTACTTTTTGCAATCCCCTTTTTACAGAGTAAAGCTCAGTACCTTCCCTTAATTTAACTTTAACAAGATATTTCTCACCAAACTTTCTTCTTTTTTCTTCATTATTGGTGAGCTCTTTTTTCAAATTTTCCCCATAAGAATCATCGATTGACTGCCCCTCCTTTTCCATGGCTTTTATTATCCTTGAAACAGCGTCGTCAATATTTAAATCTTCTTTGGGAGTGAACCTTGTCACAGCACCTGAGCCATATTCTCTTATAACTACAGAACCATCAGCCGACACACTCAAACTTGTTTCAAAGTTACTTCCCCAACCATAACCAAACCAACCTCTTTTGGCAGACTTTGAGTTATACGTTCTAGTTATCTTTAAGTTTTTTCCTCCACCTGGAACAACAACATCAGTATAGGAAACATAAAAGTTTCCATTTTTTAAATTCACTCCTCCCCAAAGAGAGAAGGAAAAAAATGTAAAAATATTTAAAACGAATAGAAGCATACTTTTTAAATTACTCATAAGACTTTCCTTATTTATCCATACTCAGTAATTTTCGGGATTTAATGGCCAAAACTTTAATAAAGAAGAATCATTGATAATTATTTTAAAATAGAAAAAAAACTTATTTATGTTTTAATTTTTACAATTTTTAAAATTACAAATAAACCTAAGGCATCTAAGCCAAGAACTAAAATTAAAGCGATATTACCAATGATCGTTGTAAAAAGAGGCGTCATAGAATCTGGGTCAGAAATATAGTAGATCCCACCTATAGCAAATGGCATTGCTGCGATTGTATAACCTTGAAACTTTCCCTGGGCAGTATATTGATCAACCTTTTGCTGAACTCTGATTCTCTCTCTAATGACTCCAACAATTGTATCAAAAGTCTCCGCTAAGTTACCACCTGTCTCTCTTAAAATATTAACACCCGAAACAAACATATCATTATCTTCAGTCGGAACCCTTTTGACTAAATTATCAAAACACTCCTCTAAAGGGACACCCAATTTATTTTGTTGGAGCATTAAGTTGAATTCTTGTGAAATAGGAGCTGGCATTTCATCAACAACCATGCCGACAGCTTGAGGCATGGATAAACCGGCCCTAATACCATTTGAAAGCAGAGTCAGTGCGTCAACCATTTGATCACTGTAAGCCTTAATTTTTCTCTCGACGAGCATATCAACAAATGGTTTAGGGATTTTAAATCCAATAAACGATAATATTATAGCAAAAAAAACACCCATTCCCCAATTCCCCATAAGTCCAAACAGGGTAAGGGTAACTAACGCTAACCCTATTGAAAGGGAGAGAAGCACATAAGTTATATGATCATCTTCAGCCTCTATAAAAAGAAGATCAAATTTTTCTTGAATATAATTTCTTGTACCCAGAGTTTGATTTTCAATCCAAGTAAAAATTTTGTTCGAGTTTCTAAAAACATAAACAAATATTAATAATCCAACTCCAAAAATAACGTTTGTTTTTGTAAAAAGGCTAGCGCTATTTTCCATGTTAGAAATCTCCTATTTATTTTTAAAGATTCCTCTAGGAATGTTGTATCCCTTTTTTTCTAGTGTCTCTATAAACTTGGGTATAAAGCCTGATGCCTGGAATTTACCAAGAATCTTTCCGTTTTTATCAATGCCTTCTTGTTTAAAATTAAATATATCTTGCAAAGTAACGACATCACCCTGCATTCCACCTACTTCTGTAATAAACATAACTTTTCTGGACCCATCATCCAAACGCGACTGCTGGATAATTAAGTGAACCGCTTTAGAAATCATTTCTCTTATCGCCTTAGCACTTAATCCTGCTCCAGCATACTGGACTAAAACTTCTATTCTACCAATACATTCTCTAGGATTGTTAGAGTGAACTGTAGTCATAGAACCATCATGGCCAGTTCCCATTGCTTGCAACATATCTAGAGTTTCGCCACCTCGACACTCACCTACAACAATCCTATCTGGCCTCATCCTCAAAGTCTGCTTAACAAGGCAACGAATATCAATCTCACCTTCTCCTTCGAGCGAGGGTGGCCTCGTTTCAAGTCTTACAATATGCTCTTGTGGAAAATCTAATTCAGCAGAGTCTTCACAGGTTATAATTCTTTCATTGGCTTGGATAAAAGAACCTAAAACATTTATTAGAGATGTCTTACCAGATCCAGTTCCACCACTAACAACAATATTCCGATGAGCCTCAACTCCAATTCTTAAAAAGTCGGCCATTTCTTGTGTCATTGATCCAAACTTTATTAGATCTTTATAAGTCAACCTAGATTCAGGAAATTTTCTTATTGTAATTGCAGCGCCATCAATAGCAGATGGTGGAATTATAGCATGAACCCTAGAGCCATCAGCTAATCTTGCATCCACATATGGTGTTTTTTCATCAATTCGCCTTCCAATAGGTGCAACAATCCTTTCTATAACATTTACCACTTGTCTATTATTTGTAAAAATAGTCTCAGATAATTTTAATTTTCCACTTTTTTCATAATAAATTTTCTTAGGACCAACTACCATTATTTCTGATACTGCTTTATCCGATAAAAGATCTTCTAAAGGTCCTAAACCTAGAGCTTCATCTAAAATCTCTTTGACAATCTTATTCATATCATCTCGAGTATTAAGAATACCTTTTGTGTCCTCTTTTCCTAAAAGCTCTACTACTAACTTTTTAGTTTTTTCCCTTAAAATAATTTTTGCTTTGGGATCATTTTCATCTGACTTATTTATATCCATTTCTTCAACGAGGGATTTATGAATACGACTTTTTAAATCTATCCATTTTTCCTTTTCTTTCTCAGCTCCTTTTTCACCCTTACCAGAAGTCTTTTTTTCAACTTCACTAGGCTTATTAAGCTTGGCAAGAACTTTCAAAACATTTTTTTGAGTTATTTTTCTAACGACTTCAACAATGCCTTTAGCAAAAGCACTATTCTTACCAATAACCATAACTGGTTTTTTAGAACTCAATGCCAAGGTGCATGCTTGATCATCTTTTTGAATATTCGCAAAAACAGGCTTTCCTAAAGTTTTTCCAACAATTTCGGGTGACACAGGATGACCTTTAACCATCTGATTTAAAATAATTTGAATCATGTCCTTAGGAAACATCATTGATACAAGATCAGAATAAAGCCTCTTTGTTTGATTTAAAGCAAGAATATCCGGTGTAACCACTAGAAAAATTAACGTTGAAAACTCTAAAGCCTTAAGTGTTAATTCATTTAATTCACTTCCACAATCAATTATTGTAATTGGAAAAACACTAGTTATATTTTTTAATGTTTTTCCCATTCCTTCAACATTTATGTTTTCTGATTCCATTGGATCAGTAGGCATACCGATATAACTAACATTTTGTGGATGCATAGCTATGAATTGCTGAATTGACCTGGCATCTAATGTTCCTGAGAATTCTGATAAATCCTTAATGGTTTTTTTCGACTTCAAGCCAGTTAAGAAGTTTTGATCACCACTAGCTTTTTGATCAAAGTCTAAAAGAAGAACCTTATTTCTAATTTCAGCTGCGAAGGAAAAAGATAAATTAGTTGATACTTGACTTTTACCAACTCCACCTTTTCCCCCAAGCACTGAAATTATGTATCCGGCCAAACTACCTACCTCTCTTTAAAAATTTTGATTTTATAACCTCTACATTCTCAGAAGCTGTTTCAATAATTGATGGAGTAGCAAAAACGACAAACTGATTTCTATCATTAAGATATTTTTTAGATTTAAGAAAAGAAAACAATGGTACGGCAGGTTGACCACCACCTGCTTGTGAGTAGTCTATTTCACCATAAGGTGGATCTCGATCAAATTGAGTTGAAGTTTTTTTGATTGCAACACCACCCATCACTGCCGTTTCTCCTGATCTTACATCTACTTCACTATTCAGCTTATTTGACGTAGTGGATGCAGATCCATCACCTTGGCTAACTCCAACTGAAACTTGAAGACTTATAATTTCTTTACTCTTTGATTGGAGTTGAGGCTTAACTTCTAAATTAAATTTTGCAGTTGTTGTTTGTTTTGTTGAAAATTGACCTTTTGCTGCGACTGAAGAGGATGTTGTTGTTTCCTTACTGATCGTACCCTTTTGGCCGTCCTTAACAATAATCATACCTGATTGCACAACTCTTGCATAGCCTGCGGCTTTAGCTGAGGCCAATTTAGGAAAAAGGTTCGATATTGTTCCAGCAAGTGTTCCGTTAGAATCTGTATAAATATCTCCGGCCTTAGACCTTCCATATTTAATAACACCACCACCACCACTCATTAAAGGGCTCCACTTAAAGCCAAATATTTTCATATACTCTTTTACGACCTCTACAAACTGTGCCGATATTTTAATCATCTTTTTAATAGGTAATGATTTTTTTGCTTTCGAGGGTACTACCTTTAAAAAGTTGCGAAGCAATGCCTTTCCTCCCTGCACCGTTTGAACAACCCTCTCTCTTTCTGCAATAGTCGCAATGCTACCAGGGATAAATGCTGTGGCTATTTTTTGAGCGTAAGGAATATCTTTTTCAGAATCAACCCTTCCTACTAACCAAAATGTGTTATTAACAACTCTAACCCGGACTTTTTTTAACCCCATTCTATTTAGCTCAACTTCCATCTTTTCTGCTACTTTCAGTTGAGATTGATGTGAAAGTTCAACAAAATTTAATACATCTGGATACCCTTTAAGAACTATATTTATCATTCCCATGTCAGATGGAACAACAATCTTTCCTCCAACATAGACATTCTTACCTTTTATCCCTATTTCTATACCTTCAATATCACCTAAATACTCCTTCAACTCCATAACTTTGCTAGATAAGTCACTAGAGGTAATTGTCAAGAGATAACGGGCTCTAATATCACCTACAGTATTTCTAATTATGACGGAGGTCTTACCAGGCTTAAGTCCCTTAAAAGTAATTTCTCTTTTTTGAGGAATAATTTGATAAGTCAGTATTGAATTATTACCTACTTGAATTTTTGTCGAAGGTGCAAAATCTAATTGAATAATTCTATCAATACCTAACACAACCTCCAGGGGTTGTTCTTTAACCTCTCTATTACTTTGAGCAAATAAGTTAAAACTTATCAGGACTCCAATTATGAAAGTTTTTGTTTTAATAGTAAAATTCAAATTATTACCTATTGCTTCTTATACTTCTCTTGGAAAAATGATTTAGCTTTGGCCATATTTTCTTTCCCAACTAAATCCATCATTCTGGTTCCTTTTAAAGCTACTTTTTTATCATCATTATTATTTCTTAAAATCAAAAATGGTTTTTTTCCTGTTTCTTCAATTAAAAAAATTATTTTTTGAACTTGATAAGGTTCTAGTTCAAGGGTCACAGTATTATATTGGCTGTATGTATTTAGCTTCATTTTTCTAACAGAGTTAGCCCCCTTAATTCCAATAAGGGGAATAGAATTAGTCATACTAATACCTGTAGATAAAACAAGAACATCTTGAAGAACGGTTTGGACAAAAGATAAGTCTTTTCTACTTCCTGATGCAAAATCTATTACACCAACAACATCAACTCTATCGCCTGGTTTTATCAATTTGCTAACAGCTTGTTGCTCAGTAATAGTTATACTCATAGCCCTTTTCCCTAAACTTATTTGTCTTGATAAGCCAGTTGAAGAACCTGGGTAGGTTACACGAGGTTTAGTAATCTGCTCGCCCTTTAAAATTGGTACTGTAGCGATAGTATTTTTTAATTCTTCTCTCGAGCTGAAGGCATGCTTATGTTTAAAAGAACTAGGAACGGATATCTCTTGAAGTTTATCATCATCTATCAGTTCCAATTCTTGAATATCAACTTTTGCAATAACAACAGGAACTTCTCGACCAAATTTTGTTTTGAAATTTTGCTCTCTTTCGTCAATAAAAGTATAGACCATAAACATTGCAATACTTGCAATGACCAAAGCTAGAGTAAAAGCCCGAGTATTCATTTTTTAATTAATCCTTTATTTGATAAAGTATTAAGAATATTTTATCAAAAAGGAGACTAGGAACCCTCATTTTTAAAAGGTGAATCTATTTTCCGACTATTAAGCTGATTAATTTGATAAACTACAGGAAGATGAGATTGATACCCCACTTAGATTATCTACGTACACATTATTTTCACTAAAAATATAAGATGCTGAGCAAACTCCGTAAGCTGAAAATACCTTAATTAAGCCACTCACAGTATCTTCAATTCCTTTTTCACAAGTATCATCCCTAGGCCTAAGTGCAGGGACCTTAAAACATGGTCCCAACTGATTGTCTCCCCTTTGCTCCTTAGAAAAGCCAAACGAATAAGCTCCGACTCTTGAAACCCCTTTACTTAAATAGCTATCCATATCTTGATTAAATGGTAAGGTTGAATTGTTTCTAATGGTATAAAAAAAATACCCTCTCAAAGTTTTCTGCTGATTTATAGAAGCGTTAATTCCTCCTATTACACTAACCATTACAGCAAAAAATAAAATAAAAAATGGCAAAAAAATTATAAACTCAAATATGGCTTGCCCTTTATCTGATTTAATTTTTTTATTTTTAAGGCTTTTCCACACATTAACATCCATTATCATAAATTGTTGTATGAGATGAACAACCTCCTCCATCAATAGAAGAAAAAGCTTCACAAATTCTTTCTATACACTCCTGTCTTGATGGCTCTCTTCCTAAAAATGATTCAGAGATTAATGTAATAGGACCTTTTCCACCAATCATAGAAGAAACACCAAAATCCATCTTAAAAGAGATATAATTTCCAATAAAAGGCTTGTTTGCAAAGGATCCAGGATTATTTACCATGAGCTCTGGACGAGCTCCTCCAATTAAGTATTCTACTTTAAATCTATCATAAACTTCTTTTGCTTTTTCAATAGCGCTTGAGTCACCATTTTGAATAGAGTTATTATTTTCATCACTAACCAAATAAGCTCGACTGGCATTAAATACTGCATAATGGGCATAAAAACCATTTGTTGCATTAAAAGCAATTCTTACAAAGGTCAATAAAATGGTAAAAATAACAGAAAATGAAACTAAAAACTCAATTGTTGATTGACCTGTTTCCTTTTTTAATTTTTTTTCTTTATCTTTCATATGGAGCCGTAGGAGTAAAAAATCTTGTCGAATTATCACCAACATAGGATCTATGAACACCAGAATAATCTTCTTCAGGATTCACCGTTGGGTTTATGTTACTTTCATATAAACCATGCCTATAGCTAACCATAAAAACTTTTCTAAGTGCTGTAAAAAACTCAGAATCTTTACCTAAAAACCGCTTAAATACTGGAGAATTAAAAACCGCCACTGCAAGAGATACTACTACTGCAGTTAAGAAAATATATTCTACAACTGTTTGGCCTCTTTCATTCATCTTTGTTTTAACTTTGTCCATAAATCTCTATTCCTAGCCACCCCCAAGAAAGCAAAATTACTGGGGTAAAGGGTATTTTCATTCCAAAAGCATAGATCTTTGAATAATTTTTTCTTCGTATGTGTTCTATTATATTACTTAAATTTCCCAAAATATTTAAAATAATACAAAAACCTGTCACAAGGATTGTAACCCAAAGGATGTTCAATAAAAATAAATCATGATAGCTGGTCGGGACCAATAAAAAAATTGAAGCCAAAAGTTTGCTATCACCACCGGCCATAATTTTTTGAGGATGAAGGAAAAAGATAAACCCCAAAACTATAAACATAATAGAATAGATATAGTGTCCAAAGGTAAAGTTATAATTTTCCTTAAATATCGATATAAAGAAAAAATATAAAATTAAATTTAAAATAATATACTGGTTTGGTATTTTTCTATATCTAATATCTAAATAAGTTACAATTATGAGCTCAAAAAAAAGAAACAAATAAAGCGGCATTGGTATCATTGGACACCATTTATATAACCACTAAAGAAGCATCCTCTACTGCAAACACCTGTACTTAATTGTTGAGTAAGAGCATAGTTTAAAGACCCAATAGAGTCATCAATAACCTCGCCTAGTCCACCGATAATTTTCATTCCAATAAAAGCCATAATCCCAAAAATCATAATATACTCTACTAAGGCTTGCCCACTCATGATACTAGTCCAAATTATTCAATTACTAATATTTTAATTATCAATTTGAATTATAACTTATGGGAAATTTTATCAGCAAGAGGGTCAAAAGTTTGACTTTTTTACATCCGAAACTCGAATCTAATAATTATTAAGTTGAGGAATTGATCGAAATCAAGAGGAAGAAATCAAAAAGTGGAACTTTTCTTATTCAATTTCATCCACCATACCACCGGCTTTGTCAAAAACCTTATTTATAATTCCTTGAAGTTTTTCAAGAGCTATATCTTTAAACTTGAAAACAATTATTGCCACAACAGCAATCAAAAGAATGTATTCTGTTGATGTCTGGCCCTCTTCATCTTTAAGGTAGTTAACAAACTTTTTATACATAAAAATGCTCCTTAGGTCTTATGTCCCTTTCGGTTCAAGAGCATTCAATCTTTATACCGAAGAGAAAAAAGTTCTAAGCCTAAGTAAATTATAATATATTTGCTAATTGCACAAAAGACTAATTGAACCAGCTTTTTTAAATAGTATTTATTTAACCATTAATTTTATCTTAATTTTAGGTAGTTAAAGCTCCCAAAAAAATCAGGATAGGGCCTTAATTAAAGATTATTTCTATTCTAAAGGTTCTTATGAATATCTTATGAGGATTCCTTTTGTTATAATCAATGGGGGTTCTGTGCTGGCCTATAGAGTTTCGCCCTACAACACTTTTGTATCGGAGCGATCCCTGACCATGGTGAGCAAGCTCAAACTTTACCTTTTTGATAAAGTTTTTGAGAAGCCTAAAGTGGTTACTAATTGCTACCACCTGTCAAATGACGGGCGGAACCGAACTTGAGTCAGCCAGAGCCCTTTTTTCTTTAATTCCTTCAATTTTTTTATAAGGGACTTGACCAACAATAAGTCCTTGTTGATCATTGAATAATGGAAACTATCACACCCCTACAAAAACTCTCCACAGACTGGGTTGAACAACTGGCCCTAGAAGAGCTTAATATGGAAGAATCAGGCGTTGTTCATATGAACGAACATCTTGATCCTATTCATTTTCTTGAAGAGTCTTCAATTGAGTTTATGAATCAGTTAAGAGAAAGGTGTGAAATCTATGCAATGAAGTTTAATGAGTTTCGAGGGGGGAATAACTCAGGAAACCAAATTAAAATTTTTAAAATATCAAACACTGTTAATGATTTTATGCTCTTCCGTTGTTCCCTGAGACTTGTTTTCGCTAGAAAAGCCAATGACCTTATTTCAATCGGCTTTCTTAACAATGGAAAAGATGTCTATTCCGCTAGATTAAAAGCAAAAGAAAACCCCACACAAAGCCCACATGAAATAAAAGCATTTGTAGGACCATTCATGGATATTTCATGGCGGTTTCAAGGTGAGTTGGTTAACTTAGACGCTTTAGTTAGGCACTATCTTTCTGAATTCATAAGGCAATCTGCTCGTTAGAGTAGGGCAACCTCTATATATAAGTTATAGCACCACCCTTTTTTGATTTTTTTGAAGACTCTGACTGAGAAAGCCTAAACCTTTTTTTAGTAAATTCTAAAGATTCTCTAATCGACGGAAGTTTTATATTTAAAAAACTTTCCATATTTGAAAGATCCATTTCAAAGCGCATTTCTTCAAGAAGACTCATTTCTATATAATTCAATAATGGAAAATGCCACTTTCCTTTTGTTATCGATGAATCAGAGTGAGAAAAGACTTCAGAGTAAAGTTTTACGAACTCATAATGAGTCATTAAGTCAATACTGCTTACTTGAAAAACCCTATTTCTAACCATATTTTCAAAACATAACTTTATTAAAAACCCCAGATAATAGATATCTAAAAAACCAATTTTTACATGGTTATCCCATTGAAGACTTTTTCCTTGATAAATTGAGTTTTCTAATTTCTCAAACCAATTTGATTTTTTTTTGTTAATTCCACGGCCATAGAAATTACAACATCGAAAAACCATGTAATCTAATGAGGTTTTTTGGACAAAAAACTCTGCAGTGGCTTTTGTTTTTCCATATAGAGATGCAGAATCTGGTATATCAGTTTCAATATACTTTCTATTAGCTCCCCCAAAAACATAGCATGAAGATATATAACATATTTGTGATTTATAACGCTGACAAAATTCAGTCACATTAAATAAGCCACCACTATTTAATGCGTCTGCATACTCTACATTTTCATCACAAGCTGTAACAGAGCTCAAACCTGCAGAATAAATTGTTAAGTCTGGACGAAATGTATAAAGGGCCATTTGAACATCATCTTTTTTTAAAACATCACATGGAAATGTAACAACTCCATCAATATAAACGGGATTACTAAAGTATGTTCCAACAACTTTAAAATCTTTTTTCAATACTTCTGCTAAATTTGACCCAACAAAAGAAGAAATTCCAAAAATAAGTACAACTTTTTGACTGGAAGAATTATTCAAATCAAATGAAATTTTCTCGATACCCATCTTTTTGATCTCTTTTTAAAAAAAGAAACCCTTGCTTCATTCGAAGCAAAGGGTCTACTTCATAACCTTATCCTATCAATTTAAGCGCAATGTTCGGGTACTGATTAGCCTGAGTCAGAACGGAAGTACCAGATTGGAGTAAAATGTTGTTTTTTGTTAAAGAAGCAGTTTCTTCAGCAATATCAACATCTCTAATCCTTGAATTTGCAGCACTTAAGTTCTCATCGCTAATACCTAAATTATTAATAATCGATGTTAACCTATTTTGTAATGCACCCAAATTCGCTCTGACACCGTTCACCTGTATCAGACTGTTGTCTAGTTTCTTCAGAGAAACCTGTGCTCCTTGCTTAGAACTAACCGTCTCAGCAGTTAACCCTAAAGCAGCCAAGGTAGCGTCTGCAGAAGTTCCATCATAACGAATTCTATCCAAAATAGGATCATTATGGACACCAATTTGAAATTCAAGTTGTCCGCCAGTCCCATCAAGGAGGTGAATACTGTTAAATTCTGAGGAACGCGAGATACGGTCAATTTCTTCTTTAAGTTGTTGAAACTCAATATCAGAAAATCCCCTTTCTGTATCTCCAATCGTGTCTGAAGCAGCTTGGACAGCAAGTTCTCGTAACCTAATGATAATGTTTGATATCTCACTAAGTCCTCCTTCAGCTGTTTGTATAAGAGAAATTGCATCATTTGCATTTCTCTTAGACTGCCTAGATGATCTAATCTGCGACTTTAAGTTTTCACTGATTGCTAAACCAGCAGCATCATCACTTGCTCTTGTAACTCGTTCACCAGAAGACATCTTCCTAATATTGTCATTTAGATGCCTTGTTGTGTTCCCTAAAGCTCTTTGAGCAGATAAAGAAGCTACGTTCGTGTTTATTCTTAAACCCATAACCTAATCTCCCTTCTTCATTAATTACCTCCTGTAAAAAAGTGAGCATCCTGCCCAATATTGTTAATATTAAATTTTTTTTACCATAAGACGGATAAGGTCATATGGAATATTAGCCAACAATTAGTGTTTGCAGGCGCACCAATTGCTTATCCCCTTCATTGGGTATAGTAAAAACCTAAATCAAACTCAAAGCTATTACATCTGAGAAGCAGCATTAATGAGTTGTAGTGCATTTCTCGAAGATGTATTAGCCTGTGCTAAAACAGAAGTACCAGCTTGGACTAAAATATTAGACCTGGTTAACTCAGCTGTTTCTTTAGCAATATCTGCATCTCTTACTCGAGAATTAGCAGCAGATAAGTTTTCAATACTGACTTGTATATTGTTTATTGTTGACTGCAATCTATTTTGAAGAGCACCAAAATCTGCTCTAATTGCGGAAACAGATACAATCGCCTGATCAATAGAAGATAAAGAGTTTTGAGAAGAAATTTTATCTGCAACAGAAGCTAGGTTTAAACCAAGAGCTGCCACGTTAACATCAGCACTGGAAGCATCAAAGGTTAGTCTATCACTTATTGGATCATTTCTAGTTCCAATTTGTATATCAAAAACTGCACCTGTACCATTTAGAAGTGGTACTCTGTTGAATTCTGTAGAGTTGGCAATCCTATCAATTTCCGAAGTTAATTGCTCAAATTCAACATTAAGAAACTTTCTTTCAGTTCTTCCAATCGTATCTGAAGCAGCCTGAACAGAGAGCTCTCTGAGTCTAATTAAAATATTTGAAATTTCCGCTAGAGCGCCTTCCGCAATTTGAACCAGTGACACCCCGTCTTCTGCGTTTCTTTCAGCCTGACCTAAACCTCTAATCTGTGCCTTTAGGTTTTCACTGATCGCTAGACCGGCAGCATCATCACCTGCTCTATTGATTCTTTCACCGGAGGAGAGTTTTTCCAATGTCCTGCTAAGTTCAAACCTGGTTTTACCCAAGTTACGGCGAGCATTAAGAGAGGCTACATTGGTATTAATCCTAAGTCCCACGACATCCTCCTTGATTTGATGGGCCAGACAAGATTTCTTCTCGTCAGGGGATTTGCTTCAAAAACGAAAGTGTCTTTCGCTTCCAGAACTAATATCGACTGTAAAAAAAAAAAGTTTAGGGCTTGGAGTCCTTTTTCTTTTTTTTTAAAAAAAGGAAATCTTTTCCTATCAAAATTAATTCCATCATTATTATTAAAATGAATCTCATGATTATTACCAACTTAAATGAAAAGCCTGAACTTTTTGAACAAACACTCAATCTTATAGAAGATTCTCTTGGTTATTTCGAACCATACCGCTATGATATCGACTTTCATCCCTTGATGGAAAAAATGAACTGGAAAAATAATTATGTTATTTACGACTCTAAAAATAAAACTGTTGTAAGTCATATTGGTGTAAATATAAGAACTTTGAAAAATAATAATATGACATCTCCTATTGCTCTACTAGGAGGTATAAGTGTTCATAAAGATTTTCGTGGTCAAGGTTTATTTAAAAGACTTATGGAGCACGTTTTTAAAAAGTTTGAAAAAAAAGTAAGCCTTTTTATTTTATGGAGTGATTTAAAAGAGCTGTATAATAAATTCAATTTCTATGAAGCTGGCCTCGTATTTCAAACAGGAAGCATGAATTTATCAGAAAACAAATCAATAGAACTTTTTTTTGAAAAAACAAGATTAACCGATTTGAGTCAATCAGATATAAAAGAATTGAAAAAAATTTACGAATCCTACTCAGAAGAAAACCTTACTTATATTGTAAGAAATGATGACCATTGGTCTATGCTTAAAAATATCACCTCCTGTGATCTATACTTATTTAAGAAAGAAGAAAAAATTCAAGGTTATTTTTTTGCAAACAAAGGGTTGGATCTTCAAAATATAATTCATGAGATAGGTATAAAAAAGGAGTTTAAAAAAGAATTTTTAGATTATATATCTCCGTATAAGGTTTGGTTACCTGAAAAATTGCCTTATAAAGATCATTTTTCCAAAAATACATTCCTTGCCTTTTTCAAAGTGGGGTCGGTAAAACTTTTTAAAAGTTTTGTCTACAACCTGTCTAATAAAAATATT